>SXGT01904974.1_pt1 | contig 28493 bp, 23 predicted proteins | sample 3176221 | NCBI WGS metagenome assembly SXGT01 (sample SAMN11356862, study PRJNA531348) | freshwater metagenome | isolation source: freshwater sample F1-120 | place: China: Fuxian Lake, Yuxi | collected 2017-12-25 | reverse complement strand
AGAGCCAACTGACGCAGGAAACCCCAATTCAATTGCTGTTCTCGCCCGAAATATTCAATAAATATTGTCTGACATTATTAATGTATGTCAAAAGTGTTGTCAAGCGCTCGGCTATATTCTAGAGTGCTGGCAATGGTGTTTGGTTTGGCGGATTGAAGCGATCGCTCTGCGAAAATCCAATTCACAGAAGGATTCTGTTTAGTTTCGGGAAGAGAGCATGGTCTGCAATGGAACGGTTTAAATGGGTTCCCAGAAACTCACTTATGCCCGTCAAATCATTAAGGGCACTAACAGCAAAAAGCGTGCGAGGCAGCTGAATGAAATTGAGTAGTATCAGAAACGGCACAAGGAACTGGAAAGTCGTGGTTCTCAGTGGACCAAATCTTTCCTCTAGGCTTGATGGAATTGGAAATTTCGAAGAGCTTTTGAACACTTGGGCCTCAGACCTAGGCATCCAAATTGAGCACTTCAGATCCAATCATGAAGGAAAGCTTTTGGAGTTTATTCACGCCAGTCGTGAAACTGCAAACGCTTATTTAGTGAATCCAGGTGGATTGGTCCGAGTGGGAGAGTCATTTCGACATGCGTTGAAGGATGCAAAGAAGCCTTGCGTGGAGGTACATCTTGATAATGTAGAACTCCAAAAGAAGTCGATATTTTCGGCGAGCGTTTTGACTATTTTTTCCGGTTTGGGAAAGTCGAGTTACCTTGGGGCTCTTGTGGCGCTGGTTCTCGCACTTGATGATAAGGACTTTCTCCATCCAGAGGGTACAGGTCCATTGAATCGATCACATGGAGCGCCCCGCTCCCTCTATCAATAATACAGGGATTATCTCTTATGAGATCAGAAATGAACAATGGTGATAGGCGCGTGTCAAAGAAGTTGAAGATTGGATTGCTTAACGGCCTAAATATGACCAGCCTTGGTCGCAGAGACAAAAACATCTATGGGACGATCGGCTCGCTTGAGGAACTCGAAAACCTGGTAGCATCAATTGGAGTTAAACTTGGTGTCGAAGTCGTACCGTTCCATTCAAATCATGAGGGAGATCTAATCGACTTTATCGAGGCCAACTCCACAATTGACGCCTATTTAATCAACCCTGGTGGTCTTTGGGCTTACGGAGAGCCTACGAAACTAGCTTTGGTGCAGTCGGGGAAACCATTCGTCGAAGTCCATTTTGCCAACATCTATGCCACTGGTCATGATTCAGTATTCACTTCGACGGCAACCGGGACAGTTATGGGATTTCGACATTTTGGCTATCTAGGTGCACTGGTCGGCCTTGTATCGGAGCTTAGGTCGGGTCTTTCAGGAAGAGGTGCTGCAGACGCATGAGTGTGAACTCCGGCGTGTGGGCTGGCAGGTTTTTACAACCATATGCGCGGCCCGGGACAATTGCGGAAGCTGTATTGCTGCTCGGACGCAAGGGGGTTTGTGTTTTGGCAGGTGGGACGGATCTCGTCACAATGCGCGCTGAAGGCATAGACGATTCGTCTCGCGTTGTTGATGTGAAGGCTATCGGCGAATTGTCAGGGATAACTGTTGGTGCAAAAGAGATAAGCATTGGTGCTTGCACCTGCTTGGACGAGCTCTCGCGAAGTGCGGTGCTTGGGCAGAACGCGATCAGCGATGGTGCGAAGTTGGTTGGCGGTTGGCAGACTCGATTGCGCGCGACCATTGGCGGCAATATTTGCCGTGCGTCGCCGGCTGCTGACACATTGTGCGGTTTGCTGGTGCTTGGCGGCCGGCTAGAGCTTGTTTCAAAAAAGGGAAAGCGGCTGGTAGCGGCTTCAGAATTCTTCACTGGCCCAGGGCGAACTGTCTTGCGATCCGGAGAGCTATTGGCGCGCATTATCTTTGCGCGTCATCTTGGCGCCTCTGCTTACCAGCGGTTCACCTATCGAAATTCTATGGATTTGTCGGTCGCTGGCGTTGCAGTGTTTCTGGAGCTTGATGGAGACCGCTGCATCAATGCATCGGTTGCTGTGGGTGCCTGCGGCCCCACGCCAATTCAGGTACCGAAAGCGGCAGATGCATTGGTTGGGTCAACTATCAATGCCGAAGCCATTGAAGCTGCCGTAAATGCAGTTGTGGCAACGTCCTCGCCCATCGATGACGTGCGCGGCACTCGCAAACATCGCCTCCATGTGCTGGCGCCCTTGACGCGACGCGTGACATTGGAAGCATTCAGGCGAGCCGCCGCAATTCGGGGAGAAGCGGGGTCATGAACAGCACATCGGTGCCTCTGCACATAAACGGCGACACCAAGCAGGTGAAAGCCGATTCACATAAGTTATTGATAGACGTAATCCGCTACGATTTTGGACTAACCGGAACGAAGCTCGGCTGCGGCACTGGCGATTGTGGGGCTTGCACCGTGATCATGGATGGAAATCCCGTAAACTCTTGCCTCGTCTACGCATTGGAATGTGAGGGCTTCAAAATAGAAACTATCGAGGAAGTTACGAAATCTGAGGTAGGCAAGCTGATAGTAAGTGAAATCGTTGATGCAGATGCCGCGCAATGCGGATTTTGCACACCTGGAATTGTGGTAACCGCCTGTGCATTAATCCGAAGGCATGAAAACAGAGGCTTGAGCGATGAAGATATTTCTATCGCGCTTTCCGGCAATCTTTGCCGCTGTACTGGCTATCTGTCTATACTGGAAGCTGTGAGAGCAGTCTCAAACAAGCTGGTCGCGGCAAAATGAATATTCTGGGAAAGAAATTGCTGCGGCGCGATGCAAAAGCGCGTGTTACCGGAGCCGTGAAGTACACTGGGGATTTTACTTTACCGGGTATGCTTTATGCAGTCTTGGTGCGTTCACCGATTGCATCGGGATTGATACGCAGCGTGGATGTATCCGCGGCGGAGCAATCGAGCGACGTCGTGCGGGTCCTAACAGCGAGAGACGTTCCGGAACGCGGGTACGGAAATTATCTGCATGACCAGCCCATATTCGCGAAACGAGCAGTTCGATATGTGGGCGAACCTTTAGCTATGGTTGCCGCCACAAGCCTAGCTGCTGCAAAGCGGGCGGCGAAACTGGTTCGTCTTGATATAGATCCTCAACCTTTCGTTCTGGATCTGGTGGCTGCGGCTAAGCGAGGCGCCCCTTCCGTACAAGGCAGCGGAAACAACGTTCTGGATACTGCAGTCATTTCACGTGGAGATGCCGAGGAATCATTTCGGGGTGCGCACAAAGTGGTTACGACGAGGGTGGAGACCCACAGGGTTCATCAAGCCTACCTTGAGCCACGCGGCGTCATAGCCGAGCCAAAGGAAAACGGGCTTTCTTTGATTATGAGTACCCAACAGCCCTTTGGGGTGCGCATTGTGCTGGCTGAACTGTTTGATATTCCCATTGGTGAGATTGAAATCACCGTTCCCGCAGTTGGAGGTGGTTTTGGCGGCAAGTTGCACGTTGGCTTTGCACCTCATGTCGCGGCCATGGCGCTTGCCACCGGACGTCCTACTCAATTGATCTGTGATCGCGCGGAGGACATGCAAACTGGCAGCCCCCGTGAAAATTCGATCGTTGAGTTGTCCAGCGCCGTCGATGTTGAAGGTAGAATTCTCGCACGGACTTGCGATGTGCTATTGGATTCAGGGGCCTATGCCTTGGATATACAGGCTTTGAACTCGATGGCTGCTTTCTACGCTACAGGCCCATACTATATTGAGAATTTGAATCTCAAAGCACGCGCGATCTACACCAACACCTGCCCTACGGGCTCATTCAGGGGGCCTACCGGCCCGCAAATGGTCTATGCGGGGGAGACGCATCTGGATGATATCGCCGAAGCGCTAGGAATCGATGGCGTGGAAATACGCCGCCGCAATTTCATAAAAAAGGGGCAACGAGGCCCTGGCGGCGAGTTAATCACGATGGATGTCACTGTCGAGCAATGCATGGACAAAGTCCTGGAGCGGCTTAATGACTTTCGTGCAGATGCGATCTCCTCACCGCCCACAGATGGCCGCCCTCGTGGGTATGGCTACGCATGCACATGGTGGTCTTCACTCGGCACGCCTTCCTCAGCAATGGTTGAAGTGCACGAAGATGGCAGCGCCACGCTATCTTCAGGTGGCACGGAAATCGGCACAAGCGTGATTTCGACAACGCTTCCCGCTATCGTGGCGGAAGTGCTGGGTGTCGAGGCCGAGAAGGTGACATTGAACAATGGAAGCACGCGTGACGCGCCTTTCGAGTCGGGATCGAGAGGCAGCCGCACACTGTTTTCAACAGGCAATGCGACATTGCTTGCGGTAAGCGATGTTGCAAATCAAATTAAGCAAGAGGCATCAGAACTGCTAGGCGTCAAACCGGAAAATCTGATTCTCCGTAATGGCCGCGTAGAGTGTGACGGCGTTTCAAACGCTTCCCTGGCACTTTCGGAAGTCGTCGCTTCAGCAAAAATGCGTACCGGCCCGGTAGTTGCTGCGAGCCGCTATCGCGCAAAACAGTCTGAGATTGAAGGCTCAAAATTGGAAAATGCCCGGGTCGCTCGCCTGGGGGAGGCGACGTTTCATGCCCATGGCGTGGAGATTGCCTTGGACACGGAAACTGGCCGGATCGAAGTGATGCGTTATGTCGCTGTTCACGATGCAGGTCGAATCCTCAATCCGGTTGCAGCACGGGGCCAGGTCGAAGGTGGTGTCGTCCAGGGAATAGGATACGCTTTGACCGAGAAACTCGAGATAGACAGGTTCGGGAAAGTCAGAAATGATAACTTTCATGACTATCGCATGCCAACAATCATGGATGTGCCAAAGTCGATCGAGACTATTTTCATTGAATCCAACGAATCCGTCACTGGCCCGTTCGGTGCAAAAGGAATAGGCGAGCCACCAGTTATCATACCAGCGGCGGCAATTGGCTCCGCCTTGCGGGACATGCTGGGCCGTCAGCCGATGTGCTTGCCTTTCGATGCAGCATCAATGGCGTCTTTTGTCGACGACTTGTGATTGGGGCCTCCGTGCGTCAAAGCATTCTGCCGATCCGATGTCCGTCGACAATGGAAAGTTCTATGTCGCGGGGTTGAAAGCAGTCGCCGATGACATGGACTGACGGATGACGGTCCCGAAGTGGTTGGATTAGTTTCTCGTCAGCTATTCCGCCAGCACCAAAAACGACAGAATTTATCCCTTCAATAGTTTTGAGCTCCCACGTCACAACATTGTAAGTTTCGACATTGCCTTCTCCTACTTCATAAACAGCAGTGTGAGTAGTTAGCGTGATAGCAGGGTGACCCATCATTTTTTCTAACAAGTGATGGCGAGTTGGTGAAGGCATGTGCGGCGCAATTAATTCCAGCCCAGTGACGAAATGCACCTCATGTCCGCGATCGGCTATGTATTCCGCGACGGTTATAGCTTCGCCGCGACCCACAGAGTCAACAACGAGAACGCGATGGCCCAACTCGACCTTGCCTTCCATAACGCCACGGGCGGTAGACACGCTCTTGCTTTCAATACCGACGACGTCAGGCAAGAAGGCAGTTGAACCTGTTGCGACAATGATTTCATCCGCCTCTTCTAATAAAACGTCGTCCACGGTGGCTTCCGTGCGTAGTCGAATTTCCACTCCCAGTTTGGGAAGTTGACGCTCGAACCAAAGAATGATTTCCTCGAAACTATCTCGCTTCGGTGTTCTCATAACAAGGTTCACTTGGCCGCCGAGGCGACCGCCACGATCAATCAAAATTACCTTGTGACCACGGCTTGCTGCAACTCGGGCAGCTTCCATACCCGCAGGACCACCACCGACGATTACAACTTTCTTTGATACTTTGGCCGCCTCAAGCTCACTCCAAATTTCCTCGCGGCCAGTCACAGGGTTGTAAATGCAGCCTACACCAAGACCAATATCGACATGACCCACGCAAGCCTGCGTACAGGCAATGCACTGCCTTATATCGTCAACCTTTCCTGCTTTTGCCTTATTGGGGAAATGTGGGTCCGCAATCAAGGTTTTCGCCATGCCGATTATGTCTGCTTTGCCTTCCGCCAAAGTGCGTTCTGCGATTGCGGGAGAATCCATCCTCCCACTCCCAACCACTGGGAGCTTCACAGCTGCCTTAATTGCGACAGGCAGGTTAACAAAAGCGCCTGGGCCGTAATAGTAGCTAGGCCAGTGCATACGACCTTGCCGAGGAATTGAGGTGATTGCATGCCAGATGTTGAAATAGTCGACCAAGCTCTCTTTTTCGAGAAGCTTCGCCAACTCAACAAAATCAGCAAGCTGCAGGCTAAAATCGACCATGTCATCGTACATTCGTATGCCAATTAAACGGTCATGACCCATCTCGGCGCGCAGCACATTCAAAACTTCCCGAAGGAAAGTCATGCGCTCTTCAAGAGTGCTGCCTCCATATTTGTCCGTGCGCCGGTTGCCGTTAGGGTGCAAAAAGTTCGTTATCAGATAATCCATTCCAACCGCCAGCTCGATACCGTCAAACCCGCAATTGCGCAGGCGGCGGGCTGCCGACCCAAAACTTGCAACAATCTCCTCTGCCTCCAAAGTCGTTAAGACGTGCGGCATAATCATTGGCACCGAGAAATCCGGCGTCGGTACTGCCGACGGTGCGACGATTGCGCGGCCATGAAATGCTCCACTGTCCATGACACGACGACCGCGATGTCCGAGCTGCGCCAAAATTGGAACGTCGTAACTATGAGCAGCTTCAGCCATTCTTTGGAATGCCGGAGAGCTTTTGTCAGAGTAGTTTGTGAGCGAGAGCGAGAGCTGACCATCATAGACAGGAACGGTATGGCCTGCCACGATGATGCCGACGCCGCCTTTTGCCCTTTCCCGCACATAATAGGTGTAGGCATCTGAGGGCGTGCCGTCACCCTGTTGGTAATGCGCGGCGTGGCCGGTGTTCATAATCCGGTTCTTTAGCGTGTAACTTCCAACACTAAGTGGGCTGAAGAGATTGGGAAAAATGTCAGTCACTATCTTGCTCCTACCGCCAGTTCATCAGCTGCCCGCACAGAATCTTGCTGACAAAAAGCACTAAAGTACAGGTTGCCCCTACCAAAGATCTGCTTGCTGCGGGTACTTCAACAAGTGTTCAAAACTTCGGCATAGCGGCGGAATGCTCGAATACCGGCGCAAAACCGTCAGCTTATTTAGACTGACATTAAGACTGTCTTACAATTTGTCAACATGGTTGAGCTCCAACAAGTTGAAATGATGCTTTTAATTTGCCTTTCTGGCCAGAAGTTGCGAGTGGCGACCAGATTCAAGCCGGGGTTTGTGACCGTTTGCCGCGGCCAGACATGCGGTAACTGTGAACCATGTGGTTGGAAACCGTAAATCAATGGCAGTGCGGCCAACAAACAATGAGGACCCTCGGAGAGAACTTATTCAAACAATAGATTTCCTGGGTTATCTAGCTTAAATTCTTTAGTTGGGGTCTCAGCCGTCGTCTCCACGTGCGCCCTACGAGCACGCGAACCGCTGCAAGCGTGCCTTTGTGCATTTTTTGCCAATGGACGAATTGGCTTAGACTATCAACTTGATCATCATGGCGAGCCCGAGGAAACCCCATGCATTCCAGCCTGAGTGCTTTTAGCCAGGGCGCATTGCGAGGGAGGAGAAAATTTCCCTCTTCCAGTTCAGCAGCTGCCGCTTCAAGCCGGAGGGCCTTGTCGATCTTGGGGGTTATTGGACATATCCTAATGCGTGGGTCACCCAAAATGCGAAAGTCTTGCAGGAGCGCATGCCCGCTGGCGGCCCTTTCAATGATGATAAAGTCCGGCGTCCACTTCCGGTTTAGGGCGAAAGCATGGTGCTTAAGATCTGCGTAGACATAGCGTCCGCGGACAAGATCAAGCAGATGCCAGTTTTTGTCCAATAGACCCCATGTGGTACAGACGGAAAAACTGCTGGTTGGTTCTTCACTAAAACCCGTATCCCAGCTTTGCACGACTTTCTGGAACATGGAGCGTTCAGGATCAAAGTCGTAGGAACCAAACCACTCCCATCGGATGCGGTTGCCTCCCGGTGGCGTCGGGTTTTGCAAGTATTGGGCTGAAAATGCCGCATTTCCGATCTCGCGGCGAAGGCTATCGAGAACAGCCTGTGATTGACTTTGAGGGAATAAAAGGTCGCCAATTTCCCGGTGGTGCACCCGGCCGCGGCTCAGTGGAATATCTTCGACGCATTGTGCAATGGCGGGCAGGCTGAGAACCTCGTAGTTACCTTTCTCCTTCAGATAGCCGACGAGATCGTACTCGGCGAGTCGTTGCTGAATAACAATAATCCTTCCCGTTTCCTGATTGTTCAGACGTGAAACCAGGCTGCCGTCATAGAATTCATGGACACGTTGGGTTTCAGCTTCAGAGCTCGCATCTGCCGCTTTCATGAGGTCATCAACAATAATGACATCGGCTCCAAATCCCGTGACGGCTCCCCCCAGAGAGACGCCCTTACGCACTCCCCCAGCTGACGTCGTTATTTCTAGGGCTCGATCAGTCTTGATCCGGGTGTTGGGAAAGAGCTTTTTGTAGAACGGACTATTCATCACTGTGCTGGTGTCCTGGGCGTGCTTCTGCGCCAGTTCGGCACCGTAGCTCGCAACCAGAATCTTAGCCGCTGGATTTCTGCCCAAGAGCCAGGCGGTATAAGCAACACTAGTGGTGATGGATTTGAGAGAACGAGGCGGCATTTCCATGATCAGCCGTAAGATTTCGCCTTGTTCTACTTGCTCCAGGTGATGGCACGTCGCATCATGGTGCCAGTTAGGCAGGAAAGGGTCACTTCCTTGGGGATGCAGGATCTCAAAAACCATCATAGTAAATGGCTCCAGAGAATACCGGCACGCCTCCAGTGTGAATTCTTCCGCATCAAAATGATCGTTCATGATTTTTTGCCTCCCTTGGGGGTGGGTTGAGATTTGGTGGTGGATACTGAACTCCCGGACTTGGTGGGCTCTGTGTGCCTTGCAGCTGGAACTGTCTTGGGACCAAAGCACTCGATGATTAGGAGTTGCATGGGCGTAAGGACCTGACTGTTGCTCCCAGTCGTTGAAGCCGTGGCAGAATTAGGGTCTTCAATAGACGGCTTGGAAAACCTCTCTTCCATCTTGAATGTGGCTGCTGCAGCTTTGAGATCGCCTTTGGCAGCTTGATGGAATAGGTTCTTGGTGATGAGGGCGCCTTTCGATATTTTCCTTTTTCGGCCACCTTCCAGGACTTCAACCGGCGCTTCCCATTCTGCTTCAAAAAGGGTCCGTAAGTTCTTGCTTCCCTTAGATCTTCCCTTCGGATTTCCGGATTGCCCTTTCTTGAAACGGAATTGCAACGGGGGCTTGCCATAGCCCACTTTCTCCTCGGACGGCTGCAGATCGCCATTGATCGGAAGATGTTCCTCGAGGGTTTCGCCCGCGTGGTCGCCTGATCCCGTGGATCTGTTCGGTAATGCTGGCTTGGGGGCAGCAGCTCGGGACGAAAGCGGACTGATATTCGTTGACCCTCTTGTGCCCGCCAAAACGGGGTCAATGGTGCGTGCCGGCTCCGCGAGTGGGCGTTTGATTGGGTTGGCAATCCGCTTAGTAAGAGTAATTCGCCTGAGCACTTTAGTCATGGGTGGCCTCCATGGCGCTTGACTGTGCTGTGGGACGCTGGCGAATCCTGGCGACGACCACTTCTGCACCGGAAGCGTTCCGGTCAGGCTCACGGAGCGAGGAACTCTTACGGTTGATATCGGAGCGGTTTTCGAGCCGATCTTTCCTTGTTTTGGAATACGTTGCACCGGTAGCTTCCAGAACAGCAACTCGACCGGTCATAGCTTCCCAGCGCTGAATGATTACGTCGACATACTTGGGTTCAAGTTCGATGCCAAAGCCAATACGTCCAGTCTTCTCGGCAGCAATAATCGTGCTTCCAGAGCCGGCAAAGGGGTCAAGCACGATATCTCCACGCTTGGTGCAGTCCTTGATGGCCTCTGCCAGAAGTGCAACAGGCTTTACGGTCGGATGCGACTTCAGGGCATCGTCCCTTCCTTTTCCAAAAGAAGAGTATCCCCTGTGATCCCACATATTGGTACGGTAACGCCCGTGCTTCCCTAGCTGCACGTTGTTCAGATGTGGTGACTGACCGTACTTAAACACAAAGCATGGCTCGTGTTGGCTCCGGTACAGGCCTCCCATGCCACCAGACATTTTGTTCCAGATGCAGAGATCAAGGATCTTAAGACCGGCAGTCTCGGCTGCTGTGAGAAGCTCTCCCAGCTTCCTGCGGTCCATGAATACATAGACGAGGGCTCCGTCTAACAGATAGATCGAGGTAAATCTCAGCATCAACTCTAGGAATGTCGAGAACTCCGTGCTAGACATCTCACCAACGCCCATCGCGAAGTCATTGTGTTTGGTGCGGCCAAGACCTGACACGTTGCCAGCTATGCGGATGTTGTAGGGCGGGTCAGTTAGCAGCATACGTGCCAACTTTTCCCCCATTAGTCTCTGATAGATTTCTGATTCAAGCGCATTGCCGCATATGATACGGTGTAAACCTAGAGCCCATAGATCCCCCGGACGCGTTACGACTGCATGCTCGATTGGGGTCGGGGGTAGGGTATCCAGGGGATTTGGCTCGTCCTTTCGACTGGCTGGATCCAAGATCACATCCAGCTCTCCGACGGTGAAGCCTGTCATATCCAGAATGTCAAAATCCAGACTCAGTGCAACAAGTTCGGCGAGCTCCATTTGAAGAGTGCTTTCGTCCCAATTTGAGAGTTGTGGAATTCTCGACAGTGCGAGAGTCAACGCGCGCCGATCATCATCACTGATTTCGCTAATGCGAACGATAGTCACATGCGTCCAAGACAGTTGTCCTGCAGCGAGATAGTATTCGTCACCTGCTATAATCGTCCCATCATCTGTAATCAGAAGAGGAATGACTTGGCCGTAGCGGCCGAGGATAAGCGAGGCTTGCGCAATCGCGCGCGGTGAAATCTCACGAACTTTCCTTCGCGGACGCTTAACGCTTGCAAGTGGCCACTTTTCGATAACCGAAGTATTTGAAAGTCGACCATCTAATTGAAAGTTTTCTGAAATTGTCATCATTAGTTCCCTTTCTTGCGATTGCTAGCAAATCCAAGGGAAGGTGATGAATCAGGATCTCCCGACGAACCACCCTACCTCAAACTTGAGGTGAGTATTCGCGTGGCGGGAGAGAACCAAGCTTCGATGCTCTTGAGATATCTCAGCGCGATCGGGGGATCAGCGCTCGAAGAAATTTCTCAACGAACAGAAAATCATTACTGCAGGACTGATGGAGAAATCAATAGCAAATAAATTTTATTTATCCGTTCAAGGACTAATCTTTTGTCAAGTGAGTAAAAGGCCCTGACTAAGAGATTTACTTTAGAAAACTGAAATACGATTTTTTCAGTTTGGAGTATGAATTGAAGATGACTTGCCATTTGGAACTTAATCTAACAAACTGGGATGCATTCCAACTTGAATTGAAGCCTCCGACTGGTGGTGATCACAGGACTTCAAATTTGCGAACTCGGATTTCAGGTTATGCAACTTATCCCCGCGGGAATTTTCGACTAGATCAATTGCAGGATCAAAATTGGCGGACAGACGGTATAATCTTGGTTTCCTGTTACTTCGGAGAATTCCCTGTAATTGTCGTTCAATTCCCTGCAACGGCTCCAATTTTCCCTGCTCAAGTGAGCAGGGAATTTGCTCTGAAAAGTTAAGGAACTTGGGGCATTCTGTGTCAGAGAAACCGGCATTCTGGCCGAAATCTCGAGATTTCCCTGTAGATTCGCTGCGTACAGGGTATTTGCGGACTGAGACAAGTTCGCAGAGGTCTGCATCCACCGCCAGTTTATTTAATCAAACCATTTATATAATTATGAAATTACCGTAAATTTGGCGTGTGCTCCTAGCGTTACTCCTAGCGTTAAACTTCGCCTGCTCTGCCTGCGCAGGCGTTGGCACTTCCCAGACAAAATGGAAAAAGGAACTCTCACTGCTTCCAGATGGCCCATTAGTTTTGGCGCATCGCGGCCGCCTTGAAATGCGTAAATCTCATGCCTCAGAGCCCCTCCCTTCAGCTTGCTTCCATCCCATTGAGGTTATTGATCTACCAACCAACCCACGCTTGGATTCACAGCGGAAAATCGCGGGCGCGCTGGGTCTGAGCCATGACGAGCAGGCTTCCATAGCAGAAATTACAAGTTCTCGTTCGCCCCCTCTGCAAAGACAAGTTTTCATTTTCTATGCCTTTGCTCTCGAGTTAATCACATCAAACCCCATCGAGTGGTGTCACCAGTTCTTGATTGTTTACCCCTCCAGTTTCTCGAGCCTCTTATAAACCATGCTCGCTTCTTCGGATTGAGACCCGGCCCATGCCATACCAGCGTAACGGCGTGCCTCAATCAAGAGATTGGGGTCACGCCTCGCTTCCCAAAGATCCAGTAATATGGCCGCTCGCTCAGTTGCAAGAACAGCCCTCTGGCCGGGCGACAGCGAAACATAAGCCGGACGCTCCACGACTGGCTCAGTTACCTTCAGCGCACCCTCTATATCCCCGGAATGGCGCTTTCAATATCGTAACCCAGCTTGTCAAATTCACGGTCAGTCGGCACGAAGCCAAGACCCCGTTCAATATCCATGATGATTGCACGCGCACGCGCAGCAGCAATTTGCGTGTCTACTGGCGAGACTGGTTCAGTTGCTGAACGACCTGCCATTTGGTTAACCAAGCCGATGGGCACTACGAGCACGCCACCGAGCACGACAGGCGGCAGGGGGGAGATTTGCCGCTCACGCTTGATTTCGTCCATGCGCTTTTCAAGACGGCTGGCCAGAGCATCTGCTCGTTTGCGGGCTTCACCAGAGTTCAATCGCGCATTCGGTTTACCAGCAGTTTCTTGGTCTTTGAGCTGATTGGCGCGCAAATCCCAATAATTGATTTCCTTGGTCAGTCGATCTTTCACCGCTGCTTCGGTCTTATCTAGCAGGGCAATTTTCCGGCCACGCACCTCTGCCACATGCTCGGGCACCACCTCGGCGATGGCGTGTTCCTGCGCCTGCGTTTCCAAATTCTTGTCAATCCAGCTGCATTCAGGTCGCGCAAGGAGGGTGTCGACATTGGGTTCATCTTCTTTGCAAGGGCGATAATCGAGATAGGGCGCATAGTTTAGATGACTGGCCTTGCCGGAACCATCTATTTCGACAAACAGCATGCGCTTGGAAATAATCCTGCGATCACCGCTCTTGGTCAGGCTGCCATCTTGTATAGCGTGTTCAAGAAAGAACAAAACGCGAGGCGTTGTGCCGCTGTCGCGCTCATCCACCAGCACCGTGCCGCGCCGCAATAGATCGCGGTGTCGCTCTAGCGTGAGATCGATGGTTGAATCCAGTAAGGGATGGCCGGGACATACAAAGGCAGCCAAGATTTGCCCAACAGGTGCTACAAGGGCCTTATCAAAGGCGATGCGCTCATAGCGGGGCAGGACGGGCTCGCCAATGCCAATTTGTCGATCACGGTTGCGGATGGGGGCTGGTACATTTGTTATCTCGAAGCGGTTCGGCTCGCGCTTCTTGATTGTGCCTCCGAGACGTTGGAAAGCCTCCATGAAAAAAGACTCAATGTAGTGCGGTTGCAGCCTACGGGCATCTGCGCGTTCCATATCCTCGCGAATGCGATGAACCTTGCTTGCATCCATAGAGTCGTGAGCCAGCGCCTTCTCTTCGAGGAGGTCTTGCAGCTCCTCGCGGTTAAAGGCGTTTTCTACCACGCGGGTTAGCCTTGCACGCACTTCAGGATTTTCTCCGTGGCGGATAGCTTCAATCAGGAGTTCGCGAAGTGGCTTGCCGTCAAACTGAAGCTTACCCAGCACGTCAAAGACTTGCCCGCCCAGTGAGGTCCGCGCCTGTTCCAACTTTTCTAGAAGCCTGAGGTAAACCTCGCCCTCACGTGTACCTTCAGCCACAAGGTTCCAGAGGTGGCAAACCTCAGTTTGCCCGATACGGTGGATGCGGCCAAAACGCTGCTCAATACGGTTTGGATTCCACGGCAGATCGTAATTCACCATAAGATGGGCGCGCTGTAAGTTGATGCCCTCGCCGGCGGCGTCGGTTGCCAATAGAACTTGAACCTCGGGATCATGCTTGAAGGATTCTTGGGCCTTCAGGCGTTCCTCTCGGCCCATGCCTCCGTGAATTGCAACCACGGCCTCGCTGCGCCCCAGTAGAGACGAAACACGCTGCATGAGGTAGTTCAACGTGTCGCGGTGTTCAGTGAAGATGACAAGCTTCTGATGTGGCGATGATATCGGCTTGGGATTTTTTGGTATGCTGGAACTCTCGAGTTTGGCGCTTTCTGTTACTCCATTCAGTGCCGATGTGGGCGAGAAAATTTCGGTAAGGAGTGAGGCCAGTTCACGCCATTTACGGTCTTCGCCGCCGCGGCGAATAGTCAAGGCCAACCCTTCAAGTCGCTTTAACGTCTCAATTTCGGCACGAAGTTCAGCAATGCTTCGCGCAGCTGTTGCTTGATCGAGGATCTGCTCTTCGGCGTCCTCAAGCTCCTGATCCGGTGCGTCTTCTAAATCCTCAATATCTTCGACATCAAGGATAGGCAACTGGGCCCGCATCGCTGCTAGGGCTTCACCACCGCGCTGTAGGGTATCAAGTTCGCGCATCCGGCTTTCTAATCGCTCACGACGACGGCGCAGGGATTGGTAGATGGCTTCTGGAGATGACGCGAGCCGGCGCTGCAGAATTGTGAGAGCAAAGCCTACAGTCCCGGCCCGTTTGTCGTTCTCTAACGCCTCAGCTCGATTGAACTCCTCACGCACATAGTCAGTGACGGACTTGTAGAGAGCCTCTTCGTTGCTGGAGAGCCTGTAGGGCACAGTGTTGGCGATGCGCTCAGGAAAAAGTGGAGTAGCATCGAACTTGAGAAGATTTTCTTTCACCATGCGACGCATCAGATCGGACACGTCAGCGGCGTGGACGCCGTCGCGAAACTTGCCCTCAAATCGGTCGCCATCGAGCAAGGCCATGAAGAGCTGAAAATCCTCTTCCTTGCCATTGTGGGGCGTGGCCGTCATCAGCAGGAAGTGACGCGTGAGCGAAGAGAGGAGCTGCGCCAATCGGTAGCGCTTGGTGTATTTGACCTCACCTCCAAAGAACGTGGCAGACATCTTGTGTGCTTCGTCACAAACAATGAGGTCCCAGCGACAATCAGGGGCTTGAAGTTTCTGCTGGACGTCTTCGTTTCGCGACAATTTGTCGAGGCGCGCAATCACAAGATTCGTCTCAAGGAACCAGTTCCCTGTGCGGGCCGATTCAAGCTTGTCATTTGTCAGAATTTCAAAGGGCAGATTAAAGCGGCGATAGAGCTCGTCCTGCCATTGTTCGGCGAGACTCCCGGGGCAAACAACGAGGCATCGCTGGAGATCCCCACGGGCAATCAGCTCTTTCATCAACAGGCCTGCCATGATTGTCTTACCCGCCCCCGGATCGTCGGCAAGCAGAAACCTTAGGGGCTGCCGGGGCAACATCGCCTCATACACGGCTGTGATCTGATGGGGCAGGGGTTCGACAATCGATGTGTGTACCGCCAAGACGGGATCGAACAGATGGGCTAGCTGAATACGTTGGGCCTCCGCCGCAAGTCGAAACAACTCACCATCGCCGTCGAAACTCCACGGTCTGCCAAGTTCGATAATTTCGATGCGTGGTTCGTCATGGCGGTAGAGGAGTTCGTTGGCCACTTTACCGACTGCGTCTTTGTAAGTCAGCTCAAGGGCTTCCGAACCAAACCATTTTACGCTGACAACGGTGGCTAAGCCACTTGGCAGGATACCTCGAACCGAGCAGTTGGGTTGGAGTTCTTCAAGCCGGCTCATTTGTTACTTTCCTTGCCGCGATAGCCCATTGCTATCGTCTTTGTTTTTAGCAAAACGGCACTTTGGGCTGGCGTCACGTTCAACACAACCCGCAAATTGCAAACTCGATTAAAAGATCTACTCCTTCTATAGCTATTGCGTTTCAGGAAATTGCTAAAAGCTTCACGGCTTGAATAGGAATTAACTCGGATCAGTGATCTTCTCCTAGGACTGACTTGAGTTGAGCCCAGAATCTGCGGCCTTTCGGTGTGATGAACACAAGCTTGGCGCGTACGTCATCGGGATCCGGCGCTGTGACAACGAGGTCAAGCCCGGGCCGACGCGATTTGCTGTGCCTCATACCGATGGATTGCAGGATGCGTGAACAATTGGGGGAGCTATACCCTAGCAGGGCTTCGATCTCCTTCATGTGTATACCCTTGCGCTGCTCGTTCGCCCGCGCAATTGCCGAGAACATGAGCATCATGTCCACGGTTACGAAGGTTTGCAACGCCGCCGCCGCCTCGAAGATACGCACAAGTTTGTTGTCTGCTTCGTTTGCCATTTGGTTCCCTGTTGATGTTGCCCCCCGGTTTTTTTGAGGATTGTGAAGAGTAAGGCTGCGGCAGAGCCGACGACCCGCTGCATGTTTGGTAGGATCACTTAATGTTCGTTGCCCTGCAATCTCTTATATCTGACATTGCTATCTCCGACCCACCTAGTATACTGATTCCTACCACGGTTGCTCCGCAATTACGGGTGTTAAACGATGCTTTTAACATTGGGAGGCTACTCCGTGACATCCATTCCTGTCGAAACAGAACCCAAGATCTACGTCGCGCCGGATGTCGGCGACCTGCGCCGTATTGAGCACCTCGACGGTATTTCGTTCATGACGTGTTTCCTTGAGCAGAAGAATGACGAAAACCCAGTTTCGGTCGGCGTCGACCTTCATGTTGAGAACGACAATGGCAACGTCTTGCTGACCATGCGGCGTGTGGCCGCCATGCCCGACGGTATGCAGTGTGTCACAGCTGCCATGCGGTTGACGCCGGAGGCCGCCGCCGATCTTGTTCAGTCCATCAATATGCTCATCGGCCAGCTGAAGCAGTGAGAGGCTTTTTGCCATGAGCATTGCAAGTGAAGTTGAAAAACTAATAATGCATGTGAATTGGGAACCTGTGCTCGCCAAGCTTGCCATTGTCACCAGAGCAGTGGCTAGAATTCTTTCACCCGAACACAGAGAGACGCTTTTCTGGGTGATCGCTGTCACCGCACTTCTTGTCGCATTTTGTTTGTTCGCTCTGTGGCGCTGGGGTCACTTCATTCCGAAGTGGCAACATCTGCGTGAAGCAAGATCAACTCGACGTTCAAACGATAGCAGTTCAGTCGGGATCGAGCGAACGTCCAATTTTTGGAATAAAGCAAAATCTAAATTTGCCCAACTGCCGTTGCTGAAGATGCTTTCGCCTTGGCAATTGGTATTCGTCACAGCGACTATTTTTGTAGCGTACTTGTTGGTTCAGCCAATAGTGGAAGCATCGCTGGAGCAAGGCAACGCTGTATCACCGAACTACGCCGAGGGCGCGCGCCAACCCAGTCTGACCGCCAATCAAGGCGATGCTACTGACTGGTTCAACATTGGGCTAATGTACGAGAAAGCGGATGGAGTGGCGCAGGATTATACTGAGGCTGCGAAGTGGTACCGGCTTTCTGCGGATCAGGGCAACGCCAGAGCCCAAAGCAATCTGGGGAACTTGTATTATGACGGCAATGGTGTGCCGGAGGACTATGCAGAAGCGTTGAAATTGTACAGGCTCGCGGCATATCAAGGTTATGCTGGTGCGCAGTTCAACCTTGGGACTATGTATGATATTGGCAAATATGTTCGGCAGGACTATGCCGAGGCTTTGAAATGGTACCTTAAGGCTGCAGATCAGGGCTATGTCGGGGCCCAGTTCAATCTTGGAGCCATGTACAGCAATGGTGAAGGTGTTCCGCGGGATGCCATTCTGGCATACATGTGGTTCGACATAGCTGCGAATGGTTCGGGGACTTCGGATACTAAACGCCATTATAAATACGTTGAATTTCGCGACAAGACCGCCGAGCAAATGACGAAACAACAAATTGCCGAGGCCCAACGCCTAACACAGGAATGGCTAATGACGCACCTGAAGCAGTGAACGAAACTGTTGGCGCTGGCTTTCAATTGCATCCAAGTAGCAACAGTAGCCTTCTGCTTCCTGCGGCAGCTGGATTAGCTTAAGGCGACTTCTGGCAACCCGCCCGATAGCCGCAAGAGAATTAGCGAGGGAGAGTTCTACATGTCACTTGCCCGAGAACTACTTGATAAGCTCCGCGCCTACAAGGTGCCTTTGATCATCTGGCTGGAAGACGGTGCAATAGTGGCGAAGAGTTTTTCGTTTGATGGCCCATCCGATATTTCTGTGGTTTTCCATCATCCTGAGGGGGACATTGTTGTGGGAACTAACTTCCCGACCCGTGCTGAAAGCTACGGCATTTCGGCGAAGGACCTAGAGATGGCAGAGTATGCAAGTTTGGTGAAAGTTGTACAAGAACAGACAGGCGCTGACTGTCAGAATATTGACGAATGTCCTTGGGTCAATCCGGAAGCCGAGGGCATGTCTGAATGCTTCGATGACGATGGGGTTTTTCTTAGGGAAAATTCGGAGCTCCGCAAGGCCTTAGCTTCTTGGCTGGACGAGGCCGATGAAGATGGTGCGGCTGACAATGATGCTTGGTGTTCTGAGTTGTCCGAAGGTTTGGTTGGCTACGCAATTCGGGAGGCACTACCTCAAGATGAGGTCACTCGTCTAGGTCTGAGAGAACTGGACTTTGGCAGTCCCGGCGGATATGCGCCGCGTGTTGCATATAAAGGTGCCCCATCTACCCTTCAAGATGCGCTGCGGAAGTTCAATCTACCTTTTCTATTGGAATAAAATTGATCTCCCATTTTTTTGGTGACCCTGACACTTTGACGAGACCCATTTTCTTCCCGCTCCATGATTTCAAACTTCACTTGACGGACGATCATCAGAATGGAAAACATACTCTTATTTGTAACTGCCGTGTTTGCAGCAGGCTGTTTTTGTATATTGTGCAAAGCACACCCGGAGCAGGCTGTGCAACTCTTACGTGCTTATGACAATTTCTGGAGCGAGCTTTTTCTCTGGTTTTTCAAGATGGTGATCTGGGGCACGATCATCGTCTTATCCCTCCTCTTGGGATTGGTACTGTTTACGTACTTCGCTGATCAGGCCAGCGCGGTAGCTGGGACTGGTACCAAGCTCGATAAACATTGGTTGGTACTTTGGGCGGCAGCAATCTTGTCTGGCTTTACCGTTGGAATTTTGCTTCCTGCTTTCTTGATCGGTTGGTGGTACGAGAAGAGATGGTGGGAGTGAAATTGAACCACATTATTTCCGCCATAGGCAGACCCGCTTCCCCCAGAAGCGCCGTCATCCGCCGCACGCATCACCTTCCGCTATCCAAACAGCAACACCTCTGCCGACGGTCTGGCCACGCCCACGGGGATCAGCCACGAGACCTCCAGACCCGTCAACTTTAAGCCTTCGCAGGGTAGCAACGGTGCTATTATCGTCATGCCGTCGATGTAGGCCGGGAAGGCTCTATGGGCGTACGTGTCCTCCTTCTTTGGGTTGTTGGGGACAAGTATTCCAACGATCAGGTTGCCGTCGAGCCACGCAATTGTCGATGTCATTTCAGTTCTCATGTTTGAATGGGGGAGCACTTTGATCAATCGCGCCATAAACTAAAAATTGTCAAACTGCTTAAGCATCCCAGCGATCCTCAATGATCTGCAACTGACAGTGGAGCTTTTCGTAGGTTTTGCGTCGCATGCACTTGGGGCGCTTGGCGACCTCCGGCAAGGCATTTTGATCGATCCCGAGCTTCCTTGTAATCTTATCTCGGCGCCGGAGCGCGCGATCGACCCAGCTCTCATACTGGCAGTCATAGACAAGTTTGCTGCACTTGCGACAGCGAAAACGGCCGCTGTTTCGGTAGAGCTTGCTGACGCGGCGTCCGCATCCATTGCCCGGGCACACCAAGTACGGCACCGAACCGCCAAAGTGGCGCGGGCTGCTGACGACATTGAACTCCTCGCCGACAGGCCGCTTTATTCCATCGTCACAAATTGCATCATACATCAATGTGAGCTGACCCTCTTTCGCCAATAGGTTCAGGCCGGGACGGTAGGAGCCCCACTGACCCGGCTTCAGCCAGCCTGCGCGATGCAGAGCCATCACATCGAGGGACCACGTGCCGTCGGCGCGACCACATCGAGACCGCCTTTGGTTTGAACCGCTATTGTATCCACCCATAATAATTCTTCCTTTTTCGCCGAAATTGTTACAGTTACTCGATGCCCGGAACCATCAGGGTCGAAAGGGTCGTGGCTTTCCGGGCCGAAATTACAGTTTTTTTCGTCTCAGAACTGGCCATGTTATTTGCGTCCGCGACATCCATAAAATTGCCCGACGTGGCGCTGAGGGGTCTGGACCGCGTGCCCGTTCAACGCTACTGCTTCACCTCTTCGTTTTTTTGGTCTAAACAGCAAAACTTTCGCCGACGGCCTCTTCGGCTCCATGGGAGTAATCCATGAAACTTCGAGACCGGCGAGTTTCAATCGGATGTCCGCGGCAGACTGATCGCCCCACGCGATCCCAGACAACTTGACGTCAACTGCATAGCGTTCACCCTTTAGATGCAGCCGCCAAAAGCTCCCGGGAGCGGCGTAAGCTGCGTCGAGGGTTTGCATGCCACTTCGACTAAAATGCACCCGAAGGGCATCAGCAGGCTTCCCAAGCTGTCTGGCGAGCACTTGCCAAGAACCTTTGCTTCTCGGCTTTGGAACTACTCCAACAATGAAGTCGTCGATCAAACGGACAAACCCTGTCAGGTCCCTAATAATATTATTAGCAGGGTGAGAGGGTTCTGCCGTTTGACACTCCTGCACCACAATTTGCCCCAATTCAGTCCCGTGGCTCAACCCGAGTTGTTCGCGAATATCATCGACGCCCTCCGCAATCAGGGCGGAACTTAGTGGTCCACTGCTAACGTACCGGTATTTCATAATCCGTGTCCCTGAGGGACGACGCCAACCTTCATGGTGTAGCTGGGCGACCGCCCGCGCTGCTGTGCTGACCGAGGGGAATAACGACGGAAGCATCTTGGCCAGATACTCGCTTTGCAATGGCAGGACCCCGCCGACCGCTGCCAGTGCCCTGTTCCACAGGCTTCCGCCATTCAATAATTCATCTAAAGTTACAAGTTCATCAACTACCAGCCCGGGGACCGGAATATTCGAGATCAGAATTATTTCCGGCTGGCGGTCATCGGGATACATCAGCCGCAGACGATCAATCAGTTGGCCTGATGCACGCTCACGGGTCAACTCCAAGATCATTTGAACCCTCGGATCGGCATGAACCGCGACCTCAACGCCCGCCCTTTCGCCATTACGCAAGTTATACCCCCGCACTTCCGGCATATATTGACCCGGCAAGTCCAATTCCTCATCCGGCCAAAGCGCCCGCGCGATATTTTCGACCGCAGTGGGCGGGGGCTGTTCCCTCCCCAAGACAATAATGGCATCAAAATTCTCCCATGCATTTGACCCAATAAAGGCTCCGAAGTGCGTAACCGAGGCGCCGCTCCAATCAATCGACTGAGGAAGCTTCCCAACCTCGCCTGTCAGAGTACGCCTGACTTCAAGATTGCACCCAATGAGTACCTTCTTGCCCAATGCCACCAGCGTCTTAACAAGGACTTTGATCTTCGCACGCAGTCCGGACCCGCTGGGAGATGAGAGTGTCCGGTTGGCGTATGGGGCAGTATATACCTGCTTAACGTAGCCACGCCGCTTTGCCCTGATGGTCACGTGACGAAGCTCTGGCCCGAATAGCCGCCTATTGATCACTACGTTAGCATCTGCATCAAGAAGCAGAAGACCGGCGTCTGAAGGCACCAAGGGGCGGCTGGAACGCGACCATACGAGTTCGTAGTTTGGATCGTCCGCAGTGCCTCTGTGGTGCTTATGAACCGCCTCAAGGGAAACCGCCATGCACGCCTTCTGACCGGCTTCGATGGAGGCAGCAAGTGTTCCCAGCACGCCCGCAACAATCGCGCCCCAATTGAACTGGTGTTCTTCGGCCTTCATCTGAATGCTTTCTGGAGACCAGTGAGGCTGAACAAACAATGCGCTTCTGTCAGCAGCGCGGCGCGCTGCCGCCTCTGCAGTGCGGAGATCGTCTGACGTAATGTCTGCCAGTGTAAGGGGGTCGAGCTGCAGCGACCCCTTTTCAAGCTTGATCGTCCGAAGAATGCGGGCCCCAATTTCGAGAGCGGATTGATCTATTTCTCCGCCCGCGCCCAAGAAATTACGCGGATTCTTAAGCTCGGACATGCTGAACCGCGTGACCTTGCAAAGCGTGTTGAGGCAACTCTCATCAACAACGACCAAATCTGCATCCGGCAGCACTAGGTCCTTGTTCTGTTGCAGGGGAAGCTGCGCATGCGGCCAAATTCGTAGCTTTGGACCCTTATCCTTAAACTGGGAAAGGTAGCCATCTTCGTCGCACCAACCATGGAAGGGGCATTTGACTTCGACCGGAAATACGCCCTCCGATGCGTCCTCGGAAATGCACATCGTATTGTAGATCGATGATGCCTTCTTCTCCACTGAGGCAACAAGGCTCTTTCGCTCCTCGTGACAGCGACCATGTTTCAGATCGGATCGACCAAGCATCACCTGTACTCTGGAGTGGGCATCAACATATCCCGCATTTGATAGAGCGACATGCAGGGCCGCTTCGAGTTCGCGCGCCCGCTCAATTGTTGGGACGTAGTAGTTGATCTGGAGGCCCGAAAGAAATGGAGACTGCGCGTACATCTGCACAAACAACGAAGTCTTTCCCAACCCCGCCGGTGCGGCCATTTGCAAACGAGGTGGTTTAAGACACTTGACGCCATAGCGCTTGCGGAGGTCTGCGCGAAACTTGCGCAGTTCTCTCTCCCTTTCAGAACTGTCCAAGTGCTCAAGAGACGTTGAAGTAAATGCCAGCTCCGTCTTTGCAAGAATGTGGTTCTCGATTACGACAAGAAATAAGCGAATGATCTTATTCAATCGCTGGCTCGCACCTTCGCCATCCGTGTGAGCCGACGGGTAGGATGGCGCGACATCCCTGACCACTTTGGAGGTGGGCGGAGTGGCGTTTAATTTCCCCTCATTATAGCGTTTGATTATGTTTCGCGCGTATTTGATTGCATCTTTTTCCGACCACCGGCAATCCCTGAGGTCTGCGCCATTCGAAAATACATGCCACACCCGCGCCTGAAGCCCGATGACATCGGGCGTACAGCCACTTTCATTAAGAATGTCCAAAAATGCTGCGTGGGTGATGTCCCTAAGATAGCTTTCGCGTCCATCTACAACGAGGCCGGTAGTCAGGCTCCTTGTGATGTTGTTCTGACCGCCGTCTCGTGAGTGGCCAGCACCATCGCGCGAGGAAGGTGCGGTTTTGATTAACCATTGGGGGGCATCCGCAAGGTTATGATTGTCTGGAGCTCGCCCTTCCTTCCATCGGTATATTCCCCCAGAAATGTGACGACTGGGTGGAGCAACAACGTAACCACCGACGCCTCTCGTATCAACGTTCGGTTCGCCATAGGAGTTTGTGTTTGTTGGGAACTTGTCAGCGCGGAAATAAATATGACGGCCACCTGATCCGGTCTCGACTTCCCAGCTCTCAGGCAGAGCGCCGTGTTTGCCGATAAGTTTGGAGAGGGAGACCTCTCCATCCTTGCCGACGCCGCAGTCGATATCGACCACGCCGTAACCGCTTGCTCCAACTGATAGACCAATGTTGCGATTTGGCTTCGCTGTCCAAATACTGCGGACCCGGTCAATATCGTTGGTTGCGTTGTGAAAACCTCGCGGCACTTCAGGAGCGGGATGTTTTCCGGGTGACTTGCAGTTTGCCTGCCTGCATTCGCATTGACCGTCGACCCCAATGCCGCAGAGCGGGAATACGTGAAATCCGTTCTTCGCATACCAAACGGCAGCCTCTGACAGTGAGCGGCCCATCATTGGAGCCACCCTAGGCAGTCGATAACGACAAGTGCGGGGTAGGCCGTCTCAGCAATTGCGCCGAGGCGGCCTATGGCGAGGGTCACTCGCCATAGGATGAGTTCCACGGCTCAGGCCCGAGGGCCGGTGTGTGCGTGAAACTCGGCCTTCGGGAGGCTTTCGAGGTAACGTGTTAACTCGTCAGTCGTGATCACACTTCTTGTGCCAATTTTCAGGGCACTTAGTTCGCCGCGAGCTAGGAGATTGAAGATAGTCGACCGACAAACTGATAAAATTTTTGCGGCTTCGGATGGTGAATGAGCTAATTGAGAACTTAACATGGAAATACGCTTTCTGAGCGCCTCGCGCTCATAAAACGCATCCCCTTCAACCTTTTGGTTCAGTGCGCTGAAAACGACGGGCACACTCATACGGCTTAGGTAGACACGACCAGATCAAAAATTTCCGTCGATTAAGCTGACACAGTTCCACAAGTGTCCATATGAAGGCAATAGTTGCGAAGGTGACTACCTCACAAACTTTCAACTATTTTCGTCGTAGGGGCCTTAGTACTACCCTCCAATACAGTAGGCCTCCCACGCAATCATGAGTTCTCGCCTCTTTTCGAACAGGTCGGACCGCCGGTAGGCGCGCTCAACGGCATTCTCGATGACGTGCGCTAAAGCCTGTTCGGCCACCTCACGCGCGAAGCTTGTCTCTTCCGCAGCCCAGTCTCGAAAGGCTGAACGAAAGCCGTGGACAGTGTAGGGCTGTTTGAGGCGCCGCATCACCATCGTCATGGACATCCCTGAAAGTGGCTTATCGGTTTTGACACCCGGAAATACGAATTCGCTGACTTTCGGCGTATAGAGCTTCCCGAGCAACTTCAATGCTCTGGTGCCGAGAGGGACGCGATGCTGACGGCTGGCCTTCATCCGCTCGGCTGGGACCGTCCAAATTGCACCTCCAAGGTCGAACTCAGACCATCGGGCGTTCAGCACCTCGCCCGACCGGGCTGCCGTCAGGATGCAGAATTCCAAGGCCATGGCAGAAACCGATCCTGCGGCCTGTAGACGCCCCACGAGCTTGGACACGTCCTTATGCGGCATCGCCTTGTGGTGGCCTCTGGTGAGCCGTTTGCGGGGCGGCAGAATATGGTCGAGATGTCCCTTCCAGCGCGCCGGGTTGTCGCCAGTCCGCCAGCCCTTGGCCCGGGCATAATCAAGGATCTTCTCCATCCGCATTCTGACCCTCGCGGCAGTCTCTGGAATGCGCTGCCAGATCGGCTTCAGAACCTTTACCACGTCCTCCACCTCGACTTCATCGACCCGCAAGTCCAGCATTGATCCACAATACTGGGCGATGGTGGTTTCCCACTGTTTGGCGTGCTTGGCGTTTCTCCATGCAGGTTTCTGGCTCTCAATGACCTCGGCAGTGGCGGCGGCAAATGTTGGAGCCGTTTTTTCCACACGGAGGTTGCGGGGGTCAGTTCCGGCGGCAAGCGCCTCCCGATATACGGCTGCCTTCCGGCGCACGGTTGCCAGCGGCACGTCTCGCAGGCTTCCAAGTCCCAGTTCTCGTTGGGCTCCCTTATGGCGGTACATGAAGACCCACGACTTGGCCCCAGTCTTCGATACCAATAGGTAAAGGTTACCACCGTCGGCATGGCGTCCGGGCTCAACAATTGCAGCGACGGAACGGGCCGAAAGTCGATTGAGAGAAGTGGCCATTATCAGTTGCTCCTAGCGTTGCTCCTAGCAATTGACATAGATTGTAGTGGATCGGAGTGGATTGTGATAGACCAAGTGCCACATAAATGACTTAAATTACGACACTATTTGGATCGCTCTGAATTGCTATGGACTAGAGTATAGCGGTCTCCCTCTCCGCCAGTCACCACTCATAACAATTTAATATCAAACGATAATTCATATAGCGCGGTTTTTGTGTCCCGGCGGTCCGTGTCCCTTAGCCCCGCCGCGCTATTTCGCGGGCGCCGGCCGGAGTTGTGCCCGATCGCCGATCGCCGCCATGATCTCCGCCGCGGTGAGGAGATCGGCGTATTTCTGTCCCATGTCGAAGAGGTTTGCCTCGTGCGGCCCGATTGCGCGGTCACCGACGCAATCAGTGGCCACGATGGGCCGAAAGTTCAGGCTCATGGCATCGACAACGCTGGCGCGCACGCAACCGCTGGTGGTGCAGCCGGCGACGACGATGGTATCCACGCCCCTGGACATCAGCACGCCGGCCAAGCTCGTTGCGAAAAACGCCGAGGCTTGCGTCTTCCGCACGATCAATTCACCCGGGCGGGGTGCCAGTTCCGAAACCACCTGGCTCTGCGGGGCGTTCTCGGTCAATTCGCGCAGCCGCGGGGCTTTCTGGCACCACACGCCGGTATCGGATCCGTCCTCGGCATAGATGATGCGGGTGAAGGCGACAGGCAGCATCTGCATGCGAAAGAAGTCCAGCAGCGGAATCGTGGCCCGCACGGCGTCTGTAATGTTCCCGCCGCCCAAAATCTCGGGATCGGTGAAGCCCTTGACGAAATCGACGACCAGCAGCGCCGGCAAACGTCCGAAACCGATGCTTTGGCCGAACTGCTGCTTCGCGTAGATAGCGTCATTCATGCGGAGGTGTCCTCATTTGTCGCCGTCACGTTACTAGCGGTCCGAGCGTTAGGCCATAGGCGTTCTACTTCACGAATGGCGCCGCGCGCAGATACTGCGGGACGATGTGCATCGGCGCACCGAGCGCCTTTGCGGCACGCCATGGCCAGCGCGGGTCGGCAAGCATGGGGCGGGCCAGGGCAACCAGATCGGCCTTGCCCGACGCCACGATGTCATCCGCCACTTTGGGATCGTCGATAAGGCCTACGGCGCGGGTGATGATGCCGGTTTCGCGCCGGATGCGCTCGGCGAAAGGAACCTGATAGGAGGGGCCGGCCGGCACCTCCGCCTGCGGGTGCATGCCGCCTGTCGAGACGCAGAGATAGGCGAGCCCCTGCTGCTTCAAAGCTGCCGCAACCTTCACCGCTTCATCGGGCGTGAAGCCATTCTCCATCCAGTCGGTCGCCGAAATCCGCGCCCCGACGACGAAATCCGCCGGCAGTGCGGCGCGGACCTCGCGGAGGACCGCCAGAAAGAGGCGCATGCGGTTCTCCAGCGATCCACCCCATTGGTCGGCGCGCCGGTTGGCAAGCGGCGAGAGGAATTCATGGATCAAGTAACCATGGGCGCCGTGCAGTTCGACGAAATCAAAGCCGCTGCGGCGGGCGCGCTGTGCCGCGGCCACAAAGGCGGCAATGGTCCGCGCAATGCCAGCCTCGGAGAGCGCCTGCGGCACATGCCAGCCATCACCGAAGGCAATTGCCGACGGGGCAACGGCCTGCCAGGGATCGCCGCTTTCATCGAGTGGCCCGCCGCCTTCCCAGGGGCGCTGGGAGGAGGCCTTGCGGCCGGCATGGGCCAGTTGAATGCCGAACTTCGTAGCCGGCGGCGAAACCCGCCGTGCCGCGGCGAGGCGTGCGGTTATGGATGCCTCATTGTTGTCCGAATAGAGACCGAGGCAGCCATGGGTGATGCGGCCACGGCGCTCCACGCCCGTTGCCTCAAGCGTGATCATGCCGGCACCCGACATGCCGAGCCCCATCCAGTGCTGCAGGTGCCAGTCGTTGGCCGAACCGTCATCGGCGGAATACTGGCACATGGGGGCTACCGCGATGCGGTTGGGCAGAGTCATTCCCGCAACGGTGATGGGCGAGAACAGCGCGGAAGTCATGGGATTCTCCTGATGGCGATGGGGTTTTGCCGAGATTTGCATTCGCCAACGTCTATCCCAAGACCGGCTTGTGAAAACGAGATTGCCGCATGAATTGAAAGCCGGCAAGGCCGGACGCTGGCGCTGCCCGCAGTCAGTTGGAGGTCAATAGCAGACCCAGCGCTTGCGATAGACAACGATGCGGCGGGTATGGGCCCGGTTCCACTTCTTGACGGCCACCCGACGGTACCGGCAGTCGTCAAAATAGTGCGGGTAGCCATAGTAGGGATAGCCGAAGAAAGGAAAGAAACCGAGCCCAATACCAATGTGGTGATGATGGCGCCGGTGGAGGTGTTTTGCTTCGGCACTCGTGGCCGTGGCCAGCATGCCAGCCCCGAGAACTGCCGCGGCGGCAAGTGAAATAAGGATCTTACGGAGCATGATGTGACTTCCTTGTCTTCAATGACAGTGTTTTTGCAGAGCCCGTGAGCCTGATTTGCGTGTGGCTCTTTGTGCAATGATCTCAGACGAAAGTGTTGAACTTTTGCAACATCCAAGGCGGTGGCGGCATTGATCTCGCGCAAGACGGGATCAGCCCTTCCGTTTTCGGTGGAAAAAATTCAGACGCGGCCGAGCGGCGCTGCCCGGCAGGGTGGGGAAATAGCGTATTGAACTTTGGCCGGGTTTGCCTACAATTCTCCAGCCTGTTCACCAGCTTACCGCGGAATTGAAATGACATCATACAAATACAAGGATTT
>SXGT01712738.1_pt1 | contig 28503 bp, 25 predicted proteins | sample 3176221 | NCBI WGS metagenome assembly SXGT01 (sample SAMN11356862, study PRJNA531348) | freshwater metagenome | isolation source: freshwater sample F1-120 | place: China: Fuxian Lake, Yuxi | collected 2017-12-25 | reverse complement strand
GCCGTCCTGGCCGGTAATGCCGGTAATCAGGGCGATAGGTGCGGCCTGCTTAGTGTGCTGCATGCTCAAATATTTCTCCCTTGCTTAAAAAGTCGGCGCTGACGAGACGGCGAGCGCCGACTAAATTCGGCTGATTGACGATAAAAAGTAGTTCTGCTCACCTTAGAAGCCGATAAATCTTCGCTGTTTCTTCAGCACAACGCATCCATGAAAACTGCTTTACACGCTCCCGCCCAAGGTGGATCAATTGTTGGCGACGCACAGAACTACTGACAATCTGGTCGATTGCGTATTGTATCGATTCGATAGAAGCAGGATCAAAGGTTTCGGCAGCGGGGCCGACAACCTCAGGTAGAGAGGCAATATTGCTACAAGCAACGGGACAATCACAGCTCATGGCCTCTAGAGGGGGAATACCGAAGCCTTCATAAAGTGAAGGGTACACCAGTGCGACAGCGTTACGATAATATGTGGCAAGTCGTTGATCATTACCGGAGACAAACAGGAGGCGCTGTCGATCGACACCCAGTCTTTCAATTTCACTCAGTTCCTTGGCAGTAAAGCGCCCACCACCAAAACAGACGATTCCAAAGTTTTTCCTTAGGCGTTCGTCCGTAGCAACAGCACCAACTAAAGCAGAAAAGTTCTTGTAGCCATCGCGTTTCCCGACATATAGCAGATAAGGAAAAGGGACAGGCAATTCATCGGTAGCCAAGTCAGTTATGGCTGGTGGGGTGACGCCAAGATATACCGTAGCGATCTTCTGTTCAGGCACATCCAATCGCTCAATCAGATCATTACGCGTGTGATGCGAATCGCAGATGACAAAATCCGCACGTCGTACCGCCTCACCTTTTCTTCGCGACGTCTGATCATCAGGAGAAAAACTACCAGGATATTTCTCATGGATCATGTCATGCACCGTGATAACTCGTGCAGCTCCACGAGGTAGACGCGATAGATAACTGTAGTAAAAGGTTTCGTGCAATATGTCGACACTAGGTGCCGTCAAAAAACTTGCCAAGGCATCAAGAGAAAATACGGCAGCCTTCTGCAAGCGGGCAGCCCGTGAGTTTTCATCATAGGCACGCAGGTAAACACCGGCCACACGGCCGCCTGCTTCGGCAAGGTAGGTATTGATATGCAGTGGCGCTCTGATTTCCGCGTGAATATCCCCACAGCGCGGCAAATATCGACTCAACTCATAGCAATAACGCGAAATTCCACCAACTGCTTGAGATGCAAATATTTGGTAATCGAATGCGACTCGGATCAATGTGTTACATCACTTAAGAGGAGAAATGACAACTCACCAGCGTCACTCTTCTTGAAGTAAACTGGAGATAGTTGAGCTAGGTCTCTGATTTTAACGTCGTCAGCATCAACAAGCCACCACTTCGGCGAGGCGGCATAGATAGATTCAAATATCATGGTGCAAGAGTCATGCTTGATAATTTCTACCGCGCTTTCGAAGAACGCCACCGTGGTTCGCGTGAGTTAATCACGCAACGACTTGAGGTTTATTTACCATTTATCAAACCACTATTAACGCATTATCCTGAGGCACACGCATTAGACTTGGGTTGTGGGCGTGGTGAATGGATGGAACTACTGATCTCTGCCGGTTTCGTAGTGCGTGGGGTCGACCTTGATGATGGAATGTTATCTGTAAGTCGTAAGCTTGGACTAGATGTCCAGAAAAACGATGTGCTTGATGCCCTTAAATCTGTGGATGACTGTAGCCTGACTGTCGTTTCGGCATTTCATTTGGTTGAGCATATTGAATTCGATCGTCTGCGCGAATTGGTGGCTGAGGCACAGAGGGTATTGGTACCTGGCGGTTTGCTGATCATGGAAACACCCAACCCGGAACACATTATCGTCGCAGGATGCCATTTTTACCTTGACCCGACGCACAAGCGGCCCATACCACCGCTACTTCTTAGCTTCGTCGCTGAATATGCAGGATTTTCCCAGATTAAGGTTGTGCGTCTGCAAGAATCAGCCGTGCTTCACAATCCTGGTTATCGCGTTGGTTTACTCGATGTACTTAACGGCGTGAGCCCTGATTACGCAGTCGTCGCGCAAAAATCGGGGGGTAACGAGATTATCGGATGCAATGTCGATGCATTCCAAAAAGAATATGGGTTAAGTCCGGGTATGTTGGCAGCTCGATATGCCCAACCTTGGTACCACAGTGCGGCAATCAGGGCTAAGTCAAAAATTACTCGTTTGCTGCATAGCATGTCCCGGCACATCACCGCCCATGCGCAGGCGCTTGGGTATCTTTCGCACAAATTATTACACAGAGGTCATTATAGGTTGCGCGTCAAATTGCTCCTTAAATACGCGGCGCGATTCTTTACCCGCACTTCGAATTTGGAGCAACTTACGCCCCATGCCCGCCAGATCCATGCCGATCTAAAGTCGGCGCTGACGAGACGGCGAAAGGAAAAGATCTGATGCGTATCGTCATCGATATGCAGGGTGCGCAAACCGAAAGCCGCTTTCGCGGTGTCGGCCGTTACACCCTTTCGTTCGCGCAAGCAATCCTGCGAAACCGTAAGGAGCATGAGGTTTACTTAGCACTGAGTGGCTTGTTTCCCGACACCATCGCCTCTATCCGCACCGCTTTCTATGGCTTGCTACCCCAGGAAAACATTCGCGTCTGGCACGCACCAACCCCTGTACTCGAAGGGCAACCGGGCAACGATAGCCGTCGGGAAACGGCCGAGCTCGTTCGCGAAGCTTTTCTCTTGAGTTTAAGGCCCGACATTATCCATATCAGCAGTCTGTTTGAGAGCTATATGGACGATGCTGTCACCAGCATCGGGCGCTTTGATACCGACACACCGGTGAGCGTCATCCTGTACGACCTCATCCCGCTGCTAAGCCCCGATCATTACCTTAACCCGGATCAACGTTACGAACAGTATTACCTGCGCAAGGTTAAATTTCTTAAGCAGGCAGCCTTGCGACTCGCCATATCCGATTTCAGCGCGGCAGAAGGTGTCAGTGCCTTATGTGTGCCCAAAGACAGCATTGTCAGTATATCGACAGCTATCGAAACCCACTTTCGACCACACACCACTGACGATGCAACCGCCAGCCAACTTCTGAATAAATTTGGTATTAGCCGTCCCTTCGTGCTCTATACCGGCGGCGCCGACTTGCGCAAGAATCTACCCCGGCTCATCGAGGCCTACGCAGCCCTGCCCGCTGACATACGAGATCGCCATCAACTGCTCTTCGTCGGGAAAATGCCTAAGGGCGACATTGTCCGGTTCAAGCAATTGGCACGCGCTGCCCGATTGAAAACCGATGAATTGATCTTCACCGGATACGTCAGCGACGAGGAACTCGTCCAGTTTTACAATTTGAGCCAGCTTTATGTCTTCCCTTCCTGGCACGAAGGCTTTGGGCTACCGGCCTTGGAAGCGATGGCCTGTGGCGCGCCAGTCATTGCTGCCAATACGTCCAGCCTACCTGACGTCATCGGTCTCGATGAAGCCCTCTTCGACCCCTTCGATGTGAGCGCCATTGCAAATAAAATGGCGCAGGTGCTGCAAGACGAGGCGTTCCGATTGCGCCTGCGCAAACACTGCCTGCAACAGGCCTGCAAGTTTTCTTGGGACGAAACAGCAAAACGGGCAATCAGCGCATGGGAGAAATTACCGTTTCGCTCAGCGAGAAAAACCGATTATCTTGCGCAATCGCACACCTATAACCGGTTTCTGGATGCCATGTCCACTTGCGTTGATACCTCCGATAAAGCTGGTTTGGTCGCTCTATCGCAATGCATTGCACTCAACGAAAGCGCCGGCATTGAACGCCAACTGTTGCTCGACGTATCTAAGTTGTGTCAATGTGATGCTGCCACCGATGCGCTCCGCATCGCCAATAATTACCTTAAGGGGTTGCTGCAATCACCACCTGCTGGCTTTCGGGTTGAGCCGGTCTATGCAACACAAGAGGAAGGCTATCGCTATGCACAGCACTTTACTGCGCGCTTTCTCGGCCAGGATGATGCCCAGGCGAGTGATGAAGCAGTACGCTGGCAACGCGGTGATCTCTTCTTTGGCTTGGATACACAGCAACAGGCACAACTGGCGCACGCAAGCTTCTTTCGCCAGCTTCAGCAAGAAGGTGTCGTGGTCAAGTTTCTTGTGCATGACGTGTTGCCGATTGAACTGAAAGATCTGGATGCCAAGACCTTACATGAGCAGTGTCTGACCATGATTGCCACTACGGATGGAGCGGTGTGTATCTGCAAAGCGACGGCTGATGCTTTCGATGCCTGGGTTTTAGAACATGCCGTCCCGCGAGCGCCGACTTTTCGCACGAGTTGGATACATAATGGCAAATATATCGAAGGCTCACAACACACTCGGAGCCTGCCGGACGATGCCGCATTCATACAGCAAACCCTTCACCAGCATCAGACTTCCAGCGGCATTCCTTGGTCGACCTGGCAGCAGAGCACCGAAAAGCTCAAGGTATCGCTGGTTGAACAGAACTACCCGCGCCAACAACTGCTCGTCGATATCTCTGAATTGGTGCAACGAGATGCCCGAAGCGGCATCCAGCGCGTGGTGCGCAGCATCCTTAAAGAATGGCTACTTAATCCTCCGGATAGCTACCGGGTCGAACCGGTGTATGCCACGGTTGAACAAGGCTACCGCTATGCTCGGCATTTTACTCAACGCTTCATGGGGACGGATAATGGGACACTGCCAGATGAGCCGATTGACTATGCTCCAGGGGATATTTATCTAGGTCTGGACTTGCAGCCACAGATACAGGTTGCACAGCGGTCTCTTTATCAAACCTTGCGCAGGCAAGGGATATATGTGTATTTTCTCGTACATGATCTATTGTCCATCCAGATGCCGCAACACTTCCCCCCAGGAAGTAAAGAGGGATTTTCGCTTTGGCTGAATGTGGTCGCTGAAAGTGATGGGGCTGTATGCGTGTCTGAAACAACAGCAATAGACTTGGAAAAATGGATCAAGGACAATATTGATCCCCGACTTCCCCCCTTCAGAATCACTTGGTCGCACAATGGAGCTGATGTTGCTAGCTCGCACCCCAGCCAAGGCTGCCCGCCGGATGCGGAAGCCACTCTTGATCAAATCCGAGCGCACCCTAGCTTCCTTATGGTCGGCACTCTCGAGCCACGCAAAGGCCATGCCCAAGTACTGGATGCCTTCGAACTGCTCTGGCGCACAGGTGTTTATTTCAGCCTGGTCATCATCGGCAAGCAAGGCTGGATGGCGGACAAATTTATTACTCGCCTTCGCACCCACTCTGAATTTAATAAGCATCTCTTCTGGCTCGAAGGCATCAGCGACGAATTTCTGGAGAAGGTTTACACTGCAAGCACCTGCTTGATTGCCGCCTCTTACGGCGAAGGTTTCGGCTTGCCACTTATCGAAGCTGCCAAGCACAAATTGCCAATAATTGCACGGGATATTCCCGTGTTTCGCGAAGTGGCGGGAGAATATGCCTACTACTTTGATGCAATAACAGCTGAACAACTAGCGACGGCAATAAGGAATTGGGATTTGCTCTACAAAGAGGGGCAACACCCGAGATCTGAAGCAATGCCGTGGCTGACTTGGAAAGAGTGCGCCTGTCAACTCAGCAATATGATTCTATCCAACAACTGCTACAGTCAACCAATAGCTATACAACAGAGTACCTAAATTATGAAGCTAGGATTGGATGTAAGTAGTTGTTACCACCCGAGATCCGGGGTTGGAAATTATTGCTATCAATTGACCAAAGTACTTTTGAATAATGACGTAAACAATCAATACGTACTTTATCCGTTGTTTTACACTCATTTTATGAATAAAGTAGGTATGCCAGTTTTTGAAAAGACTGCAAACTCAATCACTGCCTTCAGAAATCGCCAACGCATATATTCACTGCAAAACCTGCTCTGGTCACCTCTTTCACCAGCTTTTGTAAAAGAAAATCAGCTTGGAGATGTTGATGTTGTTCACTCAATGACTTTTGCCGCCCCAAAGTTTCGAGATAGCAAAAAGAAGTTGGTTGCCACCATTTACGATCTAACGTTTATAACGCACCCGCAGTGCCATCAGAAAAGGAACATACAGGTATGTTTACAAGGCACAAAGAATGCGATCAAGAACGCGGACGCCATTATCGCCATATCCAATCACACAAAAGATGATCTTATGGAGTACTTGAATGCTCCTGAAGAACTCATTACAGTCACTCACTTAGCCGCCGGAGATGACTATGTTCCAATTGATAATGTTAGCGAACTGGCTAGGATTAAACACAAATATCATCTACCAGATAAATATATACTTTTTATTGGCTCCCTAGAACCACGAAAGAATATCAAGACACTAGTCGAGGCATTCGCTCGGCTACCCCTGCGACTGAGGGACGAGTTTCCACTTGTAATTGCAGGCGGCAAGGGGTGGATGAACCGTGACATCCAAAAGGTAGTTTTACAACTAGGTCTCGGTCCAAAGATATTCTTTGCTGGGTTTATCGATTCTGCAGATATAAGTGCGGTTTATTCTGGAGCCACAGTCTTTGCCTACCCGTCACTCTATGAAGGATTCGGACTACCTATCTTGGAATCAATGTCATGTGGCACCCCTGTAATATCATCCAATACCTCTTCGATGCCAGAAGTCGCCGGAGATGCCGCTTTATTAGTGGATCCGACTAATGTTGAAGAACTGTCATCCGGATTGCAATTACTTCTCGAAAACGAATCCCTTCGTTGCGAGATGATAAATAAAGGGCTAGCGCGTGCCACCTTATTTTCATGGGAGAAGTGCGCACAAGAAACTCTTAATGTATATCATCAGGTACTGTAGCCACGAACTTTGCAAGCTTATCACTTTTGGTTATAAGCGCTGATAATTAAACAAATACCTCAAAAGAATTGTCAATATGAATGTGGGGAAATGTGCAGTTATTTGTGGGATCTCTGGCCAAGATGGCGCTTATCTAGCTCGCCTCCTTCTTGGAAAAGGATACGAGGTTATCGGCACAGCTCGAGATGCACAGATGTCGTCCTTTGCCAACCTCAGGAAACTGGGGATATATGACCAGATCAAAACCGAATCGATAGCACTGAACGATTTTCGCAGTGTTTTGCAATTGCTAACCAAAGTTAAGCCGGATGAGGTATACAACCTCGCGGGTCAAAGTTCGGTTGGTCTCTCCTTCCAGCAACCTGTTGAGACCTTAGAGAGCATTAGTGTGGGCACTCTCAATCTGTTGGAGGCAATTCGCTTCACAGGTTCTCCCATCCGCTTTTATAGTGCTGGTTCAAGTGAGTGTTTTGGGGATACCGGAAATATCGCTGCAGATGAGAACACGCCTTTTCGGCCACGCAGCCCCTATGCCGTGGCTAAAGCCGCCGCCTTCTGGGAGGTGGCTAACTATCGTGAGGCCTACGGGCTTTTTGCCTGCTCTGGCATTCTCTTCAACCATGAGTCACCATTGCGGCCGGAAAGATTTGTAACCAAAAAGATTATCGCTACGGCTTGCCGAATTACGGTCGGGAGTGGCGAGAAACTCAGCCTCGGGAATATCTCGATTGCCCGCGATTGGGGCTGGGCTCCAGAGTATGTCGAGGCAATGTGGCGCATGTTGCAACAAGACATACCCGATGATTATGTCATCGCTACCGGTGTGACTCATACGCTTGAGGAATTTGTCTCTGCGACCTTTACCTGTCTCGGCCTCGATTGGCGGGAGCATGTTGAGATCGACCCTGCGTTTTATCGCTTGACAGAGATCGCCATTAGCCGTGGCAATCCCGCCAAAGCGCAAGAGTGTCTGGGTTGGAAGGCGCGATATATGATCCATGACGTGGTGAGCATGATGGTTCAAGAGCAACTTAAGAATGGATAGACATTACAACTGTTCACTAGCTCAACTGCTTACCCCGGTACGAGCCAATGTTGCGTTAATGGCAATTGCTGTCAGTATTTATTCGAAAGATCAGTTATATGAGCTTTGATCAAAGAAATATTGTAGTCATCCTGCCAGCGTACAATGAAGAACAGACGATCGTAGCTTCCATAGAGGATTTCAATATCGCCTTGCCAGAGGCGGCTATTTGGGTCATTAACAATCGATCCAGCGATCAAACCGATCGATTGGCGCGGGATACCCTAAAGCGACTCTCCTGTAAGGGCGGTGTCCTCCGTGAAATGAGGCCAGGAAAAGGAAATGCCGTCCGACGTGCCTTTCTTGATATTGAAGCTGACGTGTACGTCTTGGTAGATGCCGATCTGACGTATCCCGCCACTCAGGTGCGCGAATTGATGAAGCCCATTTTGGCCGACGAGGCTGACATGGTAGTAGGAGACAGACACAGTGCTGGGCATTACGCCGTGGAGAACAAGCGCGCTTTACATGGATTTGGCAATCGTCTGGTAAGAAATCTGGTAAACAAACTATTTCGTGCCAAGCTTGCAGACATCATGAGTGGATATCGTGTGTTCAACCGGCTATTCGTTAAAAGCTATCCGATCCTCGTGGAAGGCTTTGAGATCGAGACCGACATGACCCTGCATGCACTCGATAAACGATTTCGCATTCTTGAGATCCCAGTTGACTACCGTGATCGACCACCTGGCAGCCTTTCAAAGCTCCAAACCTTGAGGGACGGCACGCGAGTCTTAACTACTTTAGGAAATATTCTTCGTTACTATCGCCCACTATTATTTTTTGGCGCGGCTGCAATATTTTTTTCATTATTCGGGTTGATCGCAGGCATGCCTGTCATTGATGAATGGGTGCGCACTCAATATATTCTACACATTCCGTTGGCCATACTTGCAACTGGCTTGGAAATCATTGCCATCGTGTTGATGGCTATTGGCCTGATCCTTGATTCGATCTCGCACCAAGACAAACGCCGTTTTGAAGGCGAATTGTTAGGCTTTCGAAAACGGTGTTTGACAAAAGGTGACTAGCATGAGTGAGTATATAGGGGCATCATATTTGAATGTAATGGACCATGCTTTAAATTACAATAAACATCTGCTCGACATTATAATTTCAAATGCACAGCCTAATGATCAGATATTAGATTTTGGAGCTGGTATAGGAACCTTCACAATTCCACTAGCCAATATGGGCAACAATATCTGCTCTATTGAACCTGACCCTAAGCAATTATTATTTATAACAAAGCAAGGCATACCTGGCTATACAGACATCGCGAACATTCCGGATAATTCATTAGACTATGTATTCACCATAAACGTATTAGAGCACATTAAAGATGATCAAATAGCACTTCTAGACTTATCAAATAAACTTAGAACAGGAGGCCGTTTGCTTATCTATGTGCCAGCGTTTCAAGTACTATTTTCACAAATGGATAAATCCGTAGGACATTTTAGACGATATTCAATGAAAGAACTTTCTTCAAAGATTGCGGCTGCAGGTTTCATAATTATTGAAACACGATACGCTGACTCTCTTGGCTTTTTTGCTACGTTGCTATATAAATATATAGAGCATACAAACCGCCCCTTGGATGCACGTGCGGTGATTGTTTTTGACCGATTCATATTTCCAATAAGTTTACTTTTGGATAAAGTGACTCACAAACTTTTCGGAAAGAACATAATAGCTGTGGCTGAGAAATGCTGAGTATTATTTCACCAATATTAATCTGCATCACAAAAGGTCGCATCAAAGATCTCGTCATTCACTCCGTTGATTGTTATAATAAGTTTGTCATAGCTTTAGCTGATATTAGCCAAATGATATTTCGTAAAACCATCAATACAGACCTATTTTCTGCAAAGTAGAACGTATCTAATTCAAATCCTAATGGTTACTCTGAAATTTCGGACGTATGCATGCAGTCATCTAATGCTCTTCCTTGGTACGTTATCTATAGCAAACCTCGCCAAGAACAACTCGCAACAGATAATCTTCTGCGCCAAGGCTATCAGGTTTACTTCCCAAGAATTAAACAACTAAAACGTAGCAAAGATCGTCAGAAAGAACGGTTTGAGCCATTGTTCCCTCGCTACCTATTTCTTCAACCTGTAACGGCGACACATTCGATCTCACCAGTACGCTCCAGCGTCGGCGTCAGTTCGTTGGTACGCTTTGGCTCTGAACTTGCAGTTATGAGTGCTGAAACGCTGCACGCCATTCGGATGTTCGAGGAAAAACAAAATGCCGCTACGGTTGAAGACATAAGTCCCTTCAAGCCAGGAGTGCATGTTCAAATTGCCGACGGACCACTCTCGGGTATGGATGGTCTAATCTCTCGTGTATCGCACGAAAGAATTATAGTTCTTATGCAGTTACTTGGTCATGACACGCTAGTCAATGTAAGTCATCACCAATTAATGCTGGTTAAATAGTTACTGATTAAAATACCACTGCACTGATAGATTTCTGTTGTCCCTTGACGGAGCTATCGGATGTAAGAATGGTACGAATGAATCATTAGTCCTTATATCTAGGGCGACATACCTCAACTGCGAAGAATCGTCTGAGGCCAACAGCACACTATCAGGTAATGGGACTGGTATTTGTACTTTCTTTCCCCTATCAATCACGGAAGAAAGAACTAAACGATTTGAATAATATACCTCCATGATAAATGGATCTTCACGAGCAGGTGTATTTGCAACCAAGCTGAATAGAGCATTAGGCTTTTCGTTGATAATTACCACGGGAACATGGGCAGTAAAGCTTGGAGAGCACCAACGAAATTGTTCTGCAGGTTGGTTTGGGTCACCCTCGACAGTATAGCAACCATCATTATAATTGGACAACAGCTTATCGCGCGACGCGCCAGGGTATACATACTCCCAAACAAGATGAACTAGGAAAGCGAACAAAAGTATGATTAATGCAAATATCTGCCCCTGCCTAGAAATAACTTTATGAATCGGAATCTCACGAATAACAAGGGCATAGAAGAAAATGAATAGTATGTAATTAATAGGCACATAGAATATCTCGCCAACGAACCCATAAATGCCCATCGCGGTGGTAAATGATATCCCCATCATCAAGATCAGACGATGCCAAGAGCTCATAAGGGTAGTCGAACTTCCCTTGGGCTCATTAAATGCGAGCGACCAACATGTAGTTATTGCAACATACATCAAGAACAAGAGGCTCAGCAATCCAAGCGTTCCCTTACCAGACAAGGCTTGAAAGTACATGTTATGAGCAGATCCTTGCATAATGTCATTAGTCCTTTGTACATCTGTCAAAGAATGCGGGGCATCCTTAACTAAATATAATCGGTCAAACTGGTATGCGAAAGACTCATTTCCGCCCCCAAATACCGGATGAGATTTAAGCATCAGTATCGTAGGATCCCAATAAATAGCCCTGTTTTCAAAACTTTTTATCGAAATCAGTCGAGCAACATAGGTATCAATACCGACTGTCGCTGCGGGAGTTAGCTTGTAAATGCCATACACAAGTGAAATGGATAGTGCCATGGTGATTAGGATACTTAATAGTATATATTTAGCAGCCTTCTTGGCTTTATCAATGACAACTATAGCTGTTTGGCTCTCATCATTAAAAACATATACACAGAACCAAATTGCTAACAATTGGAATGGGTAAGTAATCCAGCCTCCTCTCTGAAATGAAAGAATCAAAGTTAACTCTGTCAATAACATGACAACAATCATCAAAACAATCTTGATTCGCCTACCGACGACTAACGTTAAGATTGACAAAACTGCTGGTGTGGCTAGCGTAATATATTGTGCAAACCATCCAGGGTTACCAAAGAGCGACAATAAGCGTTGATGGCGGTATGCTTCGCCATATAAGTTTGGGCTAATTTTGATGAGGTTGATAAGACCGTAATAGTCCAGAATGCCTAAAATCATTACATTAAGCAGGCCAAAAAGAACACAAAATGTCCAATACCTACTCCACAAGGGATTGGTGTTATTTAGATTGTAAATAACAAATCCTAGCAAAAGAGCTTCTGTCAATATCAGCCAGGCCAGCCATGGATAAGTTTTCTGCTCTACTGTTAGCGCAAAGAAATTATATGCACCTAACGGATCTGGCCAAATCATGGGCAGCAACTGTTCATTTGGGGTTATTGTGCTTAGACTTAAAAGCGCAACAATCCAATAGATTACAGCAGCAAAAACCAATGGATGGTTCGTTTTAAATGATGGAGAATGCTTGTCCTTGAAACCCTGACGCAAAAGAGTGACACACAGGGCTAAATCAAGCACAGTGAGCAACCCAATAAAGTATATAGTATGAGAGTCACTCGGACCGCTTCCGCCAAAAAAAGGCATGATTGCAAGAAAAACACCAATTCCAATCGACGGTCGATAAATCGCTAACCCGAATAAACTAATCGCAAGTAACTTTGTCGGAATATTGAAAACAGGATAATCGACGAAGAGAGATGCCGAAAGGCTAAACAGAACCCAAGAAAGAAAAGTTAAGCCTCCGAAATATAATACCTTTTTTGTCATATTTTGTAGATGTTAATGAATATATTCAAACCTCACTAAAATTCGTGAATTAAATCAATAACGGTACTGGCGCAAATAATATATTTCGGATCATATGTTTTCGTTTATATTTCTCAATAGCTTAGAAAAACCAATAACTATCTCATATACTCCAACATAAGCCCTCAACAATTGATCATGCCGATTGAGACGAATGTCTGGTATGAATAAAATACTCTTACCACTTATCGGCCTAATAAATAACAATCGAACACCATTATTGATAGGAAGCAATCTGAAGTCACGAACAGATTTTAGCTCACGGCCATCAAGCAGAAGTCTGTGATTACCAAAATAGATTTCTCTAAATTCCCCATACAGACCATCAAAATCAAGAAAGTCAACTTCACTACTTTCTATTTTTATATTGATTCCTCTAGCGTCATAATTCATTACTGTTGATTTAATGCTGACATTCAGTTGCAGAGATAGCAGCAATGTTGGAATAGTTATAATCACTAAACTAGGTATTAACCAGCCCTTCCAAAGGCGAATACCAAACAATAAATCCTTGACCAGAATCCAACCAAATAGCGCAAGAAATGGAAAAGTCCATTTGAAATAATGAATGTTATAGTAACGCCATAGTCCGTTTGGCAGTAAATCCCCGTAGGGCATGTAAAGAACATAAAGCGTAGTTATTGATAACGCCAACACCCGCATTAAGAAATCGCTCTTGAATAACACCCAAATCATTCCAGCTAGCGATATAAATAGCCATGGATAACGCTCAGTCAGGCTTGTGTGAGGTTCATTATAGAGTACCGATGCATCCAGCCAGATAGATACAAATTTCTCTGCCAGATCTGAAATATAGAATCCATTTCCCGTAGCTGCTTGCAAATATCCCCCATAGAAAGTACCAAATACTGCACTATTGAAGGCGATAAAAAGTATAGACCCGATTGCACTACAAATAATAATCAAGAGATAGAGTACACTTGTTTTTGAAATACTTGCAAAATCATTCTTGCGCACATACCAATAACCACTGATCAAAGCCAAACCAAGCACGCCACCAACTGCTATTGCATCACCAGGCCGCGTAGGTACTAGTAACCCCAGAAATGTCGATACGAAAAGCACATGTCGCACCTCAATCGATAGTAGTTTTCCATCCATAATTTCCTGCAGCCAAACTAACCCAAGTATTCCAGTTGCGATAAAAGCTACGCTAAGTGTAGTTGTCCATGGAATAAGGTAACATTCGAATATACGAATATTTATAATGGTGGTTCCATAGAATAATATGAGGCTTCCCCATCTTGGTATATATCTATCTGAAACCCTAATAAATACAAATGCAAACCATAACAGGCATAAAAGATTAGGAACATAATATGGATTACTGCTACTCCATCGCAGAAAGATGGCCCCTATAGCCGGATACAGCGGCGGATAGAAGTGCTTGTCCGGAGACAGGTCATGTTGCAGTAAAGCATAAGAGGAAGTTAAATACTTCCCTTGATCAAACCAACCCCACCAACCGAGTGGATGAACCTTGGAATATACTATGTATCCAATACCATACAAACAGGCTATGAAAACAAGCGTAAATGGTAGTCCAGAAATTACTCTTGACGTATTGTGAAATGTCAAGAACATGTAATTGTACATTTAGCTTATTTCTCCCGGGTTCTTATATACGCTAGTTTTTCTAAAAACCCAGAGGTGGTTAATTATGAAAGAAGGAATTGATCCTAACAAAGCTGCAACAGCAAATCCAGTTCGCTCTCCCCATGGACTGGCAATTGAATGATTTATTACCTGACTACATATTGGAGATAACACAGATACGATTAGCATGATTGCAATGTTTGCAGTCACGAAACGCAAGAAGACTCCTGAGCTGTTAAATACTATGGTTCTCTGAATCAGAAAGTTGATCACTATCAGTGGCAGATAAGTCAATGCACTAGCCAAGGCATAAAGGACAGTTGAATTCCCTCCTAGCTTGCGATAGATTTCCAACTGGAATACCCAGGCGATAATACCTATAATGCTTCCATTGATAAGAAATCTGGCATATCTTTGAATCAGTCGGACTTCGGAATTGCTATTCATTTATCAATTGCACTCGCACCATAGCATCGCTATACTTTATGGAATATTAGACAAGATATCTCGATTATTTTATGTATAACCCGTCTATGCTAGAGACGAAAGGGTCAAGATTGAGTGCAAAATTAAAGAAGATAATTCATAGAACACTACATCAACTTGGCATTGAAACATCGTCTATTTATATACATAATTCTTCACCGCAAGAAGTATATTCGGGATATACAGAAGATGACTTCGCAACCCTTAGATCGTTTGCTGATTCAGAGGCTAATATTGATACTCTACATTATACAGATGGGTTTGGTGTAAAAACACTTTTTGAATGCGTACCTTTTGTTAGCTTTCAGACGCTTAATCTCAGACTATTAGAATTTCCTGTTCCCGATGACGGCTTTCACGCTGAGACCATCGAATACGTTGCACTTACAGATGCGCTTAGTCGCTCTCGATTAGATAGAGGTTTTTGTGCTGTCGAAATTGGTGCTGGATGGGGGCCTTGGATAACCGCCGCTGGAGTGATTGCTCGCAAAAACGGATGTAAGGCAATCAAGTTGGTAGGGGTTGAGGCCTCAACCAATAGATTTCATTTGATGTGTCGACATCTTGAAGTGAATGACTTGAGACCACTTTCAACCGCCATCATCGAAGATGTACAGTATGGAAACATTTTTAGTAGGCTGTTCAAAGGAGCTGTTTGGACGCACGACGGAACTGTCTGGTTTCCGAAGGCAGATATTACTGACATGGGATCCGCCGCTTCCGCGTTGAACGAGCAAACAGACTATCGTGGTGCGAAAACCGAGAACCTGCAGGTTCCTTGCAGAAGATTGGACACCCTTCTAAATGACTTGGGAGTTATTAATTTCATGCACATCGATATACAGGGTGCAGAGCTTGAATTATTGCAAAACCAAATCGAATGGATGTCTAATAACGTTCAGACTCTGATGATTGCTACGCACAGTCGCACCATTGAAGGGAAACTGATCGAGTTGCTTTTTGACCGGGGTTGGCAGCTACATAGAGAAAAGCCTTGCCGCGCAAACTGGTATATGAATTGTTCAATTACTGGGAAAACTATTGTGGATGGTAGCCAGTATTGGCTTAACAGAAATATAATCAAATGCTAGACAGGGTTGGCAAGATTTAAACTCATAATTTTCTAACCTCTCAAATTATCTTACGCTTAATGCTGTCTATGCCTAGAAAACGAAGAGCTAATTTAGCTCTGCTTACGAATGCCTTTAATGAGTTAACCTCACAGACTCTTTTGTACAGAATTCTTGGAGAGAAATAGAATTTCCTTGTAAGTTCAAGTTGGATATTTTTAAGTTGCTCGGGCGAATAGTTACCATTAACATATGGAGCCTGAATTTCAGGTACTGGGTTCTCAGCAAATGCCTGCCACGGATCAATCTCAATGTCGCCATTATCAAGACATATTTTATGTAGCTCCGTTTTTGGGTAAACAGTCATTATCGAGAAACTTGCATAGTCCACCTTGTTTCTTTTTAGAAATTTCAATTCATCAAACATTTCTTCTTTAGTCTGACCAGGTAGACCTATCATCATAAATGCAAATACAGGTAACTGTGTTTTATTTGCTCTAGCAAGACAATCCTCTATTTGCTCAACTGTAATTTCCTTTTGCATGTAGTCAAGATATTTTTGTTTGCTTGACTCGATCCCGACAGAAACGCGTGAAACACCGGCTCGCTTCATAGACTCCATCACTTCATCGTCAAGCCTATCAACCCGGCTACTAACTTTGAATTCTATATTAAGGTTTCTTTTGTATATTTCGTCAAAAAGAATTATTGCTCTTTGTTTGTTGACAGTAATATTATCATCAACAAAAAAGAAGGAATTAATACCCGCCTTTGACCAGCGTTCCAGCTCATCAACTATCAACTCAGGCGATCTATATCTAAATCTGGTTCTTCTTATGTCGCAAAAAGTGCATGCAAATGGACACCCGCGAGAAGACTCAATTGGGATTGTTATATTAAAGTCACTATCAAGTATATGTGAATATTTACCTATATTTACCAAATTAAAGTCAGGAAAGTCTATTTCATCTAACTTTTTATCTAATGGTCGGCTATCATTTATTGTTACAAAACTACTGACGGTATCCACTTCTTTGCTTATTGGAATTATCGGCGTCACCATACCTGTGAAATTAGCTGTACCAATTACTCCTTCCTTCAATTGCTCCGTATTAACAAAGAGTTCTCCGTCAGACTTGTAAGCTAGGCCATGGACATCATTTGGAATTTTATGAGCAGATAAAGCATTTACAAGCTCAAGAAATGTTTTTTCACCCTCGCCGATAACTACGAAATCGACAGCATTTTGACTTAGTGTTTCCTTTGGATAAAGAGTTACATGCCATCCACCAATGCATACCTTCGTTTCGGGACGAATGCTTTTAACAAGACGCGCAACCCGCAATGTGTCATAGTAATTGAAGGTTAGACAAGTCAGGCCAACCAAGTCTGGCTGGAACTCTTTTACTTTTGATGAAACATCTTCGAATGACAATTCTTCAGCGCGACAATCTATAAACTTGATAACTATATCTGGCCGGCGGTTTTTCAAATATGTAGTTACAGATAGAATTCCGAGCAAAGGGCGCGCTTCACGCTTATGATCCAATGCTTTATGTACACTTGCAACCATGTAGTGCTCTTCTGGGGCAACCATCATTAGTATTCTCATGCCCCACTCCAAAATATGATCCGCGACAACTTCTGCAATTTAAATCTAACGATTCCCCAATATATAACCAAGTATAAGCAAGCAAACGCTAATGTGAAAGTTATCAACAACTTGGTGTGATACCAGAATATTATTGCGGGCAAGATAGAAAATAACGAGAGTCCCCATATTAGAACTGATGTCATGTTATTTCTATTCTTCCTGGCACCGGTTCTTACAATGCGCTTATAAATTAGCATATGCAAATGCAGTCCGTCTGGCTTCCCTGGCGAACCACCCATTAAAAACTTTTTTCTATATATTGAGAATGATGTTTCAAAGATAGGATAGATAAGTAGTAATAGTGGAAACCACGGTGAAACTGCGGGATTGCGTATGACCAACAGCACACTAAGTTCAGCAAGAAGAAATCCAAGCAAATAGGCACCCCCATCTCCCATGAATATCGCACCTTTTGGCCAGTTCCATATTAGGAAGCCCACTGTTGCTCCTGCTAGTGCGATGACTCCTGACAACACGAGTTGGTCTCCAACATGGTTCGCAACATACGCGAGGCATCCAGAAGCGAGTAGAGAGAACCCTCCTGCCAGACCATTGTATCCATCGATTATGTTGATCGAGTTGGCTACCCCGCCTACTGCAATGAATGTGAATATAACGGCGAATGGATACCATTCAAACGCCAAGTCGATAATGGGAATGTTTAAGTGACTTATTGCCGCACCAAGAATCCATACAGCACTAACTCCAGAGAACATGGTTAATAGAAGCCTCTCTTGTACGCCGACTTTTTTTGAGATATCTTCTATAAGCCCCCCCATAAATGCTGGCAAAGCGACTAGCACCAAAAGTCCATATTCATGCCAAATCGGAATTAACTCGAGTAACGTCAGGTATATTCCTCCAGCAGTGAGGCCTAACAGCATGGCGACCCCGCCGATACGGGGTGTTGGTATCGAGTGAAATTTTTGTGGCCCAGTGTCAGTTTGATCATGTGAGAAATGGGCGTGTAAGTGTTCGTAGCGGATGATGAACCACCCACCTAACCAGGTTACAACAGTTGCGACACTGAAGAGGACCATTAACAAGGGGCTTATCTGAAATGATGCGTGTAGTTTGGTCCGTGGTCTATTTTGTGGATAACACAACTGTGGATAACTGCTGTCTTTAAATATTTTCTGATACTGTTGGCAGTGGGTGTAAGCTATAACCTGATTAATAGAGTAATAGGTAACGATGCCATTACTCATGCGTCCAGAGGGTATGTCGATTGGGGCGTCTGTGAGGAGGTAACGTTCGTTCTCTGTGAGTGACGCGTTGCATCTTTGCTTCTCAATGCTACACAGGGGACAGTCTTCTAGGAGAATGCGGGATATATTGCCGATCAGTTTTTCACACTCACTCAGAGACTGACGACTCTCAAATATCAAACTAAGAATCAGTGTTTCGTTCGGTAAAGCGGGGTTGTCGTTTCTAACTACGTCAATCGCTGGGTAATAGTGCTTAGGCGGCATGTTGATGGCCAGCACCGTGACTATAACAAGCAGAGCTGTGATGACGATGCTGCTGCTATTAATTTTCATAGTGATGGCCGGAATAGCGTCACTGTAGTTTTTGACAGCGTTTGTTTTGGTGCTGTCTGAACCAACTCTTGGTTGATGGCGAGTGAAGCCAATGTACTCTTAACAAGATTGATCAACTTGGTGCATTGAGAAAAGTCGGTGCTGGCAAGACGGCAACATGCAGTCAAGATTTTTTTCCAATCGACTCTCGTACAACGTAGAGCGGTCTGTTGATGACTTCAGTGTGTATTTGTCCAATGTAAAGTGCAACCATCCCGACTGCCATTAGTACAATCCCCATCAAGAAAGTATTGGCCATCACCACGAAGGACAGTGGGCTGAAAAACATCGATCCAAGAATAAATCGCGAAAGTGTCATCCAAAGAAGCATCAGTCCACTGAAGCCGGAAATGATTACACCGAGATAGCCAGTTACCTTCAACGGGAACAAGGAAAATGAGGTAATGCTGTCGATTGCCAATCTCCATAGTTTTGAATAGGAATATCCAACTTCCCCTGATTCACGTGGGCCTGCATCGAACGAAACATAGGCTTTTCTAAATCCCAACCAATCCATGATGCCGCGAAACATTCTTTGGCGTTCGGTTGCCAGACAAAATGCGGCAATCACTTTTTTATCATAAAGGCGAAAGTCTGTTGTTTGAGAGCGCATGTCCAAGCCAGATAATTTTGACATTAACCAGTAGTAGCCGTACGAGCCAATTCGCCTAAGCAAAGGCTGACGCTCAATACTACGCCGTAAGGTGACAACAATTTCAGCGCCTTCTTGCCACTTGGAAATTAGCTCAGGTATTAATTCAGGGGGGTGTTGCAAGTCTGCATCCATGCAGATAACGGCATCAGCATATTTGCAAGCATGTACGCCAGCCGTGAGCGCAATTTCCTTCCCGAAGTTTCGGGAAAGGTCAATTCCGCTAACCCGTGAATCTTTTTGAACGAGGGTGGTTATCACATGCCAGGATGCATCTGAGCTGCCATCGTTCACAAAAATAAATTGCCAATTGAACTGCTCGTGTCGGCTCACTAAGGCAACGAGCGCATCATATAGTTTTTTAATATTCCCATCTTCACAATAAACCGGTACCACAATAGCTAACTGCGGATTTTGTAAATCTGGATTATTACTAATGACGGACAAGTGATTTAAATCCTATCTAGACATATACATGCGACATATCACGATAAGCCTCTGAAGAATAGCACCCAACATAAATATGGCTATTGCATAATATGCAAATGCACTCACTTCGGTAGCTCTACGCAAAATACCCGGGGTCTGCATGGGGAAAACATTGTGACTTACATATAGCTGCATCCATTGCCGTTGATCAACCTTGAAATGTTCGCCAGGCCGACAATTATTTTCAGAGGCCCAACTATTACAGGCAGGGTTTTTGAGATTGAAATAACCATCAGTCACATCCCAGATCGAGCCTGGATGTAAGGTACCCAACAGTTCAGTTGCTACGCTACTGTAACCTGGAATATAGCATCCCATATGTTGTACCCCATCTAAAAACAGATTAGCTTCTACCGTTTGGTCGTGTACCAATCCGCCTGCACCGTCCGTAAGGATATTGACACTCTCTATTTTCGGCAGTTTCCAACCTTCCTTGAGTCGCGAATGCGCCTGTTGTATCGGTAAGGGATTGTATGGCTGTGCATGGTAATACTCACGATCCTTCCATGCAGTATTGATTACCACGCCAAATGCAGAGATGATCACTACTAACCAGGCCCATTTACGTAAATTAAACCGACTGAGGGCAATTACTGCCAGTATAGGTATAAGAAACACATATAATAGATATGTTCGCTGTGGAGAGGTAGTAGCATTAATCAATGGGGTATTTTTAATAATCGGCAATAAACTTGGGATATTTGTCGTATAAATTATCGGGAACAATAGAATCAGTACAATCACAGTTGCGCAGATCTTCTGTTGCAAAGTCATACTTATATCACTCCACTCATTGGTATGTAGCCATTTCCAGCCACCCCAAGCCAAATAAGCGATTATTATGCAAAAGGGCACTATAGTAATTCCATACTCAAGTTCATGGCGCTGTTGCGCAATATAATGATTAAGAACGCCTTCCCTGTAGATTTGCTCAATATCAGAGGGGGAGATAAATAACATGTTGAACAGGAGATTTAGTGTCGTTCCTATATCTCTCAATACGGGAAATGGATAGGTGATGCGTTGCGCAATAGCGCCACCTGCACCATAGGAAGTTAGTACTTCGTTGAGGGATATAGCCGCAAACACTATTACAAAAATGGCAACAGCTGATCTCGCAATCAGTATGAGGGCGCCGTTCCGTCGGAACAGGATAACTACGAGCAAGGCGGATAAAACATATAATGGGATTTCCAATCTGGAATATGGAAACATTGATTGAAGAGATTGATACGAAAGACCTACTACTACTATCATGGCAATCGTTGATCTTGCTAATACTGAAAGATAACCATCTCGTTGAAACAGGCTAATTGCTAGTAATACTATCAATGTAAGCAAGAATGGTACTATTATAATAATAGCATTATAAGTTAATGCGTAATATGCCGTGATCCCGGCAAGTACCCCAGAATACAATGTGTGTCGCATGCTGATGGCGGATTTACTTGGCGCGATGGTGAGGCAGTACGCTAAAAGCGGGACGAGCATAACGGCGTGATATGGATGGCCAATAACGATCCTATGCGCATAAAATCCGTTGAACATAAACATTGCCGCACCCAGAAAGGCCATGGCTCGAGATAGGCCAATAACCTGGTTCAGGAAGACAAACATGCTCCAGAATCCGATTGAGACAAACAGCATAAACTGAAAGTAAGCAATCGTTATCGGGCTTGCTCCGAACCACATAAGATATTTGTCCGGCGTGTGAGGAAAGAAGTTGAACCTATAGCTTGCCAGTGAATGGCAGTTGATCGGACTGGCACTCAATACATAACCAGTCGAAAAGAAATCACTAAAGCCGCTAATGCGATCGAAGTAACCAACCGAATTGATCAGGTAGTTCGGAATTGTCCAAGACCAGTCGTGGCCCATCGTGCCATTCTTGGTCGGAAAAAACTGTCCAAAAATTAGGTGATACGAAAAAAGCAGGATAAGGAACCCGCTTAAAACAATAATCCACTCAAGATTACGGCCAATCAGGCATGTTATTTGCTTAGCGTTCACATCAGTATTTGCAGTTGGCGCATCGGTAAAGGCAAGGTAGGTTCATGTCGTAGGCATGTGAACAAGACTGTTAATTGGCATGTGTCGGTATACCCTTGCTCGATACTACCTTGAAAGTCTTTTCAGTTCGCGCATAATTGATAACATGGGTATGATGAGCTATTAGATTGGGAGTACGAACATGGAATCTGTCAGTTTACTAGATGCGGCCTACTCAGCGCGTTTGTCTGTTGCTGGTTTGCCAGCGCTTGCCAATGTAGAGGCTGAGAAGACTGGCGTAGCGTCTTCTGTTGACCCCTACAAGCCATCCTCTTCGACATTAACGCAGCTATCAGGTTATGGTCAGCTGCTTTCCACTGCAAGTCGAACAGCTGATGGCTTGCAGTCTCTGCTTGGTGCGAACACCAACTTGGCCAGTGGATACGATAGTGCGGTCATCACTGCGAATGCCAGTGCTGGGACGGCAGCAGGCGACTATTCCGTTGAAGTTAGCAAAATTGCAAAACCCCAAGTTCTCCAAAGCGGTGTGTTTGCGGATCAATCATCTCAAATCCTATCCACTGGTACCTTTTCGATTGCTGTTGGCAGCAATACCCCAGTCAATGTAACGATCAACGAAGGTTCCGGTCTCATCTCAGACGTAAGCTATCCTTGGGGTTCGTTGAAAGGCATAGCCGCTTCGATAAACTCCGCAGGAGCTGGTGTATCGGCTTCGGTAGAAAGCAATGAATTTGGGTATTTTTTGAAGCTTCAGGCAAACACGACGGGGACAGCAAACACGGTTAGCTTCACCGCTAGCGCAGATAGCCCGTTCAGTGCATTCGGGTCAAATTTTGCCAAGTTAGGCTTAGCGCAGACTCAGGCAGCACAAGATGCAGAATATAAAATCAATGGTGGAACAACCCAGTCGAGTGCCAGTAATAGCGCGATAAGCTTGACCAGCGGCGCAACCTTCAACATCGTCACGCAAGTAGAACCCAACATCCCCACCACGGTAACTGTCGGGACTACCCCAGTAGTTGCTGCCGACACAACCAGCGTATCAACGGCGGCATCTACGCTCGTTCAAAACCTCAATTTGATGATGGGCACCATCAGCCAACTTACAGCATCGACAGGAGCACTGAGCAGTGGAACGGCAACTACGACAAGCTTGACCGCAGATCTGGGTACAGCGATCAGTTCACTGGGGACGCTTGTTACCACCAACCCAACAACAGGTTCCTTAGCCATTGACAATACTGCACTCAGTCTGGCAAACACCACATCTACGGCCAGCCTTTTAACTTCGGTAGCGACCACTCTTTACAACTCACTTTCAAACTACTTGGGCGAGTCTGGATCAATCTCTACCCAAGCAAAAACCCTGGTACCAGACTTAGTTATGGTTAATAACCAGTTGGCCAGTAGCAATACAAGCTACAGCAATCTTTCAAGCGATCTCAAGCAGTATCTGCTGCAAAAGTCAATCAATTCAGCAAGCATACCCACAGGCTTGCCTGAGTCGGTTTTTACATCTTAACCTGATGATTGTTTATATAGTTCCAAACAATTAGGTTCAGAAACTCAGTACGACACTTTTACCCTATGTACGAAGTGCGCTCACGATTTGTTTAACGGCCACTTCGGGCGAAAATAGTCGTGACGCAAGGCCTTGGCAGCGATCTTTGAAACCTCTATCTCGGGTAATAGCTTCCACAAGTTCCAAAGCATTCGCCGCCAGCGACTCTACTGATGTATCTGTACAAGCGCGGCCAACATTCTCCGTTGAGATCAGTTCAACCAGATCATTGCCGGGGTTGATGCTGGCCAGCACAGGTAAGCCAGCTTGCATGTAGGAAAGGAACTTGCCTGGAATGTTGTGCGTCTTGTGTCGAGGATCTAAAGAAACCAATCCAACACTGCACTGGGCATACAACCCGGGAACTTCATCCGGATCAATTTCATCAAAGAAAGCCACGTTGTCCAGCGCTCTTTGAGTGACTTCAGCACGTAAACGCTGAGCTTCACTTCCCCGCCCAACGAACAGAAAGCCAATGTCAGATCGCTGCTTCAAGTGTTCGGCGAGATCCAAAAGGGTACTCATGCCCTGCGCTACACCCATGTTGCCCGCATAGACGAGGATTTTACGGCCCGCCAATGCCGTCGTATCAACCGAAATGCCACAACCAACAGCGGGAGCGTTGGCCAACCAGTTTTGCAGAACCTCTACCCGTCGATTAGCGACATTAAGCCAGTCAGTAAAGTACGTACAGTTGCCTGGTGTCTGAACGCCGATCACATCGGCCACCGAATACTGATAATTCGCAACGGCCTTAAAGAAATGATAAGGCAGGCCTCTCCCCATTAAGCCCATATCTGCCGCCCACTCCGGGAAGATGTCACGGATGATGAGATAACTACGGCATGCGCTAGCACGCTTCATGGCACTCACCATCGGCCCCAGAAAAATCGTCGGGGAATACCACGCGACACCATCCCACCGCTCTTTCGCCAGAGGGCTTCTGCGTAAGTTCCTCAGCATGGCAAAGGGCATCAGAAACTCGTTGATAGTGCGGCGGACATAGTTGATATCTTTGGTTCTTGGCGCTTTCAAGCGCAGAATTCGAACGCCGCCCACATCTTCTATTCGCCATAGACCTTCAAGATCAGGCGATGGCAGCACGACTGTCAATTGATGCCCATGACGAACGAATTCCCGCGACAGGTCGCGCAGTTGCACCGCCCCCGAGTTGCGAAATGGAGGGTAAGTATCAGCGATAAGGGCTATGCGCATCTATGCAGAGGCCAGCATAAAACTATCTCTGCGAATTTCCTTTATCAGAAGTAGTCGCCTTGGAAACGAAATAAATTCCTTTTCACCCTGCGCTTCGTCTACCAGCGTGAAACCTACATTTTCAAATATTCGATGCCATTCGCTGCGACTTCTAAATCTGCCCCCGACACCGAATGTATTCGCGCGTAGTGAAGGTGCAAATTGTGAAATAGCCCGGCCCAGAAGAGACAGGACCTTATTTTTGGTGATCTGATAAATCAACCAACCGGAGAAGCCTTCAAACCAGGACTCGTAAATATATTCATTGATGAATACTTTCACCCCATCATCTTTCCAGGCAGCAATCGCATTACTTTGTAGTTGCTTTGTGGCAACCTCCGTATCAGCGACAAGGTGATGAAGAATAAAATTGAAACAGACAATTCCTTCGTCACCCTGTCTTTCCAAGAACAGTGCGTCACCCACCACCGCATCAACCCCCAACCCCTTGGCAGCTGAAACACTGACCGGATCCGTGTCAATGACTCGAACAGGCACTTTGAATACCTTGGCAATTGCGCTCGCGGAATACCCGCACCCCCCCCCCGACATCTACAATGACACGATTGACACGATTGCTTTCCGAATTGCGCAATGAAATTCTTTCAAAATGTTCAACCTGTTGTTGTACAAATTGATCGTGATAAAAGGTTTCTATCTGTTCGGATTTCAAAACCATCTGCATTTAAGCGCCCTTTGTCTTACTTACGCCAGACCACCCGATTCACATAATCGGTATAGCTGTGAATGATGCGCACCATCTTGTCCGACACATTCGGCATGCTGTAATCACCCACCTGCCGCAGCAGGCGCTCTTGTCCCCGGGGTTGGCCGTCAAGAATCGCCAAGGCCTGCATCACACGATCCACTTCCAGACCTACCATCATTACCGCACCCTCTTCCATGCCTTCTGGCCGTTCATGTGCCTCGCGCAGATTGAGTGCTGGTATATTGAGGATATTAGACTCTTCGTTAATCGTGCCGCTGTCCGACAGCACCACGCGCGCGCAGAGCTGCAGCTTGTTGTAATCCTTGAAACCCATCGGCTTCAACAAACGCACCAAGGGATTAAACGTAACTCCAACGGCATCCACCCGATTTTGCGTTCTGGGGTGGGTCGACACAATTACCGGCAATTGATACAACTCGGCCATGCCGTTTAGTACGCAGACCAATTTGCCAAAGTTCTTGTCGGAATCAATATTTTCTTCCCGGTGAGCACTCACCACAAAGAACTGCTCTGACTCCAGACCCAGTCGCACCAAAACGTCAGACGCCTCAATACCCGAGCGGTAGTAACTCAGCACCTCGTTCATCGGGCTGCCAGTCTTGATGACCATATCGGGCGGCAAACCTTCGCGCAGCAAATATTCACGGGCAATCGAACTGTAGGTCAGATTGATATCCGCAGTATGGTCAACGATGCGCCGGTTAATTTCCTCGGGAACACGCATATCGAAGCAGCGATTGCCCGCCTCCATGTGAAAAGTAGGAATCTTGCGCCGCTTGGCGGATATAACCGACATGCAGCTATTGGTATCGCCCAGCACCAGCAGGGCCTCCGGTTTTTCCTGCGCTAGCACCCCATCGACGGCAATAATCACCTTGCCGATGGTTTCTGCCCCGCTCATACCCGCCGTGCTGAGAAAATGATCCGGCTTGCGAATACCCAGATCTTCAAAAAAGATCTGATTCAACTCGTAATCGTAATTCTGGCCTGTATGCACCAGCACGTGTTCGCAATGTTCATCCAGCTTCGCTAACACACGGGACAGGCGAATGATTTCTGGCCTAGTGCCAACTACAGTAACCACTTTAAGCTTTTTCACATCAAACCTCGCAAGCAAACGTATCCGGCCGCTCCCTATCGAACACCTCGTTACCCCACAGCATCACCACCATTTCGTCATCGCCTACATTGGTAATGTCATGCGTCCAACCGGGTACCGTTTCGACGATTTCAGCCCTATCGCCATGGGTCACCAGTTCGTGCGTTTCACCCGTCTGCATGTGCCTGAACTTAAAGCGCGCCTTACCCTTGACGACCAAAAACTTTTCACTTCTCGTGTGGTGGTAGTGGCCACCACGAGTAACACCGGGGAGTGAGGTAAAGTAAGAAAACTGGCCGCAATCCGGGGTTTTCAACATCTCAACAAACACACCGCGCGGGTCTCTATACTGGGGTATTGTGTAGGCAAAAGACTCAGCCGGCAAATAGCTCATATAGGTGGCATAGAGCGCCCGTACCAAGCCTAAACCCACGCGCTCTGTCTGCAACGTGCGGCGATTATCCTCAAAAGCCTGAATCAATCGAGCCAGATCACCAACCGTGCTGGTGTATTGCGGCTTCGCGGTGGCAAAACCATCGCTATCCACCGTGAGATCGATCCCATCCATCAACTGCACAAAACGACTGATTAAATCGTCGACATAGACCAGCGTAACCTGTGCAGCTGGGTCATTGATCTGAATAGGCAGGCCTCGCGCTATGTTGTGGCAAAAGGTACCCACTACCGAGTTGTAGTAAGGCTTACACCACTTACCAAAAACATTGGGAAGGCGAAGCGCATACACAGGTACGCCATGCTTGGCCTGCAGCACAAAAAGTGCATTTTCAGCGGCACGCTTGCTCTGGCCATAAGGGTTATCACATTCGGCTTGAATCGACGAAGCATAGACCACCGACAGCTTTTTACCCGAAGTGGCCACCACACGATCGATAGCATCACAAAGCGCGTGGGTCAGATTCGTATTCCCAGTAATGAACTCCTGCGACTCGTGGGGGCGATTAATTCCCGCGAGATGAAACACAACATCCACCCCCTGTAACATCTGGGGAAGTTGATCGATTGCATGATCACGTGTGAAGCAGAACACCTGCACATCTTTCCGCGCAAGCAAATGTAACTGCAGGTTCTTGCCAATGAAACCATTGGCACCCGTGATCAAGACTGTCTTCGAAACGGTAGCCACCGACATCACTCCTCAGGCTCAGCGTGCTCGCCACTTGCAATCGCCTGCACAAAACGGAGCTTCATCAGCAACGCCTGCATGCCAAATATATCCAGGCGTGAGGTGTTATGCGAGTTGTAATCCACCGCTTCGGTAATTCTTGTCTCGCCTTGCTCGACATACTTACCGTAGTTCAGATCGCGCAAATCCGGCGGCACTCGATAATAATCACCTAAATCTTCCGCTGCAACCATCTCCTCGCGACTAAGTAAAGCTTCGAATAGCTTCTCGCCGTGTCGTGTTCCAATGATGCGTACTTCATGTTGTGGCACCCCCAGTAGATCAGTCAGTGCGTGGGCTAGGGTTTTGATCGTGGCTGCAGGTGCTTTCTGTACAAATATTTCCCCAGGCTTGCCATGTTCAAAAGCATAGAGAACCAAGTCCACCGCATCATCCAAGGTCATCATGAAGCGGGTCATGTTTGGGTCGGTAATCGTAATTGGCTTGCCAGTACGAATTTGTTCCACAAACAACGGGATCACCGAGCCACGTGAAGCCATTACGTTGCCATAGCGTGTCGCGCAAATCACTGTTGTATTGCTGCTGCGAGACTTGGCAACGACCACCTTCTCCATCATC
>SXGT01263406.1_pt1 | contig 28506 bp, 24 predicted proteins | sample 3176221 | NCBI WGS metagenome assembly SXGT01 (sample SAMN11356862, study PRJNA531348) | freshwater metagenome | isolation source: freshwater sample F1-120 | place: China: Fuxian Lake, Yuxi | collected 2017-12-25 | reverse complement strand
TCATGTTCGAGGCGCTGTTCATCCTCACGACCTTGGATGCCGGAACCCGAGTAGGCCGTTACCTTTTGCAGGACGCCCTCGGTCACCTTTGGAAACCCCTGGGAGACGTGCGATCGACCGCCGCCGGAGCCTTGGCCAGTGCGTTGATTGTGGCCAGTTGGGGTTGGGTTCTAATCCAAGGAGTCCGAGACCCCTTGGGCGGCATTAATTCGCTCTGGCCGCTCTTCGGCATCGCGAACCAGTTGCTCGCGAGCATCGCGCTGTGCCTGGCGACGACGGTGATCCTCAAGCTGCAACTCGCCGGGCCGAAGCTCTCGCCGGAGGAATCCAAAGCCCAAGGCTCAAAGCCGTGGGTGGGCAGGCCTGCGTTCGCATTGGTGACGCTCCTTCCGCTCATCTGGCTGCTGTCGGTGACGCTGACCGCCGGGTATCAGAAGATGTTTCATCCCAAGCCCAGCATCGGCTTCCTCGCGGCGGCATCAGCTTTGGAAACCGCGAAGCCCGGCTTGGAAACAGCGATTGAAACCGCCAAGGCCGCTGGTGTCGCCGAAGCCATCGTGAAGGCCGAGACCGCGTTGCAGAACAACCGCTCGCTGCGCTTCAACAACCAGCTCAACGCCATTGTCGCCGGCACGTTCATGACGCTGGTCATCGCCATCGTGCTCCTGAGCATCTACGAGTGGCTCTCGCTTCTCCTGAAGCACCGTGAACCGAAGCTCTCCGAGACCTACCCGGTCTGGCTGCCCGACTACGCCGTGGCCGAGGGCAAGCCGGTGCAGTGGTGGAACGTTTTCGCGCTCGGCTTCCTGCTGCTCAAGGAAATCAGCGGCGAGGCCGCCGTGGACCGCGCCCAAGCCTGCATCCCCCGTAAAGTGGACCTGCTGGGCGGCAGCAAGGCGATGGCGAAGCAACAACGCGCCCAAGCCTACGTTGCAGCGGCGGAGAAGCGATTTGATGGCGGGCCGAACCGGTGTTGCTGAGGTTGTGGTTCCCACAATCCGGGGCGCTGTGTAGAGTCCAAAAATGCTTTGGGATCTGCTTCAACAATACCAAATCGCCAACCGCCAGAGTGAGAGCGAAGCCCTCGCCAAGCGGACTCACACACTCGATGGGCGAGTTCACCAGTTGGAATTGGAACTCAACGCGACCCGTGCCCAACTCAAGTGCCTTACAGAACTTCTTGAGAGTCGATTTGGGGAGGACTTGAATGGCGATGGCAAGGTCGGACGCTAACATGAAACTCGGCCTCTACGGCGGCTCCTTCGACCCCGTCCACCTCGGGCATCTGCTCGTGGCGCAGGCGGCGTGCGAGGAGTTCGGGCTGGACCGGCTATGCTTCATCCCGGCGGCGCAATCACCCTTCAAGCCCGGCAGCGAACCCGCCCCGGCAACAGCCCGCCTGCAAATGCTTCGCCTCGCGCTCGCGGGTCAGCCTCACTACGAGGTGGACGCGCAGGAAATCACGCGCGGCGGCGTGAGCTTCACGATTGACACAGTGCACCACTATCGCCGCTGCTTCCCGGCCGCGCGGCTCTTCTGGCTGATCGGCGCGGATCACGTCGCCAAGCTACCACTCTGGCGCGAGGCGGAGGACCTCGCGGCCAGAGTTGAGTTTCTCGTCATCCCCCGGCCCGGCGAGCCGAGTGTCCCCTTCCCTGCCCCGTTTCGTGGCGAGATGTTGAAAGGCTTTCCGTTGGGCGTCTCGTCCTCGCAAATTCGAGCGCGAGTGAAATCGGGGTTGCCGGTGGACCTGCTCACCAGTTGTGCCGTCGCTGAGGCCATTCGTGCGAACAGGCTTTATCTCTGAGCCGCCGTTTGCCACTGTCCCCATCAATGGAAGCAAAACAACTCGCGCTGTTGTGCCGGGAGCTGGCGGACAACAAAAAGGCCGAAGACATCGTCGTGCTCGACGTGCGCAAGCTCTCGAACGTGACGGACTACTTCGTGATCTGCTCCGGCACGAGCGAGCCGCACTTGCGCGCCATCGTGGACGAGATCGAGGATCAACTGCGCAAGGATTACGGCATCAAGCCACACGCGGCGGACGGCGCGACCGGCGGCGGCTGGGTCGTCATGGATTTCTTCGACGTGATCGTCCACGTGATGCACCCGGACGTGCGGAAGAAATACGACCTCGAAGGCCTGTGGAGCGACGCACCCGCTGTCCGCCCCGCTGCGCGCAAGCGGAAGCCCAGGGCAGCGGCAACGGAGTGACTGAGGGGCCGGAGGCACGAGGCCAGCGCCGCTTCACGACTGACGTCGGCCCTGAAACTCGTTGAAAAAATCGAAAGATCGGCCTGTGGGGCACGAATGCACCCCTAGCCCGAACGCGGGATGGATCGCGCCCTTCCCAAAAACCTGACGCAAGCTTCAGAGGCGGCGGTCGTTGAAGGACGCAGCGAAGTGTGGAATCAGGCCAGGCGACTGCCGGAGACCTCTGACCACTGTGGCTGCGAAAACCAGCTCACGCAGAGACCGCCGCCGTTTCGCACGTCTTCTCCCCGCAGCCACAATTACCCGGCTCCTGATCGGCGAAGTCGTGGCCCTCCCAGTTCGGGTCCAGGCCCAGGTCCTTCAGCATCTGGAGATCTTTTTCCACGGACTGGTTCAGGGTGGTCAGATAATTTCCAACCATGAGCGCGCTCGCGCCGGCTGCGAAGATCATGCTCTGGAGGTCGCGCAGGTTCACGGTGCGGCCACCGGCGATCATGATTTCCTGGCGCGGCAGGACGAAGCGGAAGCAGGCGATGGTCTTGAGGATTTCCATCGGCGGCAGCGGCGCGAGCTTGGCGAACGGCGTGCCGGGGATGGGGTTGAGGATGTTGATGGGGCAGACGTTCGCGCCAATCTCGCGCAGGGACAGCGCGAGGTCGCAGCGGTCTTCGCGCGTCTCGCCCATGCCGATGATGCCGCCTGAGCAAATCTTGATGCCGGCCTTCTTGAGGTAGCCGATGGTTTCCAGTCGGTCGTCGAAGGTGTGCGTTGAACACGTCTGCGGGAAGAAGCGGCGGGAGCTTTCCAGATTGTGGCCGTAGCACTCGAGGCCGGCGGATTTGAGGCGGTCGGCGACTTTCTGGGTCTTGATGAGACCGAGGGATGCGTCAGGGCGGGACTTGCCGCTGGCCTTCATCTCGCTGATCCGGTCGCAGACCTCGTCGAGCATCGGTCCTTCGTTAAGTCCGCGCCACGCGGCGACGAGGCCGACGGCAGTCACTTGGTTTTGCTGCGCCTCGGTGAGCGCGTTTTGAACCGGCTCGGGGTCCACAAAGCCGTAACGCGGCGAGGTGGTCTGGTGATGGGCGGACTGCGCGCAAAAGCTGCAATTCTCCGAGCACGCGCCGGCCTTGGCGTTGACGATGGAGCAGAGGTGAATCTTGTTGCCCTTGTAGTGCTCGCGAATGCGGTTGGCCCAGGCCATCAGCTCGAAGATGTCGGCGGTGTCCTCCAACTGGAAAAGCCACAGCGCCTCGGCGCGCTCAATGCGCCCGCCGTTGAGCACGCGCTGGCCTAGATCGGAAAGGCGTTCGTGAACACTGGCGTCAAACGAGTTCGTTCGCATGGTTGACAGAATATGGAAAGCACGGCGCAAGGCAAGCGCAGGAGTTGCACGGCGTGCGCCCCGCGCTCCCGTGGCGATTCGCGGATTGTCATCCGGGCCTGCCTGCGGTTAATTGGCTCCACTCTATGACTCGCCAACAAGTGCTCGACCAATACTTCATGGACGCGCGGCACAAGGTCATCGACCTCGCCGCCTTCCTCGACCGCGTGGACCGCTCCGAGGGCGACGCCGACTTCCGCCTCGCCGCCTTCCGCACCGCGCTGAAGCACCTGGCCGAGAAGAAGCCCCACCGCGCCAAGCGCGTCCTCCTCTCCTTCAGCGACCCGACGACGAAGCCACTGGCGAGGGCGACAGTGAAGGGTGCGACTGGCGCGTGGCCGGGTGCGAAGGTTTGACAACCCACCCGTGAAACACCACTGTTTCACACCATGAGCACGGCCACCGTCACCGTCCGCGAACTCCGAACCGACTTCCGTTCCGTGAAGCGGAAGATCGAGCAGTTTGGCATGGTCACCATCACCGACAACGGCGTTCCGAGTTTCGACATGATGCCGACCGCCAAGCGGCCGAGGAAGCGTCGCCCACTGCCCGACTACTACGCGCGGCTACAGGAGGAGCAGCCTGTTCCGCTGACCGCTGAACAGGCCCGGCGGTTGCACGAGGAGAATCGCGGTGAACGCTGAAGTCGTCTATGTGGACCCGAGCGCCCTGAGCCGGCTCTACTTGAACCAGCCCGGCTCGCGCGAAATGCACCTCTGGAGGACGCGCACCAAAGGCAACCTGCCAGTCACCCACCACGGACGCACGGAGCTGGTCAACGCCGTCAGCCTGACGGTGTTTCGCGGCGAGCGGACCTTGGAGCAGGCCAAGCAAGCTTGGGCGAACATTGACGCGGACTTCGAGGACGGCCATCTCGACCAGGTGGATATCCTGTGGCGGGCGGCGCTGAACCGCGCGGCGGAGTTGAGCCGCGCTCATTCACCAACCGTGGGAACACGCACGCTGGACGTGTTGCACGTGGCGTGCGCGGTGGAACTCGGCCTGCGCCATCTGCTGACCTTCGACGACCGGCAGGCGAAGCTGGTTACGGCGGCGGGGTTGAAGTTGGTGAAACTCTGACGAGCATGAAACTGAAGCTGCTCCGCTTGACGCTCGCCTTTTCCGCCTTTGCTTGGGGCGTGTCGCTCTTTGGCGTTTTCGCGAGCTGGTCGGCGGCGCAGGCGGTGTTTCAGGAGCTTGGAGCCGGAAACATCAACCATGACCCAATGCTCGACTACTGGCTCCGCATGGCGGCGAGCTTGTTCTCGCTGGTGGGTGCGCTGTTTCTTGTGCTCGCACTCCGTCCGCTGCAACACCGTGCCATCATTCCGTGGTTCGGTGGGTTTATGCTGGTTGAGGGTATCGTGCTGCTCGTCCAAGGCTTGCGGCTACGCCTGTCGCCGATTCGGTTTGTCGCCGATACGCTCGCCTGTCTCGGAGCAGGCGCGGCAATTCTCTATCTGTCCCGCGGCGCGTTCCCTCCAACTGCCACAACTGAACACTGATTACTAATCACTTTCCCCTCATGCGCTACATCGAACCCCACGGCCACATGGTCAGCCGAACGACTGACGATTATCAGGACATGGTCACCGCCGGGTGTGCCGCCGTGTGCGAGCCGGCTTTCTGGGCGGGCTTTGACCGCTCGTCCGTGGACGGCTTCCGCGACTACTTCTGCCAGCTCACCGACTACGAGCCCAAGCGCGCGGCGAAGTTCGGCCTGCCGCACTTCTCGTGGCTGTGCATCAACCCCAAGGAGTCCGAGGATGTGGCGCTGGCCACGGATGTCATAGGGATCATCCCCAAGTTCCTCGACCGGCCCAATGTGCTGGGCATCGGCGAAATCGGGCTGAACAAGAATTCCCGCAACGAGATGAAGGTGCTCGAAATGCACGTGGACCTCGCCGCGTGCCACGACCAGCTCATCCTCGTCCACACGCCGCACCTCGAAGACAAGCTCAAGGGCACCCGCCTCATCCTCGACGTGTTGCGCGCCGACAAGCGCATTCGTCCCGAGCGCTGCATCATTGACCACGTCGAGGAGCACACCATCCAACTCGTGCTGGACGCGGGCTTCTGGGCGGGCATGACGCTCTATCCTGAAAGCAAGTGCTCGCCCGCGCGCGCGGTGGACATGCTGGACTTGTATTCGCACGAGCGCATCTGGATGAACTCCGCGTGCGACTGGGGCGTGAGCATCCCGCTCGCTGTCCCACGAACCGCGTTGGAGATGAAGCGCCGCGGCTGGCCCGCCGACTTGATTGACAAGGTGATTTACCGGAACCCCATCCAGTTCCTCAGCCAGTGCCCGAAGTTCAAGCTGCCTTGAGCAACCGCTCGAAAACTGTAGCGGCGCTCTGTGAGCGCCGGACGAACAGGCAGTTGTGGCCCCCGAGCCTCAGCGGTCGCAGACCGCCGCTACAGCCAAGCCAGCTTCAAAGCGGCTTGTTGTGCATCCGCTGATGGGCGGCGGCGATGAAGCCGCGGAAGAGCGGGTGCGGCGCGTTGGGCTTGCTGAGAAACTCCGGGTGGAACTGGCTCGCGACGTAGAACGGGTGATCCGCCAACTCGATCAACTCAACGAGTTTCCCATCCGTGGACGTGCCGCTGAAGACGAAGCCCGCCGCCGCATAACGCTCGCGGTAGGCGTTGTTGAACTCGTAGCGATGGCGATGGCGTTCGTTGACCACGAACGCGCCGTAGAGCTGCTGGACCTTGGTGCCCATCGTGAGCTGGCAGGGCTGCGAGCCGAGCCGCATCGTGCCGCCCATCTTCGTCACCTGCCTCTGGTCGTCGAGCAGCGCGATGACAGGATGCGGCGCGTCCACGTTGAACTCAGTCGAGTGCGCGCCCTCAAGGCCGAGGACGTGCCGACCAAACTCAATCGTGGCGATCTGCATCCCGAGGCACAGGCCAAGGTAAGGAACCTTGTGCTCGCGGGCATACTTCGCCGCGATGACTTTCCCCTCGATGCCGCGCTCGCCGAAGCCGCCGGGCACGAGGATGCCGCCGAGGCCCTTGAGAATCTTCTCCGGACCAAACTTCTCGATGTCCTCGGCGTCGAGCTTCTCGATCTCGACGCCGCAGTCGTTGGCAACGCCGCCGTGGATGATGGCCTCATAGACCGATTTGTAGGCGTCTTGCAGCTCGATGTATTTGCCGACGACGCCGATGCGGACGCGGTGCTGCGGGGCGATGAGCTTGCGGATGATCTCCTGCCAATGCGCCATGTTCGCTTGCGGCACATGGAGGTCCAGCACGCGGCAGACGAGGTCGTCGAGCCGCTCGCGTTGGAGCATAAGCGGCACCTCGTAGATGGAGTGGTCCACGTCCTTGTGCTCGATGACCGCCTCGTAGGGCACGCTGCAAAACATCGCCATCTTCTGGCGCAGCTCCTTGTCGAGCGACTTCTCGCAGCGGCAAACGAGGATGTGCGGGCTGATGCCGATCTCGCGCAGCTTGGCGACGCTCTGCTGCGTGGGCTTGGGCTTGAGTGCGCCGGCGGCCTTGATGAACGGGACGTAGGTGACGTGGATGAAGCAGACGTTGTGCACCCCGGCTTCCAGGCCGAACTCGCGGATGGCTTCGAGGAAGGGCAGCCCCTCGATGTCGCCGGTCGTGCCGCCGACCTCGGTGATGATCACGTCCACCTTCGCGTCGTCCGCCAGCACCTGGATGCGGCGCTGGATTTCGTCGGTGATGTGCGGGATGACTTGGACGGTCTTGCCGAGGTATTTGCCAGCGCGCTCGTTGTCGAGAACCTGCTGATACACCTGACCGCTGGTGGTGTTGTTCTTGCGCGTGAGCTTCGTGCTGGTGAAGCGCTCGTAGTGGCCGAGATCGAGGTCCGTCTCCGCGCCGTCATCTAGCACATAGACCTCGCCGTGCTGGTAGGGCGACATCGTGCCGGGGTCGAGGTTCAGGTAGGGGTCGAACTTTTGCAGCGCGACCTTCAGCCCACGATTCTCCAGCAACGTGCCAAGCGCGGCGGCGGTGAGACCCTTGCCCAGAGAGCTGACCACGCCGCCAGTGACGAAAATGTATTTCATGCAAACGCAACGGCGGACGCTGCAACAGTTGAACGTCCGCCGGGCACGAAGTTTAGGAAGCGTCGCCGCGCCGGGCAATGGCTAAAACCAACTTTCGCGGGCAGCTACTGCTTTTCCTTCTTCGCCGCCTTCTTCTCGCCCTTGCCGTCGGCTGGCCGGTATGCGTTCGCCCAGTTCTTCGCGATGAGCGCCTTCAACTCCTTCACCGTGCCAGCGTGCTTCGGATCGGCGGCGCGGTCGTGCAACTCCTGCGGGTCGGCCTGCATATCGTGGAGCTGCGCGCCCTGTTTGCCGTTGTCCCATTCAGTGTAACGCCAGCGCTCGGTGCGGACGCTGTGGCCGGGGAAACTGCCGCGCCAGACCTGGGTGAAGGCGGGCTTCGTCCACGCGGCGCTCGGATTCTCCAGCAACGGCTTGAGGCTCGCACCGGCAAGATTCTTCGGCGGCGTGAGTCCGGCGAGGTCGGCGAGCGTGGGGAACAGGTCAACGAACTCCACGGTGCGCCCGCTGACGCCGCCGTTGCCCTTCGCGCCGGGCGCGCGGATGAGCAGCGGAACGCGCGCGGAGCCTTCCCAGAGGCTTTGCTTCATCCAGAGGCCGTGGTCGCCCTCGTGGTAGCCGTGGTCGCTCCAGAAGACGACGACGGTGTTCTGCGCGAGCTTGAGGCGGTCCAGCGCGTCGAGCAGGCGGCCCACCTGTGCGTCCACGAACGAGATCGTCGCGTAGTAAGCCTGCTTGGCCTCGCGCGACTGCGTCTCCGTCGTGCCGAACCACGGCCATGGGTTGACCGAGGCGAGCGCGGGCGCGGGCGCGGCCTTCGCCTCGGGAAACGGGCCGGCGGGCATCGTGATTTTCTCCATCGGATAGAGGTCGAAGTATTTCTTCGGCGCGACGTAGGGGCAGTGCGGACGGTAGAAGCCGGCGGCGATGAAGAACGGTTTGTCCTTGTTCGCCTCCAGCAGCTTGATGACTTCGGTGGCGACCTTGCCGTCGGTCTGCTCCTCGTCCGTGCCCTCGGCTTTCTGGAAGACCAGCGCGCTGCCCAGGCCGCGCTGGGGGGTGTGGTTCGTGAACTTGTCCTCCTCGTCCTTGTCGCGGCCGCGCGGGTTGAGCGCGACGTTCCACGAAGGCGCGTCGTCGAGGCCGGGCGTGCCGATCTGGCCGGGATTGCCGTAGTGGAAAATCTTCCCGACGCGTGCCGCGAAGTAACCGTTCTTCATGAACATCTGGGGAATCGTGACCACGTCGGGCATCACCGAGCGGAAATGCTTCTGCAGGTCATAGACCTGCGTCGTGTCCGGGCGCAGGCCGGTCATCAGCGACGTGCGGCTCGGCGAACAGAGCGGGAACTGGCAATACGCGCGGTCGAAGCGCACGCCGGACTTGGCGAGCCGGTCAATGTGCGGCGACTTCACGAGCGGATGCCCGTAGCAACCGAGGCTGTTGCTCATGTCGTCCACGGCGATGAAGAGGACGTTGGACTTCGGCGCGGCTTGGCTCAGGGACGCGCTGAGGAGAAGGGTGAAAAACACCGTGCTCAGCGGGGCTGCAACAAATCTTGGCTTCATGCCGCGCAACGTAGCGGCTCCGCAGCTTCTGAGGCAAAGCGAAACTCCAACTCCCACCGTGCTTCTACTTTCGGCTCGGTGCGGGGACGGGTTTGAGCTTCATGGGGTTCACGCTCACGAGCCTGCCCAAAGGTTGAGCGCTGGTCAACGGAGCGCGTCAGCAAGGAGTTCCAACGCCAAGCGGCCCGCGCTTGACGCTCCCCTGTCCCGCTTCTAAGTTGTGCCCAATCAAAACCCCATGAACTCCTCCGAACCAGCCATCCGTGAGTTCGCCAAGCGCATCACCGTCCTGCTGATCTTCCGCACCGCGCTGCGTTGTGCGACGGTCTGGCTGCTCGCCGTCGGTGTAGCCGTGCTCGTGGCGCGCGTGACGGGTTTGGTGGCGTCGCATTGGCTCATTGGCGGGTTGATTGGTCTGGTGCCTGTCATCGCGGGTGCGGCTTGGGTTGAGTGGCGGCGGCGCCCACAGCTCGCCACCGTGCGCGCGGCGATGGACCGGCACAATCACGCTGGCGGCCTGCTCATGGCCGCCGCGCAGGCCGATGTCTCTGCGTGGCAGAACGGCTCCAAGCCCGCCCAGCCCGTCGTGCGCTGGAACAGCGGCCGGCCCATGACGCTCTTCTGCGCGGCGGCGATTTTCCTCGGCGCATCCATGCTCATGCCCGAGCGGTTCATCGTCGGCGCGGCGCAGCGTCCGCTCGACGTTGGCAAGCTCGTCACAGAGTTGACCGAGCAAATCACCGCGCTGGAGGAGGAGAAGATTTTGCCCGAGGACAAGGCGCTTGAACTCAAGAAAGAGCTGGCCCGCCTCGGCAAGGAATCCGCCGCGCGCGACCCGGCCAAGACCTGGGAATCCCTCGACCATCTCAAGCAGTCCAACAGCGACCTTGCCAAGCAGGCCGCCGAGGAGGCCATCCAGAAGACCGACGCCATGAAGCAGGCCGAGACCCTCGCCGCTGCGCTGGGCCTCCTGCCGGACTCGGCGTCCTCGTTGCTGGAGCGCGCCATGCAGGACCTCGCGTCGCTCCTCCAGCAGGCGAAGCTGGAGCAGGGCCTCCTCGCCGCGAAGCTCCCCGAGGAACTCCTCAAGGCCGCGAAGGACGGCAAGCTCAACGCCGAGCAGCTCAAGGAATTGATGAAGGCGCTCCAGGCCAACAAGGACAAGCTGGGCGATGTCCTCAACAAGCTCGCGAACCTCAAGATGATTGACCCCAAGCTCCTCGAAGCCTGCAAGAACGCCGGGCAATGCCCGAACCCCGCCGGCCTCGCCGCCTTCCTCGCCGAGAACGGCGCGAACCTCGACTCCGTGCTGCTCGTGGTGCAGTCCTTCAGCCAAGGCGGCGTGGGCCGTGGTCGCGGCGACGCCCCGCTCACATGGACCGACCCGTCCGACGAATCGGGCATGAAGTTCAAGGACACCGCGCTGCCGATGGGGCCGCTCAGTGGCTTGAAGGACGCGCAGCTCGTCGGCATCAGCCGCAGCGCGCCCGAAGTGACCGGCGACAAGGAAACCGCCTCCGCCGGCGCATTGGCTGGAGCCGAAGCCGGCGGCGGCGCGGCAAACGTCCAGCAACTCCTCCCCCGCCACAAAGGCGCGGTGCAACGGTTCTTCAAGCGGGAGAATTGAGGAAGGTGGAGCAGGTCTCGCTAAACTCGGATTCGGTCACCAATTGCCGTTTATGCTAATCGAAGAAATAGACACCCACATGTTTCCTGCCAACAGATGCACTTTCTTCATCGAGGCTGTGGCGGACGAGTCCTGACATGGCTGCGTTCCGCAATAATCAAGTCGAGTTGCACTATCAATAGCGCGACAAGAGCGGCGGCCCCATTGCCACAATCATGGTATCGCCAAGAGATTTTTGAACGCCAGGTCGGACGTCGGACACACTCTGTTCCGTTGTCCGCGTTCCTCCACTCGTTTACCCACAGAGCTACAAGTGAGTAGAACGCCTACCCCTCGTTCACAACAGCCCTGCTTCCTTCATTGCCGACTCCAAGCCGTCCGCCACGCTGCGGCCCCAGAGGCGGTCGCTCAGAGCGGGACCAAATCAATCTTCACGCGGCAGCCTAGTGCCTGCGCCACTTTCTCCAAGGTCAGCAGGGTGATGGAGGGATTGGAGTCGTCGAGCAACCGGTCCACGGCGGCGCGGCTGGTGTTCATGCGCGCGGCCATCTCCGTCTTGGTGAGCGACTCGGCGTCCAGACGGCGGCGGATTTGCAGGGCGAGGGCGCGCTTGAGGGCGCGGGCCTCCACTGCCTCCAGCACGCCGTCTTCGCGCAGCAGGTCGCGCAGATCGGAACCGCGATGTTTGTTCTTAGTCATGGTCTGAACGGTATTGGCGTTTGCGTTGCCGTGCCAGTTCGAGTTCCTGCGCCGGCGTCTGCTGCGTTTTCTTGATGAAGCCGTGCAACACCACGATTTCATTGTCCACCAGGGCGAAGAGCGTCCGCGCGATGCGCTGCGGCAGGCGCGGGCGCACTTCCCAGAGACCGTCGCCGAGGCGGTCCACCAGCGGCTTCCCGACTGGCCAGGCGTATTGCACGGTCAGCAAGTCCTCGCCGATGGCGGGCCGTTCCTCACTGGGAAGACTCCTCAGCCAGACCCGCGCGGGCTCGTTCCCTGTCGCGGTGCGGAAGAACTTCACTGCCAGCGGACGCTCTGGTTTCAACGGGCGGTAACGTATCAAACTTGAGGCAGGCGTCAACTGGCGCATTGCGCCAGCTACATCAGCCCCGATTCCTTCATCGCCGCCTCAGCCCGTCCGCCACACCGTGGTCCCAGAGGTCGCCGCTTCACGTAGCCGCCTTCGCGCCAGGCGGCTTCCTTCACCGGCGAGAATGCTCATCTGGGACGCTTTTGAGATTGCTAGAGCCGCGCGCTTGCGCCTAGCCTTCGCTTACTAGTAACCAACAACCAACCATGTATTTTGGTGCTGATTATTACCCCGAGCACTGGGTCTTTCCGTTCGACGGAACGGCAGAAGAACCCGAATCACGCTGGGATCAGGACGCGCAACTGATGGCCCACGCAGGCATGAACGTCGTCCGCATGGGCGAGTTCTCGTGGGGCCTGTGTGAACGTCAGGAGGGCAAATACGACTTCGCCTGGCTGCGCCGCGCGATGGATGCCTTCGCCCAGAGCGGCATCAAGATCGTCCTGAGCACGCCCACCGCCGCGCCACCCATCTGGTTGCTGCAAAAGCACCCGGAGATTCTCCCGCTGGATGAGAACGGCCAGCCGCGCCGCGAAGGCACACGCCGCGCCTACTGCATGAACAGCGACATCTATTGGGACTATTCCAAGAAGATCGTGCGCGCGATGGCCGACGCGCTGGGCGACCATCCCGAGATCGTCGCGTGGCAGATTGACAACGGCGTGGGCCGGCACAACACGGAATACGCCTTCAACCCCGAGACGAAGCGCGACTGGCACGCGTGGCTGGAGTCGAAATACGAAACGGTGGACCTGCTCAATGAGCGCATGGGCCTGCGTTTCTGGGGCCAGGTGGTCAACTCGCATGAGGAGGTTCCCATGCCGCTCCCCACGCCGACCGCGCACAACCCGGCTCTCATCACGGACTGGCGGCGCTTCTCCAGCGACACCTGCGTGGCCTTCATCCGTATGCAGGCGGAAATCCTGCGCGAGATCACGCCCAAGATTCCCACCACCACAACCATCCGTCCTTACGCGACGCAGATCGACAACTTCGACCTCGCGGAGGCCGTGGACCTGGTGTCGCTGGACAGCGATGCCGCCGTGGGCAACAAGTCGGCGGAGAACGCGATGACGATAGACATCGCGCGCTCGCTCAAGAAAAACGGCGAGGCCGAGGGCTTCTGGGTCATGGAGCAGAAGGCAGGCAACGTCGCGTGGGCCGAGGCGAACTCGCTCGTGCGCCCTGGAGTGCTGCGGCTCTTCAGCTATCAGCTGCTTTCGCGCGGTGCGACCGGCCTGCTTTACTTCTACTGGCGCATGCCGCGCATAGGCCCGGAGAAATTCTACGGCGGGGTGCTCACGCACGACGGTCTTGCGAAGAACCGGATGTTCCAGGAGGTCATGCAGGTGGGCACGGAGTTGCAGACGCTCCAACCGCTGCTCGCGGGCACGCAGGTGAAGGCTGAGGTGGCCATCCTTCTCAGCCACGCCAGCGACTGGGCGTTGAACCAGCCCATGCGCCCGAACAAGTTCTTCAGCCAGCGCGAGCACGTCCATCTTTTCTACAGCGCGCTCCACGACCGCAACATCCTCGTGGATTTCGCGCGCCCCACAGACGACCTCTCGAAATACAAGCTCGTCATCGCGCCCTCGCTGCACATGGTCGCCGGCGGCGAGGCGGATGTCCTGCGGCTCTACGTCCACAACGGCGGCACCCTCGTGGGAACCTTCAACACCGGCCTCGTGGACGAGAACAACGTCGCCGCCACCGACCCGCCCTATGAGATGACCGACATGTTCGGGCTAAGGGTCGTCGAGTTCGACCCGCTGCCGCCAGGCGAGGAGAACCACATCACCATCAAAGGCGGTTTCCCCACCACTGGCCTGCACAGCGCGCGCCTTTGGTGCGACATCATCGAGCCGGGCGAATGCCAGGTCCTTGGCACCTACGCGCAGGATTTTTATGCCAGAAAGCCCGCCGTCACGATGAACCAGTTCGGCGAGGGCCGCGCCGTTTACGTCGGCACCATGAGCAGCCTGCCCTTCTACTACGATCTCGTCACATGGCTCCGGCAGATATGCAGCCTCAACCCCCTGCTCCGCGTGCCCGATCAGGTCGAGGTCTCCATGCGCTCGCGTGGCGACTACCGCATCTACTTCCTCCTGAACCACAATCCCCAGTCCGTCCACGTGCAGTTCTACAAGCCCGTCCGCGACTGTCTCACCGGCAAGTCCATCTCCGGCGGCTACGACATCCCTGCCAAGGACCTCCTCATCGTGGATGAACAAGTCCCCGCGACCTGACCGGCCTGTTGCGCGGCACGCTGCCTTCACTCCGCGCGAACGCGTGCTCGCAGCCTGGCGCGGCGTGGACGTGACTTCCTTGGAAAGCGCGGGGAAGAATCATAGCCAGCCGCTCGCCTCCCTCCTGCCGGACGTGATGACCGGCCTCGGCCTCGACCGCCGGCGCGCCGAGGCGGAGATCATCAAGGTCTGGAACGACCTCATGGACCCGCGCGTCACAGCCCACGCGCAGCCGTCCGGCCTGAACAAAGGCACGCTCTTCGTCACCGTGGACAGCAGCGTCTGGCTCGACGAGATCGTCCGCTACCGCCGCCGCGAAATCCTCGACCGCATCCAGCACAGTTTCGGCAAAGAAGCGGTCAAACGGATTTCGTTCCGCGTGGGGTGAGGGGAAGTGATGCGTAATGCGTAAAACGTAAGGGCACTCGAACGTCCGCACCCAGTTACGCATTACGCATTACGTTTTACGTCTTCCGCATACCCCTCCCGAAAACTCGGATACCTCGGCACCCACCCCAACTCCTCCCGCAGCCGGCGGTTCGAGACCCTCTTGTTCGTCACCCCGCGCTTGCGGCCCGCGTTCTCCTCCGCGCTGGCCCGCGGTGGCAGCGGCTTGTCCAACTGCTCAGACAACCAACGGAAAAACTCCAACTGCGAAACTGACTCATCATCCGCCACATTGTAAATGCGCCCGGGCTCGCGCCGCTCCAAGGCCGCGATGGCCGCACCCACAACGTCATCGCGATGAATCATGTTTAGCAGCCGGCTGCCGTCCCCGCTGATGCGCGCCTCGTCGCGGAGAAACTGATGGAACAAATGCCCCCGCCCCGGCCCGTAAATCCCCGCCACCCGCAGCACCACCGCCGGAAACTTCTGCTCCCGCGCAGCAGCCAGCAGCAAGCCTTCCGTCTCCACCAGCAGCCTGCCCGTCTCCGTCAGCGGTTCCGCCGCACTCTCCTCCGTCACCACGCCGCCATCCGTCTGCGCATAGACACTCGTGCTGCTCGTGTGGATGAACTTTCGCACCCCGCTGCCCGCGAGCCACGCGATGAGATTCCGCGTCCCCTCCACATACACCGCGCGATACACCTCCGCGCCGCCCTTCGAGGACGACACCGTGTTCACCACCCAGTCGAACGGCTCCGGCAGCGCGCGCAGGCTCTCTGGTTGCGTCACATCTCCCACCACCGGCGCGACGCCCGCCGCACGCAGCTCCCCTTCCCCGTCTGCCGTGCGCCGCAGGCCGAACACTTCATGCCCGCGCCGCGCCAGCTCCGCGCCCAGCGGCAAACCCACATAACCACAGCCCACGATCAGCACTCGCATTCGCACACGATGCCCAAGACCGCCACACCTGCCCAGCCGGATTCCGCGTCGGCGGTCTCCACATCAGCCGCTTTCCACTTGGAGCCACTCCCTTCGCTGACTAAACTCACAGCCACATTATGACCGACCCGCGTTTCGCCAAGCTCGCCGACCTCCTCATCAACTACTCCACCGCCATGAAGAAGGATGAGAACATCCTCCTCGACATGATTGATGTGCCGGATGAGTTCACCGTCGAGATGATGCGCGCGGCGCGGGCGGCCGGCGCGACGCCCATCGTCGAGGTCCGCCACAGCCGCGTCACGCGCGAGGTGCTCCGGGACACGAACGACAAGCACGCCAAGCTCGTCCACGACATCGAGCTGCGGCGCATGAAGAAGATGTCCGCCTACATCGCCATCCGTGGCGCGCACAACGCCACCGAGTCCGCCGATGTGCCGACCGACAAGCTCGCCCTCTACTCGAAGATTCTCCGCCCCGTGCAGAACTACCGCGTGAACAAGACCAAGTGGTGCGTCCTGCGCTGGCCCACCCCCAGCATGGCGCAGGCAGCGAACATGAGCACCGAGGCGTTTGAGAATTTCTACTTCGATGTCTGCACGATGGACTATCGGAAGATGGCGAAGGCGATGATTCCTCTGGAGAAGCGCATGACCAACGCAGATCGCGTCCGCCTCACCGGCCCCGGCACGGACCTGACCTTCAGCATCAAGGGCATCGGCGCGCGCAAGTGCGAGGGCATCCGCAACATCCCCGACGGCGAGTGCTTCTCCTGTCCGGTAAAGACCAGCGTCAACGGCGTCATCCAATACAATACTCCCACCCTCTACAGCGGCACGAAGTTCGAGAACATCCGGCTGGAGTTTAAGGACGGCAAAGTCGTCAAGGCCACCGGCTCGAACGAGAAGCGCCTCAACGAGATTCTCGACACGGACGCGGGCGCGCGCTATGTGGGCGAGTTCGCACTGGGCTTCAACCCCTACATCCAGTCGCCGATGTGCGACATCCTCTTCGACGAGAAGATCGCGGGCTCGCTGCACTTCACTCCCGGCCAGGCTTACGAGGACTGCGACAACGGCAACCGCTCCGCCGTCCACTGGGACATGGTGCTCATCCAGCGCAAGGACTGGGGCGGCGGCGAGGTGTGGTTCGATGACGAGCTGATCCGCAAGGACGGCATCTTCCTGCCGAAGGATTTGCTGCCGCTGAACCCTGAGAACCTGAAGTAGCCCCGGCGCAGAGCCTGCATGAACGCCGTTTTGGCCCAGCTTCATCCCGCTCCCGTCAGCGAGGCGCAATGGCGGCGGGCGCTTTCGTTGGTGCCCGGCTACACGGACGCCGACGCGCTCCGGCTGGCACGGGAAGCGCACGGGGTCCTGTTCCGCAACCTCGACACGCCCAAGGCGGTCGCGCTGCAACTGGCCTTCCGCTCCACGGGCGTCGAGACCGCCGTGGTTCCCGCCGACAAGTTCCGGCTGGTGGACGCCAAGTTCACCCGGCGCATCGAGGTGAGCGACGACACGCTGCGCATTTCTGATCCGATCGGCCGGTTGGTGCCCGTGCCGTGGGCTCATGTGGCGTTGATCGCCGTCGGGTCCGTCCGCCAATTAGACATCGCCCAGACTGTCACCTACGAAAATCAGCACGATTTTAATCTGGTGCAGGGCGTCCACCAGGAAGTTGTCCGCGACGTGCGGACCTCGCTGCACGAGAACGTTCCGTGGCTCATCGAGATTATCCTGACTGGCGGGGCCATGCGTTTTCAAGCGGAGGACGCGCAACTGGCCTGGGGTTACCTGTTCAAGCACGCGCCTCCCCAGCTGCTGCCCCGGCTGGTGGCGCTGGTGCAGTTGCTGGTGAAGCATGCGCCGCACGCGATGCTGAACCGTGGCGCCCTCGCCCTGCGGGACGGCAGCGACGGAGGCGTGGCCTACGCCAGCCGTCCTGCGTTCTCCGATGAGTTAGCGTGGATGCTCTGGCGTGCACAGCAGCCGGGCGGACGCGGTGCGTAGGCGGACCGATGCTGATGGAGCAGGGTGCGCGGGCGCGAAGCGCGTTTGAACCCCCCGTCGCGCCGCGCCGTCCAAATACCCCATATGATTTCCCGCATCTGCTGGCTTGGGCTGCTGTTCTGTTCCCTGCTTCCACTCCGCGCCGCTGATGCTTCGCCCGTGGACCTCGGCTCCGTGCGCGAGGAGCATGTCATGGTGCCGATGCGCGATGGCGCGCGCCTCTCCGCCTACCTCTATCACCCACCCGGCAAGGGGCCGTGGCCCGCGATCTTCGAGCAGCGTTACGCGGACATCCGGTCCGCAGGCTCGCGCAAGAACGCGGCGAAGTTTGCGGAAGGCGGCTTCGTCATCGCGCTCGTCAACTACCGTGGCGCGGGACTCTCCGAGGGGCAGTGGCAAGGCTATCGTGCCTTGGGCTGGGGCGAACTGAAAGATGGCTACGACATGTGCGAGTGGCTGGCGAAGCAGCCTTGGTGCACCGGCAAGATTGGGACCTACGGCGGCTCGCAGGCGGGTTACGCGCAAAACTTTCTAGCGATCACCCAGCCGCCGCACCTCGTGGCGCAATACATGACCGACACCGGCCTGAGCCTTTATCAGGAGGGCTACCGCATCGGCGGCGTTACGCGGCCCGAGCGCTTCAGGACGATGGGCAAGGTGGCCCGCGTGCCGGAGCACAACGACGCGTTGCTCAAGGAGTGGTTCGCTCATCCCAATTACGACGCCTATTGGCGCGATGAAGATTGCTCGCTGCACTTCCCCAAGATGAATGTGCCCGCTTTCACCATCGGGAGCTGGTATGACTTCATGTGCCAAGGCTCCGTGATGAGCTTCATCGGGCGGCAGCATCAGGGCGGCAAGAGCTCGCGCGGGCAACAGCAGCTCATCATCGGCCCGTGGCTCCACGGCGGGTATCCGAAGTCGAACAAGATCGCCGAGATGACCTACCCGACCAACGCCTTCTTCGACGTGTATGCCCAGATGACGACGTGGTTCAACTACCACCTCAAGGGCACGAACAACGGCGTGATGCAGGACCCGCCGGTGAAGTATTATGTCATGGGCGCGACCGGTGAAAACAACGCGCCCGGCAACGTGTGGCGCACCACGCTCGACTGGCCGCCGCACGCGACGCCACAGAGCTTCTTCCTCAACGAGAACGGCCGGCTCTCCACCGCCGCGCCGACCGCTGCGAAGTCCGCCACCAGCTACGTAAGCGACCCGTTCCACCCGATGAGCATTCCGGGAACTAGCTTCCCCGGAGCGAAGGACGCGCGACCGTTCGAGGCACAGGCGGAGGTGCGCACGTTCACCACGGAGCCGCTCGCCGAGCCGGTTGAGTGGACCGGTCTCGTGCAGGTCGAGCTGTGGACCAGCTCCACCGCGCGCGACACGGACTTCCTCGTGCGCGTGAGCGATGTGTATCCCGATGGGCGCTCGATGCTGCTGATGGATTACCCGCGTCGCGCCCGCTATCGCGAGGGCTTCGACCACGAGAAGCTGCTCAAGCCCGGCGAGGCGGCGAAGCTCGCGTTCGACGTGGGCTGGACAAGCATCATCTTCAACAAGGGCCACCGCATCCGCGTGACGGTCGCGAGCACCGGCTACCCGCTCTACGAGCCAAATCCACAGACCGGCGGACCGCAGACCATCGAGTTCCCCAAGGACGCGCAAGTCGCGACCAACACCATCCACCACAGCCGCGTGCTCGCCTCGCGCATCATCGCGCCCACGCCTTCGGCGGACGCGCCGGTCGTGCGTGCGGTTCTCCGTGCCCAAGCCGAAGGCAAGGCCGCCGATGTCGCCGCGCAACTAAAACTGATTGCCGACCCGCAGCTCCGCGAGCGCGTGCAGAAGGAACTGCCCGCGCTGCAAGGCGCGCTCGCCTTGCGCTCCAAGTCGCAGGCCGTGGACGCCGCCGCGAAGGAAGCTGGCGGCCTGACCGCGTGGGCCTCTGGCGCGCCGGGCTGGCTGGTTGACCTCGCGGGCAGCGAAGTGGTTGCGCCGTTCCGCACGCTGGTCTCGGTGAATCTCTACAACGGCAACAACCCGCTCAAGGGCAAGGGCGGCCTCAACCTCGCCATCAACGACGAGTGGCTGTCGCGCGTCGCCGGCCTCACCACGCTCACGAACCTCGACGTGGCCAACTGCGATGTGCGCGGTCACGGCCTGAAGCACATCGGCACGCTCAAGAACTTGGAGCGGCTGAACTTCACGCTCACGCCGCTCACCGACGCTCACCTCAAGCATCTCAGCGGCCTCAGCAAATTGCGCGTCTTCTCCTTCGCTTCCGCCAAGTGCACCGGCGAAGGCTTCGCGCACCTCGGCGCGTTGCAGGCGGTGGAGAACCTGAACTTCCACTACACGCCGGTGAACGACGCGGGGCTGAGGGAGATCGCGCGGCTCCAGCATCTGGAGCGGCTGGAGATAGTGCACACGCACTTCACCGACGCTGGCGCGCCGGACTTGTCCAAGCTCACCTCGCTCCGCCGCCTTCAGATCGGCAGCCAGAAAGCCACAGGCGCGGCGGTCGCGAGCCTCGTGGCGTTGAAGAATCTCCGCGAGCTGGACTTGAGCGACAAGCAGGCTTCGACGGAAGGCGCGAAGTGGGCCGGGCTGATTCCCAGCCTGCGCGTGCTGCGCATCTCCGGTGGCGCCATCAAAGACGAAGGGGTGAAGCACCTCGCCAACCTCCCGCAGCTCGAGACCCTGCTCATCCCCGGTGCGCAGATCACGGACGCCGGGCTGGAATCACTCGCACAGCTCAAGACGCTCCGCCTGCTCGACATCAAGGGCAACAAGGTGAGCGATGCGGCGGTGACCAAACTTCAGGCGGCCATTCCGGGGCTGACGGTCGTGCGCTAAACCCGTGCCGGCGACTTCCAGTCGCCGTCTGCGGGCCACAGCAGTTCGTGACGTGTCCGAGGACTCAAGCGCAACACGGCGACTGGCAGTCGCTGGCAAGGGCGTCTGAACAACTGCGGCGCGCTGGGGACAGACGCGACCTACCTTTCCGCCTGCAAGTCCGTGACCTTTAGTTGCACCGTGCGCTGATCGCGCCATTCGTTCACCTCAGCGGTGAAGGCGATGTCGAACGACGCCGGCACGGCGAAGTCCTTCGGCACGTTCCACCACACGGCTTCTCGCACGTCGTTGCCGTCGGTGACGTGGAGTTTCAGGTGCTGCTGTTCCTTGCCGATGCGCAGCGGCGGACGATGCAGGCGCAAGCCGGTGGCGCAGAACTGGAGCGCGGTGTTCCCCTGCCCCGTCGGCGCGAGGCAGTCCAGTTCCTCCAAGCGCGCGACGGTCAGGTCGCGGAGCGTGACTTCAGCGTCGAGCTTGAGCACAGGTTGAAGCTGGTCGGGCCGCAACGAGCGGCGGGCGATGGCGTTGAGGCGCTCGCGGAACGGCCCGACGTTCATCGGCGCAATGGTGATGCCGGCGGCCATCGCGTGTCCGCCATGCTTGACCAGCAAGTCGTCGCAGTCGCGCAACGCGGCCGCGAGGTCGAAGCCCTCGATGCTGCGGCCCGAGCCGCGCCACTGCTGCGCATCGCCGCCGAGGATGAATGTGGGCCGATAGAACTCACGCAGCACGCGCGACGCGACGATGCCCACGACGCCGATGTGCCAGAGCAACTGCCCCTCGACGATGACGAAGTCGCGCGCGGGGTCGAAGCGCGCACGGATGGCCCCGATGGCCTCGGTGGTAATGGTGCGCTCAATGGCCTGGCGCTCGCGGTTGCGATGGTCGAGGGCGCGGGCGATGGGTTCGGCGGTGGCGAGGTCGGGCGCGAGGAGGAGTTGCAGCGCCTCCGCCGCGTTCTCAAGTCGCCCTGCGGCGTTGAGTCGCGGGCCGAGTTGGAAACCGACTTCGTAAGTGCCGATGCTCCCGTCAATGCCCGCCGCCGCCTTGAGCGCGAGCAAGCCGGGGCGGCGAGTGATGTTCAGCCGTTCCAAGCCAGCGGTGACGAGGATGCGGTTCTCGCCCGTGAGCGGCACGAGGTCGGCGATGGTGCCGAGTGCGACGAGGTCGAGCAGTGGACGGATGTCGAAGGCAGCGAACTCCGCGAGTTGCAGTTCGCGTCCGCGCTTCACGAGGGCGTGCGCGAGCTTGAAGGCTAGTCCCGCAGAACACAGCTCGGTGAAATCGCTGACCGCTGACTGCTGACCGTTGAACGCTTGCTTCCCCAACTGCGGATTCACCAATGCCAGCGCTGCTGGCGCGGGATCTGAGACTTGGTGGTGATCAAGCACGACCACATCCAGGCTGCGTTGCTTGAGCCAGCCGATGGTGTCCACCGCTGTCGAGCCGCAGTCCACGGCGAGGAGGAGTTTCGTCCGGGGGAATTTAACAAGGCAGTTCTCCACGCCGTCCTGGCTGAGACCGTAACCCTCGTCCATGCGGTGCGGCAGATAGAAATCCACGCGCCAGCCGAGCGCGCGGAGGACTTCGAGCAGCAACAAGGTTGAGGTCACGCCATCCACGTCGTAGTCGCCGAAGATGACGAGCGCCGCGTTGCGCTCGCGCGCGGCGAAAAGGCGGTCCACGGCGGCGGCCATGTTGGGCAGCGCGAAGGGGTCGGCAAGGTCGCGCAGGCGCGGTTCGAGGAAGCGCGTGACGGCCTCGGGTTCACTGTGGCCGCGGTTGAGCAGGCACTGCGCGAGGAGTGCAGAGACACCGTTTTGCTTCGAGAGTTCAGCGGCGAGCGCGGGTTGCGACGGCGCGATGGACCAGCGGTATTTCATCCCAGCAGCAAGACGCCGAAGAGGTAGTTGTAGAGGCGCTGGAACGCGGCTTCGAGCGCGGCCAGGACCAGAATGATGTAGGTCGCGGTGCCGATGGACACGCCATAGCCCACCCAGATAAGCACGCCGTCTTCTTCCATCATGCTCGCCGCGAGCAGGATGATGGAGTAGGCGGGCAGCGAGTTGGTGAACGGCGGGAACGGCGGGAACGGCGGGAACGGCGGGAACGGCGGGAAGGGCAGCATGAGCAGCAAGGCCATGAGGGCCACGAGTGCGGCGTTGGCGAAGCGCACGGCAGGCCACGCGAGCCACAAGGAGCGGCGGGGCTTGGCGAGCCTCTCGATGACGCTGAGGATTTTCATGCTGGCGGAAATGACCTTCCGCATGAACCGGCCTTCCAGCGAACGCTCACCGAGCGACTTGAGCAAACGCGGCGGCAAGCCGAGCGCCAGCCGCACGGCCAGCACGCCGATGACGAGACCGAAAACCATGCTCACGCCCGGCAGAGGAACCGGTGTGATGAACGGCAGGCACAGGAGAATGACCACGAGGAACAGGCCCCGTCCGCCGGTGCTGGCGAGCAGGACGTTGAGCGTCAGCGGCGCGTCGGGGGCCGCCTGGTTGACGAGTCGCCGCAGTTCTTTGGAGAGCGTTTCGCGTGAGTGTGGTGCAGCAGCCATGTTCGCGCGCGAACGATGGCGGCGGTGGCGGAGAAGGTCAACCCACGCGAGGTAAGGCCGACACTCCTGTCCCCTGTTTGAATGCCAGTGGCTCGTATGCGGGACTGGAGTGCCCCGCTTACGCTCAGAGGCGACGCTCGCTCGCGGGAATGTGGACAACCGTCAACGCGCACGAATCCCAGACCCTTGTGCCACGGCTGCAATTCCAGGTGATGTAGAGCGTCTCGCCCTTCGCATCGAGCGCGACGCTGTAGGTGCCGCGCAGCATCACGCCATACTTCTTCTCGTAGAAGGGATGCAGAAACGCGATGACCTTGCGCGCCCGCGTCTTCGTGTCGAACTGCACAACCGGCGTGCCGTCCAGCTCGCTGCCGCCGTGCGCGCCGGGGCAGTAGTAGAGATAGCGGCCAGTCGGGTCGGCATCGAGCGAGGTGGTGTATTGGTTCGTGCCGATGGCGGCGGGGCCGAGCACTTCGATGCGCTCAGTCTTCGTGTGGAAGGCGTAGAGTTGGGCATCGGTGTCCTTCCGCGCGTGCGAGACGGTGTAGATGATGCCCTGCGGCGTCTCGTCGCTCGCAGCGCGCAAGCCGATGGTGCCGGAAACGGGCGTGGGTTTGCCGGGCTTCGCGGGGTCGAAGCGCACGAAGTTCGTGCCGGTGAGTTCATCCGCGTTGAACCACACGCGTCCGCTTGACGGCGAGAACATCATCGCACGGGCCGGGCCACCGAAGCCGGACCAGATCATCTTCCGCGCCGCGAGGTCGTAGGCGAAGAACGTCACGTTGGTTTCACCCATGCGCGTCTCCGGCTCGGTGCCGCCGTAGAAGATGAGCCGCTGCGGGTCGGCAAAGCCGGTCGGGATGCAGTGGCCGGGCACGGGGCCTTCGGAGACGACCTCAGCCTTCGCGGTGACGGGACGCACACGGATGAGCCAGTCGCCTTTGTAATCCTTGTCGCCGTCGGTCGCGCGCGTGCCACCGCGATGTGTGCCGCAGTAAATCCAGCCGTCGCGAGCGAGGACGAGCTGAGTGTGAATCTTGCCCGGCGAGTAGCGGCCTTCGGGAAGGCCAAGGAGTTTCTTCACGTCGAGCAGCTGCCGGAACTTCTTCGTGGCCGGGTCGAACTCGTAGATGAACGCGGTGCCGCCGGGCGCGAGGTGGTCGCCGATGGAGGCGTAGTATTTGCCGTTTGCGAAGAGGCTGTCGCCCCAGTTGGACCATGGATTGCCGCGGTAGGTCTGCCCCGGATAGTAAGCGAAGTCCACGGTCGGCGGCGTCTTCGCGATGGCGACGCCGGCACGGATCGTGGCGGGCGGTTGGAGAAATTCCGGCGCGGTGTCGGTGACGAATTCCTTGCCGCCGTGAATTGTCGGCGGATAGGAAACTTCAGGCTCGGCCTTGGCCTTGGGCTTGGCGGGCTTCGGAGTGACTTTCGGCGTCTGGGCTTGGACGGTCAATGCGACAGCGAGCGAGACGGCCAGCAGGAGAACGGATTTCATGGCGCGCAAGTGAGGCGGACACTCTTGTCCGCTGTGACAGTGGCCTGGCAATGAACTCGGGGACAGGAGTGTCTCCGTCACGTCACGCGAGACGCGTGAGCTCGCCCGTGCTGTCGCCGAGCTGCTGGGTCTTGATCTCCATGCGGTTGAGCATCGAGAGCCAGAGGTTGTTCAGCGGCGTGTCCTTCGGATAGACGACGTGCTGACCCGGCTTGAGCGTGCCGCAGCCACGACCAGCCAGAAGGAGCGGCAAGTTGTCGTGGTTGTGGGCGTTGCCGTCAGAATTGCCGCTGCCGTAGGCGAGCATGGTGTGATCGAGCAACGTGCCATCGCCTTCCTTCACGGACTTGAGCTTGCCGAGCAGGTAGGCGAGCTGGGTCGTATGAAAGCGATTGATCTGCGCGATCTTCGCCTTCTTCTCCATGTCGTTGCCGTGGTGCGAGAGGTCGTGGTGGCCTTCGCGCACGCCGATGAACGAATACGGCTTGTTGCTGCCCTCGTTCGCCAGAACAAAGGTGCAGACGCGCGTGGTGTCGGTCTGGAACGCGAGCACCATGAGGTCGGCCATGAGCTTGATGTGCTCCTCGTAAGTCGCCGGGATGCCGGTCGGCGTGGCGAAGCCTGCGGGGGCCTTTGGCTCGGCGAACTTCCCCGCGCGTTCGATGCGCATCTCGATGTCGCGAACGGCGGAAAAATACTCATCGAGCTTGCGCTGGTCGCTGCGGCCGAGCTTGCCGTTGAGGTCGCTGAAGTCAGCCTTCACGAAGTCGAGCACGCTCTTGCGCTGCGCGTCACGCTTGGCTCGTTCGGCGGCGGAACCCGCGCCGAAGAGTCGGTCGAAGAGGAGCTTGGGGTTCACTTCCTTCGGCTGCGGCTGCGTGGCCGAGCGCCAGGACATCGTCGAGGAGTAAACGCAGGAGTAACCGGAGTCACAGTTGCCCGCCATCGAGCCGGCCTCAGTGCCGATCTCAAGCGAGCCGAGCCGTGTCTGGTCCGCGAGCCGCGACGCCGCGACCTGGTCTACGGAGACTCCGGCGCGGATGTCGGTGCCGTCGGTCTTGCGTGCCTGGCAGCCGGTGAGGAACGCGGACAGCGCACGTGCGTGGTCGCCGCCGCCGTCACCATTCGCGCGGGCTTTGTCAGCCGTAAGGCCGGTAAGGATGGAGAAGTCGCTGCGATACTGCGCGACGGGTTGGAGGATGGCGGGCAGTTCCTCCGGAAGTGCGCCTTCCAAGTTCGGCGTCCAGTCCACCATGTTCTTGCCGTTGGGGACGTAGAGGAACGCCATGCGGTTGGGCGCGGCCTTGCTGGCGGGCGTGTTGCCGGCGGCCCAACTGGTCATCGGGCCCATCGCTTCAAGCCACGGGAGCGCGAGTGTGGCACCAAGACCCTTGAGCGCGGTGCGGCGGGAGAGGATTGAAGATTTCATTGTTGTTAAATTGTCGCCGGTTTGGACGGCGCGGCAAATGAATCCTTCAGCTTGAGTGCATTGCACCGGAACTTCTTCGGACCGGGCGGCGGGAGGCGGTAATGCAGCCCCAGTTCACCGAACATTTTGGTGGTTTATCGGGGTCGTTTCCTGTTCCAATCCCCGCCGCCTCGCATGCGAACCGCCGATGGGGTCGGCGTTTCCCTGAAGACCGCGCCCAACGCGCCGTCCGAAGCGGGGCTTAGGCGATGACTGAGCTAGCAACCGAGACCAAAACGACCACCGGCGCGGCAACGCGGCGGGGCCGGGAGGATCCACCTCTGGATGCGAACGACCGCAGCGTCAGCCCCTCCCTGGCGCAGGTGCTGGACAGCCTCGGCGACGCGGGTTTCCGGCGCGCCCACGGCCTGCGCTACGCCTACGTCGCGGGTGCGATGGCCAATGGCATCGCGTCGGTCGAACTGGTCGAGGCGATGGCGCGCGGCGGGATGCTCGGCTTCTTCGGCGCGGCGGGTTTGTCCTTGGAACGAGTCGAGGGCGCGCTGCAACGGCTCCAGACCGAAATTCCTGCCCTGCCCTTCGGCGTGAATCTCATCCACAGCCCGAACGAGCCGGACCACGAGACGGCGGTCACAAATCTCTTCCTCCAGCGCGGGCTGCGGCTCATCGAGGCCTCGGCTTACTTGCGGCTCACGCTGCCGGTCGTGCGCTTCCGCGTCGCGGGCATCCATCGCGATGCCGCCGGCCACATCGTCACGCCCAACCGTATCATCGCGAAGGTCTCCCGCGTCGAGGTTGCCACGCAGTTCTTCTCCCCGCCGCCCGCCGAGTTCCTGAACGAGCTGGTTCGCACCGGCGAACTCACCGCCGAACAAGCCGCGCTCGCCGCGCAAATTCCGATGGCGCAGGACGTGACGGCGGAGGCCGATTCCGCCGGGCACACGGACAACCGCCCGCTCGTCACGCTGCTCCCCACCTTGTTGGCCTTGCGCGACCGGCTCGCGGCGAAGTTCGGTTACACCCAGCCCCTGCGCGTCGGCGCGGCCGGCGGGCTCTCCACGCCGGCGGGACTCGCAGCCGCCTTCGCGATGGGCGCGGCTTACGTCGTCACTGGCTCGGTGAACCAGGCGTGCGTCGAGTCCGGCTCCAGCGAAGTCGTGCGCAAGATGCTCGCGCAAGCCGAGCAGGCCGACACCGCGATGGCTCCCGCCGCCGACATGTTCGAGATGGGCGTGAAGCTCCAGGTGCTCAAGCGCGGCACGATGTTCCCGATGCGCGCCGCCAAGCTTTGGGAACTCTACCGCGCGCATCCCAGCCTCGACGCAATTCCCGAGGCCGACCGCGCGCAGTTGGAGAAACAGTTCTTTCGCGCCACGCTCGACGAAGCTTGGCGCAGCACGCGGGACTTCTGGCTCAAGCGCGACGCGAAACAAGTCGAGCGCGCCGAACGCGACGCCAAGCACATGATGGCCCTCGTCTTCCGCGCCTACCTCGGCCTCAGCTCGCGTTGGGCGAACGCCGGCGAGCCCTCGCGCGTGATGGATTACCAAGTCTGGTGCGGTCCGGCGATGGGCGCGTTCAACGAATGGACGCGCGGCACCTTCCTTGAGAACCCGGAGAACCGCCGCGCCGAAACCGTCGCGCTGAATCTCCTCTGCGGCGCGGCCACGCACCTGCGCGCAGTCGCGCTGCGCTTGCAAGGAATTCCCCTGCTGCCCGGCGAGGCGGACTGTGTTCCCATCGAGCCGAACCGCCTGCACGAGTTGTTGAACGCGAAGCCAGTTTGAAAGTGATGACCAAGCCCGCCCCACTCGCCATCGTTGGCATCAGTTGCATCTTCCCGAAGGCGGACGACCTCCGCGCTTACTGGGCCAACATCAAGAACGGCGTGGACGCGATCACGCCCATCCCCGCCACGCACTGGAAGGCCGCCGACTTCTTCAACGCCGACCCGAAGGCCCCCGACCTCACCTACGCGCGGCGCGGCGGCTTCCTCCCGACGGTGAATTTCAACCCAATGGAATACGGCATCGCGCCGAAGGACATCGAGGCCACGGACACGACGCAGCTCTTCGGCATGGTCGCCGCGAAGCAGGCGCTCGCGGACGCCGGCTACGCGGACAAGCCCTTCAACCGCGAGCGCACCAGCGTCATCCTCGGCGTCACCGGCGCGCTCGAACTCGTCATCCCGCTAGGCGCGCGGCTCGGCCATCCCATCTGGCGGCGCGCGCTCAAGGAAGCCGGCATCGAAGGCGAAGTCGCCGAGGATGTCGTGCAACGCATCGCTGACGGCTACGTGCCGTGGCAGGAGAATTCCTTCCCCGGCCTGCTCGGCAACGTCGCCGCTGGCCGCATCGCCGCGCGGCTCGACCTCGGCGGGACGAACTGCGTCGTGGACGCCGCGTGCGCCAGTTCGATGGCTGCGCTGCACCTGGCCGCGCTGGAGCTGGAGACCGGTCGCTCCGACATGGTCATCACCGGCGGCGTGGACACGTTCAACGACATCTTCATGTATATGTGCTTCAGCAAAACCCCGGCACTCTCGCCGACGGGTGACGCGAAGCCCTTCGACAAAAACTGCGACGGCACCATCCTCGGCGAAGGCCTCGGCATGCTCGTCCTCAAGCGCCTCGCC
>SXGT01596581.1_pt1 | contig 28509 bp, 16 predicted proteins | sample 3176221 | NCBI WGS metagenome assembly SXGT01 (sample SAMN11356862, study PRJNA531348) | freshwater metagenome | isolation source: freshwater sample F1-120 | place: China: Fuxian Lake, Yuxi | collected 2017-12-25 | reverse complement strand
GCCGGGCCATGCGCCACATCCGCATGCTCGGCCTGGAAGATCCGTTCCTTTACAAGATGACCGGGTTCGTTGCCGAACTCATGAACCCCGCGTATCCCGAACTTCTCGAAAGCGTCGAACGCGTGGCGCGCATCGTCAAAGATGAGGAACATCGTTACGCCACCACGTTCCTGGTTGCCGAAAAAGTTTTCAGCGACGAAGTGAAGGCGCTTTCCGGTACCACTCTGCCGGGTCCCGTTTCGTTCAAACTCTACGACACCTACGGTCTTGCGATCGACGAACAGGAAGACATGGCCCGTGAACGCGGCCTCTCGGTCGATCGCGAAGGTTTCGAACACGAAATGCAGCAGCAGCGCATCCGCGCGCGAGCGAGTTGGCGTGGCGCCGGCAAAGGAACTGTCGCCCCCGCCTACCAGACCCTTCTCCACGGAGGGCGCACTAATTTTCTGGGATACGAGCAGCTCGAGGCGAAGACGCGCGTGACGGGCCTGCTGGTCAATGAGAATCTGGTGGACAATATTGGACCGGGAACCACCGCGGAACTTGTGCTCGACCAGACTCCGTTTTATGCCGAGACCGGCGGGCAGGTCGGCGATTCCGGCTCGCTCTACTCCCTCGCAACGGGCGAGAAATTGGCCACGGTCCATACCGCTTGGCCTGCCGTGCCCGGACTTACCGTGCACCGGATTACCTCAATCGGTCCTATTCACATGGGCGAGGAGCTGCGAGCCGAGGTAGACGAGCCCGTGCGCCGCTCCACCATGCGCAACCACACCGCCACGCATCTGCTTCACGCCGCGCTTCGCAACCTGCTCGGATCGCACGTCAAGCAGGCTGGCAGTGTCGTCGATCCCGGGCGGCTGCGTTTCGACTTCAGCCACTATGCCGCGCTTGATCGCGCTCAGATCGATGAGATCGAGCGTGTCATGAACGGGCATATCTTCAGCGACGCCGCCGTCGAAACGGACGTCATGCCAATTGACCGGGCCATCTCCTCGGGCGCAATGGCCTTGTTCGGCGAAAAATATGGGGAGCGCGTTCGCGTCGTATGCGTTCCGGGGTTCAGTAAGGAGTTGTGCGGCGGTACGCACGTCGGGCGCACGGGCGAGATCGGCATCTGCAAGATCGTGTACGAAGGCAGCATCGCGGCGGGCGTGCGGCGTATCGAAGCCGTCACAGGGCATGGCGCCGTCGAACGCTACCAGAAGTCGGGCGATTCACTTCATCGCATCGCGTCTTTGCTGCGGGTTCCGGAGACGGATCTTGTCGAGTCCGTCGAAAAGCTGCTTTCCCGGGAGCGCGCGCTCGAAAGGCAGCTTGAACAGCTCAAGGGCAAGCTCGGGCAGGCAGCTGTGTCCGGACTTGAAGCCGAAGCGCGTGACATCAATGGCGTCCGCGTCGTCTCGGCGCGCCTCGATGGCATGGACCGCGGACAACTTCGCAATCTTGTCGATTCCCTACGCAACAAGTGGAAATCCGCGGTTGTCCTTCTCGCGTCGGCGGACGATTCGAAAGTCGACATCGTCGCGGGCGTAACCAGGGACCTCACAGCCAAGGTCCAGGCGGGCAAGCTTGTGGGTGCCGTGTCGCTGGCCGTGGGAGGGAAGGGCGGTGGCCGTCCTGACATGGCTGAGGGCGGCGGCAAGGACGCGGCGGCGCTCGACGCAACGCTCGCGGAAGTCTACGTCACGGTCGCGGGATTGCTGTGAGTGTGCACGACGCCCTGATTGTGGGCGCCGGGCCCACGGGGCTCGCCTGCGGTATTGAACTCCAGCGGCTTGGGCTCGACGCAGTCCTCATCGAGAAAGGCTGTGTCGTGAATTCGCTCTACCACTACCCGGTCAACATGGTGTTCTTCACCACGCCGGAGCTTCTCGAAATCGGCAACCTCCCGATGACCAGCCTCAACGAGAAGCCGAATCGCACCGAAGCCCTGAAATACTACCGCCGCGCGGCGGATCATTATAAGCTCCGCATCCGGCAGTACGAGCGGGTCTTGAGCATTGACGGTGAGGATGGCGGTTTTCACGTCTCAACGGAGGACCGCAACAGCGCCGTGCGCGTGCATGAAGCCCGTAAAGTGATTCTGGCCACCGGCTATTACGACGTGCCGAATCTGCTGCATGTGCCAGGCGAGAACCTGCCGAAGGTTTTGCACTACTACAGAGAGGCGCATCCTTATTACAACCATGACGTCCTTGTAGTGGGAGCTAAGAATTCGGCCGCGATCGCCGCGCTCGACCTTCATTGGAACGGTGCGCGGGTTACGCTGGTTCATCGGGGCGCCGGCATGGCGAACGCCGTGAAGTACTGGATCAGGCCAAACATCGAGAACCGGATCAGGAACGGCGAAATCAAGGCTTATTTCCACTCGAAGGTGACGGCAATCGAGCCCGACGCCGTGCTGCTCTCAACTCCTGAAGGCGAGGTTCGTGTCGCAAATGATTTCGTATTCGCCATGACGGGCTATCGGCCGGACCTTGTGTTTCTTGCACGCACGGGCATCACGCTTGAGCCGAAATCGCAGCGTCCGCGCACGAATCCGGATACGCTCGAGAGCGATCGTCCCGGCATCTACCTCGCGGGGGTCATCGTTGCGGGAATGCACACCAATGAGATCTTCATCGAGAACGGCCGTTTTCACGGCAGGATCATCGCGGAGGCGATTTTGAACAGGCTCCGCGAAGTCAGAATCTCGCAATGAGCCCCGCCCGAAAGGCGCGCGGGAAGCCGGGTGAGATGTTCGTGTTGCTGTCGGCGTTGAGGTAATATTTCCGGTCGAAGACATTCTCGACGTTCACCTGAAGCCGCATTCTTTCCGTTAGGGAAAAGAACACTGCCGCATCCGCGCGGGTGTAGCGCGGCAATATCACCGTATTGTCAATCGCGGCGAACATGTCGGAGCGGTTCAGCACACCAAGACCAGCTCCGATCCTGCCGAAGATCTGGTAGTTGTTCCAGAGGGAGAATGTGTTGCGAGGCGCCTGCGCGACCTGCGCGCCCGCCCGGGCGGCTGCCGTGGCGCTGGTCACGAATGCGTCCTGGTGGGCGTACCCTCCGGAGATCTTCCACTTTCGCGTGACGCTGCCGCTCACACCCGCTTCGAAGCCGTTGCTGCGCTGACTGCCGGTTTGCACGATGCGTGTCGGGTCGTTTGGATCGGTCGAGCGGGTATTGGTCCGGTTTAGCCGGTAGATCGCGGCCGTGACTGAGAGCGACCTGTCGAGGTCCCACTTAATACCTGCCTCGTAGTTGGAGAATTTTTCCGGCTTGATCTGCTGCGTAATCGTAGTAAGCGAAGAAAACTGGTCTCCCGCACTCGGAAGATAGGAAACGCTGTAACTGCCGTAGACGGAGACCGCGCCGGCCGGCTTGAATACCACTCCCGCGCGCGGAGAAACCAGGTTATCGATTCGACGGAGGGTGTCGCCGCCCCGGTTGTTGCGATACTGCAAGTCGAAGCGGTCGAAGCGGAGTCCGGCGATCAACTGAACATAGCGGGAAAGCTCGACCTGATCCTGCATGTAGGTCGCGCCGACATTCGTTTTCAGGTGATTGTCCGCATCGGTCGCGCTCTGGCGGAAAGCCGGGGACACGCCGATAACTGGGTTCCCATACGGCGCAAGAATCGATGTGGCACTGCCGCCGAAGTATCCTGTATTTCGGAAGTTGTCCGTGACCTGGCGTCCGGCTTCGGCCCCAAGGAGAAGCGTGTGGCGGATTCGTCCGGTCGAGCCCACATAGCTCAAATCCGTCTGGTTGAATATGTTTAGCCGGTTCGTGGCGTTATTGTACGCGCTGATCGCCACCAGCGCCTTGTCCGGCGTAACCACGCCCGGTACGAAGTTCTGATAGCCGCGGTCATAGCCTCCAAAGTGTGTGCGGTTGCGAAGGTTCAGCCGGCCGGCCTGACGCTCGACTGTCGCCGCGCCGAGATTCACCAAGGCTCTGACGTGGCTGTCGTTTGGATTGCCGAAAAACGTCGAAACTGATGTGTCCGCGGGCCGCCCCTGGAACGAGGGAATGCCCCGGTCCGAGGTGCGGTAGTCCCGGAAATGTTCGTAGTTCAACGCGATCTTCGTCCGCTCGTCCGCGGCAATGGACAGCGCTGAGCTAATGCCGTAACGCTCCAGATTGACGTACCGCCGGAAGCTGTCCGAGTTTTCGTACATGCCGTTCACGCGGAAAGCCGCCTTGCTTCCTAAAGGCCGGCCCAGATCCGTCGCGATCCGCTTGTTGCCGAACGAGCCGCCCTGAAGCGAAACCTCGCCAAGTGGAGTGAACCCCGCTTCCTTGGTAACGCGGTTGATCACGCCTCCCGCGCCGCCGCGCCCGAAGATCATCGCGTTCGGGCCTTTTAGCGCCTCTACGCGTTCGAGGTTGTAAAGATCGCGGTAATACTGTGCGTCGTCACGGACGCCGTTGACGAAAAAATCCGCCGACGAGCTATTACCGCGAATCACCAGCTGGTCGCGGTTGTTCTCGCCCTGACGAGCCGTGATCCCCGGCACGTAACGAACCACGTCGCCAATGCTCATCATCATCTGGTCCCTCATCTGTTCCTGGGACACGACTGTGATCGACTGCGGGACGTCGCGCAGCAGGGTCAGGGTCTTGGTCGCGGAACTGCTCGAGTCCCTTAGATACCCGGCGCTCTCGGTGACGGTTACGGTGGACCGTGCTGGAGAGATCTGCAACTCAATATCAAACTCTGTTGATTCTCCAAGCGGCATCGAAACTGTCTGCGACCGCTCCACGAACCCGTCCTTGACTATCTTGAGAGTGTACTGGCCGGGGTCGAGTGCGAGGCGGAATACGCCGTCGGGGCCTGACTGGACCACGAAGCCTGAGGTTCGGCCTTCGCCGAGAGCCCTTACCTGCGCACCAGGGATGGCCGCGCCCGCGGCATCGAGAACTCTTCCCCGAAGCATCTCCGCCTCACCAAAGACCGCTCTTTCAATCGATGCAACAAGAACACACAGCCGGCAGATCCGGTTGAATCGAGATGACATGATGGTCTCCTAACCCTCGGTTCATGGCAGTCCTTAGTTGCTCCTGTGTGGCAAATGAGCCATTGAACCTGCGCCACCGCCACAGCGCGATCCATTTTGAAAAGCAGGAAAACAGCCTTGCTTTCCTGTCTCCTAGAATAAGGTAGCGGAGATTTGCTGTCAACCGGTTATTTGCAACTTAGTTGCAACAATAGTTGAATGGGGAATAAGCCGCAGTGAACGGAAAGCACAATAGTCAGGTGTGCCGGCCGAATCCCGCCGAGTACAAGCCCGATCCGTGCCATCCGTGATGAAACGCACCGCGATCTCTCCCTCCGGCCCGGCCGGATTACGACCCGGGAATTAGCACGTTCTTTCCCTTCTCTTTCATGATCTGGAACGGCGTGTGATTGCCATCCTAATCACGGTGATTCGGCCTCAAGAACATTTTTGAGGTGATCGTGTCATGACTCGGATCTGCCTAAAAAAGGGAAGGCCTACACTACATTGCGTTTCCCGGAAGCCCCCGCTGCAAGCAAGAACCTTGTCGTCATTCGCCGGCCCAAAAAAAACCACATCATTGGGACCGTGACGAACTTGGACTAGAACCGCAGCCGCAACCGCAACTCGATCTGCCGAGGATCGAACGTCGTCATTCCCCAGGTGCCAAAATTGTCGTTCTGCACCATCCCCGGCTTGATCCCCTGCGCCGCCTGCGCCGGGCTCACCGAAGTGAATGTCGCACCCAGGCCGGCGTTCATCTGCGGCCGGAACTGCGTGTTGTTGAAAAGGTTCGACGCTTCGGCCGAAAACTGCATCTGCAGACGCTCGGTGATGGGAATATCCTTCTGCAGACTGAGGTTCGTGTTCCAACGCCCGTTGCCGCGAATGTCGCCGTAACGGATCGTGGCGTTTCCAAACCAATAGATGTCGGGCTGGATACTGCCGTTCGGCATCGTCACGGTGCGTCCGGCAAATGCGTCGGAACTGTACTTGAGGAAGCAATAGCGGCAAACCGTGACGCTGCGCCCGCTGGGAAGCCTCACGGTGCGGTCGGCCGTATTGGCGCTCGTGTACCAGCGCTGCAGTTCCTTCGGCACTTCGACGGGCACTCCCGAAACGCGGTCGCCGATTCCGGTCATCGAACCCGTCGACCCCGTGAACCCCTGCTGCGGCTGGCCCGATTGCGCGATCAGCACACCGCCAACATTCCATCCGCCCAACACACCGTTGGCGAACCGGTTGCCCAGGTCGAGAGCCCTTCCCTTTCCCACGGGGGGAGTCCAAACCCAGGTCGCAACCACGCGGTGCGGAATGTCGTTGGGCGAAATCGAATAGCTGTTGGAGAGGTTCCGCCGGTCAAGGGTTCCGGGCGCGGTTCCCGCGTTTTCGGCGTAGTTGTTGCCCTGCGCCTCGCCGAACCAGTTCTCGATGGTGCGCGACCAAGTGTAGTGCAGGCTGAACAGCAAGCCGTTGGAAAAATTCCTCTGGATCTGGGTCATCATCGCGTTATAGGTGTAATAGCCTTGCGGCGACCCCAGCAGATTGTTGGGGTGCAGCGCGTACGGCAGCAGCGTGTTCCGCAGAGGCACAGTGGGATTGCCGAACACGCCGTTGAAAGGCAGTCTTGCGCCGGAGGCCGGTTGGTAGGGATTTCTCACCTGCTGGTTGGCCGGATTGGTCCCGTTGTTGGCGATATACTGCCGGCGCCAATCCTGCAGAAGCGTGTCCGGCAGGTCCTGATCACTATTGACGGTGTAGCGGCCCAACTGCAGGTGATAGCCACGCGCCCCGGAGTAGCCGACCTGCGCCAACCAGTTCTGACCCAGTTTGCGTTCCACAAAAAGGTTCCACTGCAGGATCTTGCCGTTCTTCATCGTGTCGTAATCAAAGCGCGGCTCGTTGCTGCCGTCGCCGTAATACTGCGGCGCGTTCCGGTTCGACCCGATCGCCGGTATCATTTGAGTGACCTGGTTGTAAGGCGCCACCAGCGCGCCCTGGGGATTCGCGCCGTATTGTCCGGCCACCGGCTGATTGGTGCGGTTCACGAAGTTCTGCGCGCCGAAGTAATAGGGTCCGCCGAAATATCCGGTGTTTGACGGCGTATAGGTAACCCCAAAACCGGAACGGATCACCCAGCTGTCGGTCACCCGGTACGCCAGCCCCAGCCTCGGACCCCAGTTATCGAGCGGCATCTTGTAGAGGCTCTTGCCGATGCCGTTGTTGCCCGGAAACATGAAATTGCCTGCCGAGCCGAACGGATTTGTACCGCGATAGCTGAAGCTCGAGATGCGGTTATAGCGTTCGCTGGGCGCCTGCTGCAGGTCATAGCGTAGGCCGAGATTCACCGTCAGACGGCTGGACGCGCGCCAATCGCTTTGCGCATAAAACGCCGCGTATTTCGCCGAAAGCGCTAGCAGGACGGCATTCTCGCCGGCCTGGATGTCGCCTGCGCCCAGCAGCGCGGTGGCAATCGGTGAGCCGGACTGGTTCGCCGCCACCACGTTCACCGGCTGGCCCTGCCCCTGAATGATATTGCCGGCCGTGAACGTATTCGCCGAGCGGAACCAGAATGCGCCACGGGCGTCGGAATAGTTGGATAGATAGTTACGGAACTCGCCGCCGAACTTATGCGTCCATTTGCCCGACGTCTTGGTTACCGACCCCACCAGGTTCCAGTTGGTTTGGCGTTCGATCTTGGCCAGGTAACCGGTGGCGTTCAAACCGTTGGCCAGGTTCCATCCGCCGCCGCCCTGATTCCATTCCGGAAAAGCGCCCTGCAGGCCGGGCGCTCCAAGGAAGGATGAGGGAACCCCCAGCGCGCCGTAATCGAGATCGGCGTAAGTCGCGGAGCGGTTCTCCGCCGCCACGCGTGTCAATCCCACGCGAACATCGGCTACAGTGGAGGGATTCAGAATCCACGTGTCGCCGATCGAGCCATAGTAGTTGCGGTCTCCGTTCACGGCTCCGATAAAGCCGCCCTGCGTCGTGAAGGCGCGGGTGCCGTCGCCCCAACCATTGGGCGAATCGATGGCTCCGATGTTCGATCCGAAAGTGCCGTAAAGCGAGTGGCTGGTCATGCGGTGGTCGAGCCTCGCGTTGATGGCGTCGCGTTTGAACTTGCGAACCATGCGGTTGTAGAAATTATTCAGACCGCGCGGATCGTCTGGAGTGCGGTTGGGCAGCGGGAACTGCGTAACCATCCGCGCGAAAGAAGGATTGATGCGGCTCGCCGGAATAGTGGCATTTGGAAATACGTCTGGCCGCCACTGTCCCGAAACTCCAGCCACGGGCGTGACGTTGAAGGGATCGAACACATCCACCGGCACGAACGAGCCGCCCACCTGCGCCAGCGACTGCGAGAAGTTCCCCGCCCGCTCGGCCGCAGTGGGCACGGTACGGAAATAGTCCAGTGATTGATTGAACCGGAAACCTTCGTAGCTGGTGAAGAAAAATGTCTTGTCTTTGCCGTCGTAAAGTTTGGGCAGGCTCACGGGACCGCCAAAGGTCGCCGAATAGCCCTGCTGCTTGAAAGGCAGCCGCGAAACGTAGGGCTGGTTTGCGTTGTTCTCAAAGCGATTGGCGTTCAGAGCTTCGTTGCGGAGCCGGAATTGGCCGGAGCCGTGAAACGCGTTGGTGCCGCTCTTGGTGGTGATCAACACCGTGCCCTGGCTGCGCCCGTACTCGGCCGACATGTTGTTGATGGTGGTCTTGACCTCCTGCACGCCTTCCGTGTTGGGAATCACCGCCACTTCATTCCACGCCGAGGCTTGAATGGAAACACCATCCAACTGCACATCGTTGCCAAACGCCTGGCCGCCGTTGATCTGGAAATTGGAGAAGGTGCGGCGCCCTTCGGTGCCGATGCCGAAGCTTTGCGCCGACTGCGTATCATTCATCGCCGCCCGCGCTACCACGCCCTGCTGCAGCACCGCGTAGTTGAGAGGATTGTTGTTGATATTGGGAATCGACTTGATCACCTGCTCGGAGACGGCGTTGGTAACACGGCTGGATTCGGTTTGCAATTCCATCACGTTGGCAACGACGGAGACCGAGGTTTCCACGGCGCCCACTTCCAGGGTAATGTCCACACGCGCGGTCTGAGCCGTAGTGAGATTGATGCCAGTCTGCCTCACCGCCTTGAATCCGGCCTTCTTCGCGGTAACTTCATAGCTGCCGAACTGGAGATAAGGCACCAGAAACTCGCCGGTCTCTCTGGTTTCCACCGTGAAGACGGCGTTGGTGTTCACTTCCCGCACCGTGACCTGGACACCGGTTGCGGCAGCCTCGGTGGAATCGGTGATTTTACCGACGATGGTGCCGGAACGGATCTGCGAAAAAGCGGTCACAACCGCCAGCAGACATAGCGCCATTGCGGCAGGCACGGATCTTTTCATTTGGACGACTCTCTAGCTGGAATTTCCATATATTGGGCTGCCCGGACTCGACCAGTGTACTCGAACCGCCTGACTCGGGGGGCCGAGTTGATCAAGAGGGCCCCTTCCGAGCGCTGGCCGGTGCCTGCGGATGGCCACGGCGGGCTGTGGACCAGTGTGTTTTCAACAGCGCTCTCCTACACCCCTCCGATCCCTACCTCCTCCTTCACGTCAAGATGTTCACTGGTCAGCGCCGCCTTTACCCTGTCGATGCCGGCAACGTCATCCATCCGCCGCACCATACTGCCGAACAGCCGCCGCGCGCGGTGCAAAACGGAAATGTGGGATTAGATCGGCTCGCCGCCTGACGCATGGCCAAACTAGGAGAGATGAATTCCCAGATCTGCCCACGCTGGACCTGCCGGAGAGCGCCCTCTCCCCGGTTCTGAGACTGAACCACCACATTAGAGCATTTTCATATAAATTGAGGCTGCTCCGAAGTTCATCGACTATTGCCGGCAATCAGACTGCGAACCTACTTTATATGAAAATGCTCTAGCCGCACTGGCAAGCCCAACTGCGCCGAGCGTCCCGTGCGAGCGGAAGAGTTTCCCGCTCTCCCTGCCTGCTCTCGCGCTGGACTACGGTCCCGCGCGATAGGAGGCGATGGCCTCTGAGGTTCGCAAGTAACGGTCGTACATCCTCAAACGAAGCACTTGCCCCCCGATGCGCATCTCCGGCGATCCTGCGACGGTCCTGAGATTCGGATTGAAACGGCCCCATCCAAACTGGCGCGCGTCACCTCCCTCGTTCAGTTTCCCGTCAATGACAAACGTGATGATACTCGGTCCGCCATCGACGATGGCCACGATGTGTTGCACCTTGCCGGCGGAAAGCGATCCTGGATCGCTTGACCAGCGGCTCTCCGTCCGTCCATCGGCCAGGACGATTTCGACCGCACGGTCTGCCGTGGTCCGGAGCGCGAAACCCCTGCCGTCAGCCGTCCGGTTATCCAACAGCACGGAATCACTCTTCTCCGAATCCGGACGGAGCCAAAGGTCAAGTGAAAAACCTGTATTGAGATTCTCTTTCCCGTGATCGGCGCGCCTGGAGCGCTGGTAGAACGGCCGCGGTTCGGGAACCTTTACGGTGGCGGGCACGGGTCCGGCCAAATCCAGAACCAGCCCCGCCTTCGACGCCCCAATTGCCTCTGTTTGATTCCACATGCCGGCCAGAAGCGACGGGTCAATCTCGTGCACGCGCGCTACGTCCTTCTGCGTCTCCGTCAGAAAGTACCTGCCGCCCTCTTCAACCAGATCCGGGTAACTCATCCGGATGATGGGGTCGTCATCGTAGAGCGCGATCTCAGGCTGCGACCAGCGGATGACTTTTCCGCTTGGCCCGTCGGCCTCCACGCCGCCTGAAAGCCATACTGGATTGCGTTCTTCATAGGCGATCGTGCGCCGCTTCGGATGCTCGCGGATGAAACGGCCGCCGTGATTGTGAAACCAGTAAAGGTACTTACCGTTCTCCGCCCGCCAGGCGAAGTTGGCAGCTCGTGGATGCTTCATCAGGCGGCCATCGGAATAGCGCATGTACTGCGCCGTATCCCAGCTTCGGCCCCCGTCGCGGCTGTAGGCGAAGGCGGAATGCCCGTCAATCGTGCGAAAAACGCAGAAGAACGATCCGTCGCTCAGAACAGAGAACGACTGCTCCTCCGCGATCGGGCCGCCGCCCTCCGGGGAGCGGATACCGGCCTCGCCCTCGGGTAGAGTCTCCCAGCGGATTTTCTCCGGATCGCGTTCGGTGAGAATATTGGCGCTGCGAAGCAAGACCCCTTCACTCGACGTGAAAAATCCCTCGCCGAACCCGCCCACCTTGTGGAGGGGGACGTAGGCCGCTCCCTGATGGGCAAACGCCTTTCCGACATTCCAGAAAAACTTGATCTTTCCGCCATGGGGGTTCTTGCGGTCGATTTCGAAGTCTCGCTGCGGGATCTCATGGCGTTTCGCGGACCATGTGCGGCCATGATCGTCTGAGTACTTGAATACAAAGTGGCCTTGGCTGTCGACCCGTCTGTTGAATCCATCCTTGTAAGTGGGTTTGTCCCCGATGACTTTCCGTACGTCATCCGTGTTGTGGTTGTAGAAAACGTACACGCGGCCCCTAGTCGCCTTCAGCAGGACGGCGTAGGAGGCCTCTGGACCGTCGGCGGGCTCGACGTCCACGGGCTTCTCCCAGGTCTTGCCGCGGTCCATGCTCCGCAGGCTCACCACGTGCTGGCCGCCTTCGCCTTCCGCGCCCTTACCGGTAGTGATGACGGCGAGCCAGGCTCCGTCCTCGGTCTTCACGATGTAGGGCTGGTCCGCATAGGATTCGTCGGGGATAACCGAGCCGTTCGAAATGTTTCGCCAGTCTTTGGCAGTTTGTCCCTGGGCGAGGTACGTGAGAAACAGAACAAGCAGTGGGTTTCGCATGATGGCTCTTCAGAATGCCAGTGTAACCTCGAACCTGGCATCCACGCCGGACCGGCCGGCGGCAATCCACGTTGCGAGTCCCACAAGGCCGGGATTGCGCTCACAAGGCTCCCCGGATTTCAGAGGGCGAATCACGTTGGCGAACCAGCGGCGCGAGGATTGAGAAACAAGTCACCGCGTGTTTTCATGAGAGCCGTAAATGGATCTGGCCGCCCTCTCGTGTGATAGAATCCGTGTCGGAGAAAGCTCTTTATAATGACACGAACGAATCGAATTCTGCTCGCCTGGACGCTCTCCGTGGCGGCTCTCGTGGCCGAAACGCTGGTGCTAGAGAATTTCACTCTGATCGACGGCAACGGTGGTCCTCCAATCGCGAACGCCGCGATCGTGATCACTGATGGCCGGATAAAGTGGGCCGGTCCGAAAGCCGGATTGAAATCTCCGGCAGGATCCGAACGCCGCGACCTGTCGGGGAAGTTCATCATGCCCGGCATCATCAATCTGCATTCCCACCTGGGAAACGGCGTCGATCTTACACAGGACCCGAAGAATTTCACATCTGAAAATCTCGCAAGGCAACTGGCGCTCTACGCCTCCTACGGTGTCACCTCCACCGTTAGCATGGGCAGCGACCAGGATTTGATCTTCGCCGTCCGCGCCGCGCAGCGGATCGGCAGGCCCAGGGAGACACGCATTTTCACTGCGGGCCGCGGCTTCACCGGACCGGCTGGTTATCCAACCTCCGCGCCAGGAATGAAGGGCGTGCCCTACGAAGTCAGTTCGGTCGAAGAGGTCCGGAAGAACGTCGCTGATCTCGCCGCGAAGAAGGTCGATCTGGTGAAGATCTGGGTGGACGATCACCTCGGCAAGGAACGCAAGATCCCCATGGATCTTTCGAAGGCCATAATCGCCGAAGCAACCAGGCGCAAGATCAAAGTGGCGGCGCACGTGTTCTATCTTGACGATTCCAAGGCCCTCGTAAAAGCGGGCCTCCGGGCCCTCGCGCACAGCGTCCGCGACAAGGATGTGGACGATGAACTGATTTCCGCCATGAAGAGCAGCGGGGCGTACCAGATTGCGACGCTTACCCGTGAGATTTCGACGTTCTTCTTTGCCAAGCCCGGTGAACTGGTGAATGATCCCTACTTCACGCGGGGGCTTTCGCCGTCCGTGGCAACACTCCTGAAGACGCCCGATTTCCAGAAACGAATGCTGGCGGACCCCGACTATCCCCACGGCGCGGAATGGCTCGCCATGGCCAGGAAGAATTTGAAGAAGTTGTCGGACGCCGGAGTGAAAATCGGGTTCGGTACCGACACCGGTCCGCCGCGCCGTTTCCAGGGATTCTTTGAACAATGGGAAATGGAACTGATGGTCGAGGCCGGGATGACGCCGATGCAGGTCATTACTTCGGCATCGAAAACGGCGGCGGAATATCTGGGAGAATCGAAGAATCTGGGCACGCTGCAAGCGGGGAAGTGGGCGGACCTGATCGTGCTCGGCAGGAATCCGCTCGAAAACATCAGGAACACGCGCTCGATTGAGACCGTGCTGATCGCTGGTAACAAGGCGTATTGATCGCAGGAGGTATGAGATGAACTGGACGCGAAGAGAGATTCTGACCGCTTTTGCGGCAGCTCCACTGGCGCAAGTGGCGCCGGGAGCCGGAGCGGCTCCAAAGTACACCCTAGGCATCACAACAAACACCCGGGGCGGCTGGGAGAGCGATGTTTTTCACTCGTTCCGCGAAGCCCATGAGGTTGGCTACAACTATGTCGAATCGTTCGTGAACTACTTTACGGAATATTTCGATAAGCCCGACGCCCTGCGGAAGAAGATCGATGAAATTGGTGTGAAGTTTGTCACCATTTCGAACGGCGGCGGCATGGAAACGCATTTCGAAGATCCGTCGAGACGGAAAAAGCTGATTGCCGATCACATGCGTCTCGTCCGCTTCATCAAGCTGTTTGGGTGCGATCATCTTAAGATTAATACCGGCCCGCGGCGGCCCGAGGGAAGCACCGCGGAGGACTTGAAGAATATCGCCGCCACACTTGACGAACTCGGGAAGCAGATCCACGATGAGGGTCTCAATTTCGGTGTCCACGCGCACATGTGGACCCAGTTTGAGAACCGTAAGGAAGTGGACAGCGTCATGGATGCCACCAATCCGAAGTACGTCCAGTTCGTCCTCGACACCGGGCACGTCACCATGGCTGGCATGGACCCGGTCGAGTTGACGAAGAGACTGGGGCACCGCATCATCGAATTCCACATGAAGGACACGATGCCCGAGCACCGCGGCGGCGCGAAACAGCGACGCGAACGCAACGACGTGATGAAAGACCCGATTTTCTTCGAACTCGGGAAGGGCGGCGTGGACTTCCCGGCGATCAAGAAGTATCTCGACCAGATCGGCTGGCAAGGCTGGTTGACCGTTGAACTGGATTCCTCGCCCGCGCGGCCCCCGAAGGAAAGCGCGCGGATCAGCCGGAAATATATCGAGACAAAGCTCGGGATCAAGGTAAGCTGATTTGCCGCTGACAAAGCGGTGGATCATCGGCCGCAACGTCGACCTGACCTTCATCATCGGCAGTTCTGTTGCAGGGTATCTGTATCTCTTTCTGAATCTGGTTCTGCAAGTGCCGATTTCGTTCCTGTGGTGGTTCTGGTCCGTGGGATTCGACGGTACGCACATCTTTGGGACGGCGTCGCGCACCTTCTTCGACAGCGAGGCGCGCAGGACGGACCGCGCCCTGCTGTTCGGAAGCGCGGCGTTCTTTTTCTCGCTTGGACCGGCGATGGTGCTCGCCGGAGCCAAACCGCTGCTCGCCATGATTGTCGCTGTGTGGGCCTACTATCACGTCATCAGGCAGCATTACGGGTTCATGGTGCTCTACAAGGTAAAGAACCAGGACCTGCGGCCGCTGGACGCTGTACTCGACCGCGTGTTCCTGGGCGTCATGATGGTGGTTCCGCCATTCCACCGCTTTTTCGTTCATCATCCCCAAGAGCTCGGAATGCCCGCGCGGTGGGCGTTCGACACCCGTTTTCCCGGCTTCGAACCGCTAATGTGGCTGGTGGTCGCGTTGTCGTGCGTGGTCTTTGCGGGCAGACAAATTCAGCGCGCGCGGGAAGGCGACTCGCTCAACGTGCCGAAATTCCTCCTCTTCGGTGCGGTGTTTCCGCTGCACTGGATCACCTTCGCGACCATGAGTTGGCAGGCAGCCGTGCCCACTGTGACGATTGTCCACAACCTCCAGTATCACGCGCTCATTTGGTTCCACAACCGCAACAAGTATTCGGCGGAAGGCTCGGTGTCGAAGCACGGCCGAATTCCCGCCGCGGTCACCACGAGCCTCGCGAGCTACGCCCTGATTGCCCTGATCTTCAGCGCCGCCTACCGCATTCCTGGCTTCCAGCTTGGCCGGATGTCGGATCTGGCTTTCGGTTTCTTTGCTGGTTTCGGTCTCACGCACTACTACCTTGATAGCCGGATCTGGCGAGTGCGAAGCGACCCAAGCCTCCGGCAGACGTTGCAACTGGCGGAAGCCTGATGACGGCTTCAGGGCCAACCTGCGCACGGTTACAGGGGGCAACTCGACAACCTTGACATCGGCTGACATTGATCCCGCGTCCGGAACGCGTTACACGGACTCGCTGCTGGTTCGGTAAGGCCATCCACGGCGCGTGCGCTTCTGCCAAAGCCCGCCACCAGACGCCGCAACTAGCGTAAGCTCGAAGGAATGGTGGGCAGCGTACCCGAATTTTCCATCGAAGAGGAGAGCCGCCTGGTTCGCCTGGCGAGACTGTGCCGGCCAACCTTTCGCTATTGGCTCGAAACTGAAGTCCACGTCTATGCGCTGTCGGTTGCGGCGAGCGTGCTGCTCTCGTTCTTCCCATTTCTTATCGTGATGGTGTCGCTCTGCACCTATGTGTTTCACTGGCCGGCGATGGCGAGCGCCATTTATCTTTCTCTGAACGATTACTTTCCCGATGAGATCGGCAGGTTCATTGCCCGCAATCTGAAGGTCGTCGTGCAGTCGCGCGGACCGATGCAGTTCGCTTCGATTTTCCTCCTGCTGTTTACGGCGAACGGCGTTTTCGAACCATTTGAAGTGGCGCTGAACCGCGTGTGGGGCGTCCGGACCAACCGTAGCTTCCTGAAGAATCAAATCGTCAGCTTGGGGCTTATCTTCCTCTGCGGCGGCCTTTCGCTCCTCTCGTTCGTTCTGACCGCCATTAATCAGGACTTCCTTACGAAAACTCTTGCCATGGAGGCGGATTTACTCAAGTCGGTGCTGCCCGTGCTCTTTAAGCTCGCGGCGATTCCTGCCTCGATCCTCGGACTGTTCCTGATGTATTGGCTTTTGCCTAATCGCCGTGTTCCCGTTCGGAGGATGCTGCCCGTGGCGGCGGTAATCGGGCTCGCGCTCGAGTTGTTGAAATACATCAACCTGCTGACGTGGCCGCTATTGAAGGAGAAACTGCAGAAAGAATACGGGCCGTTTTATATTTCCGTAAGCATCGTGCTCTGGACCTTCGTCGCCGCGATGGTCGTGCTGGCGGGGGCGGAATGGTCGGCTCGCGAAATCAACGTCGCTCGCCAAGACGCTTCTCCAGATCTCGAACAAACGCCGTAACCGCCGGTTTTCCTGCCCTTTCCCATTTCACGACGGCGAAGTACGTCTCCTTGTAGAAGAACACTGTGTCCGCCGCTGGCCGCCATGTCTGAACGAGTTCGAGTCCGCCGGCCGATGTTGTAAGCTCGTAAACGTCCACCGTGATCGTTCCCTCACCCTCGTAGATGGCTCGTTCGGCGCGCTTCAGGCCAAGCCGGCGGACATTTTCCGGCGCGCTCGAAACCGGTTGCACTACCGACTCCTTCAGCTTCCAGGACTCGGCGGCGACGGACGGGAACAGCGCCGGTGCCGGTGTTCGGACGCCTCCGCAAGCCCACAAGAGTATCATGATTCCGAACGCGCCGGTACGCCACGTGGAGAACATTACTGAGGAATCGGCTTTCATCCCACCAGAGCGCACCGGCGCTTCGCTCCTTCACGGCCGGTCAAGCCGGGAAACGAGACCGGCGGGGCAGGCGATCGCCTTCGGCCGCCTGCCGTTTTCGGTCGAAATGACCGGCCATAAACAACGATGCCCTGTCCTGCCACCGCATTAGTTCCGTGCGCGGACTTGGAACCGCTATTTCCTGACGGGCCTTTAATAGATCCGCCCCGATGTACCCAATCGCCCTTCTCGACGAGCACCCTCGGACGCCATCCTTTGCGGCGTGATCCCACCGTCACTGTAGAGATGAGTGTCACCTCGCGCACATCGTCCATGCTTGAATCATAGCGTGCGGAGTCCCGCTTGCGCGAGTGCCCAACGCCGCTGAATGCGCCCGTTTCATCTTGCGCATCTCCGGCCGACTAGGATACAACGGGGAGGTGTTAACTTCCTTTTACAACGACGCCTGTTCGGGCTCGTCGGCATCCCATCTCAATCGCTTCGCCCAGGACAATGTCCTGGGCCGTCTCCGCGAGATCGACGCCGCGGCAAGGCGAGGCGGACTGGCCGCTCTCGATGCCACGGCTGATCCCCTGGTTCGAATCGGCACGGAAACAGACGCCGCCGGCGCCGTGACGAAGAATTCCTATGGCGTGTTGAATCTGGCGTGGCGAGCGAAGGAGCATCCCGAGTGGGCGACCACCGTGGCGGCCGAGGTGGAGTCGATCCGTGACGCGATTCGTGAAACGCAGGGGTCGAAACTACGGTTTCTGATTTGGGCCGGAATGGGCGGCTCGATCGAAGATAAATCGATGTACAACGCCCTGGGATTGCTGAAAGGCCGCCCACGGTTCTACGCTCTCGATTCAACCGACCCCGTCAAGCTGAAATCCATCCTCGACGACATGACTCGACGTTCCGGCCTGCCGCTGCCTCTGGTATTGCGCGGGACCCTCGTTGTGGGCATGGCGATGGGCATGACGTCCTACGAGCCCGTCGTGAACATGGAGAAGTTGTCCGCTCTGTACAAGAAGTACAGGATCGACGCACGGCCGAACTTCCTCTATATGACTTTGCCCGGGTCTCTGCTCGATCAATTTGCCGGGCCACTCGGATACCGCCGGGTTCCGCTGCAACTTGACGGCGAGAACTCGACCGCGGGGCGTCACAGCGGGCCCCTCACCAGAGGAAGCCTCTACCCGCTGGCGCTCGCGGGTGTCAATCTCCAGCGGTGGATTCAGGGTGCGAATCTTGGCGACGAGGAGGTTCAGGCGGCATGGAAGCTCTCCGCGTTTCTTCACGCACAAGGAGAGGCGGGCCGCGATAAAGTAACATTGTTGCTTCCGAAGGCGATGGCGGCCGCGGGCATCTGGACCAAGCAAAACTTCGAAGAGAGCCTGGGGAAAAGCGAGGACATCGGGCTGAAGATCGTAATTCAGGAGCGGCCGAAGCTTTCCTATTATCGTGAGCCATCGGATTCCAGGCAGGACCGCTTGTTCCTTTCCGTTCAGACGGACGGCGGGAAGTCCCCGGATGCGGCGGCGTTCGCGGCAATGCGGCGGCACGGTTATCCGTGCGCTTTGATCAGGATGGCTCCCGGCGACGCGCTCTCTCGATACATGCAGTTCATTCACTACGTGGTATGCGGCCTTGGCTACTTGCGGAACATGAACTTCGTGACGCAGCCTTCGGTGGAACTCTACAAGGCAATCACGAACAGGTTGTTCGCTCAGGCGGCGAAGGCGGGTTCGCTTGCCGGCGCCAGGACATGGAAGCAATTGCATTCCACGCCCCGCAAGACCGTTTGGAACAAGGCCGTCACGCTCTACTACGACCAGCTAAAGGGAGCGCCCGCCAAAGGCGATGCGCCGGCGATCTACGCCGGCTTCCTCAAACAACTGGCGGCCGCCGGACAAGTGGAATACGGAGAACTCACTTTCTTCGGCGACACACGCTATTCGCCTTCCGGGCGCGCCGTCCGTGCTGTTATGGAACGCGCCGCGGACGCCCTTTTTCGCGTCCGGCTCAAGATGCCCGCCGACGTCTACGAAGGCCCTGCCATGAATCATTCCTATCACGAAATGATTATCGGTCACGGAAAGTGTTTCACCACGGTGCTGCTCTCGGAAAAGCAGGAGCACATTCCGGCGGCGGGCTATGGCCCCGATTACCATCTTGCGCAAGTCCTGGCCACGACGCTCGCTCTGTCGGAGAAAGGCCGGCCTGTGGTGCGGTTGGTCGTGAAAGACCTGGGCGCCAGGTCGCTTGACGCGCTCGACAGCTTTTTTCACGAAGCCGCGCGGGCTCTTCGATCATAGCCTGCGATAATAGGTAAATAATGGGAAAATTCAAGCCGGCGCGCGGTAAAAAGAAAGCGTCGGGCACACCACCTCAAGGTCTTCCGTGCCTCATACTGGTCCTCCTCGCGATGATTGGAACCGCTCTTGTGCTCTACATGGTGATGAAGAATGCGTAGCGATGGCCGAAAGGCCGATGAAATGCGCCCCGTCGATATTACCGCCGGGTATCTGAAGACGGCCGAGGGATCCGCGAACATCACGGTCGGCAATACGCGCGTCCTGTGCACTGCTTCGGTGGAGGAGACCGTTCCCCATTTTCTCAAGGGGAGCGGCAAGGGCTGGGTGACCGCCGAGTATTCGATGCTGCCCCGAGCCACCGTAAAGCGCACCCCGCGCGAATCTATGAAGGGCAAGGTCTCGGGCAGAACGCAGGAGATCCAGCGGCTGATAGGGCGCTCCTTGCGTGCGGTCGTCGATATGAAGGCGCTCGGCGAGCGGACCGTGATTCTCGATTGCGACGTTCTTCAGGCGGACGGGGGGACTCGCACGGCGTCTATCACAGGGGCCTTCGTAGCGCTCGCCGAGGCGATCGGGAAACTGGTTGAATTCAGGCTACTCAAGAAGAATCCGCTTCGGGATTATCTGGCCGCTACCAGCGTAGGCGTACTGAAGGGCGAACCCCTGCTCGATTTGTGCTACGAGGAGGATTCCCGGGCGGAAGTGGATATGAATGTCGTCATGACGGGCAGCGGACGCTTTATTGAGTTGCAGGCCACCGCGGAACTGGAGCCTTTTGACGACGGACAGATGGCGCGCCTGGTTTCGCTTGCGCGTACGGGCATCGCGGATCTGATTGAGTTGCAGAGGCGAATGGTGCGGATCGGGTGAAGCTGTATTGCGCCACCGGAAACCCCGGGAAAATCCGCGAATTCGCGCTGGCGGATCCGGCGTTTGAAATCGAGCCCCTCGCGAACTTCGCGTCTCTTCCGCCGGTCGAAGAAACCGGAGCCACGTTCGAGGAGAATGCGATCCTGAAGGCCCTCGGGTACGGCGCTCTTGCCGGCGGCTTGCTCTTCGCCGAGGATTCCGGACTTGAAGTCGACGCACTAGGCGGTGCTCCGGGAGTGTATTCGGCGCGTTTCGCCGGGCCTTCCGCCAACGACTCGGCGAACAACGGCTTACTCATCGAAAGGCTTCGCGGTTCTGAGAATCGGACCGCGCGCTACGTCTGCGTGATCGCACTGGCCCGGGCGGGCAGGCTTGTCGATACATTTCGCGGCGAAGTGGAGGGGCAAATTCTCTCGTCTCCGCGAGGCGAAGGCGGTTTTGGATATGATCCGCTCTTCTTTTATCCCCCGTTTGGCTGCACCTTCGCGGAGGTCCCCGCGGAGCGGAAATTCAGCGCGAGCCATCGCGGCGCGGCCCTGCGGAAACTCACCTCGTACCTGAGTCGGTTATCATAACAGCGATGGCCGCTGTACGAAATCTCCTTGCTACGCTCGCCTGCGCTTTGGCTGCACCCGGCGCGGACACGTTTTCTGAAGGTCTCTATCCGGTTCTCCAAAAGGCAAACTGCCGCGCCTGCCATGTCGAGAACGGAATCGCCGCGGCCACGCGGCTGCGGTTCCCGCCCGCGGGCGCGTCGGCTCAAGCGATCGAAGCCTTCGGGCGCAGTCTCGGCGCGCTAGTGGACCGCGCGCAACCGGAGCGATCCCCGCTTCTGCTGAAACCCACGAATCGCGACAAGCATACCGGTGGCGCATTGATCTCGCCTGGAAGCCCGGAGGAGAGCGCGCTAATGGGATGGGTCGCGAATCTGGTTCGGCTTCCGGCGGGGCAAACATCCCCCGAAATGGCCGGCATCCACCCCGAAGCCGGGACACCCGTGGTGATGCGTCGGCTCACGCACAGCCAGTACAACCACACTGTGAGGGACTTGCTGGGTGAGCAGACGAATCCGGCCTCGCAATTCCCACAGGAGGATTTCGTCAACGGTTTCAAGAACCAGGCCGAGGCTCAAGGCATACCGACTCTGCTCGCCGAGGCCTATGGCGCGGCGGCCGAGCGTCTGGCGCGCAACGCCTTTCGCGGCGGCGATTCGAATCACCTGATTCCGTGCAAGCCGGCGGTGCCGGGGTGCCGCTTGGAATTCGTGAAGACGTTTGGGCTTCGTGCCTTCCGCCGCCCTCTCCTCGACAAGGAGTTGCAGCGTTATCAGAAATTGTTCACGCAGGAAAAAGAATTCCTCAGGGGCGCCCAGTTGGTTGTCGAAGCGATGCTACAGTCCCCTAATTTCCTCTTCCGCGTCGAGCGTCCGTCCGATCCCGAATGGCGAGCGTACGAAACCGCGAGCCGGCTGTCGTACTTCCTGTGGGACACCATGCCGGACGCGGACCTGTTTCGCAAGGCGGCTCAGGGCAAGCTGGACTCGCGCGACAACATCGAAGAAGCGGCTCGGACGATGCTCACGGACGGGCGCGCCAGGGAAGCATTCGACGAATTCGCGTCGCAGTGGTTGCGCTTCGACCGTCTGGCGGGAATGGTAAAGGACAGGCGTCTGTGGCCCGCCTTCACACCCGAACTGGCAGCCGCGATGACCGAAGAGACCCGGTTGCTGCTCAACGACGCGGTTTGGAACGATCGCGATTTCATGACCGTCTTTACGGCCGGCTATACGTTCCTGAATTCCGACCTGGCCTCGTTCTACGTGCTGAAGGGCCCGGCGGCTGAATTTGAAAAATCCGCCTATCCCGCCGACTCCGAGCGGGCGGGAATTCTCGGCCATGGATCGTTCCTGGCCATGACCAGCAAGCCCGCCGATACCTCACCCACGGCGCGGGGATTGTTTGTTCGCGAGCAATTTCTTTGTCAGCACGTGCCTGATCCGCCCCCCGGAACGAACAGTAACCTCCCGGCCCTTACCGAGGCTCAACCTCAAACCAACCGGCAGCGGCTTGATGTGCACCTGACGCGCGAGACCTGCGCCGGCTGCCACAGGCTAATGGATCCGATAGGATTTGGATTCGAGAAATTCGATGCTGCTGGCGTGCGCCGCGAAAAGCTCGGCCTTACGTTTTTCCCCGGGCGTAAAGACAGGAAGAAGGAAGCCGTCAAGGTGGATCTCGATCTTGACACGACCGGCAGTATCGCGGGAATCGCCAATTCCGACTTCTCCTCACCTAAACAGATTGGCGAGATATTGGCGCGAACTCCCCAGTGCCAGGAATGCGTGGTCCGCCAATTGTTCCGCTTCGCCCACGGCCGCCAGGAAAACGCTGCCGACCGTCCCGTGATTCAGAAAACATTCGAACGCTTTCGCAATTCGAAGTTCCGCGTACGGGAGTTACTCCTGGAGCTTGCAAGCTCCTATGCCGGCCGCGGTTGACGGCACAGAAGTCGATCCGAAGGCTGATGCCGCGACGGCAAGGAAGCCGTAGGCCCCGCCGGGACGGCGCACCGGCGGCTCCGTGTATTGCTCGATTTCAGCCGCGAAGAGGTGTGCCCGGCGGTTCAACTCCGGAGGACAGTCGTTTGCCAGCCCCCTTATGGGCTTCGCGACAGGACTCGAACCTGTGGCCTCCTGCGTGTGAAGCAGGTGCGGGGTCTATTCGATATAGAGAAACTCGTTGGTTGAAAAAAGCATCTGGCACATGTTCGCCAGCGCGCTCAGTGCGGCTTTGGATTCCGGCGCATTGGCAAACAGATAGTGCTGCCGCTGGCTTTTCAAGTGTGCCAGAGCGAGACGCTTCTCCTCCTCATCCGCCGGGCGGGACAGTGTCAACATCCACGCCCGGTCAATCTGCGCCGAGGGCTCTGATGTGGCCTCGGCCAATCGCGCCGCCAACAGGCCGGCCTGCTCGACCACGAACTCATCGTTCATCAGCGCCAGCGATTGGAGCGGAGTAGCCGAGTTGACGCGCCGGTTGCAATTCACCTGCATGACCGGAAAATCGAACACCTGAAGGAGTTGGTGCGGATAGTTTCGCCGAGCCGCGATATAAAGGCTGCGGCGGTTAACGGAACGGGATAATGGCGATGCTTCCAACGTTTGTGCGCCGTCCGGCTGTGGTTTGAGAAGCAGGGCTGGGCCGCCGGCGGCCAGGTCGATCTTCCCGCTGGCCGTGAGGATCGCGTCGCGCAACGCTTCGGCCTCCAGCCGCCGGAGGTTCATCCGCCAGAGCAGTTTGTTGTCTGGGTCGGCCTGGGCCGCCATGGTCGCCTCGCCGCTCACTACACGCGACGACTGGCGGTAGGCGCTCGAAAGCATAATCTGCCGGTGGAGCCGCTTCAGTTTCCAGCCGCTCCTCATGAAATCCGCAGCCAGCCAGTCGAGTAGTTCCGGATGCGTGGGCGGCGAGCCCATCTTGCCGAAATTGTCCGGCGTGGCTACGATGCCAACACCGAAGTGATGTTGCCAGACACGATTTACCATTACACGCGCTGTCAGGGGGTGTTCGGCGCTGGTGAGCCATTTCGCAAATGCAAGCCGGTATCCCGTAGTCTCGCCATGTGCCTCGGCAGGCTTGCTCAGCGAGCCGCCGCCGAGGACAGCCAGACCGCCGGGTGTGACCTTCGGACCCGGTGATTCCACCATGCCCCGCTGGAGAAGCCGGGTTACCGGCGCCGAGCCCACGTCCCACAACGCCTGGACCTTCTCGTGTTTGCGACGGTAGCTTTCGAGCGTCTTCACCTGTCCGGTCAGGCGCTCGCGCGCTGCCTGATCGGCCTCGTTCATCGCCTTGTCGGCATCGGTTTCTGGTGGCCGGACTTGCTTTTCGAACTTCCTCATCAGGAATTTCTGTACTTCGTCCCGCACGGCATCCGGCGTCGCCAAAGCCTCACGCACCTCGGTGCGGATGTTTTCCGGCAGCCGCCCCAGATTGGCTTCCAACAGTTTCTCCGTGTACGGCTTCCGTAAACGCCCCAGCTCTTCTTTCAGTCTTGCCAGTGCCTTGTCCAACTCGCCATTGTGAGCGGTGGTTTTCTCCACTTCCGGCGGTGCCGCATCGAGCAGGAAGCGATTCTTCGGCTGCTTCCAGTTCCACGGATTAAAGGAAGGCGTGAAGACGGCAAGCATCCGGTAATAGTCCCGCTGCGGTATTGGATCGTACCGGTGACTGTGGCAGCGCGCGCAACCTACGGTGAGGCCCATGAGGTTCGTCGACACCTTCTCCATCAGGTGGAACAGCACATCGAACCGCTCGCCGGGCAGGTTGACAATATCGGGATCGGTGCGGTCGAACACGCTGCGCAGGTACCCGGTGGCCGTCAGTAACTCGATCGTCTCTGGCGTGTACTTGCCGGCCTTGCGCCAATCGGTCAGTTCGTCTCCCGCCAACTGTTCCACCACGAATCGATCAAACGGCTTGTCATTGTTGAACGACTTCACCACGTAGTCGCGATACCGCCAGATGCCTTCGAATACTTCCATGCCAACCAGGTCGTTGTCGAAGCCGGCGACATCCACGTAGCCGGCCGCGTCCAGCCAGTGGCGCCCCCACCGCTCTCCGTAGTGGGGCGATTCGAGCAGTTTGTCCACGAGCCTCTCCCAGGCTCCCGGCGATGAGTCCGCCAGAAACGATTTCGTCTCCTGCTCGGTGGGAGGCAGACCCAGCAGGTCGAGATAGGCGCGGCGCACGAGCGTGTGCGGTGGGGCGTCGGGAGAGAACCCCAGGCCCTCGGTCTCCAGCCTCGCGAGCAGAAACTGGTCAATGGCAGTTCGCGCCCGGCTCTTGTTGCGGACCACAGGGATGGCCCCGGCGACTGGCCGGCGAAACGCCCATGACTGGCGATCCGCCAGACTGATGGGCTTTGCCTCGGCTTCGGTAAACGAGTCGCGCAATTCCACCGGATGTTCCAGACGCACGTTGAAGCGCGACGTATCGATCCACTGACGCAAGCTCTGTAGCTCGGCTTCAGGTACAACGGGTTGAGCGGCTGCGGGCGGCGGCATCGCCCGGCTCATGATCTTTCGAATCAGAATGCTCTTATCCGAGGCGCCCTGCGCAATCACCGGGCCGCTGGCGCTCCCGCTGAGAACGCCCTCGAGCGAACGCAGGTCCAGCCCCGCCGCGGGATTGCCGGCTCCGTGGCACGAAACACAACGCTTGGCCAGGATCGGTCTGGCCTCCTTGTCGAACCGGTCGACGTGCTCGCGCGCTACCTCCACTTTCTTATGCTCGCCCTGTGCGCCGCTATCGATCCACGATTTGATCTGCTCAATCTGTGCGTCGGTGAGTTTGAAATTGAAGGCGGGCGGCGGCATCGATTTCGATTTCACCTTCTCATAAAGCAGGCTCTTGGCAGAGTCGCCCGGCGTCAGCACCTTGCCCTGGTGGCTGCCGCGAAGAATGGATGCGCGCGTGCGCAAATCGAGGCCCACCATGGAAGTGCCGCCGTGGCAACTGAAGCAGTTGGCCGTGAGGATCGGCAGGATGTCTCTCTCAAACATCGGCCCGCTTTGCGCGCCCGCCGCACCGCTGAGGATGGGGAGAAGCAGCCAGTAGCGTTTCATGTCAATAGCGCCCGGACCATCTTTGCGCCGGTAACCGCGGCGTCGGTTGGGTTCTGATCGCGGCCGCCTTCGTGGAACGTGATCTTCATGTGATCGAGCCCGAGGGCGTGCAGAATCGTGGCCTGCAAATCCGGCGTGCCCATGCGGTTGACGGTTGCCTTGTAGCCAAAGTCGTCCGTTTCTCCGTATGAGAAGCCGCGCTTGAAACCGCCACCGGCCAGAAACAGGCTGAAGGCGTTGCGGTTGTGATCGCGCCCGTCCGAGTTCTGCGTGGTGGGCAGCCGGCCAAACTCACCGCTCCATAGAACGATGGTGCTGTCGAACAAGCCGCGGCTTTGCAGATCCTTGATGAGCCCCACCACGGGTTGGTCGGTTTTGGCGCAGATTTTCGGCAGGTCGGTCTTGATCTTGGAGTGATGGTCCCACGGCTGGCCGGGACCGGAGAAAATCTGTACGAACCGCACGCCCGATTCCACCAGCCGCCGCGCCATCAGGCAGCGTGTGCCGAACGGCGACGTCACTGCGTTGTCCAGGCCGTAGAGTTTTCTCGTGGCGTCTGTCTCACGCGTCAGGTCCAGCACATCGGCCGCGGCTAATTGCATGCGTGCCGCCAGTTCGTAGTTCTCGATGCGGGCTTCCAGCTCGGTATCGCCGGCGTGGTTGCGCAGGTGGCGTCGATTGAGTTGCGCGAGAAAATTGAGATCCTCCCGCTGCACGCCGGGCGGCAGCGGTTTCAATGGATTCAGATTACGAACGGGCGTGCCGGCGGCGTTGAACTCCACTCCCTGAAACAGCGCCGGCAGCCAACCGCTGGACCACAATTGCTTGCCGCTCACCGGGTAACCTTCCGGATCCCGCAGGACAATGAACGCCGGCAGATTCTGGTTCACGCTCCCGAGCGCATAGCTGATCCAGGAGCCCAGCACCGGGCGGCCCGGGAAGATGTGGCACGTTTGGAGCTGATTGAGGCCCTCCGGATGATTGTTGTGTTCGGAGTACATCGAGCGGATCATGCATAGGTCGTCCGCCACCGTGGCCAATTGGGGCAGAGCTTCCGAAATCTCAATGCCGGACTGGCCGGCTTTATGAAACTGGAACGGGCTACCCATCAGTACGTTCGCGTTGTTGGGCTGGTGGATCTCGACGCCGTCCGGATGCGCCTGTCCGGACCGCTTGGTCAACTCCGGCTTGGGGTCGAAAAGATCCATTTGGCTAGGGCCGCCGTTCATGACGAACTGAATCACGGCCCTGGCCCGTGGGGTGTGGTGCGTAGGGCGCGGCTTGAGGTCCATCGGGGCCCGCGGCTCGGCCTGTAGCAGCGCCTGGAGCGCGACCGATCCCATTCCGAGGCCCGAGAGTTCCAGCAGCTTTCGTCTCGAAACCTGCAATGCCGGCATGCTCGTCATTGAACCGTCCCTCCCTCCAAATCCCTTCGACGCTCGTTTTCTACTTTATCAAGGACATTTTCCGCTTTGGGTCTCCCAAGCTCAGCAAGTATACACCAACCCGCCTCACCCTGATGCTGGAGTCGCTGACCAGGCTGACGAGGTCCCTTTCGGGCACGGGCCGGTGCCTGCGAATGGATACTTCAGCCATCTCGCGAAAAACGAGAACCGGCAACGTGCCTTTGTTCGACTGTTTTCTCGACATCTCTCCGCTCAAACTTCCTTTCTCGAGGGAACAACCCGCAGCCACTGGAATTCCATCTTTGCCGCCACCCGGCGCGCCGTCTTCCAACTGGGCGCCCGATAGAGGAAGCTCTTGTTCCAGACCACCGGCTCGTGGCTCGGCCTCCATACGGGGCGCGTGAGCAACTCCGCGATGTCCCGCTCCAGGCTGTTTCGGTGGGTCGAGGTTGGCGAAGTCGCGGGCGGGGCCTTCGCCCGCTTCCTGGCCGGAGCTGCCCTCCCAATAGCTGAAGCTGATCCCACCGAATCACGGAGATCAAGCACGTCAGCCCCAGGTCTGGGGCCGCGAATCGCTCGGTCAATGCGTGCTCCGTCATGATGACCGCGGGAATGTCGGCGATTTCTTCCGCGGGGCTGCCCGATTTCGGCGAGGAGGTGCACCGGGGCTCAGGAAAAGCTCGGAACTGTACCTAAAAACCTAAAAAAGGAAAATCGCCGCGAACTCGAAGTTCGGCGTGGTAGTTTGCCAAGGTTATCGGCCCGCGATGCAATACCGGACATGATCAGCGGTTTTTTCTCTCGACCAGTCTCGAATCCGCACTGCGGACGGCTTGCCATGGAGTGCCTCCCTACGGAGTCGCAAGGCGCCCGCCCGTAGTAGTCATCCGTTGTTTGGCGGGACCCGGTCGGGAAGGTGAGATCGAACAATGCCGTTTCCGTCAGGTCAGGCTGATAACGTCCGGCCAAAAACGGTGAATACCCGGAAACCCAGCCTTAAACCGGGCCAGCGATTCGAGCGCCATGGTTGGGGACAACCGCACATTCGGGTAGCTCAGACGCGAAACCGCTCCGAGACCGTGCGTCCATACCGGGATGCCGTTCTGAACTTCCACCGCCGGGGAGGAAACCGGCGTCAGGACGCGCCTGGCGAGGTCGGGGCTTGCCCCGCCAATCCCCTGATTCCTAAGCATGGCCATTTCTCTGGCTGCCTCCATCACGTCATCATCCATATGTCGCGTATGCCGGGCCGATCCACCGGCGGCTCTGCTCGATGAAGGCGAATATCTTTGCTCGGCAACCTAGTGTCTAGTTGCATTAGTTCTGGTACTACTGTATGTTGAGTCATGCGCCGAAAGTCCGCGAAATTTCAGCTCAGCGACGAAGAGATGAAGACCTTAGAGGGATGGACCCGCCAAGGCAAGACGGAGCACCGTTT
>SXGT01763065.1_pt1 | contig 28512 bp, 25 predicted proteins | sample 3176221 | NCBI WGS metagenome assembly SXGT01 (sample SAMN11356862, study PRJNA531348) | freshwater metagenome | isolation source: freshwater sample F1-120 | place: China: Fuxian Lake, Yuxi | collected 2017-12-25 | reverse complement strand
CGTGTCGCCCTCGCGGATGCGCTGGCCACCGAGCTCCACGTCGCGCAGCGCGGTGCGGCGCATGTGGATCACCGGGGTCTGCCAGCGGATGAACTCGGAAACCATGTTCGGGATGAGCTTCGGATTCGCACGCAGCTTGGCGTACTCCTCGGGATAGCGGTTCAACGCGATCACGCCGCCGCTGATGCTGTTGCGCGTCGTGTCGTTGCCACCGACGATCAGCAGAAGGATGGTGCCGAGGAACAGCGCAGGGTCCTCGTTCATCCGCGCCGTCGCTTCGCTGTGCTGCAGCATGGAGATGAGGTCGAAGCCGGGCGGCTGGCCCACGCGCTCGTTCCACAGCTGATAGAACGCCGCGGCCGCGCCCATGAGTTCGGTCTGCCGCTGCCGCATGTCGATGCTGTAGTCGCCGGTGACCTCGGGCACGTTGGTGGCGAGGTCGGACCAGTAGATGAGCTTGCGACGCTCCTCGTAGGGAAAGCCGAACAGCGTGGCCAGCATGCGCGCCGTCAACTCGACCGATACGTCCTGCACCCAGTTGAACGTCTCGCCCACCGGCAGGTGCTCGAGGATGTCGACCGCACGTTCGCGGATCAGCGGCTCGAGAGCGGCCAGGTTGCGCGGCGCGACCACGGGCGCCACGGCCATTCGCTGCGGCGCGTGGCGGGGCTCGTCGAGGGTGATGAAGCTGGAGCTGGCGGGCTGCTCGCGGGCGTCCCCCTGCGGGTAGGGATCGACGATCGCAATGCCACCCTTCTCGGACGAGAAGTCGAGGTTGTTGCTGTCCACCTCCTTGATCAGCGCGTGCGTGGTGACGGACCAGAAGGGGCCGTTCACGCTCTGTGCAAGGTGGTGCACCGGGGCCTCGCGGCGCAGTCGTGCGAACCACGGCTGCCAGCCGTCGGTGCGAAACAGCTCCGGGCGACTCACGTCGATCTGGTCGAGCGGCGTGGCGTCGACGGCTGCGGGGTCCTGAAGGTTCATCGTTGCTCCGGCGACGTTGGAAACACCTGCAACCTTGTAGGCGTGTCGACCCGGGGTCAAGCGCGCGCCACGTGCATTCGCGTGCCCAGCGTCGCAGCCCGTGACCGCACTGACCGACTGCCCGCCGCCCGCGCGTGGGCGGTCGACAAGTGGCCGATCGACGCGTGCACCCGCGGTGCTAGTCTCGCCGCCACTGCACGGGCCAGGCCGGGATCGGGTCACGCAGCAGCCTGTGCAACCGCGACGAGAGGCACGCATGACGCAAGGTGGGGACGACGGCGAACACGAACCCATCGATGACGCACTGCCCCTCGCGGGCCTCCTGGTGCTCGATGCCAGCACCTACATCGCGGGCCCCGCGGCCGCCACGGCACTCGGCGACTGGGGTGCGGACGTCATCAAGATCGAGGCGCCCGGCATCGGCGACCCACATCGTCACAACTGGCGCGGTGCCAACTACACCCGCGCACCAGCCAACTTCCCCTGGCAGCTCGATGGCCGCAACAAGCGCTCCATCGCCATGGACCTCAAGCATGACGATGCGCGCACGGCGCTCGATCGGCTGCTCGCCCGCGCCGACGTGCTGGTGGTGAACTTCCCGCCAGCGGTGCGTGAGCGCCTGCGGCTGCGCTGGGAAGACGTGCGCGACACCAACCCGCGCCTGATCTACGCCTCGCTGACCGGCTACGGCGAGACCGGCCCGGACGCGAACACGCCCGGCTTCGACGCCAATGCGTACTTCGCGCGTTCGGGGATCCTCGACGCCTTCCGCTACGACGGCCAGGCGCCGAACTTCTCGCTGTCTGCGCAGGGGGATCGTCCCACCGCGATGACCTTGCTCGCCGCGATCATGCTCGGGCTGTACCGGCGCGAGCGCACCGGCAAGGGCGGCTGGGTGGGCACGTCGCTGTACGCCAACGGGGTGTGGTCGAACGCATCGCTTGCCGCCGCGGCGCTGCTCGGCGCGTTGCCCGAACCGCGGCCACCGCGCGAACGGCCGCGCAGCGCGTTCCTCAACCACTACACCGCAAGCGACGGGCGCTGGTTCACCCTGCTGCTGTCACAGGAACAGAAGCGCTGGCCCGCGCTGTGCGCAGCGATCGAGCGGCCGGCGCTCGAGCAGGACCCACGCTTCGCGAGCAGCGCACTGCGCAGCGAGAACGCCGAGGCCCTGGTAGCCGAGCTCGATCGCGCCTTCGCAGTGCGGGACTGGCCGCACTGGCAGGCGCGCCTCGTCGAGGCTGGCGTGGCCGTCGCGCCCATCGCCCGCATCGACGAGGTGGTGGCAGACCCGCAGGCAAGGCACGCGGGCATCATCATCGACACCGAGTCTGCGGACGTGCCACGCAGCATCGCCCATCCGGTGCGACTCGGCTTCGCACGACCCCGCAGTGCCGGTGCGCCGCCCGCGCTCGGGCAGCACACCGACGCCGTGCTGAATGAACTGGGCTACGACGAGGCGCAGATCCTGGCACTGCGCGCCGCCGGCGCGGTGTCCTGACGAGCGCATCGTGGCGCGCAGGGTGTGCGTTGCAGCGCTGCGCGCAGGTTGGATGCGCGGCTGCTGCACGTGGCATTGCCGCCTGGCGTGGCGTCACTCCGGATCGGGTGCCACATCCTCATCGTCCGGCAGCTCCGGCACCAGCGTGGCCAGCATCGCCTCGACATCCTCGAGCTCGTCGTCCAGCGCCTCGCGCGTGCCGTTGTAGGTGGCGAACAGCAGCGTCGCACCATGGCAGAGGAACCAGCGGCGCGAGTGCTCGCCGTCCTCGACGAAGGCGTAGCCCACGCCGCTGAAGTCGCCGAACCGGACATCGCGCCCGCGGCCCCAGTCGCTGCCTTCGTGCTCGGCGAACGCCGCGATGTCCTCGCGGCCGACGTCACCGTCTTCCTTCAGCGCGGAGCTGAGCAGGAAGGCGCCGTCCTCGGAGCGTTCGAGCGCCACGTACTCCGGATCGTCGGTGACTTCCCAGCCAGGACACACCTCGATCGACCAGGACGACCATCCGACCCGCATTGCCTCGCACTCCCCTGTCGACCCGAGCAACCGGGCGCGCTGCCCGCGACGCCCCGGAACCCATGGTGACCCAGCGCGGGCGGCCATCACAGGTCGCGCAGCACGACATGGGCATGCCATCTGCGATGCGCAGTCGCGATGAGCCGGTGTGCCGAACTGGCGTGAGGGCCTCGGGCAGCTCGCGACACGACGTGCAGACCCGGTGCATCGTGGCGCATCCCGCCGAGCAGGCACGGATGATGATGACCCTCTATCTCGGGCAGGCGCTGCTGCCGCCAGCACTCATCGCCGTACTGTGGCGCTTCCCGGCAGCCAGCCGGGTGGGCTTCGGCGCGCAATGCGCCGGCAGCGCCGTGGCGCTCGCGGCGATCGCATTACGTGGCGTGTGGCTGCTGCCGCCGTGGTGTGCACCGCACGCGTTCGCCGTCACGCTGGCTGCCGTCGTCCCGCTCGCCCTGCGCCGGCGCAGGCCATTCCCGTCCACGCTGCCGGTGACCTCGCGCGGCTGGATCAGTTGCGCATGCTTCGCTGCGCTTGGCGGTGCATCGCTGCCCAGCGTCCTCGCTGCGCGCGACAGCCGCACGCCGCCAGCCACGACAGGACTGGAACTCGCCTTTCCACTCCCGAGCGGGCGCTATCTCGTGGTGAATGGTGGCAGCGACATCGCCACCAACGCACACCTCCTTACCCTCGATGCAGAATCGCCGCGACTACGCGCCTGGCGCGGCCAGTCACTGGGCGTCGATCTCGTGCGCGTGGACACCTACGGCCTGCGTGCCGCGGGTGTACAGCCCGCCGATCCCCGTGCGTATCGCATCCATGGCACGCGCGTGCTTGCGCCCTGCGACGGCACCGTCATCGCACTCCGCGATGGCTTGCCGGACATGTCGGTGCCGAAGACGGACCGCGCGCACCTGGCCGGCAACCACGTGCTGCTGCGCTGCAACGGCGGCGACGTGCTGCTTGGCCACCTGGGTGCCGGCACGCTTCGCGTTCACGCCGACACCACGGCCCGCACCGGCGATTGGCTGGGCAATGTCGGCAACTCCGGCAACAGCGATGAACCCCACCTGCACAGCCACGCGCAACGGCCTGGCCCGGCCAATGCACCCATGGCCGGCGAGCCGCTGCCGATCCTGTTCGGAGACCGGTTTCCCGTGCGCAGCGACCTCATCACGGTGCCCTGAGTCACCGCGCGAGACCTGCAGCGCCCACGCCCGCCCGGCATCACAGCCAGCCGATCAATCCGGTGACCAGCACGCCGCCGAGTGCCACGAGACTCAGGCCGAACGCGACGGAGCGCATGAGCTGCCAGTTCGCGTAGTAGCAGGCCATGTGCGCGACGCGCGTTGCGACGAACGCCGCACAGCAGCCATTCAGCCACGCCGGATCGGCACCTGCGGCAAGCGCGAACAGCACCAGCAGCACGAAGCCCGCCAGCGTCTCGTTGGTATTGGCGTGGGCGCGATGCACGCGGAACAGCAGCGAGCGATGGTCAGGTGCCACGGGCGTGCCCGGTGGATGCCTGCCCGCGATGCTCACGGCATCCGATACCAGCACCTGCAACAGCAGCAACGTGCCCATGGCGCCGATCGACAGCACCGTGAGTTCGTAGGGCTGGAGCCACGCGATCATCGGTCAGTACTCCAGCTGTTCATCCATGCCCGAGCACGGGATGCGGGCGATAGGGTGCCTGCAGCGCCTCGCGATCGGCCGGCGTGAGCACGAGTTGCAGTGCGGACACGGCATCCGCGAGGTGCTGCGGCTTGCTCGCACCGACGATCGGCGCACTCACGCCGGGCTGCGCCAGCAGCCATGCAAGCGCGACCTGGGCGTGGTTCACGCCACGCACACGGGCCACCTCACCCACGGCGTCCACCACGTCGAAGTCTGCGTCCTGGTAGTACAGGCGGTGCGCGAAATCATCGGAGCGTGCGCGCGTCGTGCCGGCATTCTCACCGGGTGAAAGGCCGCCGGGTTGCGCAGCACCGCGCGCGCGATTGCCCGCAAGGAAACCGCGTGCCAGCGGGCTCCAGGGGATCAGCCCCACGCCCTGATCGACACACAGCGGATTCATCTCGCGCTCCTCCTCGCGATACACGAGGTTGTAATGGTTCTGCATCGAGACGAAGCGCGCGAAGCCGCGTTCCGTCGCAACCTGCTGCATCTTCGCGAACTGCCATGCGTACATGCTCGAGGCGCCGATGTAGAGCGCCTTTCCCGCACGCACGACATCGTTCAGCGCCTCCATCGTCTCCTCGACAGGCGTGCGCGCATCGAAGCGGTGAATCTGGTACAGGTCGACATGGTCCATGCCGAGGCGCGACAGCGACTCATCGATGGACTTCATGATGTGCTTGCGCGACAGCCCACGGTCGTTCACGTCGGCACTCATCGGGTTGAACACCTTGGTGGCGATCACCAGCTTCTCGCGGTCCGCACCGAGTTCGCGCAACGCCCGTCCGAGCACGCGTTCGCTCTCGCCCAGGGAGTACACGTCCGCCGTGTCGAAGAAGTTGATGCCCGCGGCCAGGGCCGACTCGATGAATGGCAGCGAGGCCTCATGGTCGAGCACCCAGTCACGCCAGGTCGAGCTGCCGTAGGTCATGCAACCCAGACAGATGCGCGAGACGCGCAGGCCGGAGCTGCCGAGGTTCACGTACTTCATCGCCATCGTCGGTTCCTCGCTCGTCGCATGATCGTTCGCTGCCGCCGCGGGATCGGCTCCGGGTCAGTGCCCGCCCGGCACGGGAACCGAAAGCGCGCCCAGCACGTTGCCCACGAGCGGGCGATAGCGCGGCAGGAAATCGGCCCAGCGCTTGCGTCGATCCTGGATCTCGGGCAGCGAGAGCTGGGCGGGGCGGATGGCCAGTATCGCCGCCTCGTCCACGGCGTCCACGAGGCCGGGCGGCAGGTAGCGTTCCGCGTAGCGGCGGTACACGCCGCTGCGCACGAACAGGTCCATCAGGTCCGGGTCCAGGTGATGGTCGCGCTTCATGCGCGCCATGATCTCCATCGTTTCCGAGAGCGACTTGCCCTTCTTGTAGGGGCGATCCTGGGCCGTGAGCGCCTCGAACACGTCGGCGATCGCCATGATGCGTGCGGGGATCGACATGTCGCCGGCAAACAGGCCCTTGGGATAGCCGCAGCCATCCATCGTCTCGTGATGGCCGCCCGCGTACTCGGGTACGCGCCGCAGGTCGCGCGGGAACGGCAGCGCCTCGAGCATGCGAATCGTCTGCACCATGTGGCCGTTGATCACGAGCCGCTCCGCATCGGTGAGCGTGCCACGCATGATGCACAGGTTCTCGACGTCGTCGTCCGACAGCAGTGGTCGGTCGCGGCCGTCGACGAAGATCCGCCGCGCGCCGATCTCGCGCACGCGCTGCTGGTCGGCAGGGCTCATGGTCTCGCCGCCGACGTTCGCGCGCTCGAGGAACTCCATGTCCTCCTGCAGCGCGGTGAGCTGGCGCACGAGTTCGGCGTCGCCGAGCTTTCCGCCGTCCTCCACATGCCGCAGCATGGCGTCGCGGCGAAGCACCTCGAAGCGCATCTTCACGATGTCGATGCGATCGCAGATGGTCTCCAGCTTGGTCGACTTGTCCATCACGTGCACCGGCGTCGTGACCTTGCCGCAATCGTGCAGCCAGGCCGCGATGCGCAGCTCGTACCACTCGTCGTCGGTGAGGTCGAACTGCTGGAACGGGCCTTCGCGCGCATCGCAGGCGGCACGGGTGAGCATCTCGGTGACCACCGGCACGCGCTCGCAGTGGCCGCCGGTGTAGGGGCTCTTGGCATCGATCGCCGCCGCGATCATCTGGATGAACGCCTCCATCAGCCGCCGCTGCTGCTGGATCAGCATCTGGTTGTCGAGCGCGATCGCCGCCTGTGAGGCGAGCGCCTCGACGATCTCCTGCTCGAGCGCGCCGAAGTTCATCACCTCGCCCGTCACCCGGTCGCGGGCATTGATCAGCTGCAGCACACCGATCACCTCGTCGCCGTTGTTGAGCATCGGCAAGGTGAGGAACGAGCGCGAGCGGTACTTGTTGCGCACGTCGAAGGCCTTGGTGCCCGAGAAGTCGAAGTTCGCGACCGCGTAGGCATCCTCGATGTTCACGGTCTGCTTCGACGAGGCGACATAGGTGGCGACGTTGTTGTGGTTGGGCGTGCCGTCCGCCGCGCGAATCGGGATTGGCGGCAGCTCGATGGGGCGGCCGGTGGTGCCACCGAGTGCGGTGCGCATCGAGTCGTTCAGCATGATGGCGAACTCGAGCGTGTCGTTCTTCTCGTTCACCAGGTACACGGTGCCGCCGTCGGCGTGGCAGAGCTCCTTGGCCTCCACCAGGATGCGTTCGATCAGCCGGTTGTGGTTGCGCTCGGCCGACAGCGCGAGGCCGACGCGATGCACGAGTTCGAGGCCGGCAATCCTGCGTTCGAGGGCGAACTTGTCCATGGTGAAACGACGCTCGGTTGGCCTGCGGGGAGCACCGGACGATATCAGCTCGACGCTGCCCTGCAGCGCATCGATCGCGCACGGAATGCGCCTGGATGCAGCCCGTTCCCGGGCACCGCTGCCGCACACCGGATCGGTCGAGGGGCGCATGGGCCTTGCCGCTGCCGAAGGCCATGGGTCAAGCTTGCCTGCTCGAACCGACGACCGCCGGCGCATTGGCAGTCGGCTACGGGAGCCCCTGCTGCAGGGGCCCGCGCGCTTGCCCGCCGGCAGGGGCCGATCACCCCGTAGCCAACTGCCAACGCTTCGACCTGCCAACCTGCCAACCCGCCAACCTGCCGACCTGCCAACCCGACACGCCGAGGATTCCGCCATGCCCGTCCGTATGCCCGCCATGTCTCTCGCCGCCGTACCCGGCCGTCGCAAAGCCACGCTGGAGGTCGCAAGGGAGGTCGAGCGCCGCGGCTTCACCGGCATCTATTGCCCGAGCCTGGGTGACGGCATCGCGCTCTGCGAAGCCATCGCCTTCGTGACCACCGAGCTCCGCTTCGGCACCTCGATCAGCCCCATCTATACCCGCCAGGCGTCCGACTTCGCGCAGACGGTGTCCTTCATCAACGAGGTCTCGAATGGCCGCTTCGACTTCGGCATCGGCGTGTCCCATGCCCCGGCGATGAGCCGGCTCGGCATCCAGCAGGGCAAGCCGCTGGCCGACATGCGCAAGTTCGTGGGCGACCTGAAGGCCGTTCCTCGCGCGGGCGAGATGCCGCGACTTGTGCTGGCCACATTGCGCAAGAAGATGATCGCGCTGTCCGAGGAGATCGGCGGTGGCATGGTGTTCGCCAATGGCGCGCGCACGCACATGGCCGATTCGCTGACGGCGCTCTCGCCCGCGGCCCGCGCCGACGCCGGCTTCTTCATCGGCAACATGATCCCCACCTGCATCTCAGACGACATCGAGGCCGCCAAGGCGGTGAACCGCCGCACGCTCACGAGCTATGCCTTCCTGCCGAACTACCGCAACTACTGGAAGGAAGCGGGCTACGTGGAGGAGATGGATGCGGTGGAGAAGTGCATCGCGGAGAAGCGCAACGACGACGTGCCGAAGTGCCTGTCTGATCGCTGGCTCGCCGACACCACGCTGTTCGGCACGAAGACCCAGGTACGCGACGGCATCGAGGCCTGGTTCGACGCCGGCATTCGCACGCCGATCATCGTGCCGTCCTCGGCTGTGGGCAACCAGATGGCTGCGATCCAGGAGTTCTTCGCCATCTGGTAGGCACCTTAATGCCGACCGTCGAAGCGAATCGCGTGCCGCAGCGCGCGCGGCCGGACAACATCGCGCAGGGGCAACCCGGCGCACTGACCCGACCGGGCCGCCGCGCACTGCGTGCAGGTGCCTGGCTTTCCACGCTGCTCGTGGCATGCAGCCTGCTGTCGGCGTGCGGGCGCGACGTGGATCCCGAGGCCAACAACGTCGAGGTGGAGGGCGGCTACGACGTCAGCCTGCGCTGGACGCCCCATGGCATTCCCCACGTCAACGCGAAGGACTGGGGCAGCCTCGGCTTCGGCGTCGCCTACGTGGCGGCGACCGACTCCCTGTGCACCCTTGCCCGCGAGGTGCTGAAGGTGCGCGGCGAACAGGCGCGTTGGCTCGGACCGGACGAGGACAGGCGCGACAGCGACGTGTTCCATCGCGCCCTGCTCACGCCTGCGGTGCTGGCGCACGCGCAGCGCGACCAGCCTGCGCAGGTGGAGGCGCTCACCGGCGGCTGGGTCGCCGGCTACAACCGCTATCTCAAGGACCATCCACCAGAGTCGCGGCCTGTCGACTGCCGCGATGCTGCCTGGGTGCAGCCGATCGATCGTGACGATGCAGCGCGCCTCGCCGTGGCTGTCGGCATCCGGTACGGGCTCGGGCGCGCGCAGCCTGCAGTCCTGAGTGCGCGTCCGCCGGCCGCACCCCCGACCCCGGCGGCCACTGCAGCTGGGGATGCGGGTAGCGACGATCGAGGCAGTGCATTGCGCCGTGAGGGCGGCGACGCCTCCTTGGGCAGCCCCTCCTCCTTCGGGAGCCCCTCCTCCCTTGGGAGTAATGCAATCGCGTTCGGCCGTGACGCGACGGCAAGCCGTCGCGGGCTGCTCCTTGGCAATCCACACTATCCCTGGGAAGGCGCGGACCGGTTTCACGCGATGCACCTGACGATCCCCGGTCAGCTCGACAGCATGGGCGCGGGCCTGCTCACGAGTCTGCTGGTGAGCATCGGCTTCAATCGCGACGTGGCGTGGACGCACACGGTGTCGACCGCCCGCCGCGCCACGCTCTTCGCGTTGCAGCTGGTGCCTGGCAAGCCGACGCACTATCGATGGGGTAGCGGCATTCGCGCGCTCGAGCGGCGCACCATCAGCGTCGAGGTGCTCGGGCCGGACGGCAAGCTGGCGCAGCACGCCCAGGACGTGTGGATGAGCCACCTGGGCCCTGTGGTGGCCGACGCCGAACTGCCATGGACAGCAACCCAGGCCTTCGTGCTGCGCGATGCCAATCTCCACAACAACCGTGCCGGTCTCACCTACCTGCGCATGAACGTCGCGCGCACCACCACCGAACTGCTTGCGGCACTGCGCACCGGCCAGGGCGTGGCCTGGGCGAACACCATTGCCGCGGATCGCAACGGCGACACGCTGTATGCGGACGTCGGGCGGATGCCCAACCTCGACTATCCGTTCCTCGTGCGCTGCGGCCTGCCGACGATCACACGCTGGCGCGAGCAGCCCGTGATTGCACTGCGTACCGAGCCTGCCTGCGACTGGCCGGCGGACCCAGCGGCGGCGGCACCGGGCCTGCTGGCAGCGGGGCGCATGCCGGTGCTGCAACGCACGGACTACGTGCTGAACAGCAACGACAGCCACTGGCTCAGCCATGCCCGGCAGCGGCTCGAGGGTTTCTCGCCGGTGCTCGGCGACGAAGGCACCGTGCGCAACCTGCGCACGCGCACCGCACACGCCGCCATCGAGACGTTTCTTGCCGATGGCGGCCGCGTCACCACGCCAGGGGTCCAGGCGCTGGTCACCTCCCACGCCAATCCGATCGGCGCAGCGCTGGCGCGGGACATGCTGTCCGTCTGCGCGCTCGCGAAAGGCAAGGTGGAACTCGCGAACGGCAACCCAGCGGATGTCTCGCGCGCCTGCGCCGCAATGAAGCTGTGGGATGGCAGCGGTCGCGCGACAAGCCGCGCCGCATTGCTGTGGGCCGCCTTCTGGCCGCGCGCCGCGAAGGTCGAGAACGTGTGGCGAACGCCGTTCCGCATCGACAACCCGCTCGGCACGCCCAGCGGCCTCAACATCGATTCGCAGCCGGTACGCGAAGGGCTGCTGCGCGCGCTTGTCGAGTCCCAGGATGCGCTCGCGGCGGTCGGCATCGCCCCCGATGCCGCACTCGGCACGGTGCAGTACGTGGAAGCCGGCGAGCAGCGCATCCCTGTTCCCGGCTTGCCGGGCGATGCCGGAGCCTACAGCGTCATCGAGTCGCAGCTCGACACCAACGGCCGCGCACGGGTGCGCTCGGGCAACAGCTGGGTACAGGTCGTGGGATGGAGCGCAGAGGGAATGCTGCAGGCGAACGCCATGCTCGCCTACGGCCAGTCCGACGACCCGGACTCGCCGCACCACACCGACCTCACGCGTCTGTACAGCGCGGGCCAGTGGATCGAGTTGCCCTTCACCGAGGCGCAGATCGAGGCCGCCGGCGTGACCGCGTCGCTGCACCTGCTGGATGCCCGCGAATGAGCAGTTCACCCCCGAGCAGTTCACCCCCGAGAAGCGGGCCCACGAGCGCGTCGCTCACCAGCACGGGCGTCGTCGATCCGCTGCGCGAGATCGAGCGCGTGCACCGCCAGCACCGCCTGCGCGTGGACGCACCCTGTGCCGACGGCGCGATGCCCTTCCGCCTCTGGGGCGAGGGGCCGGCGCTCGTGCTGCTGCATGGCGGCTCGGGGTCCTGGACTCACTGGATCCGCAACATCGAGGCGCTCGCGGAGCGCTACCGCGTGATCGTGCCCGACCTGCCGGGGCTGGGTGATGCCGCGACGGTGCCTCCGCCCTACACGCCGGACAGTTCCGCTGCGATCCTGAATGCCGCGCTCGACCACGTGCTCGCGCGCAACGAACCCCTGCACCTCGCCGCCTTCTCCTGGGGCTGCACCCAGGCCGCGCGCATCGCCGGCTGGCGGGCGGCGCAGGTGCGCTCGCTGTTCCTCGTGGGGCCCGCCTCCCTCGGCGACGGCTACGCGCGGCCGACCATGCAGCCGCTCAAGCGCCGCGCGCGCGGCATGAGCACGGCCGAGATGGACGAGATCGCGCGCCACAACCTGCGCCAGCTGATGATCCACGACGACGCGCGCATCGACGCGCTGGCAGTTCACCTGCAGCACACCAACACCTCGCGCGCGCGCATGGAGAGCCCGCAGTTCGCGCGTGGCACCTGGGTGCTCGACGCCCTGCGCGACACCCGCTGCCCGCTGAAGGTGCTGTACGGCGAGTACGACGCGCCAGCGTATCCGGACATCGAGGCGCGGCGGCAACGCCTGCGCGAGGCACGGCCGGACCTCGAGTTCGAACTCGTGCCGCGCGTTGGGCACTGGACGCAGTACGAGTGGCCGGGTTTCGATTCCTGCCTGCTTGCCTGGCTGACGCGGCACGACAGGCGCTGACGCCAGTCCGTGCTGACGTCGCCTGCGGTACGTGCGAACCTCGGGCCCATCAGGCCAGTGCACGGGGAGAACCCGGAGCGAGCGAGTCGCACCCATCCCCTGCCCATCCTTGCCACGTGATCGGAGTCTTGCCATGCGCGTCGGTGTGACCATCTTCAATCAGAACTATGCCGACTGGGATCGCTACGAGGCGGAGGAGCGCGGCGACGCGGTGCCCGCGCGCGCGCAGCGAGCGGATCGCGACATCTTTGCGGAAGAGATAGAGATCGCCCGCATCGCGGATTCGTCCGGGTTCGACTCGGTGTGGACGATCGAGCACCATTTCACGCCCTACACGATGGTGACCAACCCGCTGCAGTACCTGACCTACATCGCGGGCATCACGAAGCACGTCGATCTCGGCACCATGGTGACGGTGTTGCCCTGGCACAACCCGGTGCGCGTGGCCGAGGACGTGAACATGCTCGATGCGTTCCTCGGTGCGGGCCGCGAGATCATCTGCGGCGTCGGCCGCGGCCTCGGCCGCCGCGAGTACCAGGGTCTCGGCGTTGACCAGAACGAGGCGCGCGAGCGCTTCGACGAGGCGATCCAGGTACTCAAGCGATTGCTGGCCACAGGCACTTGCGACTTCGAGGGGACCTTCTACAACGTGCAGGGGCTGAAGCTGCGGCCGCAGCCGGATCGTGACCTGAGTGCCAACCTCTGGTGTGCTGGCGGCACCGAGCAGACGGTGCAGGTGATCGCCAGGCACGGCGTGAATCCGCTCACCATCCCGACCACCAGTCTGGACGCCGCGTTGCTGAACATCCGGCGCTATGCGCAGCTGCGCAGTGACGCGGGCCACCCGCCCACGCACACCAAGCTCGCGCTCTGGACCTACGTCGCCGAGGACGCAGGGGCAGCCCGCGCCGGCGCGGAGCGCTACATGACGGAGTACGGCGACTCGGCGCTACGCCACTACGAGATGCTCGGCACGCAGTTCGACGGCATGAAGGGCTACGAGTCCTACGCCGCCCAGGCAAAGGCGATGCGCCAGGGCGCGGGCGGATTCACCGAGGGTTTCTACGGCGCGCATCCCTGGGGCACGCCAGCGCAAACGATCGCGCGCGCGACGGAGCTGGCGCATGCATTCGGTACCAACGAGCTCATGTTCGTCTTCAAGTACGGCAGCATGCCGATGGATGAAGCGCGTGCGAGCATGCAGCTGTTCGCGCGCGAGGTACTGCCGGCCCTGCAGAAACTCGATCCCGGGCCCATCAGCGCATAGCCACCAGACACATCGCCGCGCCCGCACACGCTAAGGCCTGCCTCATCGCGCCGCAGCGATGGCGTTCGCGACGAAAGCGCGCATCCTGGCCGGATCCTTGCGGCCGGTGCGCGGGTCCTCCACACCGGTATGCGAATCCACCCCGGCCGGGCGTGTGGCGCGCACGCCGTCGGCGACGTTGTCTGCCGTCAGCCCGCCAGCAAGCCACAGGGGGCGGTCGAGCAACTGCACGAGCGTCGCGCTGATGGACCAGTCGTGGGTGAGCCCGGTCGCACCACGGCGGCCCGTACGCGGGTCGTAGGTGTCGGTGATGAACGCATCCACGTGTGGCGCGCAGCGCGCAGCGAAGGGCAGCAGCTGGCGCAGGTTCTCGCCGTGCACCACGAGGCTCTGGATCAGGAACACCCGCGACTCGAGCGCACGCACCTTCGCGACCGTGTCGGCGCCCACATGCCCGTGCAGCTGGATCGCGCGTACGCCGAGCCAGGCCGCGAAGCGCAGGATGTCGTCAGGATCCGTCTGGTAGGTGATGAGCACGGTATCGATGCGGTCGCCCACCGCCCGCACCAGCGCACGCGCATCTGCCTCGTCGAGATCCTCGCGCCCGTCGGGCAGCCGCAACGGCAGGCCGAGGTGCGTTGCGCCCGCGGCGATGATGTCCTCCGCCTCGTCGATGTCGTGCACGCCGGCAATCTGGATCTGCATGCGGCGGCCATCCTGGCAATCGGGTAACGACTGTTCAGCCGGGCTGGTAACGAAGCAGCACGGCGTCTGCACTCACCGCATCGAAGTAGGGCTTCACCTGCATGCCGATGCGGATGTCCGTCTCCGCCACGTTCACCAGCGTGGTGGTGAGCCGAACGCCCTGTTCGAGCTGCACCACGGCCAACCGCTGCGGCACCTCGTCGGCAAAGTGCGGCGAGGTGGCGGCGCGCGCGATGGTGAAGGTGTAGAGCGTGCCGCGGCCCGAGACCTCGCGCCACGCGAGCCGGTCCGACAGGCAGTGCGAGCAGCGTGATCGCGGATAGAACACCCAGCCCTGGCAGTCGCTGCACTGCTGCAGCAGCACCTTCCCGGCGGCAAGGCCATCCCAGAACGGACGGCTGGTGGGTGTGGGCACGGGAAGCGGTTTCTGCAGGTCCATCGCTGGTTCCTCGAATCGGACTGGGGGGCGTGTGGGGTCGGTGCGACTGCGGTGGGCGCGGCAGTTGCCGCTCAGCCGCCCTGCAGGATGAGTGCGGACTGCTCGCTCATCACACCGCCGGTGCCGGAGACGAAGTTGAGATCGCACTTGCCGAGCTGCCGCTCGCCGGCGCGACCCATGATCTGGCGCGCGGCTTCCACCACCTGGGTCATGCCCCCCGCCGCGCCTGCCTGGCCCACGCCCAGCTGGCCGCCACCCGTATTGAGCGGGAAGTCGCCCTTCCACGTGAGGTCGTGCTCGCGCACGAACTGCTGCCCCTCGCCCTTGCCGCAGAAGCCGGCATCCTCGAGTGTCAGCAGCACCGTGATCGTGTAGCAGTCGTAGACCTGCGCCGCATCGATCTCGTTGGGCGTGACGCCGGCCATGGCGAAGGCCTGCTTCGCGGCGGCGGCCACGGGCGTGACCACCAGATCCTCGGCGTAGGTCGGCGTCTTGATCGTCAATCGCTCGCCGAACCCCGTGACCCACACCGGCCGGTGGCGCGTGCGCCGTGCCACCTCGCGGCTTGCCAGCACCACGGCACCGCCGCCGGCGCAGGGCATGACGATCTCCAGCATGTGCAGGGGGTCAGCGATCATCTTCGACGCGAGGACGTCGTCGATGCTCACCGGCTTGCCATAGAAGACCGCGTTGGGGTTCACGGCCGCACTCGTTCGCTGGTCTGCCGCGATCTTCGCCAGTGCCCGCGGGTCGTAGCCGAACTGGTGGCCATAGCGCTGGGCGATCATCGCGTAGCCGCAGTTCTGCGCCAGGTTGCCGTAGGGAATGTCGAACTCGGCCTGGGGCGAGCCCCACTCGTTCGAGCTCGCGCCGAAGAAGCGCATGGGGTTGACCTCGCGCGGGCGCGGGTTGCTCGGGATGGGCAGCGACGGCAGCGCGCAGATGACCACGTCGCAGATGCCGAGCTCGATCGCCGCTGCGGCACGCCACACCATGCCGACGGCGGTCGCGCCACCGAGGTCGACGCGCTCGGCGAAGTTCACGGGCTTGCCAAGGTACTCCACCACCGTCGCCGGCGTGAACATGCCTGCTTCCCGGATGTCCGAGCACACGAGGCCATCGAGGTCGCGCGCGGAGAGCCCGGCGTCCTGCAGGGCCAGGTGGGTGAGTTCCGCCCACTGCTCGATGGTGAACTTGCGTGGGCCGGTGTAGTTGCGCTCCGTCCTGTACTCGGCGAAGCCAACGATCGCCGCATCTCCTCGAAGCCCCATGGTCCTGCCCCTGCGCCTGATGAAGCGACAGGATTTAACAGGGCGGACCCGGCGCCGTCGACTGCCACGGCCGGCCCTGAGCGATTCTCAAGCGCGAAACGATCAGCCCGACGGGCTATTCCACGCTCGCAACCTGCGCCATCTGCGCCACCTGCTTGGCGTGCAGCGTGTCCAGTCGCAGCTCCTTCAGCACCTTGAGGTACGCCAGCGACATGGCCTCGTCCTCGGGGCTCTCCTGGAGGTAGTCGCGGCAGTGATCCATGGCCGGCACGAGCAGGCCCTTGCTCGACAGGTACTTCGCGATGTCCTCGTCCGTCATGGTCGGGTCTTCGAGCATCGCCTCATGGCGGGCCTTGATCGCCGCACTCTGCGTGGCATCGATCCACACCAGCTCACCGCCGTTGGGATCGACATAGCGCACGGTGCCGCCGGCATCGAGCACTTCGATGCGCAGGGCATGGGTACCTGGCGCAACGCCGGCCAGCGCATGGGAAACGTAGGGAGCACGCGCGCTTGCCGCAGGCACGTCGATGACCTTGTCGCCCACATGGACGCGGTAGCGCACACCCTCGCCACCGTTCTGCCAGACGAGCGTCGGATAGTCCGGACTCGCACTGACATGGTCCGGGGTCAGCACCTGCCAGGTGTCGGTGACGTTGCGACGCACCGTCGTGTAGCGCTGGCGCGAAACGAAGCGCCGCGTGAGGTCGCCGAAGAAGGCCGCGAGACCGGCCTCCTGCTGCGGTCGCGCGGCCTGCCCCGACAGCACGCGCAACGTGCGTCCTTCCACGGCCACCACGGCACGCGGGGCCAGCAGGTAGGCGTCATCGCCCTGCCCGATGACCGTGGCCGTGCCATTTGCTCCGGTGCGCACCCGGTAGCCGTTGAACAAGAGCTTGGCGCGCTTGAGCGGCCGCCAGCGCTGCCCGTCGGTCGTGAACTCGACGTTGCCGGTGAACTCGGTGACCTTGGCCACTGGCGCACGTGCGGCCGCACCGGCAGGCACCGCAGCTTCCGCCCGGGCCGGTGCGGGCTGCAGCGCGAGCGCGATAAGGCATGCCGCGCCGAGGGTTGCCAGCCAGCGCCAGGCCGACCCGCGTGATGGCAGGCGCGCGCCAGCGCCCGGCATTGCGGCGCGGACCACCGCCGGCGTTCCCCTCACGTGTTCGCGTGACCGTGCCACGCGCCAGCTACCGTTGCTCATGTTCATGCCTGCCATTCCTCGGGATGTCCGCCCACGGGACGAACAGACCAGCGTTACGACCCCATTGCTGCCGCGGATGCGCGCCACTACCGAGGCCCGGACCCTGAGACACCAGATTGCGACGTTCGTCACCATGATTGCACCTTGCCACCACGCCAACGTGCCACGTTGTAATTTGTCGCAAGACGATCCGGACAAGCACTCCCCCATCCGCAGGAGAAGACCGGGTGTGACGCCGCACCCGGCAGGTCGTGCAGAGGGGTCTGCCCGCCACCCCAGCCAGTGATTTCAGAGCCACCCAATGCCCGGCAGGCGCGACCGCTCCGAGCCCGGGGTTCGAGGGGAAACGAAGGGATAACGAATGATGCGCCTGACCGTCGTCCGACACGCCAAGTCGGCCTGGAAGGACAGGTCCCTCCCCGACCACGCGCGGCCACTGAACCGCCGTGGCCGCGACGATGCGCCGCGCATGGCGAGCTGGCTGCGCGCGACGGGCGTGCAGCCGGACTGGGCCTGGGTGAGCACCGCGCGGCGTACGCGCGAAACCGCTGCGGTCCTTCTCGATGCGGTCGGGCTGCCGGAACACCTGCAGTTGTTCGACGGCCGCCTCTATCTCGCAGACGCCGGATGCCTGCTCGACGTGCTGCGCGAGACGCCCACCGATCGAACCTGGGTGATGCTGATCGGCCACAACCCGGGGGTCACGGAACTCGTGAACCTGCTCGCCGGAACGACGGTCCATGACGACCTGCCGACGCTGGCCATCGTGAGCTTCGAGCTCGCCTGCGAGGACTGGGTCGAGCTGGGTGCAGGCAGCGGCCGGATGCGCGGGTCGATGTCGCCGAAACGGCTGCCCGCAAGCGACTGAGCGTGAGGCAGTCGCCACCGCGGTCGCACGTGCCGCCGTCAAGTCATGCCCGGTTTGCTCGCATGCCACCGGCGCGTTGCTGGCCGACCTTGCCCGACCGGTCGCGGAATGACCGGCGCGCCGCACCGCGCGACCCGCCCATGCCAGCGCTCTGAGGTGATTCGTCGTGCTTGCGCAGCACGGCGACGAAGAAGCCGTCGAACAGGTCGTCCGGCAGCACGCGCACTGCACCCTCGACAGCGGGATGCAGCGGTCGCTCACGCAGCACCATGCAGCCGGGCCGCACCGTCGCGGCGAGTTCCGGGGGCGGTGCCCAGGGCAGGACCTCCACTGCCTCGCCAACCGCCTGCAGCAGGGCGTCCACCACACCTTCGTTTTCCGCGACCGAGAACGAACCGGTGCTGTAGCCCAGCGTGCCGCCGGGCTTCAGCGCGGCGACCGCGGCGGCGAGGAGCCCGCGCTGCTTGCGTGCGCACTCGCCCTCCTTGTGTGCAGACCAGTGGGCGCAGCTGCCGGGATCGCTCGCATCGAAACGCGCTTCGGAACTGCACGGCGCATCGAGCAGCACGCGGTCGAACCGCGCCGGCGTCTTCTGCGCCACCAGGCGACCATCCATGAGGTAGCAGTGAACCTGCGGCGCACCACCCACGCGAAGGTTCTCGCGCAAGCGGAAGAAGCGCGGCTTCACCGATTCCACGGCCGCAAGCCGTCCCCTGTTCCCCATCAGCGCGGCGATGTGCAGCGTCTTGCCGCCCGGTGCCGCAGCAAGGTCGAGCACCTCCTCGCCCGGCTGCGGCGCAAGTGCCAGCACGGGCAGCTGGCTCGAGGGGTTCTGCAGCTGCAATGCGCCCGATCGCACCGCCGTGTCATCAACGAGCGCGGCACGCAGCGCCGTGGGGAAGACGATGGCGAGGGCCAGGCCAGGCAGCGCCGAGATCCCGTGGCCATGGCGCTGCTGCAGTTCGGCAAGCGTGTGCTCCGGTGCGGCCACCAGCGGATTGAGCCGCGCGCCAATGCGCGCCTTCGGTCCGAGCGCCCCGAGGATCGCGGCCGCATCGTCGGGGAGCTCACGTTGCAGCCGCAGCACGAACCCCGGTGGCAGGCCCAGTGGCAGGCCCGGTGTGGTGAACTCCGACGAATGTGCGCCTGCGTCGATCGGCGTGCGTCGCGCCAAGGTTCGCTCCTGCCTGCGTGAACGGTGATGATGCCACCGCGCTGTCCGTGTTCACGCTGCGCTGTCCAGTGCGGTGGGTGGCGCGCCGTTTCGTGCGTGCGCCCCCGCGCGATGGTTAGTCGGGCACCATGACGGACCACTTGACCCGGCACCAGCATCCAACCGGAGGAGCAGCCAGCCCATGCAACTCGCCAAGCCATGTCTCGATGTGGGCGTGTTCACCCAAGAGAAGGACGCCATGCTCGCGTTCTATCGCGACGAGGTCGGGCTGCCCTACGAGGAACTCCTGGCCGTGGGCGGCGGTGTGCAGCAGCACCGCCACGGCATGAACGGCTCGGTGTTCAAGATGAACCACAGCCGCGACGCGCTCGCCGACCTGCCGGCCTCGGGCTACCGCAAGCTGCACATCGTGCGCGCGGGCCTCGACGCGGCACGCGAGCTCGTGGACCCGGACGGCAACGCACTGCGCCTGGTGCCGCCTGGCACCGACGGGATCGAGGCGATCCGCATCGACATCGAGGTGCGCGACCTCCAGGCTCACCGCCGATTCTGGGGCACGACCTTCGGTGCAGAGGACATCGGGCGCGACCGCTTCCGCATCGGCACCACCCAGGTCGCACTGACTGGCGGCGGGCCGGCGCGAGCACAGGTCGGCAGCGACGACCTGCCGATGCGCGGGCGCGGCTTCCGCTACCTCACCGTGCAGGTGTTCGACGTGGTGCAGGAGCACGCACGCATGGTCGCCGAGGGTGCCTGGGAAGGCCGCGCGCCCGACGTGCTGGGCAGCGTGGCCCGCATCAGCTTCGTACGCGATCCCGACGGCAACTGGATCGAGATCTCCCAGCGCAAGTCGCTCACCGGCACGCTCGACTGACGCGCGTGCTGCTGCATGCAGCGTCGCTGCGCAAGCACTCGAGGCACCCGACGGAGCAGGCATTTGCGGCGCCGAACCCAAACCCGCTATACAGCAGCCATCTCCGACCCCGAGGCGCCTCCCGTGCTCAGTTTCCTGTCCGTCGTGCTGCTCGGCGCCCTCGTGTACCTCGTCTGGCGAATTGGCGACCAGCTGCCCGACCTCGTGTTCCGCCTCGGCGAGATCCAGCGCGACATTGCGGAGCTGCGACGGCAGCTGGAGCGCTCGGGAAACGACGGCCCGCCGCCCTCGCCGCAGTAGGTCTCCATGGTCGCGCTCGTGGATGCCCCTGATGGTGCGCCCGCCGCCGCGCGACGGGCGGTGCAGCAGGACCAGGCGCGGCGCGGCAGCGACGCCGTCGTCACGCGCAATGAGGTGTCGCCCTGGTACGTGCGCCTTGGCATCGTGGCCACGGTCACGTGGTTCGGCGTCGCCGCGGCCTATGTCCATGCGGAAATCGGCTGGACGCGCTTCCAGCACCTGCAGGCCGACACCCTCGGCAACTTCCTCGAGGGCGTCTTCGCACCGCTCGCCTTCCTCTGGCTCGTGATCGGCTACTTCCTGCAACAGGCGGAGATCCACCAGAACACCGAGGCCCTGCGCGCCCAGGCGGTGGAAATCCAGCGCACGGCCGAACAGGCGATCATCCAGTCCCAGGCGATCGCCGCGAATGAGGTACACGCGCGGCAGGAGACCTTCCTGCGCATCGCCGAACAGGTGAAGGCGCAGCTCGGCACCATCGTCGGCATGCTCTGGGTATCGAGCCAGGGTGCCACGGGCAATGGACTCGTGAGCGCCGAGGAGCAGAGCCGCATGTTCAACCAGCTCTCGGCACGCGACACCGAGGTGTTCGCGCGGCGGATGATCGAGACCCACTTCCAGGCGCCGCAGGCCGAGCGCATGGCGCTGTTCTACGGCACGCGCGTGCGGGCGCGGCACAGCAACCACTTCGTCGTCACCTTCGAACGCCTGATGGCGCGTGCAAGGGACTGCGACCCGGATGGACTGATCCTTGGCGCCCTGCGTTACAGCGCGCATGGCCTCGTGTACGACCTCATCATCGCCTATCGCCTGGATGCACCCGCCGAGCTCGCCGACGCCGAACGCACGGGCACCTTCCTGTCGGTGCAGCCAACGGGACCGGCAGACGCCGTGCCGGCACCCGCTCGCCCCGCGAATGCAGCCACGTGAGCCATCCCGTGCGCACCCAGGCGCGGGCGCTCATCCAGCACGCGGGTCACATCGCACTGGTGCGCGTGCGCCGCAAGGGCCTCGAACGCTGGGTCCTTCCGGGCGGTGGCCAGGATGCCGGCGAGCCGTTGCAGATGACGGTGCATCGCGAGTGCCGGGAAGAGCTTGGACTGCAGGTGTGCGTCGGTGCGTTGTGCCTCGTGCGCGAGTTCGTGCCGCGCAATCACGATCCGGCGCGGCAGCCGTTCGACGTGCAGTGCATCGACTTCGTGTTCCGCTGCACGGTGCAGGCGGCCAGCACGACGCCGCTGCACGAGCTCGTGCTCGGCCTGGGCGCCAGCCAGCCTGATGACGAGGCCGTCGAGGCGCGCTGGCTGCCGCTGGCCGCCGCGCTTGCGTTGCCGCTCTACCCCGAGTGCCTGCGCGAGTGGCTGCCCCGCATGCTGAGCGAGGACGGCGTGCACTACGTGGGTGACGCGCTCTAACTGCAACCCGCAGTCACCGCCAGCAGGCCCACACCGGGTCTGAACATCAACCGACCTGACCCGGGAACGGAAACACAGCATGACCACGACGCACGTGCCCGCCATCGACCCGCTGCAGCTGCTCGCCGACGACCGCGCACAGGCGCGCGCGCAGGGCGATGCGATGGCGAATCTCGCATGCCTTGCGACCGCGGCCGAGGGCACGGCGGCCGCACGCATGCTCGTGCTGCGCGACCTCGATGACGGCCTGGCGCTGTTCTGGAGCGACACCAGTCCCAAGGCGGGTCAGCTCGTCGCGGGCGCGCAACCCGAGGTGCTGGTGTACCTGCCGAGCCTGAACGTCCAGTACCGCCTCGGCGTGCTGCTGCGCGCTTTGCCTGACGACCTGCTGAACCTGCACTGGCAGCGCCGGCCACTCGCCGCCAAGCGCATCGACTGGTTCTACAACACCGCGGCGACCCAGAGCTCGCCGATCGCGAGCCGCGATGCACTGAAGGCCGCAGTTGCGGAGAGCACCAGCCATCCCCGGTTCTCCCTCGAGCGCGCGCCGCCTGCAGCGCGCGGCTACTACCTCGACGTCGGGCGCGTGGATCGCATGCACATCCGCGACGACGATCCGCCCCATGACCGGCGGCTGTTCACGCGCGCCGCGAGCGGCTGGCAGGAACAGGTGCTCGTGCCCTGACGGGGTGAACCGGGCCGGACCAGCCTGACTGGACTGGCGAGGCCCAGCAGCAGGCAGGCACGACAGGGTGCGCGGCACGCAGCGCGCGACGCGGCATTGCAGACGTTCTCAGCTTGCGCTGTCGTCGTCGATGACCGGCAACACGCCGACCAGGGTTTCGAAACAGGTCTGGCGCGCTACCGCGATCACGGCCGTGAGGTAGGCGGAGCCGGCATCCTCCTCGCGTACCGCCGCGTAGAGCGTCGGCCACAGGCCGTCATCCCCGAGCGAGCGCACGGCGATCAGCTTGCGTTCCAGGTATTCGTGCAGCACCCAGTTCGGCAGGCAGGCCACGCCGCGCCCGCTCGCCACCAGCTGCACGATCATCGGCGTGAGTTCTGCGGTACGCACTGCCGCGGGCTGCACGCCGGCGGGATCGAGGAAGTTCACGAACACGTCGAGGCGCGCGCGATCCACCGGGTAGACGATGAGCGTCTCGTCCTTCAGCTGTTCGGGTGCCACCCACTCGCTCGCGGCGAGGGGATGGTTGCGCGGCAGCACGAGCTGCGCCTCGTACTGGAACAGCGGTTCGTATCGGATGCCGTCGCCCGGCTGGGGGTTGGAGGTGATCACGAGATCGAGATCGCCCTGCAGCAGCGCCGGCAGTGCATCGAAGTTGAAGCCGCCGATCAGGTCCAGCTGCACATCGGGCCAGTCGTCGCGATAGCGCTCTATGGCCGGCAACAGCCATTCGAAACAGCTGTGGCACTCGATCGCCATGTGCAGGCGGCCAGTACGCCCGCCGCCGACCTGCTGCAGGTCGCGCTCGGCAGAGACAACCCGGGGCAACACCTCGTCGGCCAGCTCGAGCATGCGGTTGCCGGCGGAGGTGAAACGCACCGGCTTCGTCTTGCGGAAGAAGAGCGCGCAGCCGATGCGATCCTCCAGGTCCTTCAGCTGGTGCGACAGCGCGGACTGGGTGACGAACAGCCGCTCGGCGGCCTCCACGAGGCTGCCGGTGTCGCGCAGTGCGACCAGTGTGCGCAGGTGGCGCAGTTCGAGGTGGATCGAGGCCATGGCGGCATCCTGGGCTGGGCAAGCATGAGCGGGAAACGCCGGGGCGCGGCACCGCATCGACCGGGCGCTGAGGCGTCACGCCACTGACGCGCCCGCAAGTCGCCAGCTTAGGTGGCGCGTCACACTACGCTCAACGTCGACTGCTCACGCAGCGCATGAGCAGCGCCACGGCAACGCAAGCGGACACCTGGCGCGCGAGCGCACTCGCGAGCGCTTCCTATACTGCCTTTCCACCCCTTGCCGATGAGAGCAGGCCCGCCATGCCCGAGCGTCAGGTACTGGTTCGCGCCGTGGTGCGCCGCACACGCACGGGCATCCCGCAAGAGAGCACCCGCTACGTGCCGGTCGGCGAGTTCGGCCTGTGGCAGTACGCCATGTCGAACCGGCACGGCCTCGAGGTGACCGCAGCGAGCATCGGCGTATGGCTGCCTGATCGCGAGTTCGAGCGCCATCCCGAGATCTTCCGCGGCACAGGCGGCGTGCAACAGGTGGACCGTGTGGACGTCTCGCTGTTCGACGACCAGCTTGGCATCTGCCATCTCGTGCGCAGGTTTGCCGCACGCGAAGACCTGCCGGCGCTCAACCACCGCCTCGCGCAGCACCTCGGCCCTGGCGACTACCGGCCGGAGGTGACAGAAGGTGTGTTCGCAGGTGCGCGCGCCGTCACCGACCTGCGGCGGCTGTCACGCCCGATGGCGGCCATTGCCGACGACATGCCACGCGTGGTGCACGCGCACCACTAGGTTCACCCCGACCCTCTTCACTGCGGCAGCGCTCAGCCAGGCAGTGTTCAGGCTCGCGGTGTTCAGGCTTGCGGTGTTCAGGCTTGCGGTGTTCAGGCAGGGAGTCCTCAGGCTGCGAGCAGGTCCGTCTTGTTCGCTGCCCCCGGGACAGCGTTGGCGGGGGCCGGGCCAGTCGTCACTGCCGCGCCTGAAGCCTGCGCGGACTCGGTGGCCGAGGCGGCCATGGCCGGCATGCCACGCGCGTGGAGCGCCTCCCAGGCCGCCAGCATGCGGTCGCGCAACACATCGGCATCCGGCAGCGCCGCATGGCAGGCCGTCACGGCGAAGTCCATGCGGTCCACATAGCTCTGCACCGTGAGGTTCACGGCCAGGCCATGGGCGGCGATCGACACCGGATGGTGGGTGAGCATCCGAGCACCCAGCAGGAACTTCGCACGCCGCGGCCCCGGCACGTTGGATATCACGACATTGCAGAACGCGGGTATCGGCACGCCTGGCGGCAGCAACGCGCTCACGCCCGCGAGCATTGCCATCGCGCCGGGCAGCCCGGGCACGTGCGCATCCGCAGCCATCAGCTCCTTCGTCATCGCCACCACGCGCTTCGCCGTGCCGGCGCTGTCACGCACCGCCTTCAGCCGTTCGACGGGATCTGCGATCTCCGTCGCGAGCGAGCACAGCATCATCGTGACCTGGTTGTTCATCGCTGCGTCGCCAGGTTCACGCAGCGACACGGGTACGCCCGCGAGCAACGAGGTCGGCGGCAGGCTGCCCGTGGCGAGCAGGTGCTCGCGGAGTGCACCCGCACAGACCGCCATGAACACATCGTTGAGCTTCGCGCCCTGGGCCTTCGCGAGCGCGCGCATTGCCGGCAGCGGCAGCGTGCCGATCGCAAAGGACCGCCTGCGCCCGACGGAGACATTGAGGGGCGACGACGGTGCCGGGCGGGTGTAGGCACCGAGGTCGCGTCCACGCGCGAGGTGAGTACCCATGCGACGCAGTGCATCCCACTGTTCTGCCAACCGCGCGGCCTGCCGCCAGGGTTCGAGCACGAGCGAACGCATGGCGTGACCCATGCGCTCCGCGGGATTGGAGTGCACCTCGGCGCGTGCCTCGACCACATCGTCCGCGACATCGGGGGTGTCGCTGTACATCAGGTCCAGCAATGCCTGCCCGGCCATGCCATCGATCGCCGAGTGATGCATCTTCGTATAGAAGACCGTCTTGTCACCCTCATAGCCCTCGATCACCCAATAGCGCCAGAGCGGGCGGTTGCGGTCGAGCGGCTGCGCATGCAGGTCCGCGATCATCGCCTCGAGCTGGGCGCGCGAGCCAGGTGCAGGCAGTTGAACCTGGCGGATGTGATGGTCCAGATCCACCGCGCAGCTCTCCCACACCGGGTGATCGAGCCCGAGCGGCATCGCCACCGCGCGCCGGGTGAAGAAGGCAACGAGGTGCAGCCGCTTCGCGTAGTGCGCCTGCAGGTCGCGATGAAAGGTCGTGCGGCGCGCGGCCGGTACGTCGAACACCTGCACCGCTGCGATGTGCATCGGTGTGCTCGCGGACTCGTTGTACAGGAACGAGGCATCGGTGAGCGTGAGCTGCTGGATCGTCATGACAGGCACCTCGCGACGAGTTCGCGCGGATCTCTCGGGTCCGCAACTCGCTCTGTGCAAGTGAGGTGCCAACGCGCCCGACAGGTGCCAACGCGCCGGTGAAAAGCAAGGCGCCACACGCGCGACCTGAGTCACGCACGGGAAAACGGACGTCAGGGACGGAAACCGAAACGAACCGGGCCAGTCAGCGTGTCGAGTGTCGGCTGTATCCAGTCGGCCCAGCGGCAGAGCAGTGCACGGGTCTCGCGCGGGTCGATCAGTTCGTGCACCGAAAAGGACTCGGCGCGACCGAACGGGGAGCGGCCGGCCCGCAGCCGGTCCTCGAGCTCGCGGCGCTTCGCCTCGGGATCCTCCGCCGCGGCGATCTCCTTGCGGTAGGCGACGGCCACGCCGCCCTCGATCGGCAGCGCTCCACTCTCCACCGATGGCCAGGCCAGCACGTAGGCATCGGGCGCGTAGTGCGCCGCGGTCGCGACGCCGAAGCCCTTGTGCACCTGCACCACGGCCCAGGGCACCACCGACTGCACCGCGGCACTCACGGCGGCCATGCCATAGCGGATGGTGCCCGCACGTTCGGCATCGGGCCCGATCATGAAGCCGGGTTCATCGACGAAGGTGACGACGGGCAGGTGGAACGTATCCGCCAGCTCGATCATGCGCCGCCACTTCTGCGCCCCTTCGGCAGTCATCGCACCTGCGTAGTGCCGGCAGTCGTTCGCCAGCACCGCCACCGGCTGGCCGTCGAGTCGCCCGAGACCGGTGATCTGGCCCGGGCCGTAAGCGCGGGTCATCTCGAAGAAGCTGTCGCGGTCGAGTACTGCCGTGAGGATGCGGCGCATGTCGAAGGGCGTGTTGCGCTCGCGCGGCACGATGCCGAGCAGCGCCTCGTCGCGGCGCTCGGTGTCGTCGTGGCAGGCAAGGCGGGGCGTCCGCTGCCAGACGTTCGACGGCAGATAGGAAAGGAATGCGCGCATCTGCGTCAGGGCGTCGAACTCGTCGTCCGCGAGGTTGTCGACCACGCCACTCAGCGCATGCACCTCCGCACCACCGAGCTCGTCCTTCGTCATGCTCACGCCGAGCGCGCGTTCCACCAGTGCAGGGCCACCCACCAGCACCTGCGCGGTGTGGCGCGTCATCACGCTGAAGTGCGAGGCAACGAGCCGCCCCGCAGGGAAGCCGGCCACGGCGCCAAGCGCGGCAGAAACCACCGGCACCTGCCCCAGCGCGTCCGCGATCACCTTGAAGCGCGGCTCGGTGAACACCGGATCACCGGCCGGTGCGCCGGCCTTCGGGGCTGCGCCGCGCACGCTGCCGCCACCACCCTCGAGCAGGCGCAGCAGCGGCACGCGGTACTGCAATGCGAGGTGCTCGGCATACACGCTCTTGCGCAGCCCTGCGGCATTCGGCGAGCCGCCACGCAGCGTGAAGTCCTCGCCACCCGCGACGACCCGCCGGCCCTCCACGGTGCCGAAGCCGAGCACGTAGTTGGCCGGCGAGTAGCCGGTGACGTTGCCGTCCTCGTCGTACTCCGGTGCAGCGGTCGCAAGACCCTGTTCCTGGAAGCTGCCGTAGTCGAGCACCGCCGCGATGCGCTCGCGGATGCTCAGCCGGCCCGCCGCATGCTGGCGTGCAATGCCGTCCTTGCCGCCCTGGCGCAGCGCCTCGGCACGGCGGCGCATCAATTCATCGACTTCGGGCTGCCAGGTCATCTTTCGCTCCACGCAAGGGATGGGTCGCCGGAAATCCAGCCGTGGACGGCAGCGCGACCTGCCGCAGCCGTGCCGCAAGCCAGCGGCATGGCGCGCCCGCCACCGATGGTACGGGAGCACGCCGCGCGTCGAGCATGACCCTGGCGTCGGTGGCGCACGTGCGCGCGGCGCGGAAGCACAGGTTCGGTTCTTGACTAGACTGGATCGATACCGCCCCGAGCACTCGAATCGCAGCCCCACCTACCGGTCATGCCACGAAGGATCGCATCGCAATGAAATGGAAAGTTCTGCTTGGCATCACGCTCACCAGCGTCTGCTGCGTGGCCCTCGCCTGCGTCATGGTCGCCATGCTCGGGAGCAGCGCCACCACGCCGGGGGCACTGTTCGCCATCGTGCTCGGCACGGGGATGCTGGCGGCCGCCGCGGGCTGGGTGGTGCAGAGCCAGCTCACGGCACCGATGGCCGAACTCGTGCGCTCGATGCGCGGCATGGCCGAGGGCCAGGTCGACCTCTCGCGCCGCCTGCACGCCACCAGCGACGAGGAACTGCGCGACTTCGCGCACTGGTTCAACGCCTTCGTCGATCGCGTGCATCGCATGGTGAACCAGTTGTCGCAGACGAGCTCCACCCTGTCGCGCACGGCGGACGAGCTGGCCGACAGCTCGCGCGCGGCGAGCCAGGGCACGAACGACCAGCGGCAGGAGATTTCGCAGGTCGCCTCGGCCGTGAACCAGATGTCCAGCACGGTGCAGGAAGTGGCGAACAACGTCGCGACCGCCGCCACCGATGCCGGCAACGCAGACACCGAGGCCAATGAAGGCAAGCAGGTCGTCGCCGAGACAATGGACGCCATCCGCGCCCTTGCAAGCGACATCCAGCGCGCGTCGGACGTGATCTCGCAGCTGCAGAAGGAATCCGAGAACATCGGCTCGGTACTGGACGTGATCCGCGGCATCGCCGAGCAGACGAACCTGCTGGCACTCAATGCGGCGATCGAGGCTGCACGCGCCGGTGAGCAGGGCCGCG
>SXGT01870358.1_pt1 | contig 28521 bp, 36 predicted proteins | sample 3176221 | NCBI WGS metagenome assembly SXGT01 (sample SAMN11356862, study PRJNA531348) | freshwater metagenome | isolation source: freshwater sample F1-120 | place: China: Fuxian Lake, Yuxi | collected 2017-12-25 | reverse complement strand
TCTTCGGCCTCGACAGGGAGAAGGTGCCGTATCGGTTCTCGGCGGATTACCAACCGCCTCCGGAGGAGTATGCCGTTCCGCAGCTTGAGTTCCTGGAGGTCGGCGACGTCGTGAGACCGACGGAGCACGGGGAGGGGCCGGACTTCGTCGGCGTGATCACTTCGGTGTTCCCGAGTAGCGTCGCCAACCCATACCACGTGAAGTGGAGCACAGGGAACGTCGGCACCGGCCTGGAGAGGAAGCAACTGGTCTTCCTGATGCGGCCAGGCGCACCTCCTTCCTCAAGGCAGCCCGGAGATGGTGATATGGAGTGGACGCTTCGCATGTCGGCTCCCGGGGAGGCTCCAGAACCAGAACTCCGACTCGACAGCCCGACCCACGGCCCCACGATCCAGGCCTGGGTCAAGATGCTCCGCGAGCTTGGCGTGCTCGAGTACGAAAGCACGGATGTGAGGCTGGTCCTCGGGCCTGTCCAGCCGGCCAACGTCGCCCTCATGGATCTGGCCAGTGCCAGGGCAAGGGCGGAGGCCGACACGCAAGAGGAGCCGGAGACCCCCGAGGCGGCTCACAAAAAGCTCTTCAAGTCCGTATTGCCACCGGGAGCACCAATCCCACCGTTTGCAGGTAAGAGACCGTGAGCCACAACGACGTTCGATGGTATCTCGAGGATGGCGACGATGCCGCGCGCACGCTCGTCCAATACGTGCGCTCGCTTCGTGAGGAGCAGCAGTACAGGCACAACCAGCGCCTGCTTCACGCTGCGCTCTACGGGGGGAGTGAGCTGTACGGCTTCGGCCCCGAGTACCGTACGCAGTTGATGAACGGTCCTACCGACCGACTGGAACTCAATATCTGCCGGACGATGGTGGACGCGGTGACAGCGCACATCGCAGCCCGCGCCCAGCCAAGGGCAACGATCATTACCGACGGCGCCACCTACGCCACGCGCAAGCGCGCTCTGGTCATGGACCAGGGCATCGCCGGGGTGAACTACTCCGAGAGGGCCAACGCGAAGTTCCGGCGCACCTTCCGATCCGCGACCATCTTCGGCGAGAGCTGGGTGTGGATCGAGGCCGATCATGTGTGGGGCAAGCCCAAGATCAGCCGCACGCTCCCAGGTGAAATTGTCGTGGACGAGGACGAGGCGCAGGACGGGGAGCCGCGGCGCATCTACCGGCATCGCTACTACGATCGCCGGGTGCTGATGGGCATCTTCCCGCAGCACAAGGAGGCCATCCTCGCGAGCAACGCGAACAACGACATGAGGGCCTACGGCTACGACCCGAGTAAGGACAAGGTACTCGTCTACGAGGGCTGGTCTATGCCCTCCAGCCCCACGGCCGGGGACGGCCGATACCTCGCCGCGCTCGACGGCACATGCCTGGAAATGCTGGAGTGGATGCGAACCTACTTCCCAGGCTCACGCTTTGCCTGGAAGGAGCCGGAGCATGGCCCTTACGGTGTTGGGCTGGTGGAAGACCTCGCCCCGCTCCAGGTGAGGATCAACGATCTACTATCCCAGATCAACAAGGCCCACGAGATCGTCGCCGGCAAGTGGATGGTGGAAAAGGGGAGTGGTGTCAACCCGAACCACATCAACGACGAGCGCGACGGAATCCTGATGTACGTGGGCGCCATGCCCGTCTACGTGACGCCGAACGCCATCCCTCCCCAGATGTACGAATACCTCTGGCGGCTCAAGAGCGAGGCGTACCAGATCACCGGCATTAGCGAGCTCGCGGCCACGGCCATGAAGCCCGCGGGGTTGAACTCCGGGGTTGCGCTCAGGGCCTACGAGGAGAACCAGTCCAAGCGATTCTCGGAGGTGATCCAGGCCTACGAGGATTTCTCTTGCGACGCCGCGGTGAAGGTGGTGGACGCGCTCACCGACCTGGCGATCGAGGGTGACGTGCGAGTGCGTGCGATCACCAACGGCAAGCTGAACGAGGTGGATTGGAGAAATAACGCGTTGGACACCAATGCGTTCGAGATCCAGGTACATCCAACCAGCGCCCTTCGGAAGTCTCCAGCCGGGCTTCTGGCTTTCGTGGAGGATGTCGCGAAGACGGGCGCCTTCGAGCCCCAACGCCTTGCGACCCTCCTCTCCGATATCCCGGACGTAAAGGCGCTCGTGGATGGACTGGACCCGACGCGCGAACTCACCGTGCAGATGCTCGCCACGATCGTGGACAGCGATGGGCACGACATCCCGAGCCCTGAGCCAAAGATGCAACTCGGCAGAGCCTTTCAGATCGCCCAGGAGGAATACCTTCGCTATCGCGCCAGCAAGGTGAGCGAGGATGCCCTCGACGGGATCGATCGCTGGATGTCGCTCTGCGAACTTCTCAGGGCCGAGGCCGAGAAGGCCGCCGCCATGAAGGCCCAGGGGATAGATCCCAATGCACCCCCGGCGCTTCCTGAGCCCACACCGCAACTACCCGCGCCCGAGGGCGCGCCGACCGGAGCACCCATTCAATGACCGTCCAAGCCTTGCCCGAAGTTGCCCCCAACGCCCCCGAGGTGATCGCCCAGCCGGACACGGACGACGCCACCGATCGCGCGTCCGCCATCTCCCAACTCTCCGGCGATATGGAGGGACTCACTGGCAGCATCGTTGGGCGCCCAAAGGCCGGGGAGGGGGACCTTGACGCGGAGGTCATCGTCGACGCTCCCGCGGATGCCGAGGAAGCCGACGTGTCTGGGGAGGCCAAAGAGGAAGAGGAAGAGGCCGCACCAGCACCCGACGCCAAAGCCGAGGCCGAGGCCGAGGCGCGCCGAGCCGAGCGCCGGGAGGCTGCACGTCGGGCTGACCAGTTGTCTGCCCAGAAGCGCGCGGACAGCAAGGCGGCCAAGCGGGCCGAGATCGCCCGCGCTCAGGCCGCCCAGTTGGCCGAGGAAGCCCGGCATAGGGAGGCCCGGGCCATCCACCAGCACCAGCAACTGCAAGCGGAGCAGCAGGCCTTTGCGGCCAAGCAGCAGGCCATCGCCGAGGCCATCAAGGCCGGTGGCATCGACGCGCTGGGGGCCTATGGGCTGGACTACCAGGAGCTCACCAAGCAGGAGTTGGAGCGCAGCGCCCCCGATGCGGTGGCCAGGCGCGCCATAGCCGAAATCGAACGACTGAAGTCGGAACTCGTCGAGCGGGACAGGCTCGCCCAGCAGCAGGCCGAGGAGGCCCAGCGCCAGCAGCACGAGCAAGCCCTGGCTCAGGACAAGGCGAGGCGACAGGCGAGGATCGTAGAGGTCCTCGCCGCGCCGGACTGCCCTCTTGAGTATGCGCCGCTGATGACTGCGGCCTGGCAGGCCAGGGAGGCGGAGGATGTCCGAAAAATCGTGCTCGAGCGCTACGACCGTCTCCCAACCCTTACGGAGGTCGCGAGGGAACTTGACGCCCGCGCAAAACAAGATATCACGTACCTGGAGGAGACCCGCACGCGGCGACGCGGGTCTACGACGCCAGGCGAGGCGCAGACACCCCCGGCGACGACTCCAGCAGCAGCGGCCCCATCGGCGACGAGGCCAACGGCGCGAACCCTGGCCAAGGCCGACGCGACGAGAGCGGGCGCAAAGCGCGAGCTGACAGAAGAAGATCGCTACAACGCGGCTCTTCGCATGCTCGCAGACATGAAGTAGCCCGTCTATCGCCGGTTACCTGAATCCACGGTTCGCAGGTTCCAACCTCGAACTCGATGGAGGCCTATCATGGCCGCAGGTGGTGAGACGACTACGACCTTGAGCAACGTGCTCAAGATTCGATACCCGCAGAAGAAGCTGCGGATCATGAACTACAAGAACTCCCAGTTCTGGGGGATGCTCAAGAAGGATGAGCAGATGGGTGGCGCCTCCTGGAGGGTCACCGTCAACTACGGCCGCTCCCAGGGGTCTGCCGACTTCACGACCGCGCTGGCGAACATCACGTCGGACGACGACGCTGGGTTCACGGTCACTCGGGCCAGGGACTACCACGTTTGCACCGTCTCCTCCGAGGCGATTGCCGCGACCAAGGGCGACGCGAACGCGCTGATGGGCGCGTTGGAGAAGTCCCAGGAGTCGGGCATGATTTCCTTCAACCGCTCGGTGAGCCAGGCGCTCTACCGCAACGGTGGAGGGGCCCGAGGACGACTCACCGCGGCCAGCAACCCGGGCACGGCCAGCGTCACCCTCCGCAACCCGGAGGACAGCGTCCACTTCGAGATCAACATGTACATCGCCAGCTCCGCCGCCGACGGCACGAGCGGCGCGGTGCGTGTTGGGTCGGAGAAACTGGCCGGCGTCAACAGGCGCACGGGTGTGCTCACGAGCACGAGCGCGAACTGGAACGTGGTCACCACCGCAATGGCGGCCTCAGATTTTCTGTTCCGAGCAGGCGATTTTTCCGCGCTCCTTAAAGGGCTGCAGGCGTGGCTGCCGGCCTCGGATCCAACGTCGGGCGACTCCTTCTTCGGTATCGACCGCAGCGTGGATCCGATGCGCCTCGCGGGAGTGCGGTTCATCGCCTCCAGCGGCGCCGCGAAGGAAGACACGATCATCGACTGCGCGTCGCTCCTTGGCCGCGAGGGCGGAATGCCGGACCACGTTCTGGTCAACCCGGCCGACAGGGCGGACATGATCAAGAACCTGGGCTCCAAGGCTCAGTACGTGAAGGTGAACAGCCAGGAAGCCACCATCGGCTACAAGGCACTTCAACTCGACGGCGACAAGGGGCCAATCGCGATCCTGAGTGATGCCAACTGCCCCAAGGGCACGTTCTTCATGCAGCAGTTGGACACCTGGACGCTGGGCTCGCTCGGCGCGGTGCCCCACTTCGCCGAGGACGACGGCACCGTGGTGCGCCGGCAGGCGAGCGCGGATGGCGTCGAGTGGCGACTCCGCATGTACGGCCAACTCTTCACCGACGCCCCGGGCTGGAACGCCACGGGCACGTTCTGAGGTCGACATGGCCAACAGGAACTTCAAGACCATCGATGCGGTGAGCACCAAGACTCACGTCTTGGCCTTCAGCTTCGCGCCAAACGGCGCGAGCGCGGTCGATCAGACCTCCATCAAGGGGCGTGGCGTCGCAAGCGTCGCGCGCTCGGCGCAGGGGGTTTTCCTCATCACGCTGGCGGACGCCTACCTCGCGCTTCACGGCGCTCAGGCAACGATCGCCATGTCGGCCGCGACCGATCTGGTGCCCCAGTGGGGCGCCATCGACGTGACCACGAGCACGGGGGGAACCCTGGTGCTGAACGCCAACGCCGCGGCTACGCCCACGGATATCGCGGCCAACGCGGCCAACCGCATCTACATCACCCTCGTCCTCTGCGACGACACGGTGACCTGATGCCGCGCCCCGCAGGCCTCCTCATCGCGATCGGCAAGTCGCCCAAGAAGGGCCTGCGCCCCTCGGACGACGCCACCAAGAGCGAGGAGACGGACGAGGTTCGCGACCTTCTCGGCCAAGCCTACGAGGCCTTGGCCGAGAAGGACAAGGAGGGATTCGTGGATCTGCTCTCGAGCGCCATCAAGGCGTGCTGCGCGGATTACATGGACTCCGACGACGAGGAAGACGACGCCGACAGCGAGGAGCTCTGACACGTGGCCGACACCGCAACGCTCACGAGTATGATCGCGCGGTGTCGGCGCCTGTCGAACCAAGAGACGCTTGACCAGGCGAACGCCCTTTGCACGGACGCCGAGATCACCGATCACCTGAACCACGAGCTGCGCCAGGTCTACAACGCCCTGGTCGCGGCTCGCGGCGGGAACTACTACCGCACCTCCACCAGCTTCAGCACCGTGGCTGGCACGGAGGCGTACAACCTCCCAGCGGGATTCTACCAACTCCTACTTTGCGTGGTGACGGCGGGCGCCGGCAACCGCTTCTCCGTCCCCGAGATGACGGACGCCGAGGCCTACGACTACGAGACCGGCCTGGGCGTCGTGCGGAGTCAGTACCCCGAGCGATACCAACTCCGGGCGGGGACGATCGCCTTCGCACCTATCCCATCCAGTGTGGTCAGCGTCACCCTGATCTACGTCCCAGCGTACACGGCGCTCGCTGCTGGCGGAGACACCTTCGACGGTGTCGGTGGCTTCGAGGAGGCCGCGGTGTGGCGCGTGGTCGCCAACATGGTGACGAAAGACGAACTCGACCCGAGCTTCGCCATCGGCAAGGCCCAGGAGTGGGACGCGCAGATCAAGGCGCTGGCGGGTGACCGCGACGCGAACCGACCCCAGCGCATCCAGCGTACGCGCCGCCATCGTGACGGCTGGGGGGTCATGCCATGAGGCCTTCCAGGCTCGCGCGCGCCATCGACCCCAACGCGCCTCTGCTCGGCGAGGACAGGCGAAACCGGCTCGTGGACGCCGTCAACCGCATGGCGATCCCCTCGGACGCCAGGCTGGTCACGGACGTGACATTCACCGCGGGGAGCAGCGCCAACGTGGCGCACGGGCTCGGCCGGGCGCCCAAGGGCTTCGTGGCCAGCAACGCGAGGACCAGCGCACCGTCGCTCTACCGCACCCTCCAGAGCGCCGAGCTGGAACTCGTCTACCTGCGACTCACCCACTCCGGCGCGGGGACCACCCTGGTGGACCTGGTGGTGTGGTGATGGGTCTATTCGGGCAGCTTGCAGGACCAGATCAAAAAGACGCGCCGGACGTTCCTGGAGCGGCTCTCGGTATTCGAGCGTCCGATAACGGTGTCCCCTGCGGCGACACCGACAAATCGCCCGGTGCTCTCGGTCTCCACCTCGTTGCTGCCTCCGGAGTGTTCGATCTTGTAGCCTTTTGGGCATTTGGCGCTGGCGATCTCCATGCACCCATCCACGCCATCGCAGCCCACGGAATAGCGCTCTCGGCCGTCCTCGGTAGGACGCGGGAGTACGTTGACGTCGGGCGGGAAGCAGGCGGCGAAGAGGATCGGGAAGACCGAGATGGGGAGTGCGCGCATTCACTTCACCGCGTAGGGCAGGTTCCAATCGCACTTGCTCGTGTGCTTGGGCGCCGCGCCCAGGAGTCGCGGCCCGTCCTCCAGCGGTCCCCCGTCGTAGAAGGTCACGAGCGGATCGGAGTCCGGTCCGCAGTCGAGCGTGGCGGTGCCGCCCGTGCGCACGAGCGTGCACTTCGGGTAGTCGGTAGCGAGTTGGGCGATGTCGCCCTCCAAGATCGTGGCGTCCTTGGTGCAGCAGCGTGGAATGAGCTGGGAGGGTACGCAGGGCTGACCCACGCCTCCGCAGACCTTGCAGGTGCAGGTGGTCCCGCTGGCGCAGGCGCTCTTCGAGGTGCACGCGACCGGCGGCTGCCCCTGGCTGCACTGAGATCGGCTGAGGAAGTAGGACCAGGTGAACGTGACCGCGACGGCCGCCTGCGGGGCGGCGTCCGGCGGCGCTCCGGTGTCCCCCTTCCCCCCGTCGACCTCGGGGGCGGCGTCCACGGGAGGGGCCGCGTCGGGCGGCACAGGTCCGCCCACGGCGGAGATGCACTCGCCGGCCACGCATCTGGGCTCCTCGGGCGCCGACGAGCAGGCGCACGCAACCACCGCACCGAGAGCCAGCCATCCGCGCATGGGGACCTCCGAGTGGATGAGGCTAAGGCGTCGGCCCGGCACGCGCAAGACGAGGTCTCCCCATGGTGACCCCGTCCACGGTCCTAACTATTCCGTTTCGTTCAGGAATCGGCCAGGACGTCGACCCTGCCCAGGCGCCCCCCGGCACGCTCACGGCGCTCCGCAATGCGGTCTGGGCGCGGACGGGGGAGATCCGAAAGCGTCGGGGGGTCGCGGCGGTCAGCATGAGCGACGGCTCCGCCTCTCTTGCCCCGAAGCGGCTCCTCGTGCGCGGGGACGAGCTCGCCTGCGTGGTGACCAACGCCTCTACGCGGACGCGGCTCTACTCCTACCGGACCAGCCTGGCGACATGGAGGAACACGGGGGAGATCTCCCCGTTCTCGGCCTCGTGGCAGACGCTCTCCGACTCCGTGGAGAGCATCACCGATCCCGAGATCGCGGTGAGCGGCACGCTCCTCGTGATGGTGTGGAGGAGCGGGAACGTCCCCACCGGCGAGTCCACGGGCCGAGGCTCGCTCTATGTCCAGGTGCTGGACGTGAGCACCTACGCGGTGATCATGCCGCCGACGCTCCTCATCGGCACTCCCACCTTTGGCTGGAAGCCGCGGCTGGTTATTACCGGCGGGTTCGCGGTGATCGCCGCGGGCTACAACGCCACCGATCTGCGCGTGTGGCGACTCAACCTCACCACGCTGGCCGCACCGTCCCTGTCTGCTGCCCTGGCGACATTCGGCGCGAGCGGGACGACGGCCTACGTCTACGGAACGCTGACGGAGCGCCCAGCCCTGGACATGATGGTCCTGGACTCCGACAACGTCCTTATCGCCTATGCCGACGTGGCAAACCCCGTCATCAAGATTCTGACGGTCAAGGTCTCCACGCTGGGAGTGACGGCGTCCGTTTCGTTGGCAAGCTACGCCGCAGTCGACCCGGTTACCAGCATCAGCATGGACGGCACTCCTGGCGGCGTCGTCTTCGTAGCCTGGGCCACCTATTCGGGGGCAGCCATCGGCACCTACCTCGGGGCGTGGAATTTCGGAGCGGGCGCCGAAGCCTTCGCGGTGGTCGTCCTTGACCCTATCGCGGCGCATCGCGTGGCCGTGATGAAGGCCACTGCAAAGGCACTCGTCGTGTGGGGAGGGTACTCCGGCGTCTACGACTCCACGGGCGTGCGCTCGGTGTACAGCTACGCGGACGGCCAGGTGCTCACCCGGCCTTTTCAGATCGGCGACGTCGCCTATGCCGCGTTCGCGAGCCGTGAGATCTACGTTCCGGGTGCGTTCAACATCGCGCTTCAGCCGGCCTCCGTGTTCGTCGGACAGATCCCACTGACGAGTTCAATCGCGCCGAGTTACGAGCCGATCATGGCAATGGCCAGCATCGCCCCTCGGCTCTCCGGTCAGCGAACCATGACGGTGAGCAACCCGATTCAGGTCAGCACCGAGTGGCTCTTGGTGACGCCGGCAAGCTCCGCGCAGTGCGTGGAAGTTGGCAATCAGCAGGCCCAGATCTCACGGCTCGCGACGGCCGACGATAGCACCTACGCCTCGGTGAACTTCGCCCAGGAGGACGCGCTGGTGGCATGCGCCATCCCGTGCGTGTACGACGGCGCCTCCATGCTGGATGTCGGGTTCGGCGGCTGGTTCACGGTGACCGGCACGCTCACCAACCAGGTCGTGGTCGGCGCTTCGATGCCCGTGGGCGTCTACGGCTACGCGATGGGCATCGAGCGCAGGGACGCAAGGGGACTCCTGCATCGCTCGCCCACGTGGGTGGCCGGGACGGTGACTCTGGCAGGCGCGGACAACTCGGTGCGCATCGGTGGATTTCCGAGCTTCACCCTCACAGGTAAGCAGCGCGTGGGCGACTTGTCGCTCGGCACCACCGCGCCCTACTGGGTCCTCTATCGGACGGACTCAGGGGGGAGCACCTACTACAAGACGTCGAACCCGCCAGGCCTCAACGCGATCAAGAACGCGAGCACGAGCCCGACGCTGGGGAATCTCGACGACACACTCAGCCTCGCCGCCGTTCCCAACCGCACCATCATGTACACGACCGGTGGCGTGGTGGACGACGAGCACCCCCCTGGGTTCCTCGACGTGCGCGTGCATCGCAATCGCCTCTTCGGCGTCTCCGGGGACAAGCGAACGATCTGGTTCTCCAAGTCCATCTTGGACGATCCAGGACTCTTCCCTGGCTTCAATGATGCCCTGACCTTCCGCGTGGACGATGGCGGGGATGTGGTGGCCATCGCCTCTCACGCTTCCGTACTCCTGGTGTTCACCACCACGGGCGTCTACTACGTGGAGGGAGACGGCCCCGGGCCCAACGCCCTTCAGAGCGATTACACGCCCCCGAGGCGGATCGCCGCTGGCCAGGGGTGCTCTACGGCGCGCAGCGTGGTCTCCGCGCCAGACGGCACCTACTACCTTGGTACGGACGGCATCCTGTGCCTTATCAATCACGGACTCCAGGCGATACCCGTCGGCCTTCCTGTTCAGGACACGATCGCGACCTACACCAGATGTACCTCCGCCGTGTTGGTGGAGGCGCATAGTCAGGTTCGATGGACCTTCCGCCTGGTGGGCGGCACAACGGGCGTATCGGTTGTCTACGACTACCAGCAAAGGCAGTGGAGCACGTTCGATTACACGCTCGGCGGCGTGAGTAACTGCGGCATCGAAGACGCCGTGATGTGGAACGGTCTCTATACGATTCTCAGCCAGGCAGGCTCGGTGTTCACCGAGAGCGCCAGCAACTTCTTGGACGTGTCCGCATGGGTGACGCTACAGATCGAAGGCGCATGGATCACCAGCGGGGGGCTCACCGCATGGCAGCGAGTGCGGCGCCTTCAAACCCTCGGCACCTACCAGACCGCGCACGGGCTGACGGTGGAACTCGCGGTGGACGGGAGTAGCTCTTACCAACAGACGGCCACGTTCACCGAGGCGCATACCCTGGTCAACCGGGACGTGGTTACGGTCCATCTCGGGAGCCAGAATGGCATGAACCCGAGGACCAAGGCGATACGGTTTCGCATCACGGACACCACCCCCGTGACCGTCGGGACCGGCGAAGGGGCGCGCTTCTCAGGTGTCGGACTCGAGATCGTTCCAAGGTCCGGAGTGGGCCGCCACGGCGCGGCGGGGAGCAAGGTATAATGGGAGGCTGGGTAGGAGATCAGTGGTTCGACGACCCGCTGGCAGAGCGCCAGCGGCAGAATCGAGAAGCGCTCGACAACCAGCAGCGGGCGCAGGAGCAAGCAGCCAACGACGCACGCGTTGCTCGTGGGATGCATTCGCGCGGCGGCTCCGGTCTGCTCATGGACAAGGGGGATGGTCGACTGAACGCAGGCGTCGCCGCCGGCGGTCCCCAGGGGACATCCATCTTCGGCTATGGCGGCAAGGTGGGTCAGGCGGACATGGACGCCGCCTACTTCGAGCGACAGGCCGAGGAGGCGGACAAGCGATTCGCTCCAACCATGAACTGGGGCGCCTTCTCGCAGGACATCAACAACGCCAACGCGATGCGCGGCGAAGAGACCTACGGGCTCGGGCTACTCGCGGACGCCATGGACACGAGCAAGCCGTCCCTGGCCAGCTCCGCGATTCTCCAGGGCGCTCGGGACAACTACGGCGCCCAGCTCGCCGCTGCGGGTGGGGCGCGCGGCGGAGCCCTGGGGCAGCTCGCCGCCCGCCGCAGCGCGGAACTCACGGGGAATACCCTGGGGCTCCAGGCCCAGTCTCAGGCCCAGCAACTCCGCGCCATGGAGGCTGCCCAGGCCCGAGGGCAGTACGGACAGGCTGCGGGCGCCATGCGCTCGGGAGACATGGCATACGGGAACGCGGCGCTCGCCCAGCAGGGGGCCGACGCATCCAACCAGCAGCGTCAGGCGGAGCTCAACGCGCAACGTGAGATGGCGGCTAGGAAGAACGCATTCGGCGTGCGCGCCGCGGCGCTGGAAGGCAACCTCGCCCACGCTGCATATGCCGCCAGGGAAAAGGGCGCCGTCCTCGGGGCCATGACCGCCAATAGCGCCCAGGTCGCGCAGGCGCAGGGTCAGGCCATCAGCGCGGCGGCGGCGGGCGCGGCGGGTCTCGCCGATATCGGCGGCAAGGTCTACGGCGATATGACCAGCTCCTCGACACCGAAGAAGAAGCCGCCCACCGGAGAGGAGAGCTACTGATGGTTCGCATGGCAGGAGATGGGGGAATCACCGCCAGCGGACTCAACCCGCACGGCGACGATCTGGATCAGTACGAGGGAGCCAACCAGGACCCGCTCTCGTTTGGTGGCTCCGTGGGGCGTCATGCCTGGGATCCAAAGAACGGATATACGACCATCCAGGACTCGCGTGCTCAAGAACTCGCCGGGCAAGCCCGTGGCCTCGCCATGGGCGCGGACGGACGCAAGGCGCCCAAGCTGGACTTCACGGGTTATGACCAGTCTCGTCAGCAGGCCAGCCAAGCCCGGGGACAGGAACTCTACGGACTCGATTCCTTGCGTCAGGCGGCCACTGGAGGCGTCCCGAGCGCCGCGGCCATCGGCGGGCGCCTTGCTGGAGATCAAGCCCTTCAGGCGCAACTGGCAGCCCAGGCCGGGCGCGGCGGGGCAGGGACCGCGCTGGCGGCCAACCAGGCGGGGGCCTACGGCATGGCAGGAGCCTCCCAGCAGGCCGGGCAGGGCCTGGCCGGAGAACTCGCGCTGTCCAGGGGACAGTTCCAGGGGCTGGCCGGGGATATCCGTGGGCGTGATTTCGCGTCTGCCAAGCAAGCTATCTCCAGGGAGACCCTTGCCGCGGACGTGGAGGCAAGGCAACGCGCGCTGAACGCGCAGCGTGAGGCGTTCTACAACGCGCAGGAACTCGCGACCCAGCGAGCGGCCCAACAGGCCGGCGCCGCGCGCCAGAACATCGCCCTCGACAACTGGAGTGCGGAGGCCCAGGCCATCATGGCCGCTAAGGCGAAGTCCAGTCAGGAGATGGCGGAGGCCGTAGGTGCTATCGCATCGACAATGGGCACGGTCGGTGAAGCCATGTCCGACGAACGAATGAAGACGGATATCCGACCGGTAGGAGCAGCCATGGCAAGCAGCAAGCGAGGATCTCTTTACGACCCGAGCACGGGACTCGGGCGTCGCAACTCTGGAGAGCCCGACGGGCTCGGCGAGGAGATCTTGAGCTTCCCGCCGGAGCATGTGACCAAGCCGCTCGATTACGCACGATACAGGGGTCCCTACGCGGAAGCGTCCCGGGGACTCACGGCGTACCGGGAGATGGGCGCGGAAGGGCCGAGCGTTCGGGATAGGGAGCGAACGCCCACCGCGCTCTCGAGCGACGGGCGCGGGCCACTTCGCGGAGAGGGCATTTCGCCGCTGCCGAGGGGGGAGACGCGCGTGGCGCGGACGGAGATGGAACTCCCCGCTGGCCCGGACGTGCGGGACTACGGGGAGGTGGACGCCCCTCCGCCACCGGGGCCCATGGCGCAGGCCTGGGACAGCCGACGCGGGGACTGGGCCGACCGCACGGCGGGGACCTACGGAGACACGGGGACCGGAGATGGTCGGGGTACGGGCCCCGGCCCAAGAGGCTCCAGCGCCGCCCAGGACATGCTCCGAAGCACAGCGCCCGTGGCCTACCGCTACAAGCCCGGAGTGGCCGGGGAAGACCCCTCCAAGGAGCGCTACGGCGTGCTGGCGCAGGACCTGGAGCGCTCGCCCATGGGCGCCTCCTTGGTCCACGACACCCCGCGCGGGAAGGTCGTGGACACGCGACACGCGGCGCTCGCCTCTCTGGCGGTGGGGGCAGATCTCCAGCGGCAGATCGACCAGATGAAGGCGGGGCAGGGGCCTCGGCTGTTCGCCGAGGAACAGCTCCAGCGCTGGGGCGCACAGCCCGAGCCGGCTACCTACGGAGACCCTGCGATCTCTGTCGGGCGCACGGGCTCGCGGAGCGCGCCGGAGGGCTATCGCGCACGAGGGGGCGAGGGGCGCCTCTTCGGGCCCCAGCCCACCGAGGGATTCGACGCGCGCCACGGGCTCGCTCCTGGCTCGGGGGATTTCTATCGCACCGAGGACATCGACGAGCAGCGCATGCGCAGGGCGAGGGGATAATGGCCTCCACCAAACGTCAACAGCTAACGCCGGACGAGCGGAAGCAACTCGCCTGGGCAGATCAACAGATGGAGGCGTATGGCCAGCTTGGCGCAAGCGGGCCATCCACTGTCGCACTCGGGGAGGAATACAGGACACCGCTTTCTCCTGACAACGAGTCTCAGTTTCAGAAGTGGGTGCGTGAACAGCGCGTCCCTTATCGCGACGAAGCAAACGCAGATTACGATATGCGCGGCTTTTGGCTGGGGCAGAAGACAAATGACAGCCGCGCCACGCAGGCCATGAACGCAGGCGATGGAAGGATGCATTTCCCGGACACATGGAAGACGCCGTCGCACCGAACGTTCTCGAACGAATCGATCTACGCAACTCCCGACGCTCCTCACTGGGAGGGAAATCGACTGGTTGCCACTGACGGACGCACCATCGCGGACGAAGACCCCAGTCCGTCGCTGCTGAGGAGAAGGCGATAATGGCCGCCCCCGAAGATTTCCTCGCCGCGCAGATGGGCCTCTACCCCGGCTCTCCAGGCTACGAGCAGTGGAGGCAGATGGCGGGGCTTGCCACGCCCGTGGACGGCCCGGTCACCCTTGCCGCGCCCCCAGGCCCCGAACTCGGAGGCGACGCGTTGCGAGACGGGATGGCGCCCCGCGGCGCTGGCGGAGGTGCGCCCCCCAGTGCCGCCGCACCAGACAGGCCACGCTCCGCCGCAGAAGCGGAGGCGATCGCCGCGCGCGAAGCTGCGCTCTCGTCTGCGGGGCCGGGGACTGTGCCCACGGAGCAGGGCGTGGTTAGCGAGCGCGAGGCCCGAGCCGCCGAGTCGCTCGCCGCGCGTGAAGCTGCGCTCGCCGAGTCCAAGGCGAGGCCGGGCTCGGCGCCTTCGGAGGTCGGAGTGGTCACCAACGCGGAGAGCGTGGCTCGCTCCGCGGCCAACACGGCGCTCCGCGGACTTGGCACCGGAGGCATCGGTGCCGTGGTCGAGGCGGTTGCGCCGGGCACGGTTGGGGCACTCGCAGATCGCGCCGTCCCCACGCTTGGCAAGGTCGTGGCGCCCAAGGCCACCACACCCGACGAGGAACCGAAGACGCCCGAGCGCGACCCGTGGTCCTATCGCCCGGCAGGTGGGGGCGGCGGCGCTGTCGCCGTGATTCCTGGACACCGCACGCCGGGCCAGTGGCAGGTCCAGGAGACCCAGGGGGTCGCCCCTGGGGCCGTGCGCGACTTCATCAGCGCAGACGAGCACGCGCGCCGCGCCGCGGAGATCTCGGCAGCGGCCGGCAAGGAGGAAGCCGACAAGCAGGCGGCCTTCGCTCTCGGCTTCCAGCGTCAGAAGGAATTCCACGACGAGCAAGCCTCCTTTGCCGCCGACCGCAGGCAAAAGAGGTTCGATGCAGCGATTGCCAACTACGACAAGGCCATCGACGCCACGGCATCGAGTGGCCCCTTCGACAAGAGCGCTGGCGCCATCATGGGCGCTCTTGCCATGGCCCTTGGCGCGTACGCGCAGCCCGTCACCGGCCACAACGCCGGGGCCGAGGCGCTAAAGGCGACCATGGATCGCAGCATGGCGGACCAGAGGGCCACGATGGAGCGCGAGGGCAACAAGCTCTCGCTCCTCACCAAGCAGCTTGGCTCCGAGGAGGAGGCCGAGAAGGTGCTGCGGATCGCGATGATCGACCGCGCCAAGACACAGCTCGACGCGCTCACCGCGGGCTCGAAATCGGAGAGCGTTCTTGCCAACCGAGACGCGGTGCTCGCGAAGCTCGACACCGAACGCGCGCAGCTCCAGCAGCATCTCCGCCAGATCGGGACCGACAAGGTGGTGCGCACCGACGTGATGAGCGCGCCCGTCGTGATCGGCGGCGGCGGCGTGGGTGGCGGTCGCAAGGGCATGGACCCCGGCGACGAGGCCGCGGTTCTGCGCGATCTGGACGAACATCCGCTCACCGAAAAAGAGAAGACGGCGATGACTGCGTATGCCAAGGAACTGGAGGTATCCAAGCTCCCGACGGCGATTCAGAGTTTGGCCAACGCCCAGCTTTACCTGAATGCCTACGACGCCAATAAGGACATCAAGGGCGTTTCGGCAGGACGAGACCATATCAACCCCGTTCTTTCAGGTTGGATCCAGAAGAACATTCCTGACGCCTTCGTCGGCGAGACTGGGCGCTTGAACCGCGTTGCATTCACCAAGGTGAAGAACGACGTGATCCACGCGGTCACAGGGGCCGGGGGCAGCAAGGAGGAGATGGCTCGAATCGTTTCGTCCCTTGAGGGCGCAGGCACGACCGCGGAACTCGCCGCGTCCCTGCGCGCCGCCCAGGCCTCGCTCGAAGCGCAGAAGATGAGCATCGACGCCGGGGTAGATCCAAGGGTGCGCGTTGCGCACGCCCGGGCTCGCAGGGCGCTTCAGAAGTCGAAGAGCTACAAGCAGGACGTCACGCACTCAAGCAAGCCACTCACCCCGACGCCTGGTGAGGTGCCGGAGTGAAGCTGATCGACAACGCCACCGGCAAGGCCACGGACGTCAACGACGCGCAGGTCAAGGACGCAATCCAGTCCGGGGCCTTCCGTCTGCCGAAGGGCGCGACGGAAGCGCCTGTGAACATCGGTGGTCGCGTCGCCATGGTCAAGGCCGACGAACTCAGGACCATGTTTGACCAGGGCGCGCAGGCCGCTCGTGAGCAGGACTACAGGGCGGCGCAGACGCACGCCCGTGGTGAGTCGCTCACCGGCGCGGCGCAGGCCTTTGGGGCGGGGGCCGTGCGCGGCGCAGGCCTGGCGGTGGGTCTCCCCACGGACGTGTTGGCTCTCGGCGTGGCCGACCAACTGGCGGGCTACGATCGCACGACCTTCGATCCCTACGCCGGCAACGTCGCCACGACGATTGGCGACAGATCGCGCACGCTGCTCACGAACCTCAACGAGGACCACGCGCTCGCGAGCGGGACGGGCGAGCTCGCCGGCATGATCGCCGCGGCGGCGGTTACGGGAGGCGGAGTTCTCGGCGCAGCTGGTGAGGCAGGAGCGGCGGGAGCGGCGCGCCTCGGGCTCGGGAGCATCGGACAAGGGGCGTTGCGCGCAGGTGCCGAGGGAGCCCTCATGGGCGGCGTCGGCGCGTTCAACGAGAGCGCGCTGCGTGGCGATCCTGCCACCACGGCGGAGCAGATCTTGGCCGGCGTCGGGCACGGCGCCTTCATGGGCCTGGCCGGCGGCGCTGCCCTTCACGGCGCTCGGGCGCTCGGTGGGCGCGCGTTCAGCGCGGCGCGTGAGGGCGCCGACAGCTTGCTATCCCGGCTGAAGCCTCGCGAGATCGAAGAGCTCGCGCAGAAGCACTTCGGCCACGCGGCCGAGGGACTTGGCGACCGCGTAAGCGATGCCTATGCGCGCGCCGCCAGCACGGCGAGCGGCGCCGACGCCGACGCAATCCGCAACTTCACGGCCCGCACGCCCGAGGGCGCGAGAGCGCGGCGCATCGCCGTCTTCGACGCGGACAAGGTGCAGGCCGAGGCCGCCCGCGCCCTGCGCACCGAGGGCGACGTCATGATCCAGGAGGGTCGCCAGTTGATGCGCGAGCACATGGGCGATCTCAAGCTGGGCAAGGTCGAGCGCACCGTGAAGACGGGCAACGAGGACGACGTGGTGGCGGCGGCACAGCGGCACATCGCGGACATCCTCACCGGCACCGACGCTGCGATCAGCCACGTCGAGGGGACGGGGCTCGTCAAGAGCATCGAGGGCACGAGTACCGCGGCCTACAAGGCCCAGGGTGAGATCGCGGCGGCGGTGGCGAGTGGCGAGAACGTGAACGCCAAGACGTTCATGGCGCTCGACGAACTCAAACGCACCATGCAGCGCTCCGCCGCGGCGGGCGAGGCCGGCGTCCACAACTACACCGAGCTCGCCGACATGCGTGCCGCTCAGCGCTCGATCGATTTCCTGAAGAGCGCCTCCTCCAGGGTGCAGACGGGCCTCGAGGACGTGGCGCTGTTCGGCGACGCCGCGAAGAACCAGGCGAAGATCAACAAGCTTTGGAGCGAGAACATCGAGGCCTCGCGACGCTTCGAGAGTTCGCTTACCACCGACGTCGGGCGAGACCCGACCGACCCTTACCGGCGCCTGCGCGGGATCGATCCTGCGAAGGCCGAGAGCTACACGCGCAACCTGGTTAACCCCAACGCGGACCTGACGCACAAGGCGGTGCAGGACTACACGCGCACCACGCACGATCTGGCCGATGCGATGGCCACGAGCTTCGAGCTGACCCCCGAGCGGCTCGCGCAGGTCGAGCGGATCAAGAGCTCGGCGCGCAAGTTCGGCGAGACGGTGGAGAGCGCCAGCAAGGATCTCACGCTGGCCAACCAGTACAAGGCGATCCGCTCGGCTGAGGGCGAGGCCGGGGGCCTCGGGCTCGGGCTAGGCGCTCTCATTGGTGGAGCCCCTGGAGCTGCCCTCGGGGCGGTCGCCGGCGCCGTCATGCGCCCTGGCAAGACCATCGCGCAACTCGCCGCGATCGAGCGGCTCTCGACGAAGGTCGACAACCAGATCACGCGCGGCGTGCGCGACTTCTTCTCCGGCGGTGGGGCATCGAAGGGCGCCGGCATCGTCGTGCGCGGAGGTGAGGAAGGGGCGCGCGCTCTCGACGGCAAGGCGGCGCGCGCCGCCTTTGAGGAGCGCGTCGCGTCGCTCCGCGAACTCGCTGCAAATCCAAAGGCGATGGCCGACAAGATCGGATCTGCCCTCGGTGACCTGCCGAACGCGGCACCTCAGACGACGGGCGAACTCGCGATGCTCGCGACGAGGGCCACGAACTTCCTGCTCTCGAAGGTGCCCGCAGGCATGACGCCACGGGCCGACGTGGTCGCACCGCACCTGGAGCCCCCGCTCTACTCGGACACGGAGATGCGGAAGTGGAACCGCTACGCGGTCGCCGTGGACAAGCCCACCACGGTGCTCACGTCCATCCAGGGCGGCAGATGCTCCCCCGAGGAGATCGAAGCGCTCAGGGTGATCTACCCTCAGCTGTACGGCAAGGTGACAGCGCAGGTCGTGCAATACCTGGCGGCCCTTCCCGCTCACGGCAAAGGCAAGAAGGTCTCTCGCGGCCAGCGCGGCCAGATGGCCATTCTACTTGGCCAGCCGCTGGACTCGTCCATGACGGGCGCGATGCTCGCTGCCCTCCAGGCCTCCGCTCCACCTCCGCCCCCTCCCAACCAATTGCAGGCGGGGCGATCCATCAATATCGGCACACGTCTTTCACAGCAGACCATGAGCGAGTCGGACAGGCTCGAGAGGTAATCCATGTTCACCGCGCTCCCATTCGTCAACCGCACCACCGCTGGTCAGTTCGTGGATGCCAACGTCGACACCCCGCGATCGGTCCAAGTCCTATCCTCGCTCGTGGCGACAGAGACGGCCGCTGCGGCAGCGACGGGGCGTCTACTCGGCGGAGGCTCGGACGCTCCTGCGGCGCCCACGGCCGCGCAGAGTGCCACGGCCGGAGTCGTGGACGCAGGGCATCGAAAGTTCAAGGTCGCCTACGTGTTCCCCTGGGGCACCACGACCCCGAGCAGCGCCACCTCAACGGTCACGCTCGACGGCACCCACAAGGCCACGGTGACGTTTGCGGCGGCGCCCGCCGGAGCGACAGGGACGAACATCTACGCCAACAGCGCCGGCCTCGACGAGGTGCAGCGGATCACTCTCTCCGCTGGCAACGCGCCCGTGAACGAGCTTCAACGGCTCACGCTCACCGCAGGCGCAGCCGCGGACACGTTCAAGCTGACTTTCGGCGGCACCGAGAGCTCTGTGACCGTGACGCTACCAGGCGGCGGATTTGCCGCGGTACCTCTCGCGGATATCCAGGCATGCCTCGCCGGTATTCCTGCACTCGTCGGCAACGTCACCGTGACCGGCGCGGCGGGCGGACCCTTCGACATCACCTTCAACGGATCTCTCGCTGGTACAAACGTCGGTGACGTCACGATGACGTCGAAGACGGGGGCGGCTGACGGTAATATTGCCACGATCACCACGGGGTCGACGGACAGTTTCAAAATCACCTTCTCTGCTGTCGAGAGTTCGATCGTAAATATCCCTTCAGGCGGGTTCGCGCAGGTCACCCTCACCCAGATCCAAACGGCGCTTACGAGCATCGCCGCTCTCGTTGACAACTACACCGCGACGGGGTCCACGGGCGGGCCATTCACGGTGACGTTCAACGGCTCGCTCACGGATACCAATGTCGGCGCGATGACGATCACGTCCAAGGTGGGCGCAGCCGACGGATCTGTAGCCACCATAACGGGCGGCGTGGCTCAGGGCGGGACATTCCGCAAGGCCGAGACCGGGACGACTCCGAGCGCCGGGCCGGCCGACACGACCTACGCCTACAACACCACGGACGCCGCGCTCGCGGGGTTCACCGCGGCGCCGACCACGAACACCAGCGGCGCCGTTATCGTGCCCATATCGTTGGCCGCTGGGCAGACGTTGGCCGTGTCGTTCGCAAACCCGGTAGCGGCCCTTCGGTTGCGCCTCGAAATCGATACCGGAGCCATGAATGTTGCTGTTCATGGTCAATAGGTAGTAGCCATGTCATCAAGGCCACACGTGGATATGATCTTCACTGGCGATCCAGCTTCGGACAAACATCCGTCGGCCCCAACGATCCGTGTGCCGATCAACGCGGAGCATGGAGGCGACGCGCTCGAGCACGTGCCCCGCGCCCCCGCGATCCCGAGGCCAATCCCACGCGTCGACTCGCCGGGCCAGCTCGCCGCCGTGCGCGCGAGCGCCCACCCGCCGGCGTGGCTCGAAGCGCTCGACGAGATGCGGACCGAGCTCCTCGAGAAGATCGCCGCCACCCGCCAGGAGACATCGCGCGCATCGCGGTCGAACCTCGCCCAGGACGCGACGATCGCGGAACTCGTGGTCGCGAGCCAGGAGCTTCGCTCGGAGCTGTCGACCATGACAGCGACCGCGAAGAAGGTCGACGCGAGCGCGGTCCTCGCCGACAAGAGCGCCGGCAAGGTCGAGGACGCAACCACGTCCTTCTCGGCGGACCTGGCGCGCTTCAAGAAATCATCGAGGACGACACAACTCTTCATGATCTTGATGCTGCTCATGGGCCTCGCGCGCATGGCGGCAGATTTCTTCGGCATCGGGAGGCCGTGATGACCATCGACTCACACCGCACGCTCACCGTGGTCCCCGTGGATGCCGCCGTCGATGCCTATCGCCGGGACGTGAAGAGCCTACGCGACGACATGGTTGAGAGGTTCGAGGCGACCAACAAGCAGTTCCTTGGACTTGTGCTCGAAGCGGAGCGTCGGGAGAAACGCTCCTCCGACGCCTTGGAGGCGCACTCGAAGCAGCTCCTCGCGGCCTTCCTGGAGTTGGAGCGGCGCGCGGCGGCCAGGGAGTTGGTGCGCAACGAGCGCGAGGCGGCAGTCTTGTCGCAGATCGCGGCGCACACGGCGGAGCAAGTCAGGTGGCAGAGATCTGCTAGCGAGCGCATGGCTGCCCTCACGACGGCCGACATCCAGCGCGTCCATGTCGACACCAGGGCCACGCTGGAGACGATGGTCGGCTGGTTCGGCATCAGGCCGAGCACGTGGCGGCTCATCGGCGCGTCGGTCCTCGCCGCGACCATGAGCGCGGTGATGTCGGCGTGCCTCCACGGCGTGGCGCACGCGGCTCTCGCCCGGCCTCCTGCCGCCTCCTCTGTCGACCACACCACGATGGAGATCTTCCCGTGATGCGCACGTTCATTCTCTTCGCGGTCTTGATCGGGCTTCACGCTATCGCCACTGCGTGCGCGCCCAGCGGCGCGCTGTCTCCGAGGACAGCGCCGGCGCCCCAGGCGCCAACGCTCGACCTGCCGAGGATCTTCTGCGTCATCGACCTCCAAGCGCTCCCCGACGCGCAGGTGGTCGAGAACTGCGGCATCGCGCCAGCGCGCCGGGCCGACATGGCGATGCTCCTCGCCGCAGCGCGCGCTCAGCCCGAGAAGGCCGCCAAGCTCGCGGCCTGTATCCACGCTCTTCCTCCCTCTGCGGCTCTCGTCGAGTCGCCTCCACCCGTCGAGGTCCTCTACCCATGAACATCAAGCACGCCACCGTCCGCGCCTTCCTCTTCGCCGGTCTCGGCCTTGGCCTCGTGGTCTTCGACGCATGCAACCCAGGCCAGAAGCAGGCGGCGCGCACGGCCGTCGACTTCGCGCAGACGGCCTGCATCATCGCGAACGCGGCGCTCCCCGACGAGCGCGTGAAGACGGTGTGCGGGATCGTCGACCTCACCCCCGAGTTGCTGCTCCTGCTCGGCCAGCATCGTCATGCGATCGCGGCGGCGCGGGCCGAGGGACAGGCGGGCTCGGCGCGCTGCGCTGGCGATGCCGGTCCGAACGCGAGCGAGCGCAAGTGACTTCCCGCGGCCTCGGCTTCCTCCCTGACGATCCTCGCCTCGTCGAGCTGGAGCTGTACACCCGCCCCGCGGAGGCGCTGGTCGGTGGCGACGCAGGGGTCTCCGAGACGCTCCCCTTGGCGTGGTCGAATCTCGCTCACGTCAAGCAACTGCCCGACCAAGGGCTGACTCAGTCGTGCGTTGGGCAGGCCGCGGCGACGGCGCTCGAGACGCTCTCGCACCTTCACGGACGCCCCATCGCACGACCGAGCGCTCTCGCCATCTACACCTACGCGCGGCTCATCGCGCGCCCGCACCAGCCCTTGGTCGACGTCGGCTGCTCCCCATCGGCTGCCCTTCAGGGAATGCGCGATCGAGGGCTCGTCGCTGAGTCCAGGTGGTCCCTCCAGGAACACGACGTGGACGAGGCGATGCCCGTCGACGTCGACCAGCACGCACTCGACGCGCTGCTCGGCGAGCACCACAGGGCTGCGCCAGGGCGCGGTATCGCGGAGCGACTTCGTCTCGCGATCCACCAGGGCCACGTGCCCATCTACGCCCAGGACGTCGATCAGTCCTTCATGTCCTACGACGGGAGCGCTGTCTTCCGCGACCTCTCGTCGGGCATCCGTGGTCGCCACATGCAGGCGATCGTGGGCTACGGACCCGACTGGTTCCTGGTCGCTGGCTCGTGGGGGCGCGACTGGGGGCGGGACGGATTCGCGCTGGTCGCCGACGAGTTCATGGAGAGCGGCGCTTGCGACAGCTTCATCTTCTTGACCCTCGCTCCGAAGCAGGTGACGTGATGGACGAGATCGAGCGCCTCGAGAAGCAGCTCGCCGACGCCAAGGCTAAGAAGATGGCCGCCGACCGAGCACGCCTATGGAAGCACGTAGACGGTCTCCGCGAGGACGATCTGAAACTCCTCTACGCCATGATCCACGTCCACCTGTACGGCGACGGAGAGGACGACTGACCATGAGACCGATCCTCCTTGCCCTCCTCCTCGTCGGATGCCCCGCGACGGCGCCTGGTCCGGCCTCTCCCGAGCTTCCGCCCCTCGGCCCACCCTCGGCCTACCCGGCGACGTTCGAGGGGGCCTGCGCCAACCTGGAGCGACTGCGCTGCCCCGAGGCGCGGCCCACCCGTTCGGGGATCTCGTGCCCAAGGGTGCTCGAGAGGGCCGCCGAGCTGCGGGACATCCACGTCGCGTGCATCGCCAGCGCCAGCGACCTGGTCGACCTGCGCGCGTGTGGGGGCGTGCGGTGCGTGCCGTGAAGCTGGTCGAGGGCGACGACGAGAACGGGACATGGCGCGTCCCCGAGCCTCGTGCTGCGGAGCAGCCCATCGCGCCCAGCTCGATGGTCGTCCGCATCGTGCGGATCTTTCTCGGCCTGCTCTCGCTGCCCCTGAGGATCTATCGATGAGCGCCGCCGAGACGTTGGCTGCCACCAGTCACGACACCTCCATCTGTCCATGGTGCGACGGTCGCCCCGAGCGGGAGACCGTCGAGACCATCGCCGGGGACATCACCCACCTGGTGGTGAATTGCGAGATCTGCGAGCGCACCGGACGGGTGAGTCGCGAACTCGCCCGGGCCATGTGGCGCGGGATGCCGGGGGCGTGCTGATGGACGGCCCCGAGATCGAGGTGCCCCGCGGCGCCCGCTGGTCGCTCTGCATCGTCGAGTACGAGCTCGCGGGCGGCACCTGGGAGGCGCATGCCGAGGGAGAGAGCGCCATTGGGGCATCTCCCGAGGATGCCCACGCGGAGCTGCGTCGGCTGGTCATGGAACGAAGAAAGAGGTCCAGACAATGAGTACCATCATCCAGCGCGGTTCCTCGGGCCACATCGTCGCGCAGTGGCAGATCGTCGTGGGCGTCCATGGCGATGGCAAGTTTGGGCCCGCGACCGAGGCTGCCACCAAAGCATGGCAGGCCCGAAACGGGCTCGCGCAGACCGGCGTGGTGACCGCCGACATGCTGGCGATGGCCGGCCTCGCCGCGCCCCCGGTGGGCATCGTCCAAGGCACCGACGTATCCGCGCTCCAGGGCCGGGTCCCGTGGGCGGCGCTGGCCAAGCTGGGGCACCGGTTCTCTTATCTCCGGTGCCAGGTCGGCAACCAGCTCTCACGCGACGCGCGCTTCCTCGACAACGCCCGCGAGGCCCCGCGGAATGGCATCTACCCGGGCGCCTACTACTTCCCCTTCCCCCTGCCTCACCTCGACGCGACCAAGCAGGCGCACGGCTTCTTTCTGGCCGCCCACGTGGATGGTCACGCTATCGGCTCTGTCCGCGACGAGCTACCCCCGGCCATGGATCTCGAGTGGCCCCCGCCCGAGAAGTGGGGACAGTGGAAGTGCACGGCGGACCAGATCGTCACCGACGCACTCGACGGGCTGGTGCAGATCGAGTCCGACTTCGCGACGCTGCCTATCCTGTATTCGTATCCGTACTTCCTTCAGGCCCTGTCGAAGGCCAGGCGCTTCCGAGAGCTGCTCCGATATCCACTCTGGATCGCCGGGGGGGCGCAGTACATCAACGGCCACGGCCGGGTGCCCGACATGGCGAAGGAGAAGCCCCCTCGCGTGGTCGGGTGGGAGCGCGACGTGTTCTGCTGGCAGTACGACGGGAACGGCGGCCTTCGCCTACCGAACGGCGTGGACGTCGACGGCAACGTGTTCCTTGGGGACGAGGAGGCGCTGGAGCGCTTCTGCGCCGGGGCGATGCCGCGCGATGTTCCGGTAGGCGCGGAGGAGCAGCCCGTGGGCGCGTCGCCAGCGGACGAGGACGACGACGACGACACCGACATCCACGCGCACCGCCAGGCGAGGTCCGAGCAGATCGTCGCGAGCGCTGCGTGAGCGACGCTCTGCCCGCGAACGCTCGCCCCCTCGACTCCTCCGGCACCGTGCCCATCGCCACGTGCTCGGGTTGCGGGAAGCGCGTCCGGTGTCTTGTCCACGACGGCTACACCTGGCGCCCCTCGTGGTGGACCTGGGACGACTCGACCACGCTGACGGGTCTGTGCACCGGGTGCGCGTCGCCGATCCAACCGCCCGACGAGAGCGGGTGGGGATGGGGGTGAAGGTGGCCGGCGATCACGAGATAGGGCAAGGTGAATGGATGGACTCGCACGATCCCGACATGCCCGATCTCCCGTGGCTACAGCCCACTGCGGAAGGGGAGCGGTTCGCTGCGAAGACCCAGGCCGAGCTTGACGCTCTCGACCGTGCCTACGATCCGACCCTCGACCCGCACGCGCCGGCCCAAGAGAGTGACCTGTCCCCGAGGCTGTCCCTCTCGGTGCGTGCTGAGAGCGGGGAGACCTTGATCGATGGAGAGCGCCTTCGCTGCGTCCGTTCCCTCACGAGGGACGCGTGACGCGCAAGGAGGTCGTTCTGTTTCGCAGAGGAGAGGACGTCGTAATCGTCCGCTCGGAGTCCGGTTTCCCGGCCGATGCGAAGGACAGGTTCCGCGAGTATCTCCGCAAGATCGAGCTTGGAGCGAGCTATCACGAGCTAGAGGCGATCCTCTACGGCGAGACCGTGTTCCTTGATCCTCTGGGGCTCGCTGAAGCGTGCCCCACGAAGGGAGGAGAGGCGTGAAGATGGTCGAGACGACGCAAGCTCTCGCCGATCACCCAGGCGACGACGACGAGGACGAGCGGATGGACCTTGTTTTTGAGGCCTTGGACGACGCATTCTGCGCGGGCGAGTTCGCCTTGGTCGACGCCCGACTCCCGCTCGTCGATGTGACTCAGCACAACCCCACGGTCCTGCTCGGGATATTGACGATGACCTGGCACGCAAAGGAGCACCTGCCCTCGCGCCCCGCCTTCTTGGACGCGGCCGAGGCGTCGATGCGGGAGCGCCTGGGCAACGAGCGGGCGGCGAAGCTGCTGGAGAACCTGCGATGACCCGCCTCCGCAACGCGAGGTCCAGACGCATCACACTGGACTGGGAGCTACGCCGCACCATCCTCGAACGTCGCGCCAGCTACGGCGGGCGAAAAGGACGCCGCGCGGCCCAGAGACTCGCGCCCATGGAACGCTTCATCGCCATGGAGTTGCCGTGACCCTCCGCCAGCGTCTCCACGCCATGCTCGACGGCGCTGCGATGGTGTTCGACCTGGGCGGCGTCTACGGTCCACCGCGGCGGGTGCGCCTTCCGCCCCGCAATCCGAGTGGATGGGCCAGCGACATGTCCAAGGTGTGGGGCGACGTGGCGCGCGCTCTGGCCGAGACCAGACTCCCGCGTTAGACTCCAGCCATCACGCACGGCCAGACCGTGTCGTCCGACCGCGCAGTTCGGGATCTCCAGCAAACCCCAGCACACCCCGCTTCTTCTCGGAGAAGCGGGGTGTTATCTACATTTGTCGCTTAGCCCATCGCGCACACCACCGGCTTCCCCGCCGAGTCCAGCACCACGATCACGTCGGCCTGCTCCAGGAGCTGGGCCAGGCTGAGGCAGAAGAAGGGGCGGGTGCGCTTGCGGGATTTCGTCGTGGTCATGGGATGCAGGGGAGAGGTCCATCGATGCGGGTTTTGGCGAGCGGGGCCGTTGCGAGGGGGTCAATGGACGGCAAGTTCGCGACGCCGCCGGCCCATTCCATTCCCAGGCAATACCCGTTCGAGACGTTCGCTGCGTAGCGCCGCAGGCGCAAGTGCTCAGCGTCGCATCGCTCGATTTGTGCCAGTCGGCAGGCTCGTGAGGGGTCCATTCACCATCGATCAGGACTGCTCCGATCATCAGCAGAGCGCCCGTCTCGCACAACGTGGCCGGTGGGTCGCTGGACGTCCACCGCATAGCCACCCGGCATTGCTCGCAGGCCTGCACGTGACTTTCAAAGGTCATCGGCGCTTCTACATGGTCTTCCGTAGGCTGGTAACCGTGGCCGGATTGGCCAGCAGCCAGTCCCTCAAGTCCGAGGGCGGCGCTCATCGACACACCACGCAGCGCACGCCCCGACAGATCGTCACGTGGGCCCGGGCACGGGCGAAACGCCGAGCGCTCTCGCCCTCCAGGATGGCGGCGCTCTCCTCCTCGCTCAGGGGCTCGCGGGGGAGCCCTTGCCTGAGGGAGGCGCGGAGCTCCGCGTCGTCCCTCCCCCGGGCGCGCTTGGCGGCGCTGACGAGGGTGGGCAACTCCGCCCACGAGAGCGTGCAGACCTCGTCGGCGGCGAGGTGGAGGAGGGCAGGCGGGATACGCCCGGGCACGAGCCGGCCGAGGCGGTCGGACAGTGCACCGTCGCCCCACAGCAGGACTCTCGTCCCGTCGAAGGTCGTTCGTCGGAAGACCTCGCCGGACCTCACGCTGCACCTGCTTTCCAGCACGCGGCGCAGTGATGCTCAGCCGAGACGTCGGCCGACTTGGCGCCGTAGATCCATGTGCCCTGATCGCCCATCCGCACGGCACGCCCTAGGGCGCCGGGCCCGCCCACGATCCAGCCCCGCTGAGGATTGAGCACGTAGATGGCGACCCCGTGGACGCTGGCCGCGTGGATAGCTCCAGACCCGCGCAGATCCGGGGCCCTCACGCTGCCCTCCTGACGGCGCTCGCGGGCGCCTGGGGGGGGCATACCTCCCAGGTAGGCGCGCTCATCGGCTGCCATCCCACTGCTCTACCGCCCACGTTGAAGCGATGACGGGGACCTCGCATTGTATTTTGATCCGGTGCAACTCGGTGCCTGAGAGAATGGTGCGGAACTGCACCATCGCCTCACCATCGTAAGTCCCATGGTGCTGGGGGCAGTGGTCTCTGTCGGCGCACCCCCCGAACAGGGAGGTACTGGGCGCCTCAAGAGTGGCGCCTGGGTCCTTCGCGAGGACCGCGAGCATCATGCGCTCAGCGGTCGAAACCTTGAATCTCTTGCTCATATTGCCACCTTCTCCTTTCTGGACGGGGACGTACTCCCCCGTCCACATCTCGGTCTCGAAGGCCTCCTGGTCGAGGCTACCCGCACGGTCTACTCCGCTCAAATCGGCCTCTCCTACCGCCTCAAGTCCGCCACTTGTGGGAGCGGGCTGTGGTGCTCACTGGGGGCTACGCCTGGTCCTGTACTCGGATTCAGGCTCTGGCCAATCCGGATGCGGATTGGCGCAGTCCGCGCAGGGAGCCTGCGACGTCCTGCTTCCGCACCGGATCAGGACTCGGTCCTGGTGCCTTCCTCCAGCGTGGATGTCGCAAAGTGCCACCTCCACGCCACGATCCAGATAGATCTTCATTTTCACACCCTCCTACCGCCAAAGGCCCGTCCCCTGGGTAGGGAGCGGGCTGGGGCGGACGCTTGCGGGGTGGCGAGGGCTCCTTCAGTCGTCTCGGTTCATGGCGTCGGACATCGAAATATGTCCGCGCTGAAAAGCGGCGAAGGTCTCGTCAGCGGTGAGGCCTGCGCCGTCCTTGGCGAGGCGGACGATCTCCGTAGGGGCCTTGGTCGGTGAGGGCGAGGGGGCC
>SXGT01844649.1_pt1 | contig 28533 bp, 26 predicted proteins | sample 3176221 | NCBI WGS metagenome assembly SXGT01 (sample SAMN11356862, study PRJNA531348) | freshwater metagenome | isolation source: freshwater sample F1-120 | place: China: Fuxian Lake, Yuxi | collected 2017-12-25 | reverse complement strand
CCGGCTGTATACCCTCAAGAACGCAAAAGCCAGTTCGCTGGCAACCGTTCTGGAACAATTCTTCCGAGCCAAGCGCACGGCGGATAGCGTCGCCGTAAACGCTAATGAACGGACCATTCCGGCCTCCGTCATTGCCGATGATCGCGTCAATACGCTGCTCGTCACGGGTGGTAAGGAGGCCTTCGAATTGGTCGACCGTATACTGCCACAACTGGACGGTGAACCCGTCTTTTCGCGGCTAAACTTCCGCGTGTTTCCGCTCAAGCGTGCGACCGCCACCAAGCTTCAATCCACACTCACACCGATCTTTGCCAACCGACCACCCAAGGTCAAAGGCGAGGCACTCGATCCCATCACCATTGTCGCGGATGCCTGGGTGAACGCACTGCTGGTCGGCGCCACAGTCGATGACTTGGCCACGGTGGCATCTCTCATTGCTCAACTCGACGCCGAGCCGTCTGAAACGGGTATTGCCATCCATGTGTTCCCTCTCGTCAAAGCCGATGCCCGGCGTGTAGCCCAGACCGTTCAGGGCTTGTTTCGGGAACAAGGCCCGAACCAGATCCTACCCATATCGGTCAGTGCCGACGAACGCATCAACGCGATCGTCGTCTCCTGCGGTGAAACCGACGCCAAGCGCATTCAGGAACTGGTCCAAAAGCTCGATACCGAACAAGTGGCTCGTGTGAGCGAGATTCGAGTGTTCCCGCTACAGTACGCCAAAGCGGAATCGCTTTCGACCATCTTGAACACGGCCCTAAACACGAAGCCCACAGGCAACCTGCTTGAACAGAATCCCAATGCACAGTCGGTCCTCCAATTCATCACGCGCACGACGGAGGGTCGCGAATTGGTCACCGCCGCTCTGAAAGAGGCTGTCCTGATCACTCCCGAAGGCCGGATGAACTCGCTCATCGTCAGCGGTCCCGTGGACTACATGAGCCTCATTGAGCAGATCATCACTCGCCTCGACATGAGTTCACCTCAAGAGGCAAAGATTAAGGTGTTCCCTCTGGTGAATGCAGATGCGCGTCAAATGTCGGAATTGCTCATGCAGCTGTTCCGTATGACCCAGGTCCCTAACAGCGGCACCCAGCGCGCCATCACCTACACGCTCCTGGGACCGGTCAAGGATGATCAAGGTAACATCGTCGATGAACAGCAACTCGGATCCGCTACGGTCGGCACCGCCGAGCAGAACGCGCTCACCGTGACCATTGATCCTCGCACCAACAGCTTGCTTGTGGGTGGCACGGATCACTATGTCACGCTCGTTTCCCAGATCATTGAGCAGCTCGATGAAAGCCCGGCCAATGAACGCACATCAGAGGTGGTCAGACTGAAGAACTCGCAAGCGCTGGAGGTCGCCACGTCGATTCGCAATTTCCTCGATCAAGAACGCACGCGCGTCACGCAAGTTCTAGGCGCCGAAGCGATCGGCACCGCCCAACGCCTGCTCGAACGCGAAGTGGCCGTGGTGGCCGAACCCGTGAGCAATACGCTCCTGGTTTCCGCCAATCCCCGCTACTTCGTACAAATCCGGGCATTGATTGATGAGCTGGACAAAGCCCAACCCCAAGTGCTGATCCAGGTATTGCTCGCCGAGGTCACTTTGGACTCGTCCACGGATCTGGGTGTCGAATGGACTTACAATGGAACCAAAGGAGACGTGAAGTATGGGGTTGGCACGGACCTTGGTGTGGGCAGGAAGCTCCAAGATTTCGGTGGTTATTCGACGGCAATCACGGGCAGCGATTTCAATTTCATGCTCCGAGCCCTCAAGGATCAGGGGCGTCTCGAAGTCCTCAGCCGACCTCAGATTGTCACCGCCGATAACAAACCCGCCGCGATCAACATCGGCCAGCGCGTTCCGCTCATCACCGATAGCCGCGTGACCGAGCGCGGTGACACCATCAATTCCTTCCGCTATGAGGACGTCGGCGTGAACCTGACTGTCACTCCAAAGATCAGCCCCGATGGTTTCGTGAAGATGGAGATTGGCACCACGAATTCCGCACTCAGCAGTTCGTCGGTCGAAATCAACAAATCCGCCATCGTTCCGATCATCAATCAACGTCGCGCCAACACCACTGTCAGCGTCCAGAGTGGCCAGACCATCATCATTGGTGGCCTCATCGCCACCCTCGATGACACGCGGGTGAAGAAGGTGCCCGTGCTCGGCAGTATACCGCTCCTCGGTGCCTTATTCCGAAGCACGAGCACGTCCCGGGATCGCAAGGAATTGTTGATCCTGCTGACACCCCAGGTGCTAAGCAATCCGAAGACGGCGGTGCCGTTGTTGGATCTCGAAAAGATCACCAAGGAACAACTGAACAATTCCACATTCAAGGATAGCACCAAACGAGACCGTCTTCAGAAACTGCTCATGGATCCCATATGGCCCACCAATGAGCCGCCCGGAACTGTCAAACGCGAACCACTACGCCTCTAACCTGTCGGTTGTCTGGTTTTCCAATCCTGCACTGTGCCACGCTTCTACATCACTTTAAGTTGTCTCTTGCTCTGGGTCACCTGTGGTTGCTCATCGCGATCCAATCCGCGTGCGCGCATCAGTCCATCCTCAAGTTCCAACCGCGGCGCTATCGCCGAGCTGCATCTGTTCGGTAATCCAATCGCCATGAATCTCGACGGCATCCCCGGCCCGGACGGTATCGGGGTGCGTGTCTTCGCCAGTACAGCTGCCAAAGCCCATGGCATGCCTATTACTCAGGGAACTCTTGAGATTCTGATGTTTGATGGCACCCCGGCCGCAGATGACACTGTCGAAACCAAACCACGCAAGATTTGGACGTTCAACCCGGGTGAATTGCGCGGCTACATGGCAACGACCTCATTGGGTACCGGATATCAATTCGCGTTGGCCTGGGGAGAAGACCGCCCCACGCAATCGCGCGTGACGGTCATCGCGCGGCTGATTCTGCCCAAACAAGGAATCGTTTCTTCCGATTCCAGTTCAATCTCGGTCGCGGTGAAGTAGTAGTGACTATGGCCCCAGCCGCTCACGACTGACGCGCCTTTCTTGAGGGTTACGGCTCCCTTAACACAAAGAACTAAATGGCGCGGGGATGGCACTGATCGTGGACATCGCGGAGACGAGCGCCAGCGACGTGGGTGTATACCTCGGTCGTGCTGATGCTCGAATGCCCCAACAACTCTTGGATCACTCGGAGATCCGCGCCTCCATTCATCAGATGAGTGGCAAAACTATGCCGCAGCATGTGTGGTGTCAGCTCAGGGACACCGCGTTCTTTTGCCCAGTTGGTGATGCGTAGCCAGAGCGTCACATGAGCGAACGACGTGCCGCGTGCCGTAAGGAAGACCGTGCCAGGAGAACGTCGTTTAACAAAGTCCGAACGGACCGCGAGATAACGATCCAGCGCGGCTCGAGCCGAACAGCCGACGGGCACGACCCGTTCCTTGTTGCCTTTGCCGATGACTGTCATGAAGCCGGCCTCAAGATGCAGTTGTTCGAGACGGAGAGTTCGTAGCTCCGCCAGTCGCAGTCCGGAGGAGTAGGCTAGTTCGAGAATCGCATGATCTCGCAACGATGTGGGTGTTGGGTTGAGGGGAGGCGTCAGGAGCTCTTTTACCTGCTCTTCGGAAAGCGCTTTTGGCACGCGTTTCCACCGGCGGGGCATCGATAAGTTGAGCGCCGGGTTGTCCTTCATTCCATGTTCTTCTTCAGCGAATCGGAAGAAGGCTCGCAGTGCAGCGATTTGCAGGTACAGACTTTCTGCGGACAGACGTCGTTGACCCTGGCGATCGAGTCGCGGTTCGAGTCGGCGCGAGGTTTCGTATTCGAGAAATTGCTGAAGATGAGTCTGAGTCACCTGCTTCCAGGAAGCAATGGACAGCGACTCTGCCCAGCCGACAAACCGGCGCAACAGGATGTCATAGGTCTTCAGTGTGTTGGCGGCTTGACCCCGCTCGTGACTCAAGTGCGCCAGAAAATCTTCCAATAACACGTTCATGGATCGACTTGCAGAATCCACTGTCGGTTGAACTGGGCGTGCTTGATCGTTTTGGACTCACGGTCGCTCACGTTCAGAAACTGGCTATAGCTTGCGTGGAATGAACCATCTTTGGATTCGATCACACTCGGATAATGGAATGAGCCGTGACCGATTGGTCGATCCTCGAGGTGCCGTTTCCACTTCCAGGAGCGGCCTTCGTCGTCACTCAACCACACCGCGAGCTTGTGGCGACCCCTTTCGGTATCATTGCCGATCACCAGCCAATCGCCGTTCCTTAGGGTGATGATCTCCGAGCCAGACCCGGGATTGGGCAATAGGCTGTCGGTGACCGTCGACCAGCTTTCGCCCCGATCGCGGGAATCCGACTGCAAAAGCCGCGCCGGTGGCGGTCCATTATCGCGCATGAGGGTATAAAGTGATCCGTCGCGACGGAGCGCAATACTGGGCTGGATATTGCCGCCGCCAATCAACGGAGAACTCGTAGACCAAGTTCTTCCCCAATCGTCAGTTATGGCCATTAGCGAAATAGAAAATCCATCGTGATAGAGCGGAATTATCAGGCGCTTATTTTCCAGGATGAATGGGTGTGCACGAGTCATCCAACCCAATCGCCGATACAGTTTGTTGGTGGTGTGCTGCCGCATGGCGCCAAGGTATTCATCGACTTCCGCACGTTGCCGTTCGGTGAGTGACATTGCGGCGGCCTGATCAGCCAACCGCGGCATCGCAAAATCCATGCCGGCATCGAATTCGGGTCCTGGTGTTACATGGATGACTTCGGACTGCTCCCATTTGGGAGGCCCGTGCCGCTCGTAATCGCTGCTGAGCCGGCATTTCAGTAACGCACTTTCCCACGTGTGTGCGAGAATGGTCGTGTGCAGCAGCCAGAGCCGCTTCTGTGGATCGATGAACATGCAGGGATTTCCGTCGGAATAACCCGGGGTATCGGCTAGCAAAAACCGGCGACTCCAAGAAGTGGTTCCGCGACGCAGCCGGGATCCTTCAATCATGACATCATCGGCTTTGCGTTCGCCCGAACCGTGGAACCAGCAAATCAGCATGTCGCCCTGGGGCGTCTCTACAATGCACGAGCCGTGATTGTGCCAGGCTTCGGGTTCAAACAACAATTGAGTGCGGAGGAACGGCGCTTCCGCCACCAAATGGCAGATTCCAACGAACGGAAGGATGCATCCCCAAAGAATGCGCATCAGTTTCACCCCCACAGTTTGCCTCGCCAGTGCCTCCAAGGGAACTGCGAAAGCGCGGCCTCTTTTGGAGCGGGCGCCTCTGCGAGTCGCACGACCCTTTTCATTTGGAGTTCGGCAGCCCGCTGCTCGCTTTTCTTCGCAGATCTTTCGGTGAGAAAAAGTGGATCGTCAGGAGGCTGTCGGGCAGGGTCTGTCCATGAATTGGCCCGCGCGCTTTGCCCGGCGCACTGAATTGATGCAGCGCTCAGCCGTCCGAGAACTCCTTAAAGTCACGGGACGTCCTGGAATGATTTCATTTGCTGGTGGATTGCCCGCCGCCGAGCTGTTTCCGGTGGAAGCGCTTGAAGCCGCCACACAACGCGTTTTTGCGTCGCGGGCCCGTCCAGCGTTGCAATATGGCGAGACCGAAGGTGTTCCCGGGTTGCGCGACTGGATTGCCGATCGATTTTCTTCTGCGTCCAATCCGCTCACCCGCGACCACGTCCTGATCACGGCGGGAGCCCAACAGGCGTTGGACCTTTTGGCCCGGGTGCTTGTGAATGACGAAACACCGGTGATTGTCGAGAACCCAACTTACCTGGCGTTCCTCTCGGCGTGGAGACCATTTGGCGCCCGGTTCATCCCGGTGGCGGTCGACAATGACGGCCTTCAAGTGGATCAAGTGGAGGCACTACCGGAATCCGAATCGCGTCTGTTGTACACCATACCCGATTTTCAAAATCCATCGGGCGTCAGTTTGAGTCACGAGCGCCGTCGACAGCTCATTGAAGTCGCGGATCGCCGTCAGACTTTAATCGTGGAAGACGTCGCCTATCGTGCGCTTCGCTTTGAAGGTGATGAGTTACCCTCCTTAATGGACCTTGCTTCGGGCCGCGGCAGCGCACAGGTGGTACAACTAGGAACTTTTTCCAAGACGCTGGCGCCGGGGCTGCGGATTGGATGGGTGCTGGGGGAACCTCAGCTCATCGACAAACTGGTACTTGCCAAACAGGCGGCGGACCTCCACACGAGCACGTTCAATCAGCATGTCGTCCTCGAGGCGGTCTCCAGCGGGCTGCTCGAGGAACATTTGCCCCGCCTCAAGTCTGCCTACCGCGAGCGCTGTGACGCGATGTTGTCGTCGTTGCGTGATTGCTTTCCCGCCAAGGCGAGTTGGACTCAACCGACGGGTGGGTTGTTTGTGTTTGTGACGCTTCCGGAGGGGGTGAGTGTTCGAAAGCTGCTTGCCGAAGCGATCGAACAGAACGTGGCCTTTGTCCCTGGCGACGAATTCTTCTGTGATCACCAAGGGTCCAGCACCTTGCGCCTGAATTTTTCTCATAGCGCACCGACCGTGATTCGCGAAGGAATCCAACGGCTCGGTGCGCTTTTGGAGAAGTGACTGCGGTCATCCCGCGGCGATTTCGAAAGTCGAGTGCGGCCGTTGGCTTATTCTTCGGCGGTCAACTTAGCGAGGACGCTTAAGTCTTCAAGCGTCGTGGTATCGCCTTTGATCTCCAGACCGGAGGCGATTTGTTTGAGCAGACGGCGCATGATCTTCCCGGAACGTGTCTTGGGCAGGGCATCCGCAAACCGTATATCGTCTGGCTTGGCCACGGGGCCGATCTCAACCCCGACATGATTGCGCAATTCCGCTTTCAGTTCGGGCGACGCCTGCTTGCCGGTCTTCAACGTGACAAAACAAACCAAGGCCTGACCCTTGAGTTCATCGGGACGCCCCACCACGGCGGCCTCGGCCACGCAGGGATGGCTCACCAGAGCGCTTTCGATCTCGGCAGTTCCGATGCGGTGACCAGCAACATTCAAAACGTCGTCGATTCGACCCACAATCCAAAAGTATCCGTCTTCATCCTGACGACAGCCATCGCCAGTGAAATAACTACCTTTGACCTCGCTCCAATACGTGGACTTGAAACGTTCTGGATCTCCCCAGACCCCGCGCAACATGGAAGGCCAGGGTTTTCGAATCACCAGTTTTCCGCCGGTGTTTTTCGGGACGGCCACACCCATGTCGTCGACGACTTCGGCGTGGATGCCGAAAAAGGGCAGGGTGGCGGTCCCTGGTTTGGTAGGGGTCGCGCCTGGCAGGGGCGAGATCATGATGCATCCCGTCTCGGTCTGCCACCACGTGTCGACGATGGGGCATCTCTTGCCACCAATATGTTCGTGGTACCACATCCATGCCTCCGGATTGATGGGTTCGCCAACAGTACCGAGAACACGAAGGGAACTCAGATCATGTTTCTTGGGCCATTCATCGCCCCACTTCATGAAGGCGCGGATTGCTGTCGGGGCAGTGTAGAGGATCGTGACGCCGTACTTGGCGATGATATGCCAGAATCGGTCGGGGCCGGGCCAGTTGGGGGCACCTTCATACATGAGGCTGGTAGCGCCATTGGCAAGGGGACCATAAACCACGTAGCTATGACCCGTGACCCAGCCGATGTCGGCAGTGCACCAATAAATGTCTTCGGGCCGAACATCGAAGACGTATTTATGCGTCATCTTCGCGCCCAGCAGGTACCCAGCCGATGAATGATAAATTCCCTTAGGCTTACCCGTGGATCCACTGGTGTAGAGAATGAAAAGGGTGGACTCCGAATCCATTTTGGCGGGAGGAAAATCGGCAGTGACGTATTCCAATTCACGGTGCCACCAGACATCCCGCCCTTCTTCCATGTGCACCTCCAGGCCGGTGCGTCGGAGAACGATGACGCGTTCAATACTCTTGGCGAGGAGCTCACCGTCCGCGCCTTTAATTTGGAGGGCTTCATCCACGTTCTTCTTGAGCGGGACGGCACCGCCGCGACGCAAACCGCCATCGGACGTGATGATCATTTTAGCACCACAATCCTGGACCCGGTCGGCGACGGATTGAGCGCTGAAACCGCCGAAGACGACGCTGTGAATGGCGCCGATCCGTGCGCAGGCCAACATGGCAATGGCGGCTTCGGGGACCATGGGGAGATACAGTAGGATGCGATCGCCCTTCTTGATGCCGTTGCGTTTCAATACATTGGCGAAGCGACACGTCTCCCGATGCAACTGGCGGTATGTCAGCACACGTTCTTCGCCTGGGCTGCCATCGGTCGCCGGTTCGCCTTCCCAGATAATCGCCGCCTTGTTCGCCACCGGGGTGTTGAGCCACTTGTCCAGGCAATTGGCGGACACATTGAGTTGACCCCCTAAAAACCACTTGGCATTCGGCAACTTCCACTTGAGCACGTCCTTGTACGGACGCATCCAGACCAGTTCTTGACTGGCTTGCTGGCCCCAGAATGCTTCGGGATCGTCGATCGATTGCCTCCAAAGCTTCTTATATTGCGCCATCGAGCGAATGTGCGCGGAGGCGGAGAATTCTTTGGACGGTGGAAAGACTCGCTTCTCTTGCAATAGAGACGAGATATTGGCCTGGGGCGCTTTGGGCTTGCTCATGTGCGTGAAACTGTGCGGGCAGAATCCGAAAGCTCACGCCGCCCGTCAACGCTGGGAGGCGGCTTTTTGGAGGCACTGAGAGATCCAGGCGCGCCACGCAAAATCCTTCAAAAGATCATTCCGCCGCTTGACCGCGGTGGAGGGGGCCGCATTCTGCGCGCCCGAATGTTTGATCTTAACTCGCTGAACCCGCAACAACGCGACGCGGTGGTCACCCACAGGGGTCCCGTGTTGATTCTGGCGGGAGCGGGGACTGGAAAAACGCGAACCCTGACCTGTCGGATTGCGCACATGGTCTCGAAAGGGGTACCGCCCGGCCAGATTCTGGCGGTGACGTTTACAAACAAGGCCGCGCGTGAAATGTCGCAGCGCGTCCTCGAAATGCTTCCGAAGCAACGCCGTGAAAATGGCGAAAAGCCGGAACGTCCGACTCTTTGTACTTTCCATTCGCTCTGCGTACGCATCCTGCGCGCACACATCGAAAGGTTGGGGTACAAGAAGAACTTCGTCATTTACGACGAATCGGACCAACTCTCCACAATGAAGCGCATCCTCAGCCAATTCACGGCGCGCGGGGAAAAGACGGACGCGTCGGCGGTCTTGTCGATGTTGAGCAAGTTCAAGAACGCCGGTCCCAATTCCACGTTATTTGGAGACGAGGGAATCCGCGCATTGGCGGAGCATGTACGGGCTCGTTACGAATCGGCATTGCACGCCTGCAATGCGGTGGACTTTGATGACCTGATCCTGCTGACACTTCGATTGTTCCGCGAACACCCGGATGCGTTGGAGGCCTGTCGAGCACGGTGGCAATTCGTGATGGTCGACGAATACCAGGACACCAACTCCACGCAGTTTGCGTTGGTTCAATCCTTGACAAGCGAATCACGCAACCTGTGTGTGGTCGGCGACGACGATCAATCCATTTATGGGTGGCGTGGGGCGGAGATCGCCAACATTCTCGACCTGGAAAAGCACTATCCAGAGGTCAAGATCATCAAGTTGGAGCAGAATTACAGGTCGACCAATTGCATCCTTAAGGCGGCCAATGCGGTCATCAAAAACAACACACGTCGGCGGGGCAAAAATCTGTGGTCAGCGAAAGGGGATGGCAATCGAATCCTCATGCACACGTTCGACTCCGATGAAACCGAGGCAAAAACCGTCGTCGAAAACATCGAGTACGATCGCTTGGCCAAACGGATCGGTTGGGGCAAACAGGCAGTGCTGTTCCGAACCAACCTCCAATCGCGTGCCTTGGAGATGGCCTTCCGCCAAGCCCGGGTACGCTACCATCTGATCGGAGGACAAAGCTTTTTTGACCGCCGCGAGATTCGGGATTTTCTCTCGTATGTTAAAACCTTCGTGAATCCACACGACGACGTGGCATTACTTCGGGTGGCGAATGTGCCGGCGCGGGGGTTGAGTGATGTGACGATGGAACGTCTTCTGGCGGCAAGTGCGGAGCGGAAGTGCAGTGTTTTCACGGCCATGCACCACACAGATGTGCTGGACCAATTTCGCAGCAACACGCGAGAAGCCATCCAGGCGTACACGACCTTCATCGACACCACGCGTCGTCCGTTAGTTGAGGCGCAGGAAAAACCATTGTCATTGAATGCCTGGGCTGAGACATGGCTGAAGGAGACAGGCTATTTGGAGGAACTTCGGCGATTGGAGAAGGACACCGAAGCCGCAGACGCACGGGTGAGGAATGTGAAGGAGTTGTTGGAAACATTGGATGATGATGGTGGTTTGTCGGCGAAAGCGATGGATCGCTTGGATGAGTTTTTGGAAGAATTGACATTGGACCAAGAGCGGAAAGAAGAGAAGGACGAGGCCGGCGACGCCGTGACGCTGATCACAGTGCATGCCTCCAAGGGATTGGAGTTTGCCCATGTGCATCTGGTCGGTGTGGAAGACGGATTGATGCCCCACTCCCGGAGCAAGTTGGAAGGCACGATGGACGAAGAGCGTCGTTTGTTCTACGTGGCCATTACCCGAGCCCAAGAGTCGCTTCGCATCTTTCACTGCGAAGGTCGTAAACGCTATGGCCAACTGATGCCCTGCCACCCTTCTCCCTTCTTACAAGAACTTCCGGAAGAGTGTCTCGAACATGCAGAAGCCACCGATTCCACGCCCGTCGATGCCGACAAGGGTGCCGATTTTTTCGCGAGAATGCGGGCGGTGGTGGAGGAAGATTGATGCGATCAGATCCTCCAGAAGCTGGGTAGGCCTTTCTTGGTCTCCCAGAGGATCTCGATGATGGCTCGGCGATTGGTGGCGCTCAGGGTCTCGAAATGACCGGTGGTGTCGTTGCCAGACAGGACCTCCCAAAGCCGCTTGTAAATACGGGCCTTGAGCGCTTCGGGCAAGGCATCGAACGCCTCGGAGTAGATCAAATAGCTGCACGGATATTTAAACATCCGGGTCTGGAAATCGAGTTGGCGGAGTGAGCGACCTTTTGAATCGTGTGGCCCCTGGGATTCAAGCCACCTGGCATACTCAAGATTCCCCCGGATGGGTGCCGTCAATGGCACCTCTTCGGCGAATAACAGGTACCGCACGAAGCCTTCGGCTTGGTTCTTCAGGTAATCAACATGTCCATAAGCAGCAATCTTTTGCCGGGCCTCGTATTGCAAACGAGTGAGGTAATTGTGCATGTGCGCCTGATGTTCCATAACCATCAAGGCGACAATGTCGCTGCCAGGCTCCAGATACTGTGAGGTATCGAAAAAAGGCTTGAGATCCTGGACGTTTCCGCGCCAATTGGGTTCTCGTTCTTGACGGGCAAATGCTGCTTCACCCATGAGGTTGCCTCGGTGCACCTGGGATCCGTGGGTCCCCGTGACGTACCATCCTCCCCAGCGATCGCTCAAGGGAGTTCGATGGTTGACGTAATCAGCGCCACTCAAGAGATCCACAATGCCGCTCTCATCGCACTTGAATGACCGCACGAGATGGCCGGGTACCCCCATCGACTTGGCGCTGGCATGGCATTCGGTGCAATTGTCCGTGCGAATGAATTTCGGCCGTTCCATGGGTTTCTGTTCGAGCGTGTAAAAGACACTTCCCAAAACGGGATCAACCGAGCTGATTTCGAGGAGTTTTGAGCCCTGGACGAAGCCGATGTAGATGTCATCACCCACGTAGAGGGCGCGCGGTGTATTAGGAGCGATCCGCTCCCGCTGGAATGACGTCTTGGAGAACACCAGCATCTGGCCGGCCGGTGACACGTTGAGATGCCGAAGCATCGATGGGAGATAACCAAATTTTTGGTCAAAAGTGAGCCGGACGTCCCCGAAATCGATGCGCTTTTGGAGGCGAGGGATGGGCCCTGTGTCGGCGGCCTTTGAGTAATTGATGACATCGTCCTCCATGGACAAAAGGTGTGTGGAGCCCTGGAAATCAGACTGGGCAAACATCGACGAGGAGGCGACGGCGAGAAACCATCGAGCCATCCAGAGTGGAATGGAACTTCGAGATGTCATAGGCGAATGCTGGATTCTTGAGCCTCCTCATGCTTTGACCAGAGTCAAGGCTTGGAGAGGTAATTCGAGTTGGTTCCGAAGGTCGTTGAAGTGTCTGTTCCGTCGAGGGCCGTGACAGGGGCGTTGGTGGTAGGGAATGGGGCACCCGCCTGGATCCATCGAATCACGGCAAGCAATTCCTGGTCGGTCAGCACGAGAAGCAAAGTGCCAGACCTCGCCAAGAATTGATTTAAGTGCCGATCAAATCGCATTCGCATGAAAAATTGCCAGTTGAGCCGTCATCGCACCTCTGAAAGCTCGAGCCATCATCGGGACAAGCTTATGGTTCACCCAACCACATCTTGTCCATCGTTTGTCAGGATTTGGGCGACGGTTCTGAAAAGACACCGTTTCATGGGGTAGGCTAGCGGCGATTGGACTGTGCTTGTGGCCCTGTATTCAACGGGCCCCGACGCCAGTCGAAATCGTGGTGACTCTGTTGTTGCTTGCAGTCCTTCGACCCTCAACCGGTTGTCCGGGGGGCCAGGATCATCGGTTGGGTGTGGGTGGCCCGAGAGGCGGAGACACAAAAACATCACGGATAGTCCACCATGGGGCACATGGGATGCTCGGGGGAAAAGCTGCTGAGGGCTGCCGCGTTCCAAATCAATCAGGGCGTCCACAACTCGAATGGCAGCGCGGTGGCCCTCCACCGCTTTTTGGGAATTCCCGGGACGGCCGATCTCCAAATGTCGGCGACTCGGAGGTGCGCCCTCCTCCGTGGTGATTGTAAGAAATCTGGGACTAAGGACGATGGTCGAGCACCATTTTCGGAGAAAAAGCGGGAGTGCCCTGCACTGACCGCAACCGAGGCAAGGTGAACAGATCCTTCGGGATGTCGTTGGTTTCGGCGTCGGGCTGAACCGTTGGAGCCAACCGAATGACAATGTACTGTTCGAGTGGGGGTGCGGGAGGGGGCACTGAGAATCCTGCAGCGCGCGTTTCGGCGGGACCCGGTTGAGTGACGACTACGCTTGTATTCGGGTGGGACTTGGGACCACTGAGCACCAAATACAGACCGGCGCCGACGAATATAAGGCCGCAAGCTGCGAGAGCATTGGCGGGAGCAAATAGACGACCCGGTTGAAGCCAATCGGCCAGTCGGGTGGACCATGAGCGCGTCCGCAATTCTTCTTCGACAGCGATCCTCGAAAGGACGCGATCGGAGAAGTCGCTAAAGAATCCCGGCGGGGGCTTCTCATGACGCTTGAGCGTCAGAAGGCGTCGGAGCGATTCGAACTCATCAGAAGGTGGTGGCAAGCGATCCATAGGGCATCACGGCAACTCAAAGTCTACTTCATCAAGTCAGACAACCATGCCTGCAATTGTTGGCGTGCATAGAACAAACGCGACCTGACCGTGCCAGGGTTACACCTGAGAATCTGGGCAATCTCCTCATGAGGTAGCCCCTGTATATCATGCAATATTACCACGGTTCTGTGTTCTTCAGACAGCTTTTGTATCGCGGCGTTCAAACGCTGATGCAATTCGGACAGGGCGGCATCTCGTCTCGGAGTCTTGTGGGACACCAACTCCACCATTTCTGGATCGTTCTCAGTTCCAACTTCCAGGTCATTCAGGCTGAGATGAGAGGTTCGATTGCGTCGTTGCTTAAGAAAATTGATGGTTCGGTTGACAGCGATCCGATAGATCCAGGTGTAAAAGCTCGAATCGCCCTTGAACGAGCGAAGCGCCGACCACGCACGGACGAACGAGTCTTGGGCTAAATCGCTGGCGTCCTCATGGTTTGAGGTCATGTGATAGATCGTGGAGTAGACCCGCTCCTGATAGCGGCGAACCAGATCGTCGTAAGCGCTTTTGTCTCCGGCCTGGGCGCGCCGGACCAAATCACGATCCGCCAAGTCCATGGGAGGAACGTGAGCGGGCACTGCATGGTCGGCAGGCAAATCCATTGGGAGGGCAGCAACCATGCAGCGTTAGACACCGAGAGCCGATGTTTGTTGCAAAAGAAAATCGGTAAAATGAATGAGCGCGACGGAAGAAGTGGATTGCCCAAGTTCCGTCAGTTCGTTCCGGGCGTGCTGAGCGAATCGATGGATCTCTTCTATGGAAGCTCCCAGACCATCGTGCTGATCCAACAAGCGCCGCACATCGGTGCAATACTCCGGGCGCCAATCTTCGAGATAGCCCAAAAGCCGGGCTTTATCCGGGGCGGCGGCGCGTTCAAGAAAGACCAACAGGGGCAGGGTCACCTTGCCTTTAGCCAGGTCGGTGCCCAAGGATTTGCCGGCGGAGTTCTCCGCTCCATAAAGATCGAGGCAATCGTCGTAAATCTGATAGGCCGTCCCCAACGCCAAGCCGTAACGCCTCATAGCCGCCTGGGCACTCGCCGGACCACCCGCCAATCGAACCCCCAAGCTGCACGCCAACGCGAACAACTCAGCCGTCTTCATTTCCAGGACTTTGAAGTATTCCGCCCGACCTAGTGTCCAACGACGTCGGCGATGAGTCTGAAGAATCTCACCGGAACAAACCCGACTCGTCGCTTCGGCGATGGCTCGGCAAACATCTGTCGCAGGATACTGTGTGGCCATCTTCAACGCGTGGGCAAAGAGGCAGTCCCCAACCAAGACCGAAACCTCACTGCCCCACTTGGTAGCCAATGTTTCACGACCGCGCCTTAGCCGAGCCTCGTCCATAATGTCATCATGAACCAGGGTCGCCAGGTGGATCATTTCGATAATGACCGCGATATCCACCAAGTCATCCGTCAATTCGCCAAAAGCCATGCCTGAAAGGGCCACCAGCGCAGGCCGCAGTTGCTTGCCCTGATTGTCCAGGGCGTAGCGGGCGTAGTCGGCAATCTCGGGCTCGAAGTCCTCTACTTGGGATACCATCCGTTGGGAGACCCGATTGAGGAAGGGGCGTGCTGGCGCCACGATGTGTTCCCACGAGCTAGCGAGTTTGCTAGCGTGAGGTGTCGGTAAGGGCTCGGGTGCAGCGACCGCCATTGCGTGGGGACTCTAGGTTTCATGTACCATAGGGTCAACCGTCCGTGTAAAAACCTCATTTTGAAAGTCCTGCGTCAGAAGATTGCCTGGAATTCGGTTCGCTTTTGACCCGTTCGAGCTCGGCAGGGTCGATTGAAATGCTTCCAACTGTCTCAGTGAGTCCAAGTGTACACCCTCGGCGGGTTTGTCACCGGCATTTTGGTTTCCTTCAGGCGGCTTGTGGGCTAAGAAGGTGGGTATGCGATTCATTGGCAGCGTCATCGAGAAGCTGCAACGGCACCCCAAACGCATCGTATTCCCTGAGGGAACCGAGCCTCGTGTCTTGCAGGCGGCCCGACAATTCTTTGCTTTGCGCCTGGGAGCCCCCATTCTTTTGGGTGATCGGCCCGAGGTCAAAGAGGCGGCGACCGCATTGAATGTCTCCTTGGAGGGAATCCGCATCATCAATCCCCTGGAAAGTCCGGATTTGGAGAGTTTTGCCAAACGCTTTGAAATGCTCCGTCGTTCGAAAGGGATCAAGATGCCGGAGGCATTGGAAACCATGTCCAAGGCGAATTATTTTGGGGCCATGATGGTTGCCATGCGCCAAGCCGATGGGCTGGTATCGGGCACCAACGAGGCGAGTGGTAGTGTCTTGAGACCGTTGTTTCAAATCATCAAGGTCGCTCCTCAGGCGACGACCGCTTCGAGTTGTATGATCATGGAAGTGGAGGACACTCGCTTTGGTGAACGCGGGGTTCTGCTGATGGGCGATTGCGGAGTGATTCCAGATCCGTCGGTGGATCAACTGGCGGACATTGCGATTTCCACGGCGCGAATGGCGCGGCAGATCCTGAATTGTCGACCGAGGGTCGCATTCCTATCCTATTCGACGCGTGGCAGCGCCACGCATCCGAGCATCGGCAAAGTGCAAGCGGCGACAGCGATGGCTCAGCAAAAAGCCCCATCCGTTTTCTTGGATGCGGATTTTGAAGGGGAGTTGCAAGTGGATGCGGCGTTGGTGCCGGAAATTGCGGCGCGGAAACTGCCCGAAAGCCGAGTGGCTGGGCGCGCCAATGTCCTGATCTTCCCAGACCTGAATTCGGGCAACATCGCCAGCAAACTGATCCAGCATATTGCGCGGGCCAATGCGTACGGTCAGATACTCCTGGGATTGGATCGACCAGCGGCGGATGTGTCTCGTGGCAGTAGTGCTCATGATATTCTGGGTGTGGCGGCCATCGTTGGCTTACAGGCGATCGAGTATCAGAAATTGTATCCGGGCTCGGGCGAGATACTCCCAGGAGAAGCTTTCTGAACCGCGCAAATCCCACCTCAACGACATCGAGCCATGACGCAGAATACGGAAACGCCGCGTGTCTTCATTGCTGCGACCCGACAAAACGACGGCAAGACCACGACCTCGCTTGGGCTGCTGGCGGCGCTGCAACATCGCTTCAAAAGCGTTGGGTTCATCAAACCTGTGGGTCAGCGCTTCGTGCAGATTGATGAGCAAAAGATCGACGAAGATTCGGTGCTGATGCAGCGTGTGTTCGGGTTGAACCTGCCTTTGGTCGACATGAGTCCCATCGCGGTCGAACCGGACTTCACCCGGCGCTATTTGGAGTCGTCCAATTATGACACGCTAGTGCGGCGTATTGAGAAGGCTTTTGATCGGGTGGCCTGGGAGAATGGGTTTGTGCTTTGTGAAGGTACCGGCCATGCCGGAGTTGGTTCGGTGTTCGATCTCTCCAATGCCGCTGTGGCTCGCATCCTCAAAGCCAAGGTCATCATCGTGAGCCAGGGCGGTATTGGCCGACCCGTCGATGAGGTGGCTCTCAATCAAGCGTTATTCGAGAAAGAGGGCGTTGAAATCATTGGCGTCATAGTTAACAAGGTTCTGCCAGAGAAACTGGATTACATCCGGGAATTCGTGTCACGCGGCCTGCGCCGCAAGGGACTGAAATTGCTGGGAGTGATCCCCTATCAATCCGTCCTATCGCGTCCAACACTCGAACTGATCCGCGACGAACTTTCCGCCGAAACCGTAGCGGCTCCGGACCAATTGCAGAATATCGTTGGCCGGATCATTGTGGGAGCTATGGGGGCCGCGAATGCCGTCCGGCTCTTGCATCCGGGGTCGTTGCTCATTACGCCTGGGGACCGGGACGATGTTTTGGAAGCAGTCCTTCAATTTGTGCGGAATGGCAATGGGAGTCCTGCGGGCCTGGTCTTGTCCGACGCGCTGCGCCCGAGTGGGGCGCTCCTTCAGGCGCTGCGACAACTGCCATTCCCGGTGTTGGCGGCCAATGGTGACAGTTACGAAGTGGCCTCGAAGGTGCACGACCTCGTGGTCAAGATCCGTCCGACCGATGCCCAGAAAATCGCCCTGGTCCGGGACATGATTGCGACACATGTCAACCTCGACCAGATCCTTCAGGCGGTTGGCGTTCAGAAACCGTGATGCGCGCCCGGTACTCACTGGGCCGCCAGCCCGTCCATTTCTTGAACGTGTTCGAGAAGACAAAAGGATTCGCGTAGCCCACCGCATCAGCGATGTGGTCGAGTTTGAGGTGGGTTTCTGTCAGCAGATTGGCCGCGTGGCGAATTCGCAGATAGGTCACTTGCTCCATCGGCGATCGGCCCAGTTCCCCGCGGCAGAGACGGCGCAGGTGTTCACCGCTGCAATGAGCCATTCGGGACAATTCGGCCAGCGTCCAATACTGCACCACAGGGCTTCCATCGTCCGTCGAGATAGATGCAACCTTCGCCGCTGCATGAAGCGAGGAAGTAACTTCCGGGCAAGTCGGCACGGACCATGGTATATGGAGCGGCGGCATCGGCGACGCCCACGTGGGCGATGTGGTGAGGCATGAGCGCCTGACATTCCGTGGCGCGTACGATCCATTCGCGGGTTCGTTTGCCGGTGCGATGGGTCTCGATCAGGGGCGGATGGGCCATGGGCACTTCAGGGGACCGAATCAGGTAGGTGGCAAAATCTCAATGATCTCTGCCAATGAAGCGCCTGCGGCATTTCTCAAGGTGTTTCGACGGCCGTAGAGCGAGGGATTGGAATCAAGCCCAAATAACTCACGGATGAAGTCATCACACTCAAATCGCAGGTAGGCCCTGGGTCGGCTGGTGTAATTGATATGGCTCGCATTTAGGATCGCGCCCAATGGCAATCGCTCCTCGAGTACTTGGGTGCGCCAGGGTTCGGGAAATTGCCTCAGATGGATTTGGATGGCACCAAACTCTACCGGCTGATTGGACCCATCCAGTCGGAGCACCACCTCCCGCCTATACGCATCAGGCCCATCCTGGAGCCGCTTGAGCACTTCTAGGTGTATGGGATGACGATGAAACTGTTCCAGCGTGCGTGTCATGTCACGCTCATGCACTAGCAACGTCCGGTAAGGTTCTGGAATCGCTTGAGGTTCGATGATGCTGGCGCGCGGGAGTGGTCTTCCAGCACGGGCGTGCAACTCGGTGAGCGGTTCGAGCAACTCGGCGTCTGTCGTTGCGGGCAGAGTTATCATTGGAGGTTAGGTCCGCCAGGGATCATCGGGATCAAGCGTCGGTCTTTATTCGACAAAAGCCCCATCTCATCGAGCGGGATGGCCTGGAAACCCAGGCGCCAGGCAGGGGAATCGGCGCGCAACCGCAGGCTGCGGCGCGATTTGGATCCGAACAACCCACCCAAGGGAGATGTCACGTTGTCCTTTTGAACGGGTGGAAATCGGTCGGCGTTCCAACGAACCTGGATGAGGGTCCCCTTGCCGGACGCTACATTTCGAATGATAGAATTATTTTCGGGCGGGACAGCTTTTTCACCGGTTAGGTAAGGGAGAAGCGGGCCGAGTTCGGGATATCGCCCCACATAAAGTCGGCGTGTTTCGGCGGGGAAAGCATTCCACTGATCCCTGAGGATCTTTTGTCCCGCCTGCCAAATCGGGGATCGATCGAGCCCGCGCCCATCCACGTCAATACCGGTATCGCAATCGATGAACTGATTGTTTTGCACCCGATGATCACGGCCCCCAGCCAAATGGATGGCCCGCTTCATGTGCTGAAAAACGTTTCCGACAATCTCCGCGCCACTGGAGCAATCGTCCATATAGATGCCCTTCCCGTAATCTTCGTATCCAACGATATCATGGAGATAATTGTAACGGATCTTGTTGCCGCGAAATGACCAGTCGCGTCCGGTGTAGATCGCCCCAGAATCCCCGGTGTCCAACACGACATGATGAATCTCGTTGTATTCGATTCGATGATCATTGCCTTCGAAGAGAATGGCGGTGTGTGAATGATCGTGTATGAGATTGTGCGTCGCTTGGAGGCCGACACCATCGAGTTTAATGGCTGGCACATAGGTGTAGGTCCAGACACCGTTGTGATGGAGATGACAATTCTCCACGCGATGCCCGGCAGGGAAAAGTTTGAGACGATCCCCCCCCTTGAGGGCGACGCCACCATCGCCAGTGTCATAGACATCGCAGGCCACAACCGAATGATCCGTACCTTCCTGAATCCAAATCCCGTAGTTGCCGATGTTGCGGACGACGCAACTGGAGATCTGATTGCTCCTGCCTTTTTGGATCCAGATGCCAAATGAGCGTGTGCCCTCGAAGCTGAGGCCATGGAATCGAAGAAACGAGGCATCTCGAAGTGTGAGGAACGGGCGTTCGAGCTCGGAAATCATTGCCTCCAATGGATCGGCAGTGCGAGGTGGCCAAAAATAGAGAATTGCCGTGGCGCGATCCAGAAACCACTCGCCCGGTTCATCCAATTCCTCCAGCGCGTTATAGAAAACGATGCGTTGACCGGGTCGGAACCCGAAATGACCGCCAGGCGGCGCAGTTTTAATCAGGTGGCTTTTTGGATCAATCGAAGCGATGCGTTCGCGCGAGTTGGCCCAGTTCCACGCCCAAAACCCATGAATCCAGACATTCGTTGGATCAGCCCACCGCTTTGGACGGTCGCCGGAGTAATAGAATCCGCCCGCAATATTTCCCAGTTTGCCGCCATGATTGTCCGGTTGTACCGACGCCTCGGGAAATCCCGTGATCTTGGTCCAGGCCCCGTTGGGCCAGCGAGCAAGGGTCATGCGCTCACCGTTCAAAAACAGTTCAGCCGCGGCTATTTGAGAGGGACGCCCCCAACCCCTAGACCGCAGTTCTCCGAGGGAGGCCACGCCGGCGTCCCGAAGCGAAACTTGGCGGACATTGCCGCGTGCACTGCTCGGCAGGCGGTCCAGCACGGTGCGATTCGTCACGGGCGACCAATCGCGTAGCAAACGACCGCCCAGGAATCGGACGGTCTCGCCGCGGGCGGCGCGATAGCTGATTGGGGCCGTTTCGCTGCCGCTGTCCTGTGCGAAGAATTCCATTTCGCGAGTGCGAATGTAGGTACCCCCCCGGATCCACACAGTCACGGGTTCCGCGAGTGGCCGCCGCAGTTGTCGGATGGCGTCTCGAGCCCGTTCAAGAGTGGCAAACGGGCGGTCGCTGGTACCGGGATCCTTATCGGAACCGATGGTGGCGACATGAAACTCGGTGGCCTGTGTGCTGGAGCCTCCAAGAGTGGCTAGTACAAGAACCAGGGTGAACGTGAGAGATTTCCACGTTCCAGCGCTGTGGCCACACGCAAATGACCATCCCGCCCAGTGTAGGCAGTTCGTTCGCACAGACTATTAATACGTGTGCGTGCTGACAGGCGCCAGCGGGAATTCCGGGTACGACCGATCTCCAAATGTCCGACAACTCGGAGATGCGCCCTCCGGATCATCTCACAGGCCATGGCGTTCGTGCCCCTTGAAGAATCGAGCGCAGATTCATCCGAAACTTATCCCGAGCCCAGCCCAGTTGGAGGCCATTGAGAACCAAGTTAGGGATGCACCCGAATATCAGCGGAATCAGGATGATCCGAATCGCAGTCTTGGTGAAGGCAAACCCAGGCCGGGACTCAGTCATGGCGAGCCAGAAACCCACCCATGCCGTCGCACGCAGATCCACCATCAACACGAGCCATTGGAATCCCCAGACAACCGCGACGAAGGCGAACCCGGCCAAAGATGCTGCGATGGAGCTGGCGTCGAATCGTTCCGAGATGAACCCCCAGGCACCGACCATACCGAGACCAATAGCTTGAAGCAGCACTGGCCGGCCAAAGAGCCGTCGAAGTCCCAGCAGTTGGCCTTGAATGATATCAAAATCGGGAAGGGGTGTGGTGAGTAACAATTCAAACGTTCCATCCCGACGCGCTTCGGCAAAAAATGAGCAGGCTTTCCAGGCGAGGAGGAGTTTTAGCGGTATTAAAGGCAACTGTAGCCAACTAAATAGAATCGGGATCTGAACCATCGAAAACCCTGGTTGTGGCACCAGCACTTGGAGCAGCAAAGCCAGTGCAATCCCGCCGATACTGCAAATCCAGGCCCAATTTTCGATTCGCGGATCGGTTGCCACAATCACCATGACCGGGTTGATATCTCGTTCGAGTCGTCTCCGGGTGCGCTGAGTGGCGGATTCGCTAATTGTGTTGTCGATCGCATGGCTGGCAGGCGCGGCAGAGGATTCCCTGGGGGAATACCCGTGTCGCCAGTTCCGTTGAAGAGAAAGACCGGCGCGGACCAAAATGCCCCAGCCGAGCAATTGGACGAGCGCCAGTGACTCCCCAAAATGGACGGCATTGGTTCGGTAGTTTGGATCTCGAGCTGAAATGAAACTGGCGAGTGGGCTCCAATTCGAAATGCCTCTGAAAAAAACCGATGAAAAGCCGTTCAGCAGGCTGCCAAGCAGGATGGGTATGAGAGCGAGTGCGGCGATCCATAGCGCGGTACGGCCCATGGTCTCGGCTTCGTTTTGCGTTCGAGTGGATACCCACAAGCCGACAGCCAATGACAACGGCAGTGTATTGAGCAGGGTGAGCGCCATGCGCCAAAACTCACCCCCGGTGACACCGCCCAAGAACCACGCGGTCGCCATCACAGGCAACACGGCGACAATGCCATAGAAGGCGTTGAGGCCGCAGGCTAAAAACTTCCCGATGAGCACGTCAATCCCTTGCAAGTCGGTGAGGAATAGGAATCCGAGCGTGCCCTCGCGGCGTTCCGAGCTGATGGCATCGGACGTGAGGAACATACCGGCCCCTAGTGCAAACAGGAAAGCGCCGGCGCTGAGTGTTAGAAACAAGGCGCCACCGACACCTTGGGCTCCGCCGAAACGGCCGCCGAAAAGGAGCACCATGAATGCGGTCGAAATGGCCAGGAACGCGGCGTTGCGCCGGACACGTGATGTCGCCGGTTTTCGGGCGGCCACGATCAGTTCGCGTTCAACGATGGGGACAAAGCTCATCAGTGGGCTAACGAGCCGCGACGAGCAGCCCTTTCCGAAGACCAGAATTTAACCGGCTGACCTCAACGACTGAATTCTCGTTTCCAGTTGTGCGAGACGACGGCTGGTTTCGCGGGCGATGATTTTAATGCGGGGTTCGACCTCGCCCCGATTGTCGCGCGCGCCACCGGATCGAAGTCGGGAGGCGACGTAGCCATCTAGAACGCGGAAATATTCCGCGATCAATGGGCGGAGGTCGGGTGGTGAGTGAAGATGGAGCAGCTGCAGCTGATTGGCTTTGCGGGCGAGGACCTCCCGTTGATCGGAGAAATCCCATCGACTGACCAGAGTGCTAATGGGCATCTCCTGGCGGCTTACTGGCCCATTCGTTCCGATCCGGAGCTCGGTGTTTTCATAGACGATGCTGGAAAGCTGTCGGAGGACTCGATTGCGCGACCACTGCATGGAGGGATCGCGACTTTGAAAATCTGCGATGGCGACGCTCCACCAACGCTCCACATCCAAAAGCGTGACAAAGCGGGGATGAAAAGCACGAAGGAAAGGAATCTGCCAGTTGAGGTTTTGGGGCAGGCTGTGCAAGAATCTCTGGAGCGCTTGTTTGCCTTCGGGCTCTTGAAGCAATTCATGCGTCAGCAACTGGGCGGCGGCCTGGAATTGAGACCAGGCGGCGAGGTCACCGAGCTTCTGGGTATCGGGCAGGCCCAGCTCTGAAAAGGTTGCCGGACTAATCTCCCGAAATGTGTTGCGAGGTTGAAGAAGTCGTTCCGCTTTGCGAGCTGTCAACACCAGGAAGGCATTGGGTTCGGAAATCAGGGTGCGGCCATGTTCGGCGACGATCAGACCGGACAACCCCTCGGTGAACCAGAGGGGCGGTTGTGCTGCTTGGTGACCAGAATTACGGTTGGCGATTTCGAGCAGCAACACCTCGACCAGGCCGCGGACAACTCGTTGCCAATCGCACCGCTGTGGCAACGCCAGTTTGTAATGCCACCCATCGCCGTAACGTGTCGGCACAATGTCGATCCCTTGACTCTTGGATCGGCTGTCAGGAGCGACAAATACATGAACGGATCCACGCCATTGATCGTTCATTCCCAATTCGCTCAGGACCACTTTTTTGACCCGTTCACAAGTGATGGCCAAGATCTTCGGGTCCAGATCAATGACGTTGGTGGTGCCTCCCTCGCGGACCGCGAACAGTGTGAGCGGGGATCCACCGACATTATAGGTGAAGGCCTCGCCCAAGCTGGATTGCTTCGGCACACCGGTCGATGGATCCAACTCGGTGTGGATCACGAACTGATGACTCAGGCTGGTGACCGTTCGTTTGTATTTGAGTGCGTCAGGCACTTGTGTGTAAGCCATCGGCGCCGCGCCACACACCAAAAGAATCCAGAGCCAGAGCATCCGGACAGTTTCTCCCAAACAGCCGGGCGCTCTCGAGGGTGTCCATTGTGGACACTTTGGACCGTGAACGTTGTGGCGCATTCGGACGAATCGCTATTTCGACGGTTTGGACTCGCTCTTGACCGCCGGTTTGGCGGCGGGCTTGGCGTCGCCGCTGGGGGCAGCCGGCGACGCCGTGCTTGTTGACGCCGCCGTGGATGGTGTCGATGAGGAATCCTGTTTGGCGGCACTCTTGTAGCCCTCGCTGCGGTAGTCCGTGATGTAAAATCCACTGCCCTTAAAAATAAGACCGGCACCGCCACCGACGCCTCGTTTGATCTTGCCCTTGCCCCAGCGTTTCTGAGGGCAGAGTTCTTTCGGACAGGTTTCCAACGGCTTGGCGCTCATGGGCTGCACAATTTCGAAGGAATGGTTGCACTTGGAGCAGTGGTATTCGTAGGTCGGCATGGATCAATCCGGGTTCTGTTTTGACAATTCCAGACGCCGGATGTTCCGGCGCGGGTTCAGGGAAATAATGAGTCGTGAATGCTGCCGTCAAGGGGGGCGTGGCGTGGACAATTGCGGGTCGGCGAATTGGCCGAGTGGATTTTGAGTGAATTGCCCCTGTTCAATCCGACTGCGCCACGTGTGGATCAGGCACCGAATGGGCTCCAAATCTAGGCCTTGATGATACTCTGGATACTGTCGCAAGTTGGCTTCGGCGAGTTGGAACAGTGCCACCGAGGGTTTTAACCGGTTTTTTTGCAGATGAACATAAGCGCCCGCCAATTGTATCAACCCCTTGTAAAAGGCGTAGTTGGCCCCAGTACGTCCCTCGGACAGCCAGAGCTCTTCCAGCACGTCATGTGCCTCATAATACTGGCCGCTATTAAAGCAATCGAAATACCCCAGATAATGAGCGGGCCGGTCGGCGTGGTGAAACGCGGCGATTCGGTCGGCGATTTTGGGTGACTTTTTCGACATCGGCGGTGTGATCCTGAGGGAAAAAAGCTACCTCCGCCAGCATCGTGTCTCGCAATCGCAGTTGCCCCAGCGTGGGACCTTCCCTTAAAAAGCGCGCGGATGTCCTCCAAGAACTCACACGTGTTCGATCTCGGTTCCTGGGTTGCCGCTAAAACCAAGGCGACCGATGCCGCGCTCGACCACTTCCTTCCACCTGCCAAGACCCGGCCAAGTACCATCCACAAGGCCATGCGTTACTCGCTATTCGCCGGTGGTAAACGGATGCGCCCGGCGTTGGTGCTGGCAGCCGCCGAGGCTTGCGGTGGAATCGAGACCCAAGCCATGCCACTCGCTTGTGCTGTGGAATGCATCCACACCTATTCGCTGATTCACGACGATCTTCCAGCCATGGATGACGATGACTTCCGCCGTGGCAAACCTACCAACCACAAGGTGTTTGGCGAAGGAATCGCCGTTTTAGCTGGGGATGCGCTGTTGACTCAGGCCTTTGAAATCGCCGCTCAATGCCAATCCTGGCCCAGATATTCCCACCAGGATGTCATTCTAGAGCTCGCGCGGGCGTCCGGTTCTCTCCAACTGATCGCCGGTCAGGTGGCGGATCTGGAGGGCGAAGGTAAACCGGTGACCGCAGCCCAGCTGCGCTACATCCACGAACGCAAGACCAGCGCGTTGTTATGTTGCGCGGTTCGATTGGGCGCCATGAGCGCTAATGCCACTCCCACTCAGTTGTCGGCTCTGACCGACTTCGGCTATCACGTCGGCTTGGCCTTTCAGGTGATCGACGACATTTTGGATGTCACCCAAACGAGCGAACAGTTGGGCAAAACGGCAGGCAAAGATGTGGCAACTCAAAAGGCCACCTACCCCGCCATCCTGGGATTGGAACGTTCAAAAAAGGTGGCGCGCCAATTGACCGACAAAGCTTACGCGGCGCTTAAACCATTCCGCGGTCGCGCCCTGGCATTGGAAGCACTTGCCCGATATTTGTTGGAACGCGATCGGTGATCCTTCTCGCCGGTGAACTTAGCCAGGCTGAATGGCTTACACCGGCGGTCGAATTGCCACCACGATCATGGCTGCTAGCCTCTGGGCATGGCGTTTGAATCCTTTCGAGATTGGATCCAGCAACTCGAGCGCGCCGGCGAGCTGAAACGCATTCGCCAGCCATTGGCCACTGAACTCGAAATCACCGCGCTGGCGGATCGCGAAATGAAATCGCCAGGCGGTGGTAAAGCCTTGTTGATCGAGCACCCCACCATCGGCGGTAAACCCAGCCCATTCCCGGTCGCCATCAATACCCTCGGTTCTTGGAAACGCATGGCTATGAGCATGGGCGCAGATACTGTAGACGAGGTCGCCAAGGATCTCGGAGCGCTGATGAAGGCTAAGCCTCCCACCAGTCTGAAGGAAACGATGCAATTGCTCTCGCTGGCACTCGATCTCAGGCATGCGCGCCCCAAGACGGTTCGCGACGGCCCCTGCAAGGAGGTCATCCATCGATTCGACGAACCGATCACCCTCCCGATGACACCACCCTCCGCCGTCACGAGCGCCGAGCTCAAGACTAGTCCCAGGGGTGAGGTGATTCTGCCAGCCACGCCTGCCGTTCCACCCACGCTTCTGGAGTTGCCCATCCTCAAATGTTGGCCCCTCGATGGCGGACGCTTCATCACCTTGCCGTGTGTCGTCACACGGGATCCAGACACTGGGGAGCGTAATGTCGGCATGTACCGCATCCAGATCTACGATCCGCAAACCACTGGCATGCACTGGCAGTTGCAGAAGGTCGCCGCCCGCCATGGTCGGCGCTATTATGAGACTGGCACCCGGATGCCGGTCTCGATCTTCCTGGGTGGCGATCCCATGTATCCCTTCGCCGCGACGGCGCCATTGCCAGATGGTCTCGATGAATTCCTATTGGCGGGTTATCTGCGCAAGAAATCCATTGAGTTGATCCGATGCGAAACCAATGACCTCGAGGTGCCGGCCAACGCGGATTTTGTCATCGAAGGTTACATTGACCCCAAGGAACCATTGCGCGACGAAGGACCATTTGGAGATCACACCGGTTACTACACGCTGCCGGAGCCGTATCCCGTGTTCCACGTGACGGCAATCACGCATCGCCGCGACGCCATTTATCCCGCGACGATCGTGGGTTTGCCGCCCATGGAGGACTTCTATATCGGAGCGGCCTCGGTGAAGTTGTTCTTGCCGATCTTCAAAATGAACTTCCCCGAGATCGTGGACATCGCGTTGCCGGCCGAAGGGGTGTTTCACAATTTGGTGTTCGTCAGTATCCGGAAGACTTACCCGATGCAGGCCTTCAAGATCATGCATGGACTCTGGGGCATGGGCCAGATGATGTTCACCAAGTACATCGTGGTGGTGGACGATGACGTGGACGTGCACAACACCAGTGATGTTTTGTTCCGGATGTGCGCGAACACGGATCCCGAGCGTGACAGTATTTTCACCAAGGGACCCGCAGATGTATTGGATCATGCGACCAGCGAGATCGCGATGGGCACGAAGCTGGGGATCGACGCCACGCGCAAACTGGCTGGGGAGGGTTTCAATCGGCGCTGGCCGCCACTGATCCGCATGGACGACACGGTGAAGGCCCGCGTCGAGAAGATCCTGAACGGGTGAGCGAGGTTTGCTATTGTGGGGATGTCGGATCGACTGTGGTTGCGAGGCGGATTCCCACCGAACCTCCTGTATGGAGTGCTATGGAGTCCTTCGAGTGGCGTCGCGCGTTCATCCGCACATACCTGGAGCGAGACATTCCGCAACTCGGGCCGGGGGTGCCCGCGGAGACGCTGCGGCAGTTCTGGACAATGCTGGTACACGAGCAGGACGGCATGATTCATGCGGCGAAGCTTGCCGGAGCCCTGGCAGTGAGCGGCCAGACCGTCCGGCGCTACCTGGATCAGCTGCGAGGCCACCCCGAAGGCGATTTCAAAACCAAGTAAGACCCCAATCTTCACCAGAATCGCTCGACGCCATAACCGTCAAAGGTCGGATCACAACTCAGCAACTTCCGCTTCTCGCACCGAGCTTGGGCGACCAAGAGCCGATCAAAGGGATCGCGATGATGCCAAGGAAGCTTGGAAACCGCGGCGCAATGCGCTGGCTCCAGGTCAAGGCGCTGTATTCGATTGCGAGTCATCTCTGCTGGAATCAGACGCTCCCAACTCGCGCCGAGGTGAAAATCTCGTCGGTTGAGACTCAGCTTGATACCGATTTCCCAAAGCGACGCCGTACTCCAAGCGACATCGTCCACCGTTAGAAGTAGCCTTCGGGCACTTTCCGGCAGGCGCGGATCGTCGGCGATCATCCAAAGGATCGCATGGGTATCGAGGAGCAGTTTCATGCCTCGAGTTTGGCGGGACCTTTCACGCCCTCGGAAAGCTTCGAAGGTGAGTAGTCCTCAAAGTCTTCCAAGGACTTATCGAATGAAGAACCCATCACCAACCCCAACGACTTGAGTCCACCTAACCGACGGACAGGGAGTTTTTCACGAACCACCTCCAACCGAACCATCGGCTCCTTTCGATTCGCTATGATAATTTCCTCACCGTTGAGGGCTTGTTGGATCAGGCTGGACAGGTGGGTCTTGGCTTCGTGGATTGAAATGGTCTTCACCCAATAAACTTAGTCATATGACTAAGTCATGTCAACGCGGG
>SXGT01134629.1_pt1 | contig 28537 bp, 22 predicted proteins | sample 3176221 | NCBI WGS metagenome assembly SXGT01 (sample SAMN11356862, study PRJNA531348) | freshwater metagenome | isolation source: freshwater sample F1-120 | place: China: Fuxian Lake, Yuxi | collected 2017-12-25 | reverse complement strand
GGAGAGCGGAGTTACGCCACACCACAAACGGTGCGCTGATTTTATATTGCGTATGACGGGAGATGAGGAACCCGATCTTGATTTGTGGGATGCGGCATTGGATATGCGCGCGGTGCGCAATTTTTCTGATGAGATGCGCTTTAAACTCCGCGTGTTAGAAGCGAGCGGTTTCTTGCCGGACTTTCCAGAGCGTGGAAAGTTTTTTACTGCGAGAGCCCAGATCTTTATGAGAGAGCGGACTGATGATAGTCTTTTTGCCGATCCGCATGAACGTGAGGCATTCGAAGAGGGCATTGAGTGGATACTGCGAGCCAATCACATGGTATACTCATTTTATGGCGCTTGATGATTTGCAGAGGCGGCTTTTTAAAAAGGGCGAGGGGTTCGAAGACCGTGCGCATTCATGGCGTCTTCGTAAAAACAATACACAGGCCCCGATTTCATGGAAAGAGGAGCCTGTGATCCAAGAAGATTCTATGCAAAAATTTATTCGCAAACTGTTGTGGTGGGGTATGGGTGGGGGGCTGGGAGTCATTGCTCTTGCGATGGCGGGATATCTGCTGCTATCAGGGAAGTGGGCTGTCCTCGGTGTCGATACGCGTAAAAATATCGATCTTACCATTGAGACTGCCGACGATGCTATCGCGGGCAAAAAACTTATATGGCGCGTAGTTTATGAAAATAAAAACGATATCGCGCTTGATAATGCGGTACTTGTATTTACGTATCCTCCGATGTCACAACCCCTTGCGGGCGATTATATCAAGGGAGGATTGCGCCCCGAGCATAGAGAGCTTGGCATTATACAGCCCGGTGATAAAAAAGAAGAATTTTTTTCGGCAACGGTGTTTGGCGCGCAAGACGAGATACTCAAGGGCAAGGTAAAGATTGAGTACCGCCCGCGTGATTCATCAGCACGACTCGCTAAAGAGACTTTGTACGAGTCTTCCGTCAAAGGGTCTCTTTTGGGTGTTGAGCTCCTTTTGCCCAAAGAGCTCAAAGCAGGCCAACAGATCGAGGCGCGCCTTTCGCTTGTATCGAGTGCTGAAGTGCCTTTTCGTGGCATATCGGTTGAGATGATGTATCCTGATGCGTTTGAATTTATTTCGTCAAGCATCACGCCAACCAGAGGCGATACTGTCTGGACTATCGGCGACTTGGCCAAGGGCGATACCTTTCAGCTCTCTATCAAGGGACGGATTAAAGATTCAATAGCGCCTCAATCGATGAAAGCAAAAGTGGGCGTATATGATCGCACAAAAAATGAATTTGACGTGTTTACTTCGTCTGAAAAAACATTTGCCATTACACCACCTTTGCTCGTCGCAAGGCTTATGATTGATTCTCCCGGCAGTCCTGATACGGGCGTGTTGTTGGCCGGTACGCTGGTTAGCGGGGTCATTGAGTGGAAAAATAATTTGCCGGTAGCGGTGTCAAACGCGACAGTAGAGGTTGTCTTTGAAGGCGAAGCTTTTGACATCCAGACATTATCGAGCAAACGCGGTGAGTTTGATCGGACGCGCAATTCGTTGCGGTGGGTGCCCGGGCGCATACCCGAGCTTTTGGTCGTTGATCCAGGTGAGATGGGCACGTTTGAGTTTACGGTTATTCCTAAAAAAACTATTAGTGTACGCAATCCTACGCTTGTGTTTCGTTCAAGTATGCGAACGCGCGAATTGCCTTCCGGATATGAAGGCGTTGATATTTCGGGCGAAGAGCGCATCACTTACAAGCTCGCGACGCGTTCTACATTTTCTCAAAAAGGATATTTTTATGATTCGCGCGCGCAACATACGGGGCCATTCCCTCCGCGTGTAGGCCAAGAGTCCACGTATCTTGTTGTCTGGTCGGTAACAAACGCGACCAACGATCTTGCTGGTGCCACGGTTCGCGCGACATTGCCTTCGTACGTACGTTGGGTAAGAGTTGTCGATCCATCAAGTGGCGCGCCGATTACTTTTGATGAGGCAACGCGTGAGATATTGTGGTTGCCGGACGCGATACCCGCTGGCGTAGGTACTACTGATCGCGCGCGTGAGGTGGCATTCCAAATAGCTTTTACGCCATCGCTCCCCCAGATAGGGCGACCCGCAGAGCTCGTGTCCGAGGCGCGGTTCGAGGGACGCGATTCATTTGCCGATATTACGATTACTCAAACAGCAGGCAAAGTACTGACATCACTGCGTGATGATCCGCGCGCGTCTCGTGAAGGAGGGGAGGTGCGCGAATAGCGTTGGTATAATATTCTTTTTGTGCTAGGTTTTTTCTATGACTTCACTTGAAACTATTGTGGCGCTGGCAAAACGCAAAGGTTTTGTTTTTCCAGGGTCTGATGTATATGGAGGTCTTGCGGGTACCTGGGATTATGGTCCGTTGGGCGCTCTTCTCAAAGAAAATATAAAGCGTGAATGGTGGAGATCGATGCTCAAGCCACGCACTCGTTTGTTGGGTGGGCAGATTTTTCCACTTGATTCAGCGATTATTTCAAGTGCCAAGGTCTGGCAATCGTCAGGGCATACGGATCATTTTACTGACCCATTGGTTGAATGCAAAAAATGCAAGCATCGCTTTCGCGCTGATCACGTTGAGGGTACCAAGTGCCCCGAATGTGGCGGCGCGCTTGGCGAATCACGCCAGTTCAATATGATGTTCAAGACGCACGCGGGCGCGCTCGAAGATGAATCCGCCGTAGCATATTTACGTCCCGAGACCGCGCAGGGTATCTTTATCAATTTTAAAAATGTGGTAGATGCGTTTCATCCCAAGCTTGCGTTTGGCATCGCGCAAGTCGGTAAGGCATTTCGCAATGAAATTACGCCGCGCAATTTTGTATTTCGTTCGCGCGAGTTTGAGCAGATGGAGCTTGAATATTTTTACGATCCTAAAGATGCCGGCAAGTATTTTACAGATATTCGCGCGATGCGCATGCAGTGGTTTTTGGATCTTGGTATCAAAAAAGATAATCTTCGATTTCATGATTACGCGCCCGATGAGCTTGCTCATTATTCAAAAGCGACGACGGATATTGAATATCGCTTTGGCCTCTCGCAAGACGGCTTCTCCGAGCTTGAAGGTATCGCAGACCGCGCGGATTTTGATCTCAAAAATCATTTTTCTGGATATCGTTGGACGGGTGATGACTTCACTAAATCTGATGCAGGGTTTGTACCAAATGTTATTGAGCCGTCCGTCGGTCTTGATCGCGCATTTCTCGCTTTTATGATGGATGCGTACGATGAAGATGAGCTCGCGGGAGACAAGCGCGTGGTTTTGCGCCTCCATCCAAAGTTAGCGCCGATTACCGCGGCAGTTTTCCCTCTGGTATCTAACAAAGAACCCATAGTCGCAAAGGCACAAGAAGTGTTTGATATGTTGGGCGGCGAATATACAGTGCGTTTTGATGATATCGGTAATATTGGCAAGCGGTATCGGAGGCAAGATGAAATTGGTACGCCATGGTGCGTGACGATCGATTATCAAACGCTCGAAGATGGTACCGTGACCATGCGCGATCGTGATACGGCCAAACAAGAGCGCGTAGCTATCATTGAGATCGCGAGCGTCTTTCGGGAAAAGCTTTTATAAACATCGCGTGTCATGCGTTCACCCCACTTTCTTTTCGGGGTTTTTTATGATATACTAACGCTATGCGATTTACTGAAAAGAAGTTTAAAAATGGTTTGCGCGCGATTGTCGCCCCCATGGAATCGACAGAGACGATTACTATTTTGGTCTTGGTAGGTACGGGTTCAAACTATGAGAAGCGCGATACGAGCGGGCTTTCTCACTTTTTAGAACATATGTTTTTCAAGGGTACCACAAAATATCCCAAGCCGGGTGAACTTGATCGGTTGCTCGATTCTGTCGGCGCTATCCACAACGCTTTTACTACGCGCGAGGAAACCGGGTATTGGATCAAAGTAGACGCAAAGCAGTTTGATCTGGCGCTTTTATTTGTTTCGGATATTTTACAAAACGCACTTTTAAAAGAAGAAGAAATCAATCGTGAGCGAGGTGTCATTTTAGAAGAGATGAAAATGTATTGGGATGACCCGCGTAGATATGTGTGGTCGCTTTTTGAAGAGCTTGTGTATGGCGATAATGCGTATGGATGGGATGTCATAGGCACTGCGAAAAATATCCGCGCGATGAAACGGTCGGATTTTCTTAAATATTGGAAAAGCCAATATGTCGCGCGCAATACGGTAGTGACGGTAGCAGGAAATATTAAAGAGGCAGAAACACTCCATAAGATTGAAAAAGCGTTTGGTACATTGCGCGAAGGCACGCCGGTAAAAGCAGCGGCGTTTCAAAATCCCAAGCCCGGCCCGCGTTTGCGTCTCTTTGAAAAAAATACTGATCAATCACATATCGTGGTTGGCACATTGGGTTATTCGCTCACGAGCAAAGATCGCGTGGCTGCCGACGTTCTTTCGACGATTTTGGGAGGGTATATGAGTTCGCGCCTGTGGGCCGACATTCGTGGCAAGCACGGACTTGCCTATGCCATTCGCGCTGGGCATGACGCGTATCTTAAGACGGGTTATTTTGGCGCGTATGCTGGCGTGCCGCATGAGCGCGGCATTGAGGTTGTTGAGCGTATCGTGGGTCATCTCGATAAAATCAAGAAAGGCGGTGTTACCGCAGAAGAGCTCAAGCGTGCCAAAGACAATATGAAAGGGCATTTGGCGATCTCTCTTGAGTCGACCGATGAAGTCGCGTCATTTTTGGGCACCCAGCAGATTATGCTCGGCAAGATAAAAAAGCCCGACGAACTTCTCAAGAAAGTAGACGCTGTTACGCGCGAAGATGTCGCGCGTGTCGCCAAGTCTCTTTTCCGTAAAGACAGGATGTATCTTTCTATCATTGGCCCAAAACTTGAAAAAGGCCGGTACGAACAAATCCTTAAAAAGGTGCGGTGAGCAATTCTTCGCGCACATCGATGAATATTTCAACAAACACCATGATTCGCTTTGCCGCGGTGATACTTGGGATTATTTTTTTGTGGGTTATCCGCGATATTATGATGATTATTTTGGTTTCGATTGTCATAGCATCAGCGGTAGAGCCATTGGTGCAATGGTTTATCAGATGGCGCATCCCGCGCGTACTCTCGGCGCTCATCATTTATATTTTTGGCATGACGTTTGTTATAGGGACTTTTTACTTACTAGTACCGCCGCTCGCGGGAGATCTCCAAACCTTTTTCTCACATCTACCGTCTTTGATTGAGACTGCGCTGGTAAAGTTTCAGCAAAAATTTCCCTTTTTCTCGCTTGAGTTTGTTATCAATGCCATTCGCGCCTCTGCCATCAATGCTGATCAATACGTGCGCGAGGCAGTGAGCGGTTTCTTTACTTTTTCGTCAGCATTTTTCTCGAGTGTTATGTTCTTTGGGCTGACTGTCGTTATTTCTTTTTACTTGACCGCGCAAGAGGACGGCATCGCTGATGTGCTCCGTATCGTGACCCCCAAAGAGTATGAAGAGTACGCGCTTGATCTTTGGGCGCGCTCACAGCGCAAGATTGGCAGATGGTTGCAAGGGCAGTTGCTTTTAGGTCTTTTGGTGGGTGTGTTGGTATTTATTATGCTCACGGTATTGCGTGTTGAGCATGCGTTTCTTTTCGCGGTGCTCTCGGCGCTCTTTGAGCTTATCCCGTATTTTGGTCCAGTAATGGCGGCGATTCCAGCCATCGCGGTAACCGCCATCAAAGATCCATTTTTGGGCTTATTGGTCGCTGGTATTTATTTTCTCGTTCAGCAGATGGAAAATCACCTTATCTATCCACAGGTCGTCCGAAAAACAGTGGGCGTGCATCCGCTGTTGGCAATTATCGCACTGCTTGTTGGCGGTACGGTCGCGGGCGCGATTGGCATTATTATTGCTATCCCACTTGCCGTAGTGCTTGTCGAATACCTCAATGATGTTGTTAAGCGCAAACGCACCGTTTAATTTCAATCAATCTTATGGATAAAAAGTTTTATATCACGACGCCTATTTTTTATGTAAACGCGGCTCCTCATTTGGGTCACGCGTATGCTGATGTGATCGCGGATACGCTGGCGCGATGGCATCGCGGCAATGGAGAAAAAACCTTTTTTCTCTCGGGTACTGACGAACATGGTGCTAAGATTGTTCGGGCGGCCGCAAAAGCCGGCGTATCCACGGAAGATTTTGTAGCAAAGCATCGTGATGAGTTTAAAAAATTGCTCGCGGCGCTTGGCGCAGAGGTAGATGATTTTATTTATACTTCTGATCAAGAGCGTCACTGGCCGGGAGCGCAGCTTCTGTGGAAAAAATTGGAAGACGCCGGAGATCTGTATAAAGCAATCTACGAGGGTCTTTATTGTGTAGGGCATGAGGCTTTTGTGACTGAGAAAGATTTGGTTGATGGTATATGCGCTGACCATGGGCAGGCTCCTGAAAAGATCGCTGAAGAAAATTATTTTTTTCGACTTTCAAAATATAAGGACCAGATCAAAGGCGCTATCGCGTCGGATGAGCTGATGATCATGCCCGCGAGTCGCAAAAAGGAAGTTCTCGCCTTTTTGGAAGAAAAAATAGAAGATATAAGTTTTTCGCGACCTTCGCGTGATATTTCGTGGGGCATTCCGGTACCAAACGATCATGAACACACGATGTATGTATGGGCAGATGCGCTGACAAATTATATGAGCGCGCTTGGGTTTGGTCGCGGCGATGACGCGCGTTTTAAAATATTTTGGCCTGCTGACGCGCACATCATTGGCAAAGATATTTTGCGCTTTCACGCGGTTATTTGGCCGGGCATGTTACTTGCGGCAGGTCTTCCGTTGCCCAAAAGACTTTTGGTAACGGGCATGATTCGCTCGGGCGGGCAAAAGATGTCAAAAACACTTGGTAATGTAATCGATCCTATTGAGTGTATCGAGCATTATGGTAAAGACGCGTTTCGTTATTTTTTGTTGCGAGAGATGCCGTTTGGGGAGGATGGTGATTTTACGCATGATCGTTTTCGAGACGTGTATGAGGGCAACCTCGCCCATGGCGTGGGCAATTTGGTTTCGCGTACTGTCGCCATGATAAAAAAATATTTTAATGGTACTCTCGCGATGCCATCAGGAGAAGCGTTGGCGGATGTGCCCACGCGCCGCGCACTCAAACATGTGGTGCTCTCTTCGCGCGTATCGCTTGACGGTGCCGCGTTGCACGCGTATTTTGAGCATGATATCGCCCCAGAGTTTGCCAGAGCTATGAGCGAGTATCGTCTGACTGACGCCATCACGATACTCTTTGATTTTTTTTCACTCCTCGATGGATATATCCAAGATTATGAACCATATCGTTTGGCAAAGACCGATCTTGATAAAACTCAAGCCGTGTTATGGAATGTAGCTCTGCATATTATCCGCGCCGCTAAGCTTTTAGAGCCTTTCATGCCAGAGACCGCGGAAAAAATAGTAAAAGTATTTGGCGCTGACATCAAGATAAAAGAAGATCCAACCTCGATCCATGTCTCGGCCAGAGAGGCGCTGTTTCCTTCAAAAGAAGATGGATATAAAACTGATTGATATTCACGCGCATGTAAATTTTAATGCCTTTCGTGATGATGGCGATGAGGTGATAAAGCGCGCGCTCGCGGGCGGTGTAGGTATGATTTTGGTTGGGTCTCAATATGATACATCCGCGCGTGCTGTTGAATATGCCGAGCGGTATCCGTATGGCGTGTGGGCAGCGGTGGGGCTGCATCCTATTCATGTTGGTGGTGAGATCCATGTTGACGCGCAAGAAATATCAGCATCGGGGGTGCCTGGGTTTGTGACGCGACCCGAAGAATTTGATTATGCGACATATAAAAAGCTCGCTCTCCATCCAAAAACGGTTGCCATTGGCGAGTGCGGGCTTGATTATTTTCGTTCTGGAGGGACGCAGGTGGAGCGAGAAAAACAATTTGAAGTATTGCGTTGGCATATTCGTTTGGCGCGAGAGGTTCAAAAGCCGCTTATTATTCATTGTCGTAATGCATATGACGACTTGCATCATATTTTGCAAGAAGAGCGCGCGGGCCTCGCTCAAGGAGGGTATGGCGGTACGATTCATTTTTTTGCTGGTACATGGGCTGACGCGCGCAAGTTTTTAGATTTGGGATTCAGTCTTTCCTTTACGGGCGTTATCACTTTTGCGCGCGATTATGATGAAACCATCAAAAATATGCCACTCGACCGCATGATGATTGAGACTGACGCGCCGTATGTAGCGCCAACGCCTTACCGCGGACGACGGAATGAGCCGCTGTATGTAGAAGAGATCGCGAAAAAAATAGCCGAGCTACGCGGCATTACGCTTGATGAGGTTGCCAAGATGACCGTGAGTAACGCGACTCGTGTGTTTCATTTACAATAAAAAAATCTCGATGAAGGGTCAATCAGATTTTCCTTGTCGTATAAGGTTTTTTGGCGTACGATAAGAAAGCAAATGAAGAAATATAATCCGCAGGCACTCGAGAAAAAATGGCAGGCTCTATGGCTCACTAGCCGTATTTATGAGCCTGACTTGGACAATGCTAAAAAGCCTTTTTATAACTTGATGATGTTTCCGTATCCGTCTGCCGAAGGGCTTCATATTGGTAGTGTACGGACATTCACGGGTGTTGATATTTATAGCCGCCTCAAGCGAATGCAGGGCTACGATGTGTTTCAACCGATCGGGCTCGATGGGTTTGGTATTAACGCGGAGAATTATGCGCTCAAGATAGATAAAAACCCCAAAGAACATTCAAAGGTCACCGAAGAGAATTTTTATCGCCAACTCGGCGTTATCGGCAATAGTTTTGCGTGGGAAGAAAAACTCGAGACGTATAGTTCCGAATATTATCGCTGGACGCAGTGGCTCTTTATCAAACTTTTTAACGCAGGTCTTGTCTATCGCAAAAAAGCCGAGGTTAATTGGTGCGTAAAGTGCGCGACCGTGCTTGCCAATGAGCAGGTCCTGCCTGCCGGCAGGCAGGGATTGGCAGGTGAATGCGAACGTTGCAGTACTACGGTTATCAAAAAACAGCTCGAGCAATGGTTTTTTAAGATCACTGACTACGCAGATAAGTTGCTCGCGGGTCTCGATACGATCGATTGGACAGAAAAAATAAAAATTGCGCAACGCAACTGGATTGGCAAGAGTGAAGGCGCTGAGATTGATTTTATGCTCACTAGTATCAGTGGGCAGAAAGACGGCAAACACACACTCAAGATATTTACTACGCGACCCGATACTATTTTTGGCGCGACTTTTTGTGTAGTATCTCCCGAGCTTGCGCAAAGTTGGTTCGATGTAGGGTGGCAGGCATCCGATGAGGTGTGCGCACATATCAAAGATGCGCTCGTGCGCCGCGCCGGTGCCGACAGGCATATCGAGGAGCAAGAAAAAACCGGCATATTTTCTGGTATCAACGCTATCAATCCCGCGACTCAAAAAGAAATACCCGTATGGGTTTCTGACTATGTACTCGCAGGATACGGCACGGGTGCCATCATGGCCGTGCCCGCGCACGACGAGCGTGATCATGAATTTGCTCAAAAGTTTAATTTGCCGATCAGTGACGCGCCGTTGGTAACTTTTGATGAGGGCGTACAAAAAGCAGGAGGCAAGCGCAAGACAAATTATCGTTTGCGCGATTGGTTGGTTAGTCGTCAGCGGTATTGGGGAGCGCCAATCCCGATGATTTGGTGTGATACATGCGCCAAATGGATGACCGAGCGCGAAGAACATTTGCCGGTACTCTTGCCCGATGTCAAAGAGTTTCGTCCCACGGGTACTGACAAATCTCCGCTCGCAAACTTTCCTGGGTTTTATGAGACTAAATGCCCTGAGTGTGGCGGCATGGCGCGAAGAGAGACAGATGTATGTGATACATTTTTGGATTCAAGTTGGTACTACCTACGTTATCTTGATCCAAAAAATAATAAAGAGTTCTGCTCGCCCGAGCGCGCGCGCCGTTGGCTACCCGTTGCATCCTATATAGGTGGCGCAGAGCATGCCGTACTGCATCTTTTGTATGTGCGGTTTATCTCAATGGCGTTACATGATTTGAAGCTTGTCGATTTTGCCAAAGATAATGGTGGCGAGCCGATGCCACGTTTTCGCGCGCATGGGCTTATCACCAAAGACGGTGCCAAGATGTCAAAGTCGCGTGGCAACGTAGTGAACCCTGACGAATATTTTTCTGTGTATGGTGCTGATGCGCTCCGTATGTACTTGGCATTCATGTCGCCACTCGAGGAGGGGGGAGATTTTCGTGATACTGGTATCAAGGGGATGACGCGTTTTTTGGCGCGCGCGTGGGATCACTATATAAATGAAAAGCGCGACCCTGGCGCATCGAGTGATGTGACCAAGCGCTTGGCGCACAAAACGATCAAAAAAGTTACCGAAGATATGGAGGGGTTGCAAAACAATACCGCGATATCATCACTCATGGTGTTGCTTACCCAGATGGAGCGCGATTCTGATGCCTTTGCTGATTCCGCATTTTTGTTGATGTTAGCACCCTTCGCGCCTTTTATCACTGAAGAGATTTTTGCCCAACGCGGGTCCAAAGAGACTATCCATAAAGGCCCATGGCCACAGTATGATTCAACAAAGATTATGGATGATACCTTCGAGTTGGTTATCCAGATCAATGGTAAGGTGCGTGATACGGTTGTTGTCGCCTCCAATATCACTGAGGCGGATGCGCACGCACTCGCGCTTTCGCGTGAGAAGATCAAGCTAGCGCTCGCGGGCCACAAACCTCAAAAAATTATTTTTGTGCCAAAGCGTTTGATCAATCTGGTACTTTAATCATATGTGCAGATGATGAATATAGCGATTACGGTGAGGCCAGGCGCGCGCGAGGACAGTATAAAGAAAGAGGTTGATGGATATCGCGTAACCACAAAATCACGGGCACATGATGGTGAAGCAAATGAAGCGGTACGGCGGATCGTGGCAGAGCATTTTGATGTAGCAGCAAGTCGTGTCAGGATTGCGCGCGGCATAACAAGTCGCAAAAAATATATTGAGATTATATGATTGTTGTTTCGGTTGATGCAAGGGATGTTGTCGAGCAAACTATCGCCACTTTGCGGCGTGGAGGCATTGTTATTATGCCTACCGACACGGTATATGGTATTGGCTGCGCGTATGATAAACCCGAGGCGCTCTCGCGCATTATCGCGCTTAAAGGACGCGATGAACAAAAGCCCATTGCTCTTTTGGTGGGGAGTCTCGCGATGGCCGTAGAATATGTCGCCATTGCGCCAAAAATAAAATCAGGTCTTATGGAAGTGTGGCCAGGGCCGTTTACTGGGGTATTTCAAAAAATATTAGGTGAGGGGGGCGAGGGTGTGCGCGTGCCAAATCATGCGTTTGTCCGCGCGGTTATCGACGCGTATGGCAAGCCGCTTTGGATGACATCAGCAAATAGATCGGGCGATCCCGCGCAAATTCATTTTTCGTCGGTCATGCGCGACTTTCAAGATTGTGCTGATTCAGATGTGCTCATTATTGACGGAGGCGACTTACCTGATAGTATGGCTTCAACGGTAGTCGATTTTATCCAGACACCGCCCAAGATGTTGCGCATGGGGCCCGTGTCGCGCGAGCGCTTGCAGGAGATTTTTAAGACAACGTTTCAATGAAAGATAGGCAAATACAAAAAATGATACAGCGTGAATCAAGGCGTCAGACAGGCGTTATCAATTTGATTGCATCAGAAAATGATACATCAGCTGATGTGCGTGAGGCGCTTGGCAGCGTGTTTGTAAATAAATATGCGGAGGGGTATCCTCATGCCCGTTATTATGGCGGCAATGAACATGTAGACGAACTCGAAGAGCTGACAAAGGCTCGTGCGCTCAAGCTCTTTGGTCTTTCTGCGAAAACATGGGGAGTCAATGTACAGCCCTATTCAGGCTCTCCCGCGAATCTCGCCGTATACTTCGCGCTCATACCATTGGGTGCCAAGATTATGGGGCTCGAGCTTACTATGGGCGGGCATCTTTCACATGGCCACAAAGTGAGTATGACGGGCAAGCTATGGCAGCAGGTTGCGTATGGTGTTGATACAAAAACCGAGGCGCTTGATTATGACGAGATTGGCCGCATCGCAAGGCGGGAAAAGCCCGCCATGATTGTCGCGGGGTTTACTGCGTATTCGCGCGTGATTGATTTTAAAAAGTTTCGTAAGATTGCAGATAGCGTTGGCGCGCTGTTGCTCATCGATATGTCACATTTCGCGGGGCTCGTCGCGGGTAAGGTATACCCATCACCGTTTTCTACCCGAGGTGGGCAAGTTCTCGCCGATGTGGTTACGACGACTACGCACAAGACGCTTCGCGGCCCGCGCTCGGCGCTTCTTTTCTCCAAAAAAGAGTTTTCAGAAAAGATTGATAAGGCAGTATTCCCCGGTCTGCAGGGTGGGCCGCACGCGAATCAAATCGCGGCGGTCGCCGTAGCCTTACAAGAAGCCTCATTTCCCGCGTTTAAAAAATACGCAAAGCAAATTATCAAGAATGCCAAAGTGTTGTCAGATGAGCTTGCGCGTCGTGGGTGGCGCGTTGTTTCAGGGGGTACGGATACTCATTTGATTCTCATTGATACACAGGTGCAAGATATTTCGGGAGCACGGGCGAGTGACGCGCTCGAAGAGGCTGGTATTGTGGTGAACAAAAATACTATTCCGTACGACGCTCGCTCGCCGCGTGATCCGTCAGGTATTCGGCTCGGCACCGCGGATGTTACGACGCGTGGCATGCGCGAGCCGCAGATGCGGCTTATCGCGGAATATATTGATGAAATATTGCGCGGTGTTCATGGTGATGCCATCAAAAAAAATATCGCGCGCCTTGCGCGGCAATTTCCTCAACAAAAATGATTTTTTTAGAAGCTAAACCGATAGTTGAAAAATTAAAAAGTGATATTGCATCGCGCGTTGCTGGCGTGTCGCTAAAGCCTCGTCTTGCTATCGTGATAGTCGGTGAAGATCGGATTTCCGCAAAATTTGTTGAGCTTAAAGAAGTATTTGCTAAGAGTGTTGGTATTGAGACGCAGCGTTACGAATTGCCCGCTGATATTTCTACTAACCATTTGCGTGAGCGCATGCGCGATATTGTGCACGAGCCGCGCAATAGTGGTGTTATCGTGCAATTACCATTGCCAGAGCACATTGATACGCAGGCGATTCTCAACGCGATTGTGCCTGAAAAAGATGTCGATGTGCTCTCGGCGCGCGCGGTGGGCAATGTGTCGGTAGGTAAATCACGCGTTATGCCGCCGGTAGCGGGAGCGGTAAAATTACTACTCGAGCACTACGGTGTTGAGGTGGTAGGCAAAAAGATGGCCGTTGTGGGCGCGGGTCGCTTGGTAGGTCAGCCCGTTGCTCTGTGGGCGATGCGCGCGGGTGCGATGGTGACTGTGCTACACAGCGCTGATCAAGTAAACCACGAGATGCTTAAAGATGCTGATATCATTGTTTCAGGTTTGGGTAAGCCGCGCGTGATTATGGGCGACATGGTAAAAGATGGCGCGGCGGTCATTGATGTGGGTACATCAGAAGACGGTGGTGTGTTGGTAGGCGATGTTGATTTTGATTCAGTTTCCAAAAAAGCTTCACATATAACTCCCGTAAAAGGAGGAGTAGGGCCGCTCACGATTGCGTTGATATTTCAAAATCTTTTATCTCTTTTATAAAAACAGAATATCAAGGCAACGCCTTGATATTCTGTATGTTCCCAGCATACTGTTCGAATTCCATGTATTCGTAAAAGTTATTCCGACTGTGCCGCGGGTGGGAGTCGAACCCACACGCCCGTAAGGACACACGATTTTGAGTCGTGCGCGTATGCCAATTCCGCCACCGCGGCATATATAAAAGATAGCAGTATAGTAGCACTCTGTTGTTATTTTTCCAATATTTCCCTATTCTAAATACATGATTGATGAATTGAAAGAAAAAGAAAGTGTCTTTTGGATACCGACCGAGAAGATAAAGCCAAATCCCTATCAACCGCGTACCGAGTTTGATGAAGCTGCGCTCAAGGGCCTCGCCGAATCAATTCGCCAATACGGTATTTTACAGGCATTGGTTGTCACGCGCATCGAGCGTGAGAGTGAGACGGGTACCGAGGTTACCTATGAATTGGTCGCTGGCGAGAGGCGTTTCCGCGCGTCACAAATGATAGGTCTTCGCGAAGTTCCCGTCACCATCCGTCGTGAGGAGCCAGCAAAGGTGCGCCTCGAGTTAGCTTTGGTAGAAAATGTACAACGTCAAGATCTTAATGCCATCGAACGCGCAATTGCCTACAAGCGCTTGATTGATGAGTTTGCGATGACGCAACCCGAGATCGCGGGGCGCGTAGGTAAGTCGCGCGAATCGATTGCGAACACTATTCGTATTTTGATGTTGCCTCAAGATATGCAAGAAGCTTTGCGTGGAGGAAAAATATCTGAAGGTCATACACGGCCGTTGCTTATGCTTTCGACGCGTCCCGAAGAACAAAAAGAACTTTTTCTCGATATTTTGGAGCATCATATTTCAGTGCGTGAGGCGGAGCGCATTTCGCGGCGCATTGCGCGTGAGCGCGCGCGCAAAGTAGAGGATTTACCTACTGCTGAGACACGCGCGGTAGAAGAACGGCTTGGCAATGTGTTGGGCACGCGCGTTGAGATTCACAAGGAAGCTGGAGGTAAGGGTAAGATTTCTATCGAATTTTTCTCAGATGAAGAACTCTATGGTATCACCGCGAAACTGATGCGCGAGCGCGAAGAGCGACTTGAAAACGAACGCCTGGCGCATTCCGCTGAAGAGCAGTTTACGGTATAAGCTCTACGTTTTTTACTCCTTTGATACGGCGTAGGCGCGACGTCAGTTTTTTTGTGTCGCATGCTTTGGGTATGATACACTCGATCGTCATAATAGGGTTTTGGGCATCTGCGTCAGTTTTTTGCATATTGATTTTTTCTTTAGTCAAAAGTGTCACAATTTCTTTGAGAAGGCCCACACGGCTTACGCGCGTGATGCGTAGCGTTGATTGTTTTTGCGCGCGCGCGTTTGATGTGCGTGTAGTTATAGGTTTAATACCCATACGGCGCAGTGCCACGCGGATATGTCCGCGCGCAACGCTTGATTGCGCGATGTGTAGCCAGTCAGGATTTGGTTTCGCGGTTTTACTGGTGATGACTTCGACCGTATCGCCTGACGCGAGCGCGTAGGTAAAGGGTGCCATCTTGCCATTGACGCGCACACCCGTCATATGGTCGCCGATATCGGAATGTACGTGGTAGGCAAAATCAATGGGGGTTGATCCTTCTGATAGATCGATAACCTCGCCACAAGGAGTGAGCACAAAAATGCGATCTTTGAAAAAATCAATTTTAAGCGCTTCGACAAAATCTTCATTTGACGCGCTTTCGGCAAAATTGCGCTGCCACTCTTGGAGTTTGCGGATCCATGCGATTTTGTCTTCGGCTACTTTTACGCCAATTTTTGGTTTGCCACTCTCGACATAGACCCAATGTGCCGTGATGCCGAATTCAGCCGCTTCATGCATTGCGCGCGTGCGGATTTGAAATTCAGCCATGATGTTGTTCTCACAAAAGATTGTGGTGTGCAGTGATTGGTAGCCATTTGGTTTTGGCATGGAAATATAATCTTTGATGCGCCCAGGCACGGGACGCCAGGTGGCATGCACAATACCAAGAGCTTGATAGCATTGTTCAATAGTATCGACGATGATGCGTAGCGCCACAATATCGGTGATGCGCGAGATGTCGTTGTCATAGCGTTTTAGTTTTTTCCAGAGACTATAGTGGTGTTTTTCGCGAAAGTTTACCACGGCATCAGTAACACCGCCCACAGCAAGCTCGCGTTCGATGACGGGCCCTATGCGTGAGAGATATTCGGTACGCTGGGGCAATATTTTTTTGATGTCATAAGTAAGTTTTTTTACTTCCGCAGGATAAATGATGGCAAATGCCAAGTCCTCAAGCTCGCCTTTCATCTCACCCATACCAAGGCGATAGGCGAGGGGCGCGTATATTTCAAGGGTTTCGGTGGCGATGCGTTTTTGCTTTTCGGGCGCTAACGCTTCTAGCGTACGCATATTGTGCAGGCGATCGGCGAGTTTGATGATTACCACGCGAATATCTTGGGCGACAGCCAAAAACATTTTGCGCATTGACTCGGCGGTGCGTTCAAATCCGCGGTAACGCACGCGATCAAGCTTTGTCAGACTCTCTACCAAAAATGTCACTTCTGATCCAAATACATCCCTAATTTCTTCTTTGGTTAATGCCGTATCTTCCAGCACATCGTGCAAGAGTGCGGCCGCGATTGTATGCGCGTCGAGTTTTAGCATGATAAGTTTTTCAGCGACCGCGATGGGGTGCGTGATATATGGATCACCTGACGCGCGCATTTGCCCCGCGTGCGAACTTACCGAGAGATCAAATGCTTGTTTAATAAGCGCGCGCTCCGCGTCCGAGAAGTGGATAAGGGTACTGGCAAATTGATCCCACGTTTTGTGCATATATTATGCGTCGTCTTGTTCTTGTTCCTGCTCTTTGTCGTCTTCTTTTTTTGGGTCTTCACCTTCAGCGGGGCGCTTCCAGGCAGCGTACTTGCAGGTAGGATAGCGTGAGCATCCATAGAAAAGTCGGCGTTGGCGTGTTTTGCGTTCAACCATATCACCCTCGTTGCACTCCGGGCACTTGATGCCGATTGATTTTGGTGGAAGTGTTTTGGTTGTTTTGCAGTCAGGAAAACCCGAGCACGCGATAAATCTGCCAAAACGGCCATGGCGAATGATCATTGGTTTGGCGCAGTTTGAGCAATCTTCACCCGCGGGTTCGGTCATCTCGCGTTTTTCCACGGTTTCGTATTTTTCTTCCAAATGTTTTGCAAACGGTTCATAAAAATTTTTGATGATAGGCATCCACTCTTTATCACCGTCCGCGATTTGATCGAGCTTTTCTTCCATATCGGCGGTAAACGCGAGGTCCACTACCTCGGGAAAATGCTCTACAATTAAGTCGTTTACGATAAGACCTACTTCTGATGGCTGGAAGCGGCGCTGGAGATCACGTACGACGTAACCGCGTTCAATGATCGTTGAGATGGTTGGCGCGTAGGTTGATGGCCGTCCAATACCATTTTTTTCAAGAATTTTGACTAGTGTCGCGTCAGAGAAACGCGCGGGCGGCTCGGTAAAATGCTGGATAGGATCGATCGATTCAAGTGATACGAGTTGTTGTTCTTTTACATCAGGAAGTTCGAGCTCTTCGGACTTTGTTTTCCATACTTTTAAAAAACCATCAAAAGAGATGATTTGACCCGTTGTGCGAAATTTGGTGCCGGGTTCTTTCATATCCGCAACCACGATTGTCGAGACATCGAAGACGGCATTGGGCATTTGTGACGCGACAAAACGACGCCAGATCAGCTCATAGAGTTTAGCTTGTTTTGGATCGAGATGCGGCGCTACTGATTCGGGTGTGCGCCATACATCAGATGGGCGAATTGCTTCGTGCGCTTCTTGCGCACCTTTTGATTTTGTCTTGTACGCGCGCGGGGTTTCCATGGCGTACGGGGCGCCAAGTTCACGCGTCAGATATTCGCGAGCAGCCGCTTGCGATGACGCTGAAAGATTGGTCGAGTCAGTACGCATATAGGTGATGAGGCCTACCGAACCATCTGCCAATTCAATGCCTTCATAGAGTTGTTGGGCGAGCATCATGGTTTGTTTCGCGCTAAAACGTAGGCGGCGCGACGCTTCCTGTTGGAGGGTGCTGGTAGTAAAGGGCGCTGCGGGCGCGCGCGATGATCGTTTTTTCTCCACTGATTCGATAAGCCATTGTCTGTCGGCAAGTTTTTTTTCAATAGTTTTTGCTCTCGCTTCAGACGGTATATCAAATTTTTCAAGTACTACACCTTCAAGAGAGACGAGCTCTGTTATAAATTGTTCGCGCGATGGAGTGAGAAATGATCCGCCGATTGTCCAGTATTCTTGCTTGAGGAACGCTTCGCGTTCGCGTTCTCGTTCAACGATTAGGCGCAACGCTACCGACTGTACGCGTCCAGCAGACAGTCCGCGCATTACTTTTTTCCATAAAAAAGGCGAGAGCTTATAGCCCACAAGGCGGTCAAGAATGCGTCGTGCTTGCTGAGCGTCAACCAGATGAAGATCAAGCGGGCGTGGCCGCAAGAGGGCTTCTTCGATGGCGCTTTTGGTGATTTCATGGAATACGATGCGCTCGGGAGTATCGATATTGAGCGCGGCTGCAAGGTGCCACGCGATCGCTTCGCCTTCACGGTCCTCGTCAGTCGCCAAGATGATACGGTTCGCCTTTTTGGCCGCTGCTTTGAGTGTTTTTACGGCAGGACTTTTTTTGCGGGGGATGATATATTTTGGCGCAAAGTCTTCCTCAACATTGATGCCGAGGCTGGAGCTTGGCAAATCACGGATATGCCCAAAGCTTGATTCAACTATGTAGGCCGAGCTCAAAAAACGCGAAATAGTTTTTGCTTTTGTTGGTGACTCGACGATGACGAGTGTTTTTAATTTTTTTGATCTCGATTTTGTTTTCGTCGCCATAGTTATATAAGTTTACTCCATATTCCGCCTATTTGTTTAATGATACCCTCAATCTCGAGTGACGCGGTACAGGCAAGTACGGCATGAGGAGAGAGTCGCGTGCGCCTGACGATTTCGTCAGTCGTAAGTTCTTCAGTCAAGTTTTCGAGTACTGCGCGCTCATCAGATGAGCGCGGCGTGCCGCTCGGCGTTTGTGATGATAGTTCAATGCCCAGTGCTTCAAAAATATCATCGATGCTGGTTATCGGCGTTGCCCCCGCTTTGAGAAGAGAGTGGGTGCCACGCGAAAGGGGGCTCATCATTTGTCCCGGTAAGGCAAGTACATCGCGTCCGTATTCCAGGGCGTAGCGCGCGGTGATCAGCGCGCCCGATTTCTCGCCAGCTTCGGTTACAATGATTGCTTTCGCGATGCCCGCAATAATACGGTTTCTTTGGGGAAATGTCCAGAGTTCGGGTTTTTGAGTAGATTCATATTCGGATATGACCGCGCCGTTGTGTGCGGCAATCTCTCGTGAAAGACCGATGTTATCTTTTGGGTATATCACTTTTTCAGAAAGCCCTGATCCGAGTACCGCTATGGTGGGCGTCCCCGCGTCGAGTGCTGCCCGGTGCGCGATGGTATCTACGCCACGCGCCATGCCAGATGCAATTACGATTTTGCGGCGCGCGAGAGCTCGCGCGATCTCTTCGGTCATATCTTTACCGTAGCGAGTGGGGTTGCGACTTCCTACAATACCTACGATGAGTGCGTTAGGCGGAGGGAGTATGCCCTTTATGTGAAGCGCGGCAGGTATTGCCTTTGGAGGCAGTTCGCGGAGTAGTGCGGGCCAGTTTTGGTGCGCGCGCGTGATACTATATATAGAAGGCTCCATAGCTTTGAGAGTATGCGAGGAGCTTCTGTCTCGTCAACGGATAACTTGACAAAATCATATAAAATGATATACTGCTTCTTGTAGTGTTCTTCAATTTTTGATGCAAAGAAGGGGAGAGGTGATGCATCATGAGCGATGTGTTTGAGAATAACACAGTCGAGGTAGAGGTACTGCGCGGAGGGCGTATTTTGCCGATGGATCCGGACAACTGTTTGGGGCGTCTCGAGGTCGGTTATATCGACCTTCATATCAAAATACGCGCTGATCGCACGGTCGCTTTCATGGTTGATGGGTATAAAAATATTACTCTCAAGCGTGAGGAAAAAAGCGAGTTGGGGCGGTATTATCGGCGTCGGATTCAGATCAAACAGACCAATCCGTCTCCTAGCTTTGGCAGGCCGGCTGGGGTGCCTCATACAGAGTATCCACTCAATGCTCTGCGTCTCATCGAGGTTGATATTTCGGGCGTGTTTCGCGTTTGGAACGTTGGCGTAGTGAGTCAGCGCGGAGTGTTTTTCGTACTGATTCAAGATCAGTACGAAGCACGGTGTTATATGGACGGAGACAGCGTGCGATGCCCTTACTTTGAGGAGGGCGTCCATCACTGGCCACAACTTCTTGATACGTTGCCGCGTATTTTGAAGAGTATGGGGGTGATGCCAGCGACCTATCGTGGTGAGGCAGCAGAATCGGATTTTACATTTTCGAAACTTATGAGGGGAACTGCCGGCGTTGAATATTGGGATGTCGCCAATGGTTTTGGCGGATTGGTGACGGATACTGGCGTGCGCGCTCGTGTGCATTGGACGAGTATCACGCGTGAGGGAGATCGAAGGGCATTCCTCGTGCCCGGCGAGATCGTGAGTTATAAGGAATTGGTGCCTCCCATGCTCACTAAGAATCGTCCTACAAAGTACAAGTGGGAGGCAAGGGAAGTGCGCAGTCATTAAGCGCGTTGCGTAATCGTGAGATGCCGCAGCATCTCAATGCCCTACCAAGGATCACCTTGGTAGGGCATTTTCATTTTTAGCAAAAATGCGTATACTGATTATTATGATGAAATTCACAGCAAAACATATTTTGTACGGGTTTTTTATTTTGTTTTTTCTCGCAACCTTCTATTCGGCAGTTTCCAATTCGTTTCAGCCTTCAAAAGATATCGCGCTCTCGGAGCTTGTAGGCAAGATCAACGCGGGTGAGGTAGAAGAAATCATTGTCGAGGGCAGCGCGCTCGATGTCAAGTTACGCGATGGTTCGCGCCTTACTTCTAAAAAAGAAGAGAGCTCTTCGTTGACCGATACGCTTATAAATTACGGTGTCCCGGTCTCTCAACTCTCGACATTCAAGCACGCGGAGAAGGATCCTTCGGGGGTTTCATTTTGGGTGAGCGCGCTCTTACCCACCCTCATTTCGCTTGCGTTTATTGTCGGGTTCATTTGGTTTATGTCGCGCCAAGTACAGCGTTCAAGCGTACAGTCATTGAGTTTTGGCCAATCGCGCGCGCGCGTGATCACGCCTGATAGTGATCGTGATCGCGTAACTTTCAAAGATGTTGCTGGCGTAGATGAGGCAAAAGAAGAGCTTCGCGAGATTGTAGAGTTTCTCAAGCATCCAAAAAAGTTTCTTGATATCGGCGCGCGCATTCCTCGAGGCGTTCTTTTGATGGGTGCGCCTGGCACGGGCAAGACTCTACTCGCGAAAGCTGTAGCGGGTGAGGCGGGCGTGCCTTTTTTTCAAATGTCAGCATCCGAGTTTGTAGAGATGTTTGTGGGGGTCGGCGCTTCGCGCGTGCGTGATCTTTTCAAGATGGCAAAGAAAGCGTCTCCTGCCATCATTTTTATCGACGAAGTTGATGCTATCGGTAGGCATCGCGGTGCCGGTATGGGTGGTGGGCACGATGAACGCGAGCAAACTCTCAATCAGATCTTGGTAGAGATGGACGGCTTTGATACTTCTGATCAAGTAATTGTGATGGCGGCTACAAACCGGCCAGATATTTTGGATCCCGCGCTTTTACGCCCGGGTCGTTTTGACCGTCGTGTGGTTATTGACTTGCCCGATATCAAACAACGCGAGGCGATCTTGATGATACATTCAAAATCAAAACCGCTTGCCAAAGATGTGCGTCTTAAGCAAATTGCCGAGCGTACGCCGGGTTTTTCAGGCGCTGATTTAGAAAATCTTATCAACGAAGCGGCGATTTTGGCGGCGCGCGCGGGCAAGCGTGAGATAGGCGAGCTCGACATTCTCAAATCGATCGATAAAGTTATTTTGGGGCCCGAGCGCAAGGGGCATATTATTAACAAAGAAGAAAAAAAGATATCGGCATATCATGAAGCCGGTCACGCGCTTGTTGCCGCGTCATTGCCCAACGCCGATCCGGTGCACAAAGTATCTGTTATATCGCGAGGCCGCGCGCTTGGTTATACGCTGAAACTTCCCGCGTTTGACAGGCATCTCTATACGCGCGCGCATTTCTTAGATGAGATAGCGGTAGCGCTTGGCGGATATGCTGCTGAAAACTTTATATTCAATGATCTGACTACGGGCGCGTCGGACGATCTTCGCAAGGCAAGCGCGATTGCGCGCGATATCGTACAGCGTTACGGTATGTCAAAAAATCTTGGGCCCATCACCTTTGGCGAACACAACGAGTTGGTTTTCTTGGGTAAAGAGATTGGCGTAGAGAAAAACTATTCCGAGTCAACCGCGCAAAAGATTGACGAAGAGGTGAGCGCTATTATGAAGGGCGCGCTTGTCAAAGCACAAAAGATTTTGCGTGATCGCAAATCAAAGCTCGAAGAAATAGCCCGCGTACTTATTGAGAAAGAAACTATTGAGCGCGATGAGTTCGCGCGTATAGTGGGGACCGCGTAAGTTTCGACGCGCTCGTAGAGACGATTGACAGCAGTCAAAAGGCATCGGAAACTAAAAAGGCAGTTCTCGGTCCGTAGCTCAATGGCAGAGCAGTCGTCTTATACACGACCGGTTGGAGGTTCGAATCCTCCCGGACCGACAGATATATCCTGTATGGACATTGGCACTAAAAAACATTATTTACACATAGGTCAAGCAAACGATCTGCAAGGCAAGGATCGAGCGCTCTATCGCGCGCTTGAGATGCTGCCTGCGATCCTTGCGTGGGCAACCATCATAGCTGCTTTTTTCTTTTCATGGTGGCAGCCGGTATGGGTTGCTGTTTTTATTATTGTCTTCGATCTTTTTTGGCTTATCAAAACAGTCTTTCTCTCATTTCATGTGCGCGCGAATTGGCGTCGTATGCAGCGGCATTTGGTTACTGATTGGGAAGAAAAACTCAAAGATAAAAAATGGGGTCATCTTTGGCAGTTGGTAGTAGTGCCGTCTGCGGGCGAGTCGGCTGATGTCATCCGTGAATCACTTGACTCGATTGTGGCGGCGCGCTGGCCTCGTGAGCGGATGATGGTTATACTTGCCCTCGAAGATCGGGGCGAACATGCTCGTTCCATGGGCATGAATATGGAAAAACAATACAAAGAGAGATTCGGTATTTTTTCGGTAACCTATCATCCAGAGGGAGTGGAAGGTGAGATGCGAGGCAAGGGATCAAACGAAACCTATGCGATGCGTGAGGCGCAAAAGATCGTAGACGCGCGAGGTATCTCCTATGCCGATATTCTTGTTTCGTCGTTTGATGAAGATACCAAGCTGTATCCTCAATATTTTTTGTGTCTTGCATGGCATTTTTTGACCGCCGCGCGTCCTCATCGTTCCAGTTTTCAACCAGTGCCGCTCTATCATAACAATGTTTGGGAGGCGGGCGCGCTCGCGCGTGTGGTTGCGGCATCAGGTACTTTTTGGCAGATGATGCAACAAGAGCGCCCCGAACGACTCACCACTTTTTCATCACATTCAATGAGTTTTTTGAGTTTGGTAGAGGTTGATTTTTGGCAGACAAATATTGTATCGGAGGATTCGCGCATCTTTTGGAATCATTTTTTCTGGTATGATGGTGACTGGTCAGCGGTGCCACTTTCGTATCCGGTATCGCTTGATGCCAATGCCGCGCCCGTGTTTTGGCAGACTGCAAAGAATATTTACAAACAACAGCGCCGCTGGGGGTGGGGAGTAGAGAATGTACCCTATATATTATTTAATTTTATTAAAAATAAAAAAATACCGTTGGGCACCAAGTTACGCTTTTCGTTTAACGCGCTCGAGGGGTTTTGGTCATGGGCGACCAACGCGCTCATCATCTTCGCGCTCGGTTGGCTCCCGCTCTTTTTGGGCGGCAGAGAGTTCAATGATACGGTACTTTCATTTAATTTGCCGCAGATGACGCGCCGCATTATGACGCTCGCAATGTTTGGCATTATCACATCGGCTGCTATCTCGCAGGCGATGTTGCGCCATACAAAAGATGACTATGCGGACAAGCGCCGCGCACCATTACTTTTGCACTGGATCCTCATGCCGTTCTCTATTATTTTCTTCGGCGCATTTCCTGGGTTAGAGGCGCAGACGCGCCTTGCTGTTGGAGGCCGGTGGCGATTAGGTTTCTGGATCACCCCCAAAACTAGAAAACTCTAACTCCCGGTGTTAGAGTTTTCTGAGATTGCGCGCTTATTCAAAATGATAATCGCTTTGTGTGCGCGAGACGGCGCTGCGAAGCGCGGTATGATTTTCTAGTTCACGATCTTTCTCTAAAAGCGTTCGCGCCTCCGTGCGTGCCGCCTCCACCATTTTGATATTTTTGAGCGCTTCCATGCCGATGTCAGAAAGTCCCCATTGATTTTTACCCGTGAGTTCTCCGGGACCGCGAAGTTTTAAGTCTCGTTCGGCAAGTTCAAAGCCATTTGCCGCGCTCTTGAGTGCGCCAAGACGCGCGAGCGTCGTTTCGGCTGATGACTCGCATATCGCATAAAAATATGACTGATGTTGTCCGCGACCGATGCGCCCACGGAGTTGGTGGAGTTGGGCAAGGCCAAAACGGTCAGCGCCTTCGACTATCATGATGGTGGCATTGGGTACATCGATACCCACCTCGACGACCGATGTGGCGACTAAAATTTGTATTTTATTGTCTCGAAAATCCGCGAGCGTTTTTTCTTTGTCACGCGGTGTCATTTTGCCGTGGAGCATCGCACTTTTGAACTGTGGGAATATCTCTTTGCTCATGCGCTCGTATTCTTTTTTGACTGATTTGCGCTCGTCATCCCCCTCATCAATGCGTGAGCAGATGATGTATGCTTGTCTGCCAGCTTCTAACTCACTACGCGCAAAATCCCATGAGCGATCTTTCGGTTTTATGAGTACTTCGGTGATGATGGGTGAGCGGCCTGGCGGGAGCTCATCAAGTACTGACAGATCAAGGTCGCTAAATACGGTGAGCGCGAGCGTGCGGGGGATGGGCGTGGCTGTCATCGAGAGAAAGTGAGGATTGTATTCGTGGTCGCGCGATTTTGATTTGGCAAGACGCATACGTTGCGAAACACCAAAGCGGTGCTGTTCATCAACCACGATAAATGCCAAATGCCGAAAGCGCACTTTTTCAGAAAGCAGTGCGTGGGTGCCAATCAGTACCGATACCTCGCCTGACTCGAGCCATTTGAATAGTTGCGCTTTTGATATATGCGCGGGCTCGCCGCCAAATGCTTTTGATGGATAGACAAGCGCCGTACCCGATGTTAAAAGACCAATCTTGCGAAATGGCGTACCGAGTAGTTTTGAAAATATGTCAAAATGTTGGCGCGCCAAGATTTCGGTAGGAGCCATATAGGTCGTCTGGTGCCCAGCATCGGTTGTGAGGGCCGCAGCTGCGGCCGCAATGACCGTTTTACCCGAGCCTACGTCGCCCTCCAAAAGTCGCGCCATAGGAGTTTTTTTGCTGATATCGTCCGTGATGGCATCAAATACTTTTTGTTGTGTTTTGGTAAATGAAAAGGGGAGCGAGGCCATAAAGGCATCGAGCGTTTTTTTATTAGTTGGGATGGGGAGCGAGGCAGTTTCTTCAAGGCGCATGCGCTCTTGCATGCGTGAGAGCTGGATGAAAAAAATCTCATCAAACGCGAGGCGTTTGCGTGCGCCTTCGTTTTCTTTTTCAGACTTGGGCCAGTGCGCCGCGCGAATGGCGGTTTGCAGGTTTGGCAGATTGTAGCGAGTCAAAATTTCTTCGGGTACCGGATCGGCGAAAGCTTCACCTCTAATTGCTTCGTAGGTTTTCAGTATATGAAATTGCAACCAGCGCGATGAGATGCCACGTGTCGCAGGATATACGGGCAGGAATGATCCCGTAACTGATTCTGCCAAAAAGAGCTGGCCAATTTTTTCATATACGGGATTTGAGAAAAAGAGCGATTCTTTTCGCTTGCTTACTTTACCTTCGAGGCGCACGAGGTCGTCTTTGGCGAGCTGTTTTGAGATATAGGGTTGGTGGAACCAGACGGCGGTAATCTCGCCAGTTTTGTCAGCGATACGCGCCTCGGTGATGCGTAGGCGTTTTTGAAAAGTTTTCTTTGCTTCCAGCGAGATGATTTTACCCTCGACAGCAACCACGTCACCGTCAGCGATAGTGCTGATGGTTTTGATCGACGAGGCGCGCGTGTAGCGTGAGGGAAGGTAGCGCAGTAAGTCGCCCGCGCTCAAGATACCAAGCTTTGCGAGCGCGCGTTTTTGGACATCAGTCAATCGAAAAAGATCGGAAAGTGGCGTTTCGAGTGAGTGCGGCATATGAGGTGGTGTATTTTTTTGTGCGCTCGCGAGGAATCGAACCTCGATTGCAAGCTCCGCAAGCTTGCGTCCTATCCATTGAACGACGAGCGCGTGTATTTTTTTTAAAACTTCAGCAGTCGCGCCAGCACCTCAACGAATGATTCTTCTTGGGCGACTTCTGGTATAAATTCCAGAAGGAGCTCGCGAAGTTCCGCGGGGTCTTGATCGCCGAGTGGTATTTTGACTAGGGGGACTAGTGTTTGCCCCGAGTGAATGGAGAGTTCTTTGATGCCACCCACACGATAGAAAATCCAAAATGATTGTAGCGTTTCATAATGAAAAAGTCTATCACCAATGCGTATGCCCGCGCCCGATATCTCAAAGGTAACCATGTTTGGCCGGCGTGCTCCATAGAGTAGCATGGTTGAGCCACTAATCAATATAAGAAAGGCAAAAAGAATACTTTCTAGGTAATACGAGCTCACAAGGAGCGCGAGCATGATGACGCCTACCGACCAGTACCAGTCAGCTGTTTTTTCATAGTGCGTGTACTCGGGTGCTTGCCAGCGAAGCGCGCGAATGGTTTTTGCGTGCTCGCGTTCAGGCATATGGGCTGGCGCGTACTCCGGCTTTCTTTTTTTGACATCATTGATTGATGGCATATCAAAAGTATATCATAGTGAAGTTTGATGATCTACGCGATATTTCAAAAACAGATACTCGGTTGGTATCACGTCCATGGGCGGCATGATTTGCCGTGGCGCCGTACGCGCGATCCATATCATATTTTGGTATCAGAGATTATGTTGCAGCAGACGCAGGTGGATCGTGTGCGTAGCAAATATTTAGAGTTTCTCAAGACATTTCCTAACATAGAGACGCTCGCAAAAGCTCCAACGGCAAAGCTCTTGCGTATGTGGAAGGGTTTGGGATACAACAGGCGCGCGCTTAATCTTCAGAGGGCGGCGCAAAGTATTATGCGTGAGTATGGCGGCAAAGTGCCACGCACCGCGGATGCACTCGAATCATTGCCTGGCGTGGGTCCCTATACGGCGCGCGCGGTACGCGTGTTTGCGTGGAACGCGCGCGAGGTAGTGATCGAGACCAATATCAGGCGTGTCTATATCCATTATTTTTTTCCAGCCAAAGGCCGGCAAGGCATTCACGATAGGCAGCTTTTGCCTGTTATAGAGAAAACAATGCCTCGGCAAAACGCGCGAGAATGGTATTGGGCGTTGATGGATTATGGCGCGGGTGCGTTCAAAGGCAGTGAGAATCCAAATCGCCACAGCAAACACTATGCGCGCCAGTCGCGCTTTTTGGGCTCACAACGCTATGCGCGCGCGAAGCTTTTGGATTTTGTGCTGGCAGGCAGTAAGAATGTAACGCCCGCGGTCATACAAACCTATATGGCGCGCGACCCGCACCTGGCAGATTGGCAGGTGCGCGCGACATCAATACTAGCGATGTTAGCGGCAGAAGGATTTATCGAGCGCACCAAAAATGGATGGAGAGCAGGGCGGTAATGATGTGCTATCCGTATTGAATGAGATCGAAAATATGATAAAGTGTTCATGTAAATAAAATATGGCCGTGCTCAAAGAAAAAATTACTTACGCAGATGATGACACAGAGTCAGTCAAATTACTTTTTCGATTGAGAGCCCCTTCTCTGGTCGCTGGCCTTGTGTTGGGGGTGCTGCTATCAATCGTCACTTCTCGATTTGAGGAGGTACTCTCCAAAAATGTTTCAGTCGTTTTTTTTATTCCCTTTATCGTGTATGTAGCTGATTCAGTTGGCACGCAAACACAAAATATTTATGTTCGTGATTTAAAGACGGGAAGGGCGAGTTTCAAAAAATACATCTTCAAAGAAAGCGCGCTCGGCATCTTTTTGGGGTTATCTTTTGCCGTCGTCATCATGCCTGTTATCTTGTGGTGGTTTCAGTCGTTGTCGTTAGCTTTGGTTGTGAGTCTTTCAGTTTTTGGAGCGGTTGCTTCCGCGCCGCTTATCGCGTTGGTGGTGACTAAGATCTTACAAGTAGAGCATACTGACCCGGCGGTAGGATCTGGCCCATTGACGACGGTTATCCAAGACACTATTAGCATATTGATTTATGGCTTTATCGCCAGTGCGATTCTTTTATAAATATTGGCACTCCCGCGGTGTGTCAATACAAAATATCAAGGCAACGCCTTGATATTGATATTTTTAGGTGATAATAGTGTGTTGGCGGAGGCGGAAGGATTCGAACCTTCGAGGCGCTTTTGGCGCCTACCTCATTAGCAGTGAGGTGCTTTCGGCCACTCAGCCACGCCTCCGTAAAAACTTAAAATTTGTATCTAGACTCTAGCATATTTTTAGCTCTCTTC
>SXGT01239557.1_pt1 | contig 28538 bp, 29 predicted proteins | sample 3176221 | NCBI WGS metagenome assembly SXGT01 (sample SAMN11356862, study PRJNA531348) | freshwater metagenome | isolation source: freshwater sample F1-120 | place: China: Fuxian Lake, Yuxi | collected 2017-12-25 | reverse complement strand
TGGTTTTCTTGAAAATTTTGGTGCTGAAATTGGAGCATTTGCGTCAACTTGGAGTTTTCATGAAAATGATTTGATCGTACTAGGTTCAAATGATTCTGATATGGCAATAGCGTCAAATCATTTAATTAAAAATCAAGGTGGGTTGGTTGCAGTCAAGTCTGGAAAAATTCTTGCTTCATTGCCTTTGCAATTTGGCGGAATTGTTTCAACTGATTCTTTTGAAACTGTTTCATCTAATTTTGAAAAGATCAATAATTGTATTGTGGATTTAGGATGTAAATTCAGCAGACCTCATTTGATCCCTCTATTCTTGCCTTTTCTAGCATTACCTTCTGTTAGAATTCTTTCAGGTGGGATTGTTGATGTAAAAAATCGATCTTACATTTCACCAATCAATTAGGTAATGTTAAAAAGAGGGATTTTGAGTATCGATATTGAATCTAAATGGCATCAATTCAACAAGGCCCAAATGGACCAGTACTAGTTCTCAAGGAAAGTGCATTACAAACAAAAGGCAAGGATGCACAACACAATAATATTGCAGCAGCAAAATTAGTTGCAGAATTAGTTAAAAGTAGTCTTGGACCACGTGGTCTGGATAAAATGCTCGTTGACTCATTAGGTGACGTTACAATTACAAATGATGGTGCTACAATTTTAAAAGAAATTGATGTCCAACATCCAGCCGCAAAAATGATTGTTGAGATTTCCAAAACTGTAGACAATGAAGTAGGTGATGGAACAACTTCTTCTGTAGTTTTTGCAGGTACATTATTGGCAAGAGCCGAAGATCTTTTGAAAAAAGATGTTCATTCTTCAACTATTATTGAAGGCTTTCAAGCAGCAGCTGAAAAAACTTTAGAAATCTATTCTCAAATAGCTAAAAAAATTCAACCAGATGATAGATCAACACTTTTAAAAATCGCTTCAACAAGCATGCAATCTAAATTAATTTCTGATGACAGTGCTAGTTTATCCAAACTTGTAGTTGATGCAATTCTTAGTATTGCAACAAAAAAAGGGGATCATTACTCTGTTGATTTAGAAAATATTAAAGTTGAAAAGAAACCAGGTGGTTCAATTGAAGATACTCAAATTATAAAAGGAATTGTTTTGGATAAAGAAATAGTTCATAGTGGAATGCCTACTAGAATCGAAAAAGCAAAAATTGCATTAATTAATTCTGCATTGGAAATTGAAAAAACAGAAATGAGTGCAGAGATTAGAATTACTGATCCAACTCAAATGCAAATGTTCTTAGAAGAAGAAAATAGAATGCTCAAAACAATGGTTAACAAATTACATGATGTTGGTGCTAATGTTTTGATTTGTCAAAAAGGAATTGATGATATTGCTCAACATTATTTAGCAAAATATGGAATCATGGCAATTCGTCGTGTCAAAGAAAGTGACATGATTAAACTTTCTAAAGCTACAGATGGTCGTGTGATTAATAATTTAGATGATTTATCTGAAAAAGATCTTGGTCTTGCTGAGCTGGCACATCAAAAGAAAGTTGAATCTGATAAATGGGTATTCATTGAAGGCTGTAAACATCCACAATCTGTTACATTGTTAATTCGTGGAGGAACTCAAAGAGTAATAGATGAAGTTGATCGTTCTATTCATGATTCACTTATGGTAGTAAAAGATGTAATTGAAAAACCAGAAATTGTTGCAGGTGGAGGAGCTCCAGAAGCCTTTGCAGCATCTCAACTCAAAGAATGGGCTGATAATTTTAGTGGTAGAGAACAACTTGCAATTAAAAAATATGCAGAAGCATTAGAGATAATTCCATTAACTATTGCAGAAAATGCAGGTATGGATCCAATTGATACAATGGCTACTTTAAGATCAAAACAAAGCCAAGGTCTAAAATGGACTGGTATTGATGCAAAAAATACAAAAGTTGCTGATATGATGGCAATTAATGTTTTAGAACCAGTTGCAGTTAAAGAGCAGATAATAAAATCTGCAACTGAAGCAGCATGTATGATTCTTAGAATTGATGATGTAATTGCCATATCTGGTGGTCCAGGTGGCGGCGGCATGATGGGATAAATTTAGTTAAACCTTAAGCATACTACTCTTCATAAATTATTGTTGTACAGAATTGGTGTAGATTTAGGTGGTACTAAAACAGAGATTATTGTTCTTGATGAAAATCTAAATGTTTTAGAAAGAAAAAGAGTACCTACACCTCAAACTGATTATCAAAAAATTATCAATACTATTGTAACGTTAGTTTCTGATGCATCTCAAAATATATCTGATTTTTCTTTAGGAATTTGTTGTCCTGGTGCAATTTCAAAACAAACTGGATTAATTAAAAATAGTAATACTAAATGTTTAATTGGAAAATCTTTAAAAAAAGATTTAGAAAATAAATTAGAAAAAAATATTTTAATTGAAAATGATGCAAATTGTTTTACTTTATCTGAGTCTAAAATGGGTGCTGGTATTGGATTTGGTTTAGTTTTTGGTGTAATAATAGGAACAGGTGTCGGCGGAGGAATTGTAATTAATAATGTTCTTCATTGCGGTAAAAATGATATTGCTGGTGAATGGGGACATCATACTTTACATCAAAATGGTAATTCATGCTATTGTGGTAAATCTGGCTGTGTGGAGACATACATTAGTGGACCCTCTTTGGAAAAACGTTGGAATGAACTAACTGGCAATACTCAATCTATGCCTGAAATTATTAGTAATTTTGATTATACAGTTGGTAAACAATGGAAGGATGAATTTTTAGATAATTTTGGATATGGTCTTGCAAATGTAATTGATATTTTAGATCCTGATGCAATAATTCTTGGTGGTGGATTATCTAATATTGATTTTTTATATACTGAAGGTAAAAAATCCATTTATTCAAAAGTTTTTTCAGATATTATTGAAACACCAATTTTAAAAAACAAACTTGGTGATTCTTCAGGAGTATTTGGTGCTGCATTATTGGATTAATTACTTTGGACATCCTTCCATTTTTACAATAAAATATCCGTTTGTCATTATTTCTATTTCAATATCTTCTGAAACAGTTTCTGAGTGACAAAATTTACATTCTTTCGTAGTTACTAGTGCATTATTTTCTTTAATTGATTTTAACCATTCTTTTGCAAAAGAAATTGCAGATGCAGTATCATTTTTGTCAGTAATTACATCAAAATGTATTGTGTGACCATCGTTTGCTTTAACATAAGTATCAAAAACATGAAAATTCATATCCATTACTAATTATTAACAAACTCATCTCTAATTTCAAGAACTTTATCTACAATTTTATTAACATCTGCATCTAATTCTGTCGTTATCAAAATTAAACCCGCTCCTCCAATAGGTATTGTAATTCTATAGATTTTTTCATATTTTGCTAATGCAAAAATTGGAACTCCAATTTTATTTGCCGTTTTTTTCCTTGTTGACCATCTGTAAATTGCTTGTGATAATGATGTTTCAGTTTCTTCTCTGCTTAAGTAAGATGTAATACCTGGTCTAATTTTATCCACGAGTTCACCGTAATCATAAACAGCTGCATATCTAATTTTTTCATTAGACTCTAATATTTTTTCGCAGATTTTTTCATAATTCATAATTTTTCACTACTGTGGTTCAATTGTTGCTGGTGGTTTACTTGAAATTGCGTATGTAACCCATGTTACATCTTCAATTTCATTAGTAATTCTATTACTCATTTTCTCTAATACTCCATGTGGTAGTCTTGTCCAATCAGCAGTCATTGCGTCAATGGAATCTACAACTCTAATCATAACAATGTTTCCATATTTTCTTTCATCTCCTACCACACCTACTGCTTTATCATCACCAACAGCTGCATACGCTTGCCAAACTTTAGTATAAAATCCAGATTCAATTAATTCCTCTTCAACAATTTTACTTGCTATTTTTGAAATCTGTAATTTTATTGGAGTTACTTCACCAATTATTCTTACTGATAATCCTGGACCTGGAAATGGATGTCTCATGAAAAGTTTTTCAGGAACTCCTAAAATTTTTGCAATTTCTCTGACTTCATCTTTGTATAATTCTCTTAGTGGTTCTAAAATTTCCAAATTTAACCAATCTGGTAATCCTCCAACATTATGATGAGACTTTATTACATCTGCTGGACCTTTTGAAACTCCACTTTCAATTACATCTGGATATAATGTTCCTTGAGCTAACCATTTGAAAGGACCTTCTTTTTTAGCAAAATTACTAAAAACATGAATAAATTCTTCACCAACAATTTTTCTTTTTGCTTCTGGATCCTCTACACCCTTTAATTTTTCAAGAAATTGTTGTCCTGCATTTATTGATGTAAAATTTACTTTAAAATTCTCTTTAAACATATTTTCAACCTCTTTTTCTTCGTTTAATCTTAACAAACCATTATCTACAAACACACATTTCAGTCTATTTCCAATGGCTTTGTCAATTAGTAATGCCACTACTGTAGAATCTATTCCACCACTAACTCCACATAATACATTTCCATCAATTTTAGAAATTTTTTCTACTGCTGTTTCAATAAAACCTTCCATTGTCCAATCTTGTTTTGCTTTACATATTTTTAGAACAAAATTTTTGAGAATTTGACTTCCTTGTTCTGTATGAACTACTTCAGGATGAAATTGAATTCCATAAACTGATTTTTCATCTGATGCAATTGCTGCAGCTTTTGCACTCTGTGTATGACCAATTATCTTAAATCCTGATGGAATATCTTCAGCTTCATCTCCATGGCTCATCCATGCACGCATGGATCGTCCTATACCACTTAACAAATCACTATCATTATCTATTGTTAAAAGTGATGAACCATATTCTTTGTTGGCTCTTTTTACTTTTCCTCCAAATTTATCTACAATTAATTGGTGTCCGTAACAAATTCCTAATAATGGTAAATTCATTTCAAAAATTTTATTTTCTGGTACTGGAGCTTTCGAACTATAAACACTAGATGGTCCTCCTGAAAAAATAATTCCTTTTGGATTATGTTTTTGTATTTCTTCAAAACTAATATCATATGGCACTAATTCTGCAAAAACAGAAAATTCTCTAATCCTTCTACAAATTAAATGACTATATTGAGAACCAAAGTCTAAGACTAGAATTTTATCCATTCAATCACTTGCTAATATTTTCTAACATTCTTGTTAATGACCATCCTGCAGTATTGATTAATTCAGTCACTCTTTCTTTCTGCCTATAATTCTTAATTATTATTTCTCTAATATTAGTTCCATTTTTATTAATAATATAGTCTATGATTGATTCTTTTTGGATCTTTCCATTTTCTGCTTCAAGAAAATCTTTTTTCTTCATTTCTCCAATAATTCTATCTAAAAAAAATGATTTAAACGGTGGTGTATCTGCATTAATAATAATTTGTTCATCTAGAATTATTGAAACTTGATCTGCTGTAACATATGCATTTGCAATTACTTTTCCATCGCTTGCTTTTTTAATTGGAATTGAATTATCTATTGGTTTTTCTGTTTCAATATTTTTTGCTATTTCAGGCTCATCTTGTATTTTTAATTTTGATGCCTTTACAAAGCTAGAATCCTTTAGAAATCCATCTAATATTGTGATGTTCTTCTCTAGCATTTCAATTCCTTCCTGATGCTTATCTACTTGTTCCAACATATTTTCTCTTAAAGCAACTATTTCTTTTACTTGCTCTTCTGAAAATTTCATAATTTTATAAATCAGTATTGGCTATTAAATCCATTCTAGGTGATTATGTTATCTAGATCTTTGTATTGTATTTTTTTAAATCCTTCAATAGGTTTTGATGTGGTAAATAATTCCGATTTTGTGTTCGATGATAACCAAATTAAAAGATCCCTTCCTATTTCTAATTTTTTTAATTTTGTTTTCCTATCTGATTTTTTTGTATTAGAAAATTTACCAATTTGATTTCCAAAATCCATACCAAACAAAATAATTTTTTTTGCATTAAAATAACTTGCCAAGAACACTCCTCTATCCCCATCAGTAAAACCTCCAAAATTTTGAATTTTATTAATTGGATTTGTTTGAGTTGTTCCTATACAGTTTTTTATTTTTTTTACCATTTGTAATTTTTCAATATTATCGCCATGTGCATGTACTACAAATATTGATTTTGTTTTTGAGATTTTTCTAATTGCTTCCTCATTTCCATCTAAATCTGTTACAATAATCTGTGGAATAATTCCGTTATCTATTAGTGGCTTTAATGAACTATCAGCAGCAATTTTTATAGATTTTTTTAATTTTTTTAATTTTGGAATAGCACACGATAATGATGGTCCGGATCCTATAACAAAAACTGTTTTACCTTCAATTAATTTTCTAACTTTCTCACTTGAATCAGTTTTTTTTAAAATTGAATCTAAAATTAGAGTTGCTTCTTTATCCTTTTTTTCCTTATAGTCTAGCTCTTTTAAAATAGAAAAATATCTTTTTTTCCAACCTGAAATCATCATATAACTCAAATTATATGAGGTTTTGATAAACTATATGACAAAAATTGCAAATATTTCTGTTGGTGGAAGAAATCCTGTTAGAATAATGGGTATTTTGAATACTAGTCCTGAATCGTTTTACAAAAAATCAATTAATACGACTCGTATGAAAATTAAAAATGCAGTAATTGAAATGGAAACTGATGGTGCAGACTTTATTGATGTAGGTGGAATGTCTACTGCACCATATTTGTCTACTATTGTCTCAGAAAAAGTTGAATCTGAAAGAATTTTGAATGCTATTAAAATTATTCAAGATAGTACTAATCTTCCCATATCTGTTGATACATGTAGATCCAGTGTAGCTAAAAATGCTTTAGAAAACGATGTTGAAATAATTAATGATATTTCGGGATTAAAATATGATAAAAAAATGAAAGATGTATTATCTAAATTTCAACCTTCAGTAATTTTATGTGCATATGATTCTAAAATAATATCTGGCAATCCAATAACTTTAACAAAAAAACTTCTTATAGATAGCTTAAAAATTGTTAAAAATTGTAATATTTCTGATAAAAAAATTGTATTAGATCCTGCAATTGGATTTTTTAGAAAATCAGGAAAAGGTAAATTTTTTACAAAAATTAAAACTGATTGGGTAGAAAGGGATATTTCTGTAATTAAGAATTTAAATTCTATAAAAATGAATTATCCTATTTTAATATCAGTTTCAAACAAATCAATAATTGGTAATCTTTTAGAAAAAGAAAATCCCTCTGATCGATTGTTTGGATCTATTACTGCTGAAGCAATATGTGTTTTAAATGGAGCCAATATTATCCGTACACATAATGTGACGGCTACCAAAGATGCTATTACAATTGCTTCAAAACTATCAAAATGACGCAAAGGCTTATAATCAATTTTTAACTTTGGTAACAAGGTTTAGTTGGAATTTAAAGAAGGATTAACATTTGACGACGTTCTTCTTGTACCCAAATATTCAGACATAATAAGTAGAAGTCAAACTGATCTTAAAACTAAATTATCTCGAAATATTTCTTTAAACATTCCTTTTGTGAGTGCAAATATGGATACTGTCACTGAATCATCTATGGCTGTAGCCATCGCACGTGCAGGAGGAATAGGAATAATTCATAGATTTTTAACAATTCAAGAGCAAGCGAAAGAGGTTGTTAAAGTAAAACGTTCTGGAAGTGTGATGATTGAAAATCCTTACACTATTACTGCTGATAAAACAATTCAAGACGCAATAGATTATGCTGAAAATAAGGATATTTCTGGATTATTGGTAGTTGATTCTAATTCAAAGTTAATTGGAATTATAACTGAAAGAGATTTACTTTTTGCAAATTCTAAAAATCGTATTCAAGATATAATGACAAAGGATGTTGTTACGGCAAAATATGGTGTATCAATTGAAGAGGCAAAAGAACTTTTACATAAACATAGAATTGAAAAATTACCTTTAGTTGATGAATCTGGTTTTGTAAAAGGTTTGATTACAAGTAAAGATATAACAAATAATGCTAATTTTCCAAATTCATCTAAAGATAACAAAGGTCGTCCTCTTGTTGGAGCTGCAGTTGGCGTTAAAGGTGACTTTTTAGAAAGAAGTGAATCTCTTTTAGAAGCAGGAGCTGATGCCCTAGTTGTTGATATTGCTCATGGTCATAGTGAAAATGCAATCAGTACTGTAAAACATATCAAAAAAGCATTTCCTAATTGTGAATTAATCGCAGGAAATGTTGCAACTGCTCAGGGTGCAGAGGATTTAATCAAAGCAGGAGTTGATGCAGTAAAAGTTGGTGTAGGTTCAGGTTCAATTTGTATAACTAGAGTAATTACAGGTTCAGGTGTTCCTCAACTAACAGCAGTAATGGACTGTGCAAAAATAGGCAAAGATTATGGTATTCCAATTATTTCTGATGGTGGAACTAGAAATTCAGGTGATGCTACAAAAGCATTAGCAGCTGGTGCTTCAACTGTTATGATTGGAAGTATGTTGGGAGGAACTGATGAATCTCCTGGAACTGTATTTACGAAGAATGGAAAACGTTTCAAAGTTTATCGTGGAATGGCTTCTCTTGCAGCATCTATTGGAAGAAAATCTAAAGAAACTGGTTTTACATCTTTTGATGATGATCTCAATGATTATGTTGCAGAAGGTGTTGAGGCAATGGTTCCATACAAAGGAGCTGTTATAGATATACTAAAACAACTCACTGGTGGAGTTCGTTCTGGTTTAAGTTATTGTGGTGCACACACAATTACACAAATGCAAGCAAATGCAGAATTTATTAAAATGTCTAGATCTGGATTTGCAGAAAGTCAACCTCATGATGTATCTTTGATGTAGGAATTACATTTCAACCCTAAAGCCACCAATGTTAAAGTTATTTCCTTGGGTTTCTTGGGTGTGTTTAACTCTAAGCAAAAATACGGATTTTACGGACGATTTCTGGTATCTTTGAACTTTCGCTAATTTTTTAAGCGGTATCTAAAGTCATTTTATTATGCTAGCTACTAGAACTATAATTGGTTTAGTTGTTGGTAGTATAATTATTGGATTGGGTGGTTTTTCATTAGTTAATACTTTAGCCCCAACAATTTCAATAAATGAAAATTTTGTAATAGGATCTGGTGATTCGGATTCATTTTCAATTCCTGCACCAAAAGATGCACCACAATATATGATGATTATTGGAGACTCATTTGATCTTAAATTAACTAGTCCTGGTGAAGGACTAAACATTCCAACTACTTCTTACAAAAAAGAATTGATTCTAGATTGGGCTCATTCTGAAGATGGTCAAACCATAATTGTTATTCAAAACACCGGTGCTAGTGAATTAGAAATAACAGTCAATACCAATCAGACTCCTGATCCCTTTGGAATAACATTTGATTTTATGGTAATTATATCTGGAGTAATTATTATTGGATTTAGTTTAGGTTTTACATTAAGAAAACCAAAGGGCTTCTAACTTAGTTTTGCAGAAGCATACGAACCCAAAATTTTCATAAAGAGTGTCTCTTTCTTAATTTTATTTAACATTTCTAAAACTTTCAAATTTTTTTGATGACCTTCAAAGTCTACATAGAAATTATATTCCCACGTATTTGTTTTTGTAGGTCTTGATTCTACTTTTGTTAAATTAATATTATTTTTATTAAAATTTTCTATAATTCTATACAATGAACCTGGCTCATGTTTTATTGAGAAAATGATTGAAGTTTTATCATTCTTTGTTTCTATAGATTCTTTTTTAGATAATATCAAAAATCTAGTATAGTTATTGAGATTATTTGCAATATTTTCTGCAATAATGGGCATATTATAAATTGCTGCAGCCTCTTTGCTTGCAATACATGCACAATTATTTTTATTTAGTTCTTGAATAATTTTTACACTTCCTGCTGTGTCATAAGTGGGAATTGTTTTCATGCTATTTTTTTCAATAAAATTTCTACATTGACCTAAAGCTTGTGGATGTGAATATACTGTATCAATTTCATCTATTTTTCCAACTCCAATTAAACAATGTTCTATTCTATGATATGTTTCTCCAGTTGCATTTAGATCTGTTGAATACAATAAATCATAACTTTCTCCTACACTTCCTTCCAATGAATTTTCTACAGGTAAAATTGAATATTCTGTTATATCTTTGGATGTATTTTCTAAAATTTCTGCAAATGTTGGTAGTGGAACTGTTTTGATATCATTTTTAAAAAAAGATTTTGCCGCCGCTTCACTATATGCACCTCGTTCACCTTGGAACGAAACATTTATCATTTTTTCATTCTCTCAAATGTATAAAATTAGTTTTGCCAAAATTTGAAGAAAGTTTTCTTTCATCAATCCATGAACAATCTATACATTTTATTGCATCACGCATTGTTACAACTTTTCCTCCACATTTTCTACATTTTGTAAATATAATTCCTAATTCTGGTTCATTCATTTCTGCATGAATTGTTCCATTAAGATGAGCAACAATTTTTAGTGTTGCTATATCATTAACTAATGCTACATTTCTTATTCTCATATTTCGTGTACCGCAAATACATTCTACTTTTGAAGTTGTTGGTTTTCCATTAATGTACTCAATTGTAACTGCAATCATGGATGACATTACTGCTGCAACTGTTCCAATTATCACATCTCCCACTTTAGGAATTGATAGCATTTTTGGATGATTGACACTTGCTACTCTTTTTATTTTATCAAGATCTTTTTCTCCCATTGTAGATGCTCTAACCATATCGCCATCATCAAAAGTATTATGCCCAGCCTCATATTCCTCAATTGATGCTATTTTATCTCCTGGAAATACTGAATTATCTGACATAATGCTATTTTCCTTCCTATGATTATAATTGTTTTTGGTACAAGATATCCTGATAAATCATATATCTCTAAAAATTAGAAAGTAATCATGAGGGCATTAGTATATGACGAATATACAACTGATGATGATTTTTCTAAAATTTTAAAAATCAAAAATTTACCTAATCCTGAACCACACTCTGATGAAGTTGTTTTCAAAGTAATGTCTGCAGCACTAAATTATGATGATATTTGGGGAATGAGAGGTAAGCCTTTGGCAATACCATTACCTCATATTTCTGGAACAGATGCTGCAGGTATAGTTACCGCTGTAGGTAACGATGTTAAAAATATCAAGATTGGCGATAGAGTTGTTTCTCATGGAAATATGTCATGCAGAGTTTGTAAAGCATGTACTGATGGTAGAGAATTTGATTGTAACAAAAGAACCATTTGGGGTTTTGAAACTGGACCTCTTTGGGGTGGATATTGTGAATTTACACATCTTCCTGAAGTTAATGTATTAAAAATTCCAGAAGGCGTATCATATGATGACGCAGCAGCTGCATCAATGACATTACTAACTTCATGGCATATGTTAGTTGGTAGAGCAAAAATTCATCCTGGACAATTAGTATTGATAATGGGTGGAAGTTCTGGAATTGGTAGTTTTGGAATTCAAATTGCAAAATTATTTGGTTGTACAGTTATTACAACAGCAAGTCCAGACAAACTAGACAAATGTTTAGAACTTGGAGCAGACTTTGCAGTTGATCACAGAAAAGATGATTGGAGTAAAGAAGTTAGAGCAATTGCTAAAAAAATCATAAAACCTTATGGTGATATTTCTGGCATTGATGTAATTTTTGAACATATTGGTGGTAAACATTGGAATCAAGAATTAACTTTGTTAAATTATGGTGGAACTATTGTTACTACTGGTGCTACCACTGGATATGATGTTAAAACCGATTTACGACATATTTTCTTTAAAGGAATTAATATTTTAGGCTCGACTCAGGGAACTAAAGCTGAATTAGAGGAGTGCTTCTATTGGATGTCAAAAGGTAAAATTAAATCAATTATTGATTCTGTATATTCTTTAGATGATGCAGTTAAGGCACATAATAAAATGCTAAACGGTAAAAGTCTTTTTGGCAAAATTTTGATTAAACCTAATTTTGATTAATAATGACTGATCCTAAAATTAATTCAATTTTAGATGAAGGAAATCGATTATTTTTGCAAGGCAAATTTCAGCAAGCAATAACATATTATGATAAAATATTAGATGTAGATCCAAAACATATCAGTTCACTTAACAACAAGGGATACGCTCTAAGTAAACTCAAAGATTTCACTAATGCAATAAAATGTTATGATATTGGTTTACAAATATGTCCTGAAGACTTATCTTTACTAATCAATAAAATATCTTCTTTTAGAAAACAAGGAAGTCTAATTGAAGCATTATCAATTTGTGATGATATATTAAAAAATAATCCCAATTATAATATTGTATTATATCATAAGGAACGCATTTTATTTTCTATGAAGAAATATGAGGAATCTATTTCTTGTTGTAATTGTATCTTGAAGGATTATCCAAATAATGGAGATGTCCTTTTTGATAAAGCATCTAATTTTGCAATGCTTTCAAATTTTGATGATGCACTAAATTTACTTGAACATGCTATTTTACAAGGAATACAATACAAAATTAAAGCAAAAAAATCAAAATCATTTGAAAAATTATTGGATAATGTTAAATTTCAAAATTTAATATCTTAATTACAACCAATGTGGAATTTCTAAATATTCACTAATACTCTCTTTTCGTAAAACTTTCAAAAGTGCATTTGCTTGAGGTGTAGATAATACTGGTTTGTCAAATTGATTATCTGTAGAAATTCTTGGGCATGCAACCTGAATAAATGCATCAATTCCTCTTAGATTGTTTAATCTTTCATTTGTGATATCTGTTAATGCAAATAATTGAACTTTTTTTCCTTCCTTTTCTAATTCTTTTTTAAATTTCAAACCAAATACTTTTGATAACTGTCCTTCTTTTAATCCAATTATTATTCCAAATGACTTTGCTTCTGCTGCTTTGTATATTGCAAGTGTTGCTTTCTTTTTTAGTGTACGTGCAAATTCTGTTACTTCCCTTACTTCATTAAAATAGGGATCTAAAACAAATGTTGGTAAATTTGTTGATAATGCAATTCCGGCTGCATGAAAATTACTTTGTCCTAGAAATACATAAGCGTCAACTTCTTTTTTTAATTCTGTTGCAGGATAAAATTCACAACCAAACACTTGACCATCATTTAATTGTCCTTTACCTTTTCCAATTTTAACATTAATTCCATTTTTTGTTAAAATTTTTTCTACTTTATCCATTTGATGTAAATGCTGACTATCTGTAACAAGTGAAATTAATTTTCCTTTTAGCAATTCTATACATTTTTCTGCAACACTATCAAATTCAATATTATCAAATGCATCAATTAAAACTAAATTTTTTTCTAGTGATTCTGTATTAATTGTGTGTCCAATATTAAATTGAATATCTGCTCCTAATATTTTTGAACCAGTTGTATTCAAATCGCAAGTTCCCCATGTTGTGTCTGCTAAAACATAAGCTGGAATGTCATATTTTGTTGCAATTTTCATTGCCATATCTTGAACTTGGGGTAACATACCGTCTGGACCATTTAATGAAACTGATGCTGGGTTCTTTTCATCTATTTCTTTAAAAATTCGTGCTTCATCAATTATTATCAATTTAGCTTCGAATACTTTGTTATTAATTTAAACTAACTGTAATTTACAACAACTAAAAATGTCTCAATTAATTAGATAGAATATGAAAAAAGAATCTGTTCTTAATATTGGATTTGATGATACTGACTCACCTACTGGAATGTGTACAACATTTTTAGCCTACAAAATTGTTGATTTACTTCAAAAACAAAAAACTGAATTTCTTGATTTTCCAAAATTAATTAGATTTAATCCCAATATTCCATGGAAAACTCGAGGAAATGGTGCTGTTTCATTAAAAATTAAGACTAAAAATCCTTCAAAAATTAAAAATCAAATCAAGAATATGGTTTCAAAATACTCTGATACTAAAAATGGAGCAAATCCAGGACTTGTATTTTTTGAAAGTGATTCCATTCCTTCTCAATTTACTAAATTTAGTAACTTAGCTTTGTGGCAATTAATTAATAGAAATAAAGCTAAAAAATTTATTAAAAAAAATAATCTTGATTTTTTTTATCAAGGAAATGGTCAAGGGTTAGTTGGTGCAATTAGTGCAATTGGATATGATTTTCATGATCATACATTAGAATTGTTAAGTTATAGAAAAAAAATAAAATTTGGAAAAGAAAGAAAAATTTCAGCAGATAGTGTTAAGATAATGCAAGAAAAAACTTTTCCTTATACCTTCAATAGTTTTGATACTAAAAAAGGTCGAGTTTTAATTACTCCTAATGGACCTGATCCAGTTTTTTATGGAGTAAGAGGAGAAAATGTAGATTCTTTAGTAGATGCGACTAAGATTTTAAAAAGTAATGAAAAATTAGATGGATATATGATTTTTAAATCTAATCAAGGAACTGGTGATCATTTAAAAAATGAATTAAATTTTGAAACCCTAAAACCATATGCTTCTGGAACATTATGTGGAATTGTATCTAATGTTCCAAAAATTATAAAGGGCGGACATGTTTTTTTTACTATTATTTCTAAAAATCATGAATTTTGGTGTGCCGTGTATAAAGAAACAGGAATTTCTATTATTGCTTCTAATCTTATAATTGGAGATGAGATTTTAGTGGGTGGAGGGGTTAGAAAAGCTTCTAAAAATTTTCCACGAATAATTAATCTTGAATTTATTAAAATTCTTAATCTTAAAAAAAATCTCTTAAAATCTAATCCAATGTGTAAAAAATGTAATAAAAAAATGAAGTCAAAAGGTCAGAATCAAGGATTTCAATGCATTAGATGTGGAAACAGAAAATCTATAAAAATTACTATGGAAATTCCAAGAAAAATCCAAAAGCAATTGTATGTTCCTGAAATGTCTGCTCATCGACACCTTACACGACCTTTACAAAGAATTGGTATCATTAACAAAGTTTCAAAATTTGATGAATCTCTTTCTTGGTTTTGTACTTATAGAAATTAAGTAGCGGGGAGTAGATTTGAACTACTGAACTGCGGGTTATGAGCCCGCCGGGATGACCTGGCTTCCCCACCCCGCTGAATCGAATGATGTTTAACGGTATATACGCTTTCTCAAATTTTTGAAAGTAATTAATAGGATTTGAAAAGATTGTTTTTTATGAATAAAAAAATTCAAATCATTGCAATTACAGGTGCAATAATATTTTCTATATTCGTTTTAACTTCTTCAGATTATGAAACATCCATTCCATTACCAAAACCAAATTCCTACTCAGAAAATGACTCTGTAATAATTTTAGCTGAAAATCTTGACAAGCCTCGTGCTATAGCTGTTTCTGATGATAGAATTTTTGTAACAGAAAAAGATGGATACATTCGAGTAATTCAAGATAATGTTTTATTGGAATCGCCATTAGCTACATTTCGTACTGCCAATGTTTTTGATGGTGGATTATTGGGAATTGCACTTCATCCAAATTTTTCGACTAATCATTTTCTATATGTATTTTTGACATATGAAGAAAATGGAAATTTGTGGAATAAAATTTTAAAAATTACTGAAGAGAAAAATAAATTAAAAGATGTTGAAATAATCTTAGATAAAATTCCCGGCTCCTCCTTTACTAATGGTGGATTTCTAAAATTTGGACCTGATGGAAAATTATATGTAGGTACTGGTACTGTTTCAGATGAATCACATTTACCTCAAGATGTTAATTCTTTATCTGGAAAAATTTTAAGACTAAATGATGATGGTAGTATCCCAAATGATAATCCTTTTCCTAATTCACCTGTTTATTCTTTAGGACATAGACATCCACAAGGAATGACGTGGGATGATAATGATAATTTATTTGTAGCAGAATTTGGACCTGAAAAAAATGATGAAATCAATTTAATTCTAGCAGGAAAAAATTATGGATGGCCTGAACAACAATGTTCTGGAGGTATGAATTTTGAAAATGCAATTCTTTGTTATGATCCAAGTATTGAGCCTGGTGGAATTCTATTTTATTCTGGTGAAAAGATTAATTTTGAATCCAAATTCATATTGGCTTCAATGCGTGCTTTTAATCTCTATCAGGTTGATTTTGATGAAGGATTGAGCTCTCAAAAATCAATTCTTAGTGGAAATGGTAGAATTCGTGATGTTGTGGAAGGTAATGATGGAAGTATCTACGTAATTACTTCAAATACTGATGGAAAAGGTTTTCCAGATGGTTTGGATGATAGATTATTGAGGATATTAAAATAAAATGCCTGATTCTTCTATTTCCAAATTTTTTGAAAAATCTCGAGAAGAAAGATTAAACATTATTGGAAATTTTACAAATCTTTCAAAAGATGAATTAGAAATTTTAGAAAATACTAACGGCGGTATTTCTTTTGATAAAGCAGATAAAATGATAGAAAATGCAATTGGAACTTTTTCATTACCTCTAGGTATTGCAACAAATTTCAAAATTAATGGCAAAGATTACTTGGTTCCAATGGTCATTGAAGAACCTTCTGTAATTGCTGCAGCATCAAAGGGTGCTAAAATTGCACGAATTAAAGGTGGATTTGAAGTAATTGCTGATGAATCATACAGTATTGGTCAGATCCAAATTTTAAACGTTGATACCAATTCTGCTATTAAAAAAATTCAAGATTCTACTTCTGAAATTTTGAAATTAGCAAATTCAAAAAGTATTACGTTATCTAAAATGAATAAAGGTGCTAAGGAAATTATGTGTAAAGAAATTGATACACCCTCTGGTAAAATGTTAATTGTAGAATTAGTAATTGATGTTGGTGATGCAATGGGTGCAAATATCACAAATACTATGTGTGAAGAAGTTTCACCCCTTATCGAAAAAATTACTGGGGGAACAGCATTGCTTCGAATTTTATCAAATTATTCTACAAGACGTATGGTAAAAGCAAAAGCTATTTTTGAAAAGCAATCTGTAGGTGGAGAGGATGTTGTGGATGACATTATTTTGGCATTTGAATTTGCTGATAATGATGTTTATCGTGCAGTTACTCATAACAAAGGAATTATGAATGGAATCATTTCTGTTGCTAATGCTGTAGGTCAAGATAGTAGGGCTATAGAAGCTGCTGCAAATGCATATGCCGCAATTTCAGGAAGATATAGGTCATTAAGTAAATGGAGTAAAAATGAGCATGGAGATTTAGTTGGAATTTTAGAAATTCCTCTTTCAGTTGGAATTATTGGTGGAATTGCTAATGTACATCCAGTTGCTAAAGTTTGTGCAAAAATTCTCAATGTTAAATCTGCTCAAGAACTTGCCTGTGTTATGACTGCTACAGGATTAGCTCAAAATTTTAGTGCAATTAGAGCTCTTTGTACTGAAGGAATTCAAAAAGGGCATATGAGATTACATGCACGAAATCTTGCAGCAGCAGCAGGTGCAACTCCATCACAAATTGATCAAATTGTTGAAAAAATGATTCAAGTAAAATCTATTTCACTTGATAAAGCTAAAGAATTACTTCAGCAAATTTAAACATCCTATTATATAGCTAAAAAGTGAAAGTAATGAAAATGTCTACCGTAAAATTTGCAATACCTAAAGGTAGTTTAGAAGATGCTACATTCAAACTACTTGAAAAATCATGGACTAAAGTTAATAGAAAAGATAGAACATATCGCGTTTACCTTGATGATCCTAGTATAATGGTTAAGATGCTACGTCCACAAGAAATTCCTACTCTTGTATCTGAAGGATTGTATGATGTGGGTATCACTGGTAATGATTGGGTTGAAGAAACTAATTCTGATGTTGAACCAATTCTTGATTTAGAATATGGAAAAATTAAACTTGTAATTGCATTTCCTGATAAATATAGTTACAAAAATCTTGATGCAATGATTGCAGATTATGCAAAAAAGAAAAAAACACTTCGTATTTCATCTGAATACTTGACAACTGCATCTAAATTTATCAAGAATTTAAAATCATACCAAAAATATTATGGTAAAAAAGATCCACTAATTATTACTCCCTGGATGCGTTTAGGAAATAATAAAGATGTTCAAATTCATTTATCATTTGGAGCAACTGAGGCAAAACCACCAGAGGATGTTGATGCAATAATGGATGTTACTGAAACAGGAACAACTTTAATTCAAAATAAATTAAAAATTGTTGATGAAGTTCTTACTTCAACTGCACATTTAATTGTAAATAAAAAATCATTAAAAGATCCTAAAAAACGTGAAAAGATTTTTGATATTGTTACATTAATGCGAGGTGCAGTAAATGGAAGAAAGTATTTACACATTTATCTTAATGTAGAAGAAAAAAATATGAAAAAACTTTTATCCGAAATTCCTTCTTTAAAGAGACCTACAATTAGTCCTCTTAGTGAAGATGGCTGGTTTGGTGTAAATACTGTAATTAGAAAGGAAGAATTTCACAAACTTATTCCTAAATTAAGAAAAATTGCACAAGGAGTTGTAGTTCATGAACCACGACAAATATTAGAATTAGAAGAAATTAAGCGCGACGAAGAAAATTGATGCAAATCCATAAAGTAACAAATATTGAACAATTTGTTGCAAAAATTCTTCCAAAACAGCCTCAGAAAAATAAATTTGTTGTTGAATCTATTCTTAAGAATGTTCAAAAAAATGGTGATTCTGCAGTAAAAAAATATGAAAAAAAATTTACTGGCGCTAATCTTTTAACATTACGTATTTCTAATACAGAGATTAAAAATGCATATTCTAAAGTTTCAAAAAATCAAATTCTAGCACTAAGTTTAGCAAAAGCTAGAATTGAAAAAACAGAATCTAGTATTAAAAAAATATTCAAAAATATAAAAATTGATAATGATGGAGTACAAATATTAAAAAAATTCATACCAATTCAGAGTACTGGTTGTTATATTCCTGCTGGATTAGCAAAATATCCAAGTTCTGTTATTATGTCTGTTATTCCTGCAAAAGTTGCTGGTGTAAAAAGAGTTGTAGTGGTATCTCCACCGAATTCTAATGGAAATATTGATCCATTAACAATTGTAGCTGCAGATATTTGTGGTGCTACAGAGATCTATAAAACTGGAGGTGTACAAGCAATCGCTGCATTATCTTATGGTACTAAATCAATTTTAAAAGTAGATAAGATTGTTGGACCTGGTGGTGCATTTGTTACTTTAGCTAAATCGCTAGTTAGTGAAAATACTGGAATAGATATGCTTGCTGGACCTACAGAATTAGGAATTATTGCAGATAATTCTGCTAATCCTGAATTTTTAGCACTTGATTTAATTTCACAAGCAGAACACAGTAGTGATACTTTTTGCTATTTAATTACAAATTCAGAAAAAATTGCAAAACTTGTTAATCAAAAAATTTTAAAATTATTACCAACAATTCAAAGAAAAGAATTAGTTAAATCAAGTTTGTCTAAAAATGGATTTATTGCAGTATGCAAAAATACCTCTGATATGATAAATCTGGCAAATTTCTTATCTCCTGAACATTTACAAATTATGACAAAAAATTCAAAATCAATTTCATTAAAAATCACTAGTGCTGGATTAGTTTTACTTGGTAATTACTCAGCATCATCTGCTAGTGACTATGTTTTAGGCTCAAATCATATTCTTCCTACTAATGGATTTGGTAAAATTCGTGGTTCACTATCCGTAATGGACTTTATTAAAATAAATACTGAAGTTACAGCCTCAAAATCTTCATTATCAAAAATTTCAAAACATCTTGATACATTAACTACTTCTGAAGGATTACCAAATCATTATCAAGCAGTTCGAGGTAGATTGTAATGAAAAAGAATTGGGTTGATTCAAAGGTTGAAAAATTTTCTTCAATTGGCGGGTATCAAAAACCGCAATTAAATAAAAATTCTCTTAAATTAGATTCAAATGAAAATTATGTTCTTTCTAAAGAATTTCAAAATGATATTATATCTGAAGCTAGACAAAATTCTGATGTAAGGGAATATCCACTTGGTGGTGTTGAAAGATTAATTGAAATGATTTCTAAATTTGTTAAAGTACCTTCATCCATGATTGGTATTGGAAATGGTTCAGATCAAATTTTAGATTTAATTTTATCAAACTTTGCTTCAAAAGAAACTAAAGTTCTTACATCAAATCCTACTTTTAGTTTTTTTGAAGAGAGATGCAAATTATATTCAATCCCATTAATTGCAATTCCATTTTCAAATGATATGAAATTAGATATTAAAGAATTTATTAAAGAATCAAAAAATGCAGATATTTTATACCTTGATTCTCCAAATAATCCCACCGGATTTCAATTTTCAAAAATTGAATTACAAAAACTAATCAAATCTTTTGATGGATTGGTAATTATTGATGAAGCTTATGGTGAATTTTCTGATTACTCACTTTCTAGTCTCGTAAAAACACAAAATAATCTAATTGTAGTTAGAACTTTATCAAAATCATTTGGAATGGCAGGTCTTCGTTTAGGTTACTTTATTGCAAATAAAAAATTCACAGATGCATTTCTTAATGTTTTACAATATCCATATCCACTAAGTACTATTACTATTGAATCTGGAATTTTAGCCCTTAAAAAAGTGAATTTAATGAAAAATGCAACTGAAATTATCCAATTTGAAAGAAAAAGAATTATTGAAACGTTGAAAAAATTTGATACTTTTGAAGTCTTTGATTCTAAGGCTAATTTTGTTTTATTTGATGCCCATAGTAACTACAAACGAGTCTATTCAGCACTTGAAGAACAAGGAATTTCTATTCGAAAATTAGGTAAAATAGGAAATCATGAAGGATGTCTTAGAGTAACAATTGGAACAAAAGAAATGAATTCAAAATTTCTACTTGCTATTCGCGATTTATTGAAATGACTTTAAAACAAAAATCAGATGGAATTTACATTGATGATTCCTTTAATGATTTAGAAATTGATAGTTTAATTTTTGATTGCGATGGTGTATTAATTGATATAAAAAAATCATATGATCAAACAATCATTGCAACAACAAAATATGTTTTAGAAAATTTTGCAGGAATTACTGACTCTATTGATGTAGATTTTAAAATTATTGATGGATTCAAATCCACAGGTGGATTTAATGATGAAGTTGATTTAACTTATGCCTCAATTCTATCTCTTGTTGCTGCAAAAAAATTAAAACATGATCCAACAGAATTTATTTTTTCTGTTATAAAAAATTGTGATTCTACTGGTATCAAATCAGTTGAAAATTTTTTAAAAAAACAGACTGATATTTCTAAAATTATTAAAAAGCTATCTTATCCTGGTAGTCATAGTGAAAATATTTTATATCAAATATTTGATCAATTATTTTATGGACCTGAGCTTTATTCAAAACTATTCAAAACTATTTCAAAATTTTCTGATCCTGGATTAATAGAAAATGATCAAGTTATTTTTAATGATGAATTATCAAAAAAATTACAAAAAAAATTTGGTTCACAAATTTCTATGGTTACTGGAAGAGGAAAACAATCTGTTAGTTATTCACTTAAACACTTACTGGAAAAATTTGATTTAAAAAATTCAGTGTTTTTGGAGGATGAAGCACGTGAACTTGCAAAACCCAATCCTCAATCACTTGTAAATTCTATTAGCGGTATGAATAGTAAATCTTGTTTGTATGTTGGTGATTCTATGGAGGACTTTATTATGGCTAAAAAGGCTACAATTTTAGGTCATAACACTACTTTTTGTGGAATTATTGGAACTAGTAAGAATCCCCAAGAAAAATTGAAGTTATTTGAACAAAATAACGCAATTGTGGTTTTAGATTCAATTAATTTACTACCAAAGTTATTAAATTTGGAATAAATCATATTAGATAATCTCTAAAAAATGGCTCAAAGAAAAGCAACAATTACTCGAAATACAAAAGAAACTAGCATAACTGTATCTGTAAATCTTGATGGAGTTGGAAATACCAGTATTAAAACTGGAATTAATTTTATTGATCATTTGATCACATCTTTTGGAAAACATGGAATGTTGGATTTGAAAGTTAATGCAAAATCTAATGATGGAATTGAACACCACTTAATTGAAGATACTGCAATTACTATTGGTCAAGCAATTGATAAAGCACTTAGTTCAAGAACTGGTATTACTAGATTTAGTTATGCGTCAGTACCAATGGATGAATCGCTAGCTGAAGCATCTATTGATCTAATAAAACGACCATTTTCAAAATTAACTTTATCAATAAAAAGAAATAAAATTGAAAATGTTTCAAAAGAAGATTTGGAACACTTTTTTCAATCATTACTTCAAAATCTGAATAGCTGTATTCACCTTACTGTAAAGTATGGCGATAATGATCATCACAAGGTTGAATCTGCAATTAAATCACTTGCAGTTGCATTTAGAATTGCATCATCATATGATAAAAAACAAAAAGGAATCCCAAGTACTAAAGGTTCAATGTAATGGTTAGTGTAGCAATATTTGACTATGGTGCTGGAAATATTTTTAGTCTTAAAAACTCCATTGAAAAAGCAGGTGCTTCAGTTGATGTCATAACGTCTTTTGATAAACCTAATGTTTATTCTGGATTACTGTTGCCTGGTGTGGGTAATTTTGATGCTGCAATCAAAAATATTAATAAAAATTCAAAAACTAAATTTCATGATTATGTTAAAGACGATACCCCTGTTTTAGGTATCTGTCTTGGTATGGAAATGTTTTTTGAAAAAAGTGAGGAAGGTATTGAAAAGGGATTTAATGTAATTGATGGTGAAGTTATAGTTTTACCATCTACAATGAAAGTTCCTCACATGGGATGGAATAATTTAGAAATTAAAAAGCCTGGAATTTTATTAAATGGGGTTGATGATGGTTCATGGGTTTATTTTGTTCATTCTTATCGAGCAAAACCAACATTTGATGATGTAGTTACAGCTGAATCTGATTATGGTGTAAAAGTTCCAGCAGTAGTTGAAAAAAATAATTTTTTTGGAACACAGTTTCATCCTGAAAAATCAGGTGATGTTGGTAAAATTATAATACAAAATTTTCTAAATGTGTGTAAAAAATGAAAGTAATACCATCAATTGATCTGATGAACGGACAAGTCGTTAGATTGTACAAAGGTGATCCTGAACACAAAACTGTTTACAGTAATGATCCAATCAGTATTGCAAAAAAATGGGAAAATGCTGGAGCTGATATGATTCATCTTGTAGATTTAGATGCTACTTTGGGATTAGGATCTAATTTTGAATTAATTAAAAAAATTGTTTCTTGTGTATCTATTCCTGTAGAAATCGGAGGTGGTCTTCGTTCTGAATCACTAATACTTGATTCACTTGATATTGTTAATAGAGTAGTAATTGGAACTTTTGCATTTAAAGAACCTGAATTATTACAAAAATTACTAACTAAATTAGGACCAGAAAAAATTGTCATTTCAGTAGATCATAAAGATGGATTAATTGTAACACATGGTTGGCAAAGTACTACTGATATATCATTAATTGATTCAATGAATGAATTTTTACATGTTGGATTTACAGAATTTCTATTAACTAATGTTAATCGTGATGGAACTTTAGAAGGACCAGATTTAGAATTTCTTAAACAAGCATGTGATTTAGAAAAAGCTAATGTGATTGCAAGTGGTGGAATTTCTAATATTAATGATATTTCTAAAGTAAAAGAAAATAATGCATGGGGTGTAATTTTAGGCAAAGCGCTTTATGAGAATAAAATAACTATCGAGGAAGCAAAGAAATTATCATGACTTTAACTAAAAGAATTATTCCATGTTTGGATGTAAAAAATGGCAGAGTAGTCAAAGGATTAAATTTTGAATCAATTAAGGATGCTGGAGATCCCGTTGAATTAGCAGCTAAATATAGTAATGAAGGTGCTGATGAAATTATATTTCTTGATATTACAGCTTCAAATGAACAGCGAGAAACAATTAAAGAATTAGTTCGTAAGGTTGCTTCTGTAATTAATATTCCATTTACTGTTGGCGGTGGTGTAAAATCAATTGATGATGCTAGAAATATTTTACTTAATGGTGCAGATAAAGTTGGAATTAATACTGCTGCAATAAAAAATCCCCCCCTAATTACTGAATTAATGACATTATTTGGAAGACAATGTATTGTAGTTGCAATTGATGCTAAAAGAAATTATAAACTTAAAGATAATGTAAATATTTTTTCAGAAAATGACAAAAAATTTTGGTTTGAAGTTTTTATTTTTGGAGGAAAACAAGAAACTGGTATTGATGTTATTACATGGGCTAAGCAAGCAGAAAAATTAGGTGCTGGAGAAATCTTACTTACCAGTATTGATGCTGATGGTACAAAAGATGGTTATGATATTTTGCTTACAAAATCTATTGTTGATTCCGCATCTATTCCAGTAATTGCATCTGGTGGATGTGGTAAACCTGATGATATGGTCGAAGTATTTGAAAAATCTAATGTTGATGCTGCCCTTGCTGCTTCTATTTTTCATTATAATTCTCATGGTGTTCAAGGTGTGAAATCTTTTCTTAAAGACAAAAAAATTTCTGTAAGATTATAATATCAAACTTGTAGGTATGAATTATGATTAAATCTATTGATGATATTGATTTTAAAAAGTGTGGAGGTCTTGTACCTGTAATTGTACAAGATGCAAATACAAAAGAAGTTTTAACACTTGCTTATACAAATAAGGAATCTCTAGAATTAACAAAAAAAACTGGTAATTCTTGGTTTTGGAGTCGCTCAAGAAATAAGCTTTGGATGAAAGGTGAAGAATCTGGTAATACACAAAAAATTAAAGAGATTTTAGTTGATTGTGATTTTGACGCAATTATTTATCTTGTAGAACCATCAGGTCCTGCATGTCATACTGGTGAAAAAGTTTGTTTTCACAATCAATTAAAATAATTTACTAACATTTACCTATACCAACTAATGGTTCAAATGTTCTTGTATCCCATGAGGAGGTTTGATTTATAACTCTAAAATCTAAATCTTCATATTCTACTCCTATAAATTTTATATACCAATCACCTATCAGATCATTTCTTGAACAAATTCCTTTCAATTCATTTAATTTAAATTCAAAATAACGATTAAAATTATTTTTCTTACTTCCATCAAAGTCTATGCTCAAATATTCTGTATCATGTGTAGCATTAAGTGGTCTAAATACTATTGCTGTACCTTTATCTTCTTTTGGTATGTCTACTATGTCCATGAAAATTTTTTCACCAATATTATATTCTGTTTTTTCAATTCCAAATGGTCCTGAATATATCCATTTTACTTCTTGAACTTCAGTTATTTCTTCACTTATTTCTTCATTTGAATTTGTTATGATAATCCCAACACATATTATTATTATGATTATGATAAATACTGGAATTATTATTTTCAACTTATTCATGTCAACTTGAATTTAAAAAATATCTAAAAACTTTACTATTTTTTATTCATATTTTTTTAATTCTTCATTTTATAATTTTATTATATTTTTATATAATAAAATTAAGTAATACTTAACTTGATATTAGGATTTTTTATCTATCTGATTTGTGGAATTACAGATCTTGGCTAGAACATCATTACAGTGCAGAGAATGTAAAAAACAATTCAAAACTGCCTTCAAGTATGTCTGTGATGACTGCTTTGGTCCTCTAGATGTAAAATACGACTTTCCAACTATAACAAAAGACACATTTTCAAATCGCGAACAGACCTATTGGAGATATTTTGAGTTACTTCCAATAGAAAACAAATCAAATATTGTCAGTATTGGTGCAGGAATGACCCCTCTAACAAAGGCTGAAAATCTTGGAAAAAAATTAGGTCTAAATAATTTATACATAAAAAATGATTCTGTGAATCCAACTTTTTCATTTAAAGATAGACCAGCAGGTGTTGCAATATCAAAAGCAAAAGAATTTGGATTAACTGCAGTTGGTTGTGCATCAACTGGTAATTTAGCTTCTGCAACTGCAGCACATGCAGCAGCCGCAGGATTACCGTGTCATGTATTTGCACCAAGTAATATTGAGATGGCAAAAATTACTCAAGCACTGTCTTATGGTGCAAACTATATTGCAGTTGATGGAACTTATGACGATGCAAATAGAATTGCAGCTCAAATTGGTGATAGTAAAGGAATTGGCATAGTAAACATTAACATGCGTTCACATTACGTAGAAGGATCTAAAACATTTTCATATGAAGTTGCAGAACAATTTGGTTGGACAGTACCTGATCAACTGATAATTCCTGTAGGAAGTGGAGCAATGCTTAATGCAATTTGTAAAGGATTTGAAGAGTTACAAACTGTTTCATTACTTGATGATGTATCAAACATGCACATGGTTGCAGCACAACCACATGGATGTGCACCAATTGTTGAAGCATTTAAAAATAATTCTAATGAAGTTATTCCAGTTGAAAATCCTTGTACTGTTGCTAAGAGTTTAGCAATAGGTGATCCTGGTGATGGTAGATATGTCTTGAAAAGATTAAAACAGTATAACGGATTTGCAGAAGAATGTAATGATCAAGAAATTTTAGATGCAATTCTTCTCTTGGCTCAAACTGAAGGAATTTTTACTGAACCTGCAGGTGGCGTAGCAGTTTCTGTATTACAAAAAATGGTTGAACAAGGTAAAATTGATAAAAATGATAAAGTTGTATGTTATATCACTGGCAATGGTCTAAAAGCAACTGAATCAATTATGCAAGTACTACCAAAGCCAACTGTCTACAAACCAAACATTAATGAAATCTCAGCGTTAGTTCAGTAACATGGCAAATATTACATTTACAGTTCCCTCAGTACTAAATGCAGGTGGTGGTGAGAAAAAAACTGAAATTTCAGCCACATCTCTGCAAGATGCTTTTGTAAAAATATCTGAACTTTTAGGTGATGATTTTAAGCGTAGAGTATTAGAGGCTGATAATACCCCCCGTTCTTTGATTAATATCTACATTAATGGAAAAAATGCTAAATTCTCAAGTGGAATGCAAACCCCTCTAAATGATGGTGATGAGGTGTATATCCTACCTGCAGTGGCTGGAGGCTCTGAGAATTTATCTTCAAAAGAACTTGACAGATATTCACGTCAAGTAATGCTTGAAGAGATTGGATATAATGGACAACTAAAATTAAAAAATTCTAAAGTTTGTGTTGTAGGAACAGGTGGATTAGGTCATCCAATTATTACAAGATTAACTGCAATGGGTGTTGGAACACTACGAATTGTTGACAGAGATGTAATTGAATTATCTAACCTACATAGACAAACACTATTTGATGAATCTGATGTTGGACAAGTAAAAGTTGAAGTTGCAGCAAAAAAATTAAAAAAATTAAATTCTGATTGTAACATTGAAGCACTAACAGTTTCTGTAAATGAATATACTGCACTTGAAGTTGTAGAGGGGTGTGATGTTGTAATTGATGCACTTGATTCAGTTAATGCAAGATATGCATTAAACAAGGCTTGTGTAAAGTTTGGAATTCCTTTTGTCACAGGAGCTGCAGTTGGAACATCAGGACAAGCATTCACAATTTTACCAAAACAATCTGCATGCTACTATTGCATGTTTCCAGCACTTGATGAAAACACAATGCCAACTTGTAGTATTGAAGGAGTGCATCCATCAATACTTTCTATTATTGGTGGAATAGAAGTTGCAGAAGCAATAAAAATTATTACTGGAAAAAAACCAAATCTTTCAAGCAGAATTTTGCATATTGATTTAGAAAATTTAGATTTTAACAGTACTAAAACATTTAGAGCTGATGAGTGTCCAATTTGTGGAACAGGAAAACTACAAGTTGTTGAAAAACAAGAATTAATTTTAGAAGAGTTGTGTGGAAGAAATAGAGGAAAGAGAACTTATTCTATTACTCCAACTAAAACATTTGATTTAGATTCTGCAAGTGTTTCAGCAATTGCAAAACAAAAAGGATTTCTAGTTGAAAATTTAGGTGAGTTGGGATTATCAATGAGAACAAGTGAGTTATCTGTAAGTTTTATGAAGCGTGGTTCTGCAGTTGTTGTTGGCTCTAAAGACGAATCTGAAGCAATTTTACTATACAAGACACTATTATCTAAAAATTAGGCACTAAAAATTTCATATATTAGTAGTAAATATTATAAATTATAGTTATATGATCTAAATAATGTAAAAAATTATATAAAAAATAACTAAAATATATAAAAAATATAAAAAAAAATAAAAATAGATAAAAAAATCACAATAAATTACTAATTTGTGGACAAATCGTCCATTAGTTTTAAATACAAATTTTTAGGAAAAGTATCAATAACATGAATAACGAAATAGGACGTAAATTAACTAGTCTTACGCTAATGACATTAATGTTAGCCGGTGGTATGGTTATTGGTGTACCTTCAATGGTCCCAGAAGCCGCAGCCGCAGGCCAACTTTATGTCTCCGCAGAAAACGCAAGCTTCGATAACAAATTTGGTGGAGCAAGTATAGTTGAAGTCATCGTAAAAGATCCAAATAGA
>SXGT01443202.1_pt1 | contig 28540 bp, 14 predicted proteins | sample 3176221 | NCBI WGS metagenome assembly SXGT01 (sample SAMN11356862, study PRJNA531348) | freshwater metagenome | isolation source: freshwater sample F1-120 | place: China: Fuxian Lake, Yuxi | collected 2017-12-25 | reverse complement strand
TCGAGGCGATCCACGGCACCGCCGAGGACGTCCCCACCGAGGTCACGCCCGATCCCGCGTCCGCCCGGCGGATGCGCGCAGCGATCGACTCCGCCTTCGATCTCGCGTGGCGTGCGCGCCGCGACCTCGCCAAGGCCGAGAGCCGCCAGCGCGCCGACCGCGAGGCCGGCTTCCTCGAGCTCGCCGGCGACGCCCTGCGCGCACGCATCGCGCAGCTCCAGGCCGCGCTCGGCGGCCAGCTCCAGCTCGCGCATCGCAACCTGGCGGCGATGTCCGACGACGATCTCCGGACCCTGCTCGCCGACATCGAAGAGGTGGTCGCCCGCAAGGGTCTGGTGTCGTGACGCTGGCCCCGCTGCCCATCCGACGGGCGCGGAAGGCCGCCACAGCGATTCACGATCGACTCCGCATCCGGGATGCCGCCGACATCGACGTCGAGGGCATCGCCGCGCTGCACGGGCTCGACGTGCGCCGAGGCGGCCTTCCTGGCGCCGATGCTCGCCTGGTCGGAACCGGCGACGTCGGCATCATCCGCCTGTCGACGAAGATCGATCACGAGGGCGCCCAGCGCTTCAGCGTCGCTCACGAGCTGGGCCACCGGCAGCTCGCGCATCGCAGCACCGCCCTGCCCTCCTGCGAGCCAGCGCCCCTGCACGTCGAGCGGGGCGCCGAGGCCGAGGCCAACGCCTTCGCCGCCGAGTTGCTCATGCCGGCCCAGTTGCTGCGCCGGCGGTGCGAGATCTCGCCGGTGAGCCTCGATGACGCGCGCGCGATCGCCGAGAGCTACCGGGTGTCACTGGTTGCGGCTGCGCTTCGGTTCGTCGAGTTGACCAGCGAGCGCTGCGCGGTGGTGTTCTCGCGCGCAGGTCGCGTCGTCTGGGCCGCCCGCAGTGACACATTCGTGCCCTTCATCGAGCGCCGTCGCCGCTTGTGCGCGGCTGGCATCGCGTTCGACTGGTTCCGCAACGGGCAGCTCTGCACCGGATCGCAGCCGGTACCCGCCGATGCATGGTTCGATCACGACGCGGACGCGGACATCGAGATCATCGAGGATGCCGTGGCTGTCCCGGCAGCCGCCGGGGTGCTCTCGCTATTGTGGATTCCGGAGAGGGTCGCGCGGCGTCTGCGGTTGGAACGAGAGTAAGCTCGCTCAATCGCGCCTTCGCGCTACCGCAGGACGATCCGTGCCGACCTCCTCGATTGCGCTCATCGACAACGCGGGCCCGAACAGCGTCAAGGCCGCGTTCAAGAGGCTCTGCGTCACCGCGTCGTCCGCAACCATTCACGTCGCGTTCACGATGTCGTCGGGACTGGCCGCGCTGCTTCCCTCGATTCAGCGAGTCGCCACCAAGGGTCGCGTGCAGATTCTAACCGGCCTCTACCACGGGTTCACCGAGCCCAAGGCGCTGAGGACGTTGCTGGGTGCACGTCGCCAGTCGAAGGGCAGCATTGAGGTGAAGCTGTCTCGGGAGACCAACTTCCACCGCAAGGCATACGTCGCAGCGACCGCGACGACGATGCACGCGATCGTCGGTTCATCGAACCTCACCGACAACGGCCTCCTCAGCGGTGGTGAGTTGAGTCTATGGCTCCGGGTGCCGACCAAGTCGCCGAAGGCGGAGGAACTTCGAAGTGTGTTCGACAAGGCGTGGCGGAACGCGACCACGCTGACGGACGGGATGATCGACGAGTACGAGAAGAGACGCGTGGTGCCGAAGGTCGCCGGACCTTCGAAGGGGAAGCTCGCCGCGATCCTCGGTAAGGCGAGCCACGAGAAGGCGACCGACGATGAAGCCTCGTTGGCCGCGCCTCGCTACTGGACCGATGGGATTTTCGGCTACGCGAAGGACGCGACGTCTCAGGTGATCAGTTCCGAGACGAGCTGGGACAAGTATGGCTGGGCTTGGCAGTCGTGCGGCGCGTCGGTCTTCCGCCCCGATGACTGCATCGTGCTGATCGACAAGTCGTCGAAGCCGACCTGGGCATCGGTCGTCCGCGTGAGAGACACTGCTGGTCCAATCTCAACGCCAGATGGGCGGCACTTCGTCGCCTACACTCAGATTCCGCGGACGCGGCGTCGCCAGCTGACCAAGGCGATGCGAACAAAGTTGCGATCGGCGGGCGTTCCGACGGTGGACGGCTCACGAAGAAGAGTGAGCACGGCACGCTGGCGCGCAGTGCTCGCTCAGTTCCAGAAGTAGGCGAGCCATAGGCCGGGTAGGGGATGCTGGTCATCGAGCAGATCCCCCCTCAAGCTCGTGGGCGCCGGATCCGGCGCCTCCCGAGGGAAGGCGTCGAGATCGCTGTGCCTAGCCCACTTCTTGACGCTCTGAGCCGGGCACGATCACCCCGCAGCGGCGAAGATCCTCCTTGCCTTCCAAGGGGTTCGACGTGGCCGAGCTGACGTATGATGGGCCCTGGGTGGCCTACCAGACCGTCCCGAGCGCGGTTGACCGTCTCGGGGGGCTGGCTTGCCACCGGTCAAGCCATGAGACCCACGCAACAGACCCTCGAACACCCGAATATGGCCCCTGTGCTCGCGCGCAAGAGGACGGCCAATGCCCGGCCTTGACCTCTCGGGCCTCTCTTCGGAGCTCCAGCCCACGGGGAGCTGGGCTGCCTCGCTCCTCCATTCGATCGCTCGCGACGAGGTGGCAGGACGGCGGACTGTCCGGCTGACCGAACCGAAGCTGGACACGTGGGCGCGATTTCGCGGCCGCCTTTCCAGCACCGATCTGATCGCGCTCCTCTTCGAGGACGCGGCAGTTCTCCACCGCGTGCCGTTCGACGCCTCGACGGTCGGCGGTCCGCTGCGGCTGGATCGACTTCCCCCTTCGATCGCCGACGGGTGGCTCTCGTCGATCGGCTCTCTCGCCCTTGATACCGCAGGCTCCGAATACATCCTCGACCAAGCGCGCCGTCTCGGATTGACAACGCGCATGGCGCGCTCGGATCTCCATGTGGTCAAGGCCCACCAGAAGGTGCTCGAGCTCCCCGGCACGGGCGGTCAACTCGCGCACCACCTCGTGACCTCGCACAAGGACCTCACGCTGCAGGACAACGTCGTCGTCGCGTGCAGCACATGGCAGGAGTTGACACTCGCCGGGATCGTTGGCCTGGAGCTGGGCGCGCCGCACTCCGACTTCGTCATGCGTGTGGACCTCGACGCGCTCAAGGAGCCGCAACACCCGCTTCGCCAGCGCGCATTCGACTTCGTCGTCGGTCTCGCGCCGGACAAAGGCGGCCAGTTCCGCGTCGAGGATCAGCTCGCGATCTGGTTCCCCACCGCCAAGGTGATCCTGGTCTAGCGATGGCGAAGTTCGTCCCCATCGGTGAACCCGCGCACGACCCGGAGCGGCAGGCGATCCGCTTCCTCGTCGAGGGGCTACCCGACACCTACACGGTCTACGGCAACCCGTGGCTCGTCGAACGCAGCGGCGTCATTTACGAGCTCGACGCCGTCGTCGTCGCGCCGCACGCGGTGTTCGTCGTCGAGATCAAGTCATACCGCGGGCGCATCGAGGGCACGGACAATGACTGGTGGCTGCCCGAGAAGATCCGCAGCCCGCTCAAGCTCAACCGGATCACCGCGCAGGCACTCAAGTCGCACCTGCGCAATGCGAGCTACCAGGCGGGCCAGGTCTGGACCGAGGGCCTCGTCTTCCTCTCGGCGACGACCGACGTGGGCGTGCGTGGTCCGGCGAGCAACGACCGCGTCCACACACGCAGGACCATCCTCGCCGCGCTCCAGGACCCAGCGCTGATCGATCGGCTCAGCCAAGGCCGCGCTCGTACGTCGACATCGGCCGCCGAGCGCGACCTGCTCCAGTTGTTCACCGGCGTACAGTCGGGACCTCGCCCGGTCCGGCGTGTCCGCGAGTACGAGGTGATCGCGGCGCTCGATCACTCCGAGACCTTCACCGAGCTGCTCGGCCGTCACACGATTTCGGGCGCGTTGCGCGTGCTGCGCATCTACACGACGCCCCCGCTAGCGACGCAAGCGCAGCGCGATCGGATCGCCGAGCGTGCGCGTTGGGAAGCGCAAGTACTCGGGCGCCTGGGCCGGATCGAGGGCGTGCTCGCCGCGGATCCGCCGTTCTCCGACGAAGCCGGCATCGTGCTTCCGCTCGAGGCGTTCCAAGGCATCACGCTCACCACGTGGGTCGAGCGCTACGGCCCCGATACGCGCGGCAAGGAGAAGGCCGATCTCCAAGTGCGCACCGACCTCTGGATCCGAATCGCCCGCACACTCGACGAGGTCCACCGCCAGGGTGTCGTGCATCGGCTACTCCGTCCCGACGTCGTCCTCGTCGAGGACAAGCAAGAGCCCACGGCGATCTGCATCGTCGGCTTCGACCTCGCGAAGCAGACGAGCACCGACGCGACGATCGCCCTCACGACGATCCATGACGACCGTCTGGTCAACTCCGCGCCAGAAGTCGTGACTGCGTTCAGCAGCGCCGAGCCCGCGTCCGACCAGTTCAGCCTCGGCGCAATGCTCGCCTTGCTGCTCACGGGTAAGCCGCTCTTTGAGAACACGCGCGCGCTCATGGCGGCGCGACGACTCATGCGGCGCGTACGCGACATGGCGCCGCGGATCCCTCTTCGCCTCGACGAAGCAGTGACAAAGATGGTGGAGCTGCGCCCCACCGACCGCTACCCGACGCTGGTCGCTGCGATCGATGCCGTCCGGCTCGGCCGCGACACATCGCCGCGTGGGCAGTCAACGCTCGCAATCGCCAACCGAGAGCCGCTCGACGCGGACAACCTCGTTGCCGGAACACGCATCGGCACCGACTACGAAGTCATCAACCGACTCGGGCAAGGCGGAATGGCCGTGGTGTACGCAGCGCGACATCTGGTCAGCGGACGCACACGAGCACTCAAGATCGCCCGTACCGAGGACACTGCCGAAGAAGCTCTTCGTGGCGAGTACGACGTCCTCACCAAGCTCGATCACCCAAACGTCGTGCGGGTCATCGACCTGACGAAGATGGTCGAGGGCCGGCTCACGCTAGTCATGGAGCGGGTCAGCGGTCTGAACCTGCGCGACTGGCTAGCGCAACACCCGACGCCCGCGCCCACAACGCAGCGACGCCTCGCTGAAGACCTGCTCGCCGGGCTCGACTACTTAGAGCAGAAGTCGGTCACGCACAAGGACCTCAAGCCGGACAACCTGCTCGTCTCCGACGGGCGTCTTACGATCATCGATTTCTCCCTCGCGTCGATGCCCGAAGACGCGCCGTACGGGGGCACAGCGCTCTATCGCGACCCATCGAGCGCCCGTTGGACGCACGGTACGGATCGCTTTGCCGCGGCGTTGTGTCTGTTCGAGCTCTACGCCGGCCGCCACGCCTTCGACGGTCGGGTTCCCGAGCCCGGCCAGCCACCGAGCGTTTCTGCCGATGACATCCAGCCGAGCGGACTTGCCGAGTTCTTCGGGATGGCCCTCGACCCGACGCCGGCGAAGCGGTTCCCGTCCGCGCGTGCTATGCGAGACGCGCTGCTCCGCGCGCTCGGCGAGGACGTCGAGACCACCGCGATCGGCGAACCCGCGAAGATCGACGCGACAACCCCCCTACGAATCACCGGCCTGTCACGGCGAGCGATTAACGCGCTCGCACGCTGCCAAGTCCACACGGTCGGCGAGCTTCTCGGGCTCGCTCCGGCGCAAGTGCGTGCGCTCCACGCGATTGGAACAAAGACCGCGAACGATGTGATCGCGTTCCAAGACAACCTGAAGGAGCGAGGGCTCACGGCGTCCACCACCTCCACGGCCGGCAATGAACCGCCACTGGTTCCGGCGCTGATCAACTCACCCGAGTCGGCGGAGAAGCTGCCTCTCTCCGATGCGCTGCGCTCCGCACTCGCACAGGCCGACCTGCGAACCGTGGGCGCAGTCGCGTCACTCACCCGCTCCCAGTTGCTCGGAATCGCCGGCATCGGACGCAAGAAGCTCGCCGATGTCGTGGAGGCACTTCACGAGTTCGGGGCCCGAACGAACGAACCGTCCAGTACACCGGAGGGCGTCCATACGCTCGATCGTCTCTGGGAGCTGGCGTCGCGACCGCTCTCGGACGCCCAGCGCGTTGCGGTCGAGCGCTCGATCGGAATTACCGGCGACCCCGAACCGCAAGGTCAGATCGCTGATGACCTGAAGAAGAGCCAGCCACAAATCAGCATCGACGTATCCACGGGGCTCGAACGACTCGACCTCGCCGCGCTCGCCGACCTCACGACCGCGTTCGACGCCGTGATCGACGGCTTCGGCGGGGTCGTTCGGCTCGACGAGATCGGCCAGCGTTTCGAGAGCGAATGGCCGGCGGGCGTCGTCACGGGACAAGGCATCGTCCGCCTGCTCGTGCGGGCGACGCCTGGCCGTGCGCAGGTCTTCGAAATTGACGGCGCCGATCAGCCGCTCGTCGCTCGTCCCATCTTCGATCGCGATACGGTCAAGGCCTTCGCTGCCGAGGTCGTGCGCCTCGCCGGCCAGTGGCCCCCGGTAGAGCCCGACACCGCGCGGCGGACGCTTGCGGGGCTGTTGCCTCACTTCGACGGCGACCCGCTCGCACTCGGCGTGCGCATCTGCGACGACGTCGAGATCGCCGAGACCGGACATCTGTTCATCGGGCCTATCGACCCGAAGCACAGCATCGGCTTCGTCATCGCTCAGGTCCGTGATCCCATCGCCCTCGAGGAGCTATCGGCGCGCGTGCGGCACATCTTCGGCCCGCACACGCCGTACCCCGATCCGGACCACTTGCTCGCCATTCTCGGCGACCTGGACTGCCGCGTGCAGGGCGCAGTGGTGTTGCCGGGCCGCGCGGGCTCGATCTTGGCTTCACAGCCCCTCGCAGCCGACGAGCTGCCCAGCAGCTTTGGTGCAGAGCGCAGCGCCGAGCAGGTGGTGCGCGACATGCTGAACGAGGCGGCCAAGTCCCGCGGCTTCCGCATGCTGGTGACTCCGCCCGAGGGCCACGCCGAGATCGGGCGCTCCGTTGCAGCCGCGCTCGGGGCCAAGTGGGTATCCTTCGACGACGCCTTTTTCGGCGAGCACGCCGCCGACATCAAGTCGCTCGAGCGCGCCGAGCGCTTCGTGGCCCAGCGCGAGGCGCTGACCGAGGCGGCGGAGCAGACACTCTTCAACCTGCTCGAAGAACACGGCCGCACCGGCAACGTGATCGTCCTCGGCGACACCGCGCTCTTCGGCCTGTGCGAGGCGCTCGATCTTCCGCGCCGCCTCTACGACGAGACGCTCTCCGGCAGCCGGGGCTTCTGGGTCCTCGTAGTCCCGGGCGTCATCCACAACCGCCAGCCGCGATTCAACGAAGGGCCCGCCATGTGGCACCTCGAAGGTGCGACGCTGCCCCTTCTGAACCCGCTGCCGCCTGTGGCGGCACACCTTTCGACGACGGGCTGAACCATCCGATGAAAGCAACCGACCGAGCCCGCCTGACCACTGCGCTCCGCGACCACGTCGCGAAGATCGCCGCCGACCTGCGCGCCAAGATGCGTGCGCCGGGCAGCCCTGCGCGCGTGGCCGCCGAGCAGCTCCACAAGGACGAGCGCGTCGCCGAGGACTTCGAGGTCTGGACGGACCTGCTCTCGCGCCGCGCGGCGGTGCTCTGGGTGCTCAAGAGCGTCTACGTGCGCGTGCTCGAAGACCGAGGGCTGCTCGCGCCTGGGCGCCTGCTCGATCCCGAGGCCCAGCAGCTCTTCGAAAAGCTCGCGCCGAACCTCGGCGAGACGGCGTTCCTGCGCTGGATCTACAAGGACCTCGCCAGCACCAAGGGCGGCGTGCCCGAGCTGTTCAGCCCGCAGCCCGCGGAGGTGGCGCAGCCGTCCGACGAGCTGTCGCGCGGACTCATCGCCTTCTGGCGCCACCGCGACGCCGACACGGGCGCGGTGTGGAGCTTCGCCGAGGAAAAGTTCGAAGGCGAGCTGATGGGCGACTTGTACCAGGAGCTCGATCCGGTCGTGAAGGACCGCTTCGCGCTCTGCCAGACGCCCGACTTCGTGCGCACGTTCATCCTCGACCGCACGCTGACGCCGGCCATCGAAACCTTCGGCGCCGAGGAGGTGCGGCTGCTCGATCCCGCATGCGGCTCGGGCCACTTCCTCATCGACGGCTTGAAGCGGCTCGTCGCCGCGACCGCCGCGAAGCACGGGGAATGGGACCGGGCGAAGGTCGTCGCACATGCCCTCGAGCGCGTCGTCGGCGTCGACTTGAACGACTACGCCTGCGCGCTCGCCCGCACGCGCCTCATCATGACGGCCGCCGAGCTGGCCGGCGTGACCAAGCTCGCCGACGCCGCGCGCTTCCACCCGCACGTGTACTGGGCCGACGGGCTCGAGCAGGTGGAGCGCGAAGAGCAGAAGGCGATGGTGCAGACGGACCTCTTCACGAAAGTCGAGGAGAAGCCGCGCGCGACGCTCACGCGGTCCGACGTGCGAGCCGCGCTGAAGAAGGTCTTCGAGAAGAAGTTCCACGCGGTGGTGGCGAACCCGCCATACATCACCGAGAAGGACGCAGCGCGGAAGGAGTACCACCGCGAGAAGGTTGGGAAGAGCCAGCGCTACGTGTCGGCATACCGCGAGTACTCGCTAGGCTCGCCTTTCACCGAGCGCTGCTTCCAGCTCGCGGAGAGGACCGGGTTCGTCGGCCTGATCACGAGCAACAACTTCATGAAGCGTGAGTTCGGCAAGCCGCTGATCGAAAAGGTGCTCGCGGGCTACGACCTCACGCTCGTCGTCGACACCTCTCAGGCCTATATCCCCTTCCACGGCACGCCGACGGTCCTTCTCTTTGCTCGCAACCAGCGACCCGCAACTACGCCCGTACGAGCGGTCATGAGCAAGCGCGGGGAGAGTGGGACGCCGCCCGATCCCACAAAGGGCAAGGTGTGGATCAGCGTCGAGCAAGGCTGGGAGGAGGTCGGATTCCAAAGCGAGTACGTCAGCGTCGCGGAACTGCCGCGAGAGACGCTGAGCAAGCACCCCTGGAGCCTCGGTGGCGGTGGTGCGGCGGAACTCAAGGTGTGGCTTGAACGAGAGGCAGCCGCACCGCTCGGCACCCTCGGTGAGGTCGGCGTCGTCTGCATGACGCGCGCCGATGACATTTACGTGGGACGTCGAGCGACCTTCAGGCGGCATGGCATTCCGACGACTCAGCTTCGGCCGTTCCCCTTGGGGAATAGCGTTCGAGACTGGACCATCACGGACACCCCCGAGACCGCAGTCTTTCCCTACGACGACAGCTTGAAGCCGCTTGCGGAAGCCCCATCGTCGCTCGTCCATCGGTTCCTCTGGCGGTTCCGTGCACAGCTCTGGGAGCGTCGTGAGCCGAACGGCAATCATCGACAAATTGGACTGACATGGTTTGAGTGGAGCCGACTGATCCGTCGTCGCCTCGAAACGCCGATAGCGATCGCGTTCGCGAAGGTTGCAACCCACAATCACTTCGTCCTCGATCGGGGCGAGTGTTTCTTCAGCGATGGGTCACCGGTCATCAAGCTGCCTGTGGCCGCCACGGAAGACGACCACCTGGCGCTGCTCGGCCTGCTGAACTCGTCGACCGCGTGCTTCTGGATGAAGCAGGTCTTCCACAACAAGGGGGGGGGGACCGACGCCGGGAAAATGCAGTCGGACCCCGCGAAGATCGCCTATGAGTTTCCGGCAACCGGACTGGAGTCGTTCCCGGTTCCACACTTCGAGTGCGAGCAGCGACGCCGACTGGTAGACCTCGCGCGGCGCCTTGATGCCCTGGCGCGTGAACGTGCTGGGCGACTCGATCGCGTTCTTCCCGTGGAAGTTGAACGTCTCGAAGTGCGATCGGCAGACGACCTTCGGTCTCGGCTGTACGAGGCGGAGACCGCCGAGGAACAAATCCTCGCTCGCCAGATTGTGCTGCAGGAGGAGATCGACTGGCTGGTCTACGCCGCGTTCCGTCTCATCAGCGCGTCGGAAAGTGAAGCGGTCACTATAGCCAGCATCGAGAACGAAGCGGCGGCTATCGGTACGCGCCCGTTTGAGGTCGCGCAGGCACAGGCGGGGCGATCCATAGGTGTCGATGGCCAAGCCCTGTTGGCGAGTATTCCAAAGGACCTCTCGCCATCCGCCATCCGCGCATGGGCAGCGCGCGTGGAAATCCTCACGTCGAACCAGTCTGTCGCCCTGATCGAAGTTGAGCACTACAAGCGCCGGTGGCTGCTTACGCCCAAGCACCTGGCCGGTCGAGTCGAGACGTTCGCAGATCGACTGGGTGTGCGGCTCAATGAGGTATTCGCAGACCTCGTCGAGCAGGCCGCCAAAGCGCGCGCGCAGGCGTTCTCGCTCGAGCAGCTCGTCGCGAATCTGCAAGACGACGTGCGCGTCCTCGCTGTGTGCGAGGTGCTGACGGGCCGCAAGGACTTCAGCCTCTCACAGCTCGTCACAAGCGCGCTCCAGAGCGGCGCCGTCCCGAGCAATCGCTTCCACGTCTACAAGCCTGCCGGCCTCGTGAAGCGCGAGGTCTGGGAGCGCACCTGGGCCGACCAGCGCCGAGAAGACGCGGGCGAGAAGGTCACGCCGGAAGTCCCGCCCGCCTACGGCTCCGGCGACTTCCTCAAACCCGACTACTGGCGCCTGCGCGGCAAGCTCGATGTGCCGAAGGAGCGCTTCATCGCCTTCACCGAGGTGCCCGGTCGCTCGGGCGTCGAGACGCTCTACGGCTGGGCGGGCTGGACTGCGCAGCAGCGCGTGAAGGCCATCCTCGCCATCGACGAGGAGCTCGAGGACGCCTCCGTCCCGCTCGCCGATCGCATCGGCCTGCTCGACAGCGCATGGCGCCTCTTGCCCGACGTGGCCCGCGAAGACGCGCCCGCCGCCAATCGGCTGAAGGCCGAGCTGCAAGCCCTTGTCGGCCCCGAAGGTCCCAGCTCCGCGCTCATCGAGGATTGGAAGGCCCGCTTCCCGCTGCCCAACTCTCGTGCCGCGCGTCGCCCGTCGGAGGAAGCCGAGACGGAAGACTCGCTCGACGATCTGCCATCGGTCATCCCGAGCGTCTCCGACGAGGAGCACGCCGCCATCCTCATCTGGGCGTTGCTCCATGCGTCGGGAGGCACGGTCACCCGCATGGACCTGGCCCGTGCCTTTGCGCTCCGAGCGCGTCCCGCGCTGCTCAAGAAGCATGCGCCGACGTCGCTCAAGCGCGAGGTCGCGCACTGGGCTTCCACCGTGGGCTCGCGCTCGGTGAAGGCGGGTCTGCTCGCGTCGACCCTGAACGCGCTGGCCGCGCGCAACGGCGTCTCGCTCGGCACGGACAGCGAGTCCCGTTCCTCGGTGAGCGCGAGCCCGCACACCCCGTCCGAAGCGCAGATCGACCCGTGGTTCCTCTTCGAGGCGAACCTGGCCCTGAAGGTCCTGCGCGCGCAGCCGAAGGAAAAGTTCGGCGCGATCGACAAGGCGCTCACGGGCGCTGACCGCAAGCTCTTGGAGGACGCTGCATGACGGCTGTGCAGATGCGCCTTCCGGGTACGAACCCTCCGCAGCAGCTTCGCCCGAGCGCGGAGCGGAGCACTCCTGCCTTCTGGGTTCGTCACCTCCGCATCCTCAGCGAACTGAAGGCGGGCGAAGAGTTCATCGTCCGCAAGGTCGAGCTTCGTCGCGGCCTGAACATCGTGTGGGCTGCGCATCTATCTGCGGGCGCCGACAATGCGCTCTTCCGAAACGGCGTTGCAGGTCACACGGCGGGCAAGAGCACATTCTGCCGCCTGCTTCGTCACGTGCTCGGCGATGGGGGGTTCGCGCCGGACGGCGTGAAGCGGCGCATCCGCTCGATGCTGCCGACCGCCTGGGTGGCTGCCGAGGTCGTCATCGACGACGTTCCCTGGGTGGTCGCGCGTCCGCTTGGAATTGGTCGCAGCCCCTTCTGCCTTCGCGACCGGTCCATCGACGACGCGACCGATGAGAAGGCCGAGCGCGTCGACTACCAGGAGTTCGTCGATGCGCTCGCGAAGAGCACTACGGAGCTGATGACGTCGAAGCAGTTCCCTTCGACGGACAAGGAGAAGCCCGTCGGCTGGGCGCACGTGCTGCCGTGGCTCGTTCGTGACCAGGACTGCCGCTTCGCCGACTTCCTCGAGTGGCGCCACAGCGGCAGCGGCTCCGAGGCCCCTGCGCTCAACGTCGATGAGCGCCAGTTCCTCGTTCGGACGGTACTGGGCCTCATCTCCGATGGTGAGCGCAACGAGCTGCAACGGAACGCGAAGCTCGTCGCCGACAAAGAGGACGCCACGCGCACGGCGCCCCTACTTCGACATCAGGCCGAGACGGACCGCCAACGACTCATGACTGCGCTGGGGAAGGAGTTGCCGCTCACGTCGACCCCGCTCTTCGCTTCGGCTGCTCGCGCCGAGCTCGTGGCGCGCAGCGAAGATCTGAAGACCCGCAGGCAGACGTTGGACGCCGGCGACGAGCGACAGGAGCTTCAGGCTGCCGTCGAAGCCGCCGCCGAGAAAGAAGGCACGCTGAAGCAGAAGCTCTCCGACATCCAAGACCGACTCGATGGGGTGCAAGGCGTGATCGGCGAGCTGGCTGGAACGCAGCAGTCCAGGCACCTCGCTGCGCTCCCACCCCCGCGAGACTTCTGCAACGTGCCGCTGCGCATGGCTCGCGAGCACAACTGCCCCCTGGCGGTGAATCAGCCCGCCGACTTGGCCGCGAAGCGAAGCGAGGTGACCGCGAAGAAGAGCGAACTGGCTGCGGCCGAAGAGCTAGCGAAGGAACGCCTGGTCGTCGCGGCACTCCAGCAGGAGAAGGGACGCATCGAGCTCGAGATCGATGCGGCCAAACGCGCGACGATGGCCGCGCGCCGCAAGTTCCTCTCGGCGAGCACCGCGCACACCGAGGCCACGTCGAAGCTGCAAAACGACGCGTCGAAGCTCGCCCGAATCGCGGAGCTCATCGATGCCGCAGAAGGCGCTGCCAAGGATGCCGCTTCGAAGACCGACTCGATCAAGCAGCTCGCCAAGGACATCGACGACTCGTACACGCAGCAGGAGAAGTTGCGCGAGGCCCAGCGGATGGCCATCGGTCGCTTCTCGGCGCGGTTCGACTACGTTGTGCGAGCGCTCATCGGCGACCAGGTCACGGGCAGCATCGACACGTCGGGCCGCTCCTTGTCGCTGACGGTGGAAGAGCACGGCGAACGCGACAGCGCCTTCATCGCCACGGTGAAGGTGCTCGCCTTCGATCTAGCCGCCGTCCTCGCGAGCATCGAGGGGCATGGCGCGTTCCCGCGCTTCCTGGTCCATGACGGCCCGCGCGAGGCGGACATGGCGCCGGACGTTTATGAGCGGATCTTCCTGCTCGCCGAGGAGATCGAGAAGTGTTTCGAGGGGGAGCCGGCGTTCCAGTACATCGTGACGACCACGACGACGCCTCCCGACAAGTTCATTGAACGCGACGCGCCGTGGCTGCGCCTCCAGCTCGCGGGGCTGCCGGCACCGGAGCGACTCTTGAGGCAGGACCTATGACGACGACCGGGACTCACTCATGACCACCATCACCGAGGCCTTCGAGCTTCCGCGCCCCGAGGATATCCGGGCGATGGGCTTCGTGGTCAAGCTGCGCGAGTTGGATGCGAACTCCGAGGAGGTCGAGCAACTCGCCCGCGACTACGTCGTCACGCCCGCCGTCGAGAAGGAGCTGCCCCGCATCCTCGACGACATGAAGCAGGTCTTCGACCGCGGCGAGGAGTACGGCCGCTTCATTCACGGCAGCTTCGGCAGCGGCAAGTCGCACTTCATGACGATGCTCTCGCTGCTCATCGAGGGGGCATCGCCCGCGTGGAAGAAGTTCCGCCCGCTGCTCGACGCCCACAAAGAAGCGAAGGCGAGCAAGGGGGGCGAGGCGAGTGACCACGAGGCGTGGCTCACGAAGGCGGGCCTGCTCGTCGTGCGCATCCACATGCTTTCGGTGCGCGGCAAGAGCACCGGCCTCGATCGCGCCGTCTACGAGGGCTTCAACGCGGCGCTCAAGCGGCGTGGCAAGGCACCCTTCGAGTTCCTCAACGTCGAGGGCATCTTCGAGGAGGTTCGACGCGAAGCGAAGGAGTACGGCGAAGTCGTTTGGAAGCGACTCGAGACCGAGGGCATCGTCGGCGGACGCGAGGACTTCGAGGCGCTCGCCGCAGGGTCAATCCCGGCCAAGGAGCGCTTCGCGCGCGCCTGGCTCAAGTACAAGGGCCGCGACGCTTCGGACGCCGGCATCGACCCTCGTTGGAGCGAAGGGCTCAAGCGCATGGCCGAGCACGCCAAGGCGCAGGGCTTTGGCGGCATTGTGCTGATGATCGACGAGTTCCTCCTCTGGCTCGCCGAGAAGAGCGGCCAAGAGTTCGTTGCCGAGATCAACAACCTGAACGTCATCGTCGACCACAACACGGGGCAACGGCCGGCGCCCATTTTTGTGTTCGTCGCCCGTCAGCGCAACCTCCAGGAGTTCTTCCCGGACCTCGTCGACGAGTCGAAGATCCACGAGCACCTCGATCACCACGCCAAGCGCTTCGAGGTCACGAAGCTTCAGGACGTCGAGCTGCGGCACATTGTGCGCGGACGCGTACTTCGACCAAAGAACACCGACGCTGTGAAGGCGGCGGTGAGCGCGCTCTCCGAGAAGCACAGCAAGGTACTGCCCGCGCTACTCCAGGGTGGCGACCTGGACTACCTGAAGGACGTCTACCCCTTCCACCCGGCGCTCATCGAGATGCTGGTGGACGTCACCTCGCTGATGCAGCGAGAGCGCTCCGCCCTGCGTCTGCTCTACGAGCTGCTCGTCGTTCACTACCCGAAGCTGCCGCTCGGTGAGTTCTTGCCGGTGGGATCAGCCTTCTCCGCCATCTTCCCCGAGTCTGGTGTCGAGGCGAGCAAGAAGGTGGAGCTGATGCAAGACATCCACCACCAGTACTACTCGCGTCTCGCACCCGCGATGGCGAAGATGGCCGAGGAGGGCGGCGCCGAGTTCAACAGCGAACGCCGTCGCGCGCTCGACCAGCTCGTGAAGACCGTGCTTCTCGCCGAAGTGTCGCCGCGCTTGAAGCAAGGCGGCCTGACAGTCGAGCGGCTCGTGCAGCTCAACGCCGTCGACGTCGAGGGCGAAACATTCCGGGGCCAGGTGCGCGTCGCAGAGACGGATCTCAAGGCCCTCCACCAGCGTGTCCCAGACCTCAGCATCGCTGGTGAAGGGAAGACGGCGATCGTCCGCTATGTACTCGGGCGCGTGAGTCTCGGCGAGATCCTCGCGCGCGCGCGTTCGAAGACCGACAATCCAGCGCAGCGCTTCAAGGTGTTCTGGCAGGGTCTGAAGCTCGCGCTTGGAGTGGCCGAGCGCAAAGCGAATGGCGACGTCGACTACGCCAAGGGGTTCGAGGAAGGCGGAGCGAACGAAGGGGATTGGGATCTGAGCTGGCGACGCACCAAGCGGCGCGGCCGAATCAAGCTCGGCAACGTGCGCGAGATGTCGTACGACGACTTCGCGACGCCCGACGGGACCTTCAAGATCCTCGTCGACTATCCGTGGGACGAGCCCGGGCACACCGTAGACGAGGACCGTCTGCGCGCGACCAACGTGAAGAAGAAGGGCCTCGTCTATTCGGTTTGCTGGCTACCGCGGCACCTCAGTCCGGCCGAGCTGGGCGTGCTCACCGAGCTGGCGGCAGTTCGGTACCTACTAAGCGACGCGGGACAAGAAGACCTACTCGAGACGCTGGGCCCGCAGGACAAAGGCAAAGTCCTCGAGCGAGCGGGCATCCGCGAGAAGACCCTCGCCGGGCAGCTCGACGAGCTGCTCAAGGAGGTCTACATCCGCCACGGCGAGTTCTTCGCGCTGATCTCCGATGTGGACTCGAGTCGGCCGCGCGAGACCCTCGCCGAGAACCTCGAGCACATCGCGACGCTACTCATGGATCGCCGGTATCCGCAGCATCCGACCTTCCTCGCCGAGCCCAAGAAACAGGACATCGAGGCCCTGCTGGGTTGGATGGTCGACGCTGGTGAGGGTGGTGTATCGGTCGCCTACGACGAAAACGTCGGCAAGGTCCTCAAGACGCTCGGGCAGCCGCTCGAGCTGGTGAACCTCGGCCAGACCAAGGCGTCGCTGCGTCTCGACTCTCGCTACATCAAGGACGTGCTCCAGCGCACCGACCAGGACTCCGTGGCATGGACGCCGATCGCCGACCATCTTCGGGAGACATACGGGCTTCAGCCGCTCGTCGTCGATCTGTTCCTGTGCTTCCTGTGCCAAAAGGACCACCGCGCGTTGCAGGAGGTGGATGGTGAGCCGGTTGAAGTTCGAATCGGCATGTCGCCGAGCACGCGCATCCGGCTTCAGCGCGGCAAGCTCGTGGGTGCGGCCGATTGGCACCGGCTACGCGACCTCGGCAACCAACTGTTCGACGAGCCGCGTCCCGCGGCACATCGTTCGCTCCAGGGACAGGACCGGTTCACGACGGCACTGCGCGCGAAGGGTCAGGCTCGGCGCACGGTACTCCAAGGTCTGCACGGGCGGCTCGTGCATCTTGGGGTAACGCATGGCGACCGGCTCGCTGAGCTGTCGACCGCGAACACACGTCTCGCGGCGCTCGCGCAGACCACCACGGACAGTCACAAGGTGCTGAGCGAGCTACTCGCAGCGTGGCCCGACGATGCCTCGGATCCCGTGCGCGCGATCGTGCAACAGAGCGAGGCCTTGCGTGACGCGCTCGGCGAGCTCAACGAGGATGCGCGCGCGACACTCAGGGCAAGCGTCGGAAGCCCCGACCTCGTCGCCGAGGTCCACAGCCACCTGGCTGGTCTGGACGGGCGGATTTCGGCGGCGCAAGCCGAACAGCCGATTACGAAGGAATGGATCGCGAGCTGGAACAAGAAGGCGCAGGAGCTGATCAAGCGCGTAGTCGCGCAACCGCAGCCGCCGGTTGCTGGCGGCGGAGTATCGACTGGGGGCGGCAGCTCGGCAGGAGGAGGCAATATGCCCCCGGTCGGGGGTACACAGCCTGCACCTAGCTCGGTGCTCGTCACGCAGACACTCAACCCCGCCAGCGAGCAGGAGGTGTCCTCGTTTCTCGCCGAAGTGAAGAAGGTGCTCGGCGACCAGGGCACCAAGCCGATCACCGTCACGCTGTCGCGTACGAAGGAGAACGGGTGAGCGCAGCCCAACTGCTCCTTCGGCGGATCCTCGATCAAGCTGGCGGCGCCAGCGAGACGGGCTACGTGCTCGTGATCGACGGTGAAGGGCTCGAGAACCTTCCCGACCAGATCCCGACGCCCAAAGGGTCGTACGGCGTGCATCGCGTCGCTTCCGAGCTGGGATTGCGGCACCTATTGTGGAAGGCCAAGAGTGCGCCGCTCATCGCCGTCATGCCCGAGGAACTCGCGCGGCGAATCCAGACCGCGCCTGATCTGCTCCGCCGCGCGCGCAACCAGCGTGTGCACTCTCTTGCCGTGAACGACGTGCTCGAGGTCGTGCTCGGCGTACGCGTCGTGGGCGCCGATGCACCGTACATGCAGCAGCTCGCGCTCGAGAACGTTGATCGGCTTGGATTGGCAATGAGCCACCGCACGCTGCCTACGGTTGTCGATCGCAAGCTGCTCACAGAGCTGTTGGTAGACGTGAGCGTCGGCGAGAAGGTCCGAACCGCAAGCCCGGCACAGCTGCTCGCCACGTGGGTCGCCGACCCGCCGCAATGGTCTCCGAACATCAGCCAGCTCGTGCGCGACGCGCTGCCCACGCTCCACGGCGACGAGGGCCGGCTGCTCGCGTGGGCGCTCGCCGAACCGGAGACCCGCCTGCGCGAGTTGGTCGTACACGGCGCCGTTCTGACTGTCGAAGCGGCCGAGCTGCCCAAACCCGCGTGGGGGCCCTTCTGGCGCGCCGCAACCGAGGCGCCGCTGGACATGGACCGCCGCATTCTCCGTCGGACACTCGCGCGGCTTGCCGAGGACACACTCGGGCTGCTCGGCGAGGCAGGCGCCGAGCTGCTCGCGGGAGCTGACCGTGTAGGCCGCGAGGCGCTGACGCCGACACAGCTCCAGACCAGCCGCGTGCTCCCGCTCGCGTTCTCCGATCGTTGCCACGCTCTCGCGCAGCAAGCCGCTGCCGGCAAGGCGATCAGCGCGGGCGACATTACGTGGCTCGCGGCTCACCGCGCAGCGCAAATGAACCGCGCCGACCTCGCCGTCCTCGAAGCGATGGCGCGAATCTCGCGCTACCTCGATCAGCCCTTCACGCCGAAGGCCGACCTCCTCGAACAGACACGCGACTACCAACGTGGCGGCGCGTTCGCTGACCTCGCGGTACTGCACCTTCGCCGCGCGCTGGCCGGCAGCGTTCACTTCCACGCCGAGGCTGCGAAGCTGCTCGCCGCGTATCGCGCGCGCCGCGATCGGGAGAACCGGCACTTTGCCGAGACGTTGGCCGGCGGGTACGAGGCGGCGTTGCATCGCGAGGGGCTGACGCCACTGCATCGCCTCTGGAAGCGTACTGTGGCGCCGTTGTGGCAGAGCGATCCCAAGGCACGGCTGTTCCTGATCGTCCTCGACGGGTGCAGTTACCCTGTGTTTCTCGAGCTGCTCTATTCGCTAGCGCAGGACAGCTCGTTCTCGCTGGGGATCAAGCCCGACGCCAGCGGTCACGTGCACGGCCTCCCTGCCCTATCTCCGCTGCCTACGATCACGAGCCACGCGCGAGGAGCGATTTTCCTTGGCGAGCTACCCAACGATCCGCTCGTCGCCGAGACTGTGTTCCGCGATCAGGATGAGGCCAAGACCGACAAGGCCCGATTCAACCAGAACGCGGCTCTCGGCAACCGGACACGCCGACTGTTCCTCAAGGGCGACCTCGCCGATGGTGGCCAGGCGCTGCTGTCCGCGCTGGGAGACAACGACGTCGATGTCGTAGGCGTGGTGTTCAACGCGGTCGACGATCAGATCGGGTCGTCTAACACCGGCGCGACCGTGAAGATCGCGCCAGAGGACATCACTGCGTTCAAGCCCGCTCTGCGCGTCGCGCTGAAGGCGGGCCGGCGCGTGCTGGTCACCGCCGATCACGGACACAGCCCGTACGTCGACAAGTCGCTGCGCGTGGCCAACGGCAAGACCCCGCGCTACCTACCACTTGCCAAGCACGATCCGGTGCCAGAGGGCTTCATCGAGATCGACGTAGCCGGACTTGGCGGGCCACCCGAGCGGCGCGCATTCGCCTGGCGCCTCGGCGCGTATCTCGGAGGGCCGCAGGTGGGATTCCACGGCGGCGTCGGGCTCGAGGAGGTTGTGGTCCCGCTCGCATGGATCGAGAGGGACGGCTTGCACGCGGATGAACCCGCGTGGTGGTACGGGGGCGGCTCACTCGCCGAGGTCAGCACGGAGGCCGCAGCCGCTCGGCCGATTACGCCGCCGCTGATCACGCCGCTCCCCTCGGACGAGATCCCGGCCAAGCCCAAAGCGCAGCTATCGCTCTTCAACCCCGCCGACAAGGCATCGTCGCTGCCTCTCCCAGCGACGCTACTCGACAAGCTCAGCGTCGATGAGAAGTCGATACTGGTTCTGCTGCGGGAAACCGGCTCGGCACGCGCGAGTGAGCTGGCCGAGCGCCTCAAGAAGAACCCCATGCGCCTCAATGGCCTCATGCGCGCGCTCCGCCGTACACTACACACTGCCGGCCACATCCTGTTCACCGACGAGGTATTGCCGAGCGGTGAGACCATGTACCGCTACCAATCCAAGGAAGGGAAGTGATGGGCGTCGTCCCCGAGTCCCAAGCCATCGTGAATGCGCTGCGCAGCGGGCTCGTGCCGAGCACTGGTCTCGAGTACTTCGCGACTGGGCTCGACGCGCTAGTCGACATTGTTGGCGAGGAGCTCGACTTCGTCGCTCAGGGCAAGGGGCAGTCGAAGTGGATCCGCGGCGAGTACGGCACGGGTAAGACCTTCGCGGCACGCTACCTCTGCGCCAGAGCGCGGCAGCGGAAGTTCGCGACGTCCGAGGTCCAGATCTCCATCAACGACACCCCCCTGCACCATCTCGAGACGGTGTACCGCCGCCTTATCGAGAAGCTCGAGACCGCCGCTGACGGCCCCAACGCATTCCAGGCGATCGTCGAAGGGTGGCTCTATCAGGTCGGCGACGAAGTCACGCGGCTGCGCGGCATCACCGAGGACGATCCAAGCTTCGCTGACGCTACCGAGCAACGGCTCGAAGACAAGCTCGCCGACCTCTCCAAGCGCAACCCAGCGTTCGCCCAGGTGCTCCGCGCCTATCATCGCGCGACCCACGAAGGCGACTTCGCCACGGCGCAGGGCTTACTTGCGTGGCTTGCCGGCCAGCCGCACACCGACCGTTCGATACTCAGGGTCGCGGGAGTGAAGGGCAAGGTCGACGGCCAGTCCTCGCTGACGTTCCTCGCTGGGCTGCTCCAGCTGCTCCGACAGTCGGGCTACGCCGGCCTTGTCGTTGTCCTCGACGAGGTCGAAACGATCCAGAGGATGAACCTTCAGACCCGCGAGAAGTCGCTCAACGCGCTCCGCCAGCTGATGGACATGATCGGCAAGGATGAGCTGCCGGGGCTCTACCTAGTGATCACCGGGACACGCGACTTCTTCGAGGGATACAAGGGCCTAAAGGCGCTCGCGCCGCTCTACCAGCGCGTGCAGGTCGACTTCGCCGACGACACGCGATGGGACAACCTGCGCGCACCGCAGGTTCGACTGACGCCATTCAACGGCGAACGCCTGCTGAGTGTAGGCACACGCGTCCGTGATCTGTACCCGGCCAAGAACGCAGACCGAGTCGCAGCGCGAGTCGGCGACGTGTTCCTGCGTGCGCTCGTCGGGCAGGTCACCGCGGGCTTCGGCGGCAAGGTCGCGCTCGCGCCGCGTCTGTTCCTGCGCGAGCTCGTCGACGTGCTCGATCGGGTCGACATCCACGCCGACTACGATCCCGCGGCGAACTACAAGCTCGATCTGGCCGACAGCAAGCTCACTGCGGAGGAGCTGGCTGCAAAACATGGCCGCGAGGTCGAGATCGTCGAGGAGACTTCCGCACTCGACGCCGCCGCCAATGCGGACGAAGACGAGGCGCCGCAAGTCGTGACGAAGCCTAAGCGGCTGGATGGGTAGCGTGGCCGGGCTCGAGCGTCTCCACCCGCACCTCCAGCACGCGATCGTCCACGATCTCGGCTGGCGGTCCTTGCGACCGGTGCAGGAGCTCACAATCGACGCCGTGCTCGACGGGGCGAACACGGTGGTCCTCGCCCCGACCGCCGGCGGCAAGACCGAGGCGAGCATGTTCCCGGTGCTGTCGCAAATCCTCACGGATACGCCGCCCCCCGTATCGGCTCTCTACATCTGCCCGATCCGCGCCCTTCTCAACAACCAAGAGGAGCGAATCGCCAGCTACGCCAGGATGGTCGGTCTGTCCTCGTTCAAGTGGCACGGCGATGTCTCGGACGCGCGCAAGAAGACGTTCCGCGCGAGCCCGAGCCACATCCTGATGACGACGCCGGAATCGCTCGAGGTCATGATGATCAGCGAGCGCACGGACGCGCGCGCGGTACTCGCAGGCCTCCAGACCGTTGTCATCGATGAAGTACACGCGTTTGCGGGCGACGATCGTGGCGCGCACCTCGCCGCGCTTCTCGAGCGCATCGTCCAGCTGGTCGGCCGGGACATTCAACGTCTCGGACTGTCCGCCACGGTCGGCAACCCGCACGTCATTGGTCAGTGGATGCAGGGCTCGAGCGCCCGGCCGTTCCGCCTGGTGGATCCACCGCGTCCGCCGGCCGAGCGTGACGTCTCGATCGCGTACCTCGACGACATCGGAGACGTCGCCCGGGAGGTCGCCGCAATCGGGCGCGGGAAGAAGAGCCTGGTGTTCGTGGAGAGCCGCGCGAACGCCGAGAAGGTGGCGCACGCCCTCGGCGGCAGCGGCGTCGAAGTCTTCATCCATCACAGCTCGGTCAGCCGCGAGGAACGGGAGCTAGCGGAGCGCCAGTTTGCGACCGGCGAGAACACCGCGATTGTATGTACCGCGACGATGGAGCTCGGCATCGACGTCGGCGATCTCGACCAAGTCATCCAGATCGATGCACCGAGCAGCGTCGCGTCGTTTCTCCAACGCCTCGGCCGTACCGGTCGCCGTGCGGGGCGCAAGGCCAACACCTCGTTCCTTTGCACCAGTTCCGAGTCGCTGCTCCAGGCCACCGCAATCGCCCGTCTCGCCTCCCGGGGCTGGGTCGAGGACGTTCAGCCCGCAGAAAACGCGGTCCACATCCTCGCGCACCAGATCATGGCGCTGTCTCTCCAGGAGGGCGGCATCTCGCGCCACAAGGTCATGGAGTGGGTGCAGGAGGCGTATCCGTTCAACGGCATCGACGTGGACGAGCTGGACTCGTTACTGTTCACGATGCTGTCGCGGCAGATCCTCTACGAGGCCGATGGTCTGCTCTCACTGGGTGCCAAGGGCGAACAGCTCTACGGCCGCCGACACTTCTTCGAGCTCTACGCAGTGTTCAGCTCGCCACCCGTGTTCCGTGTGATGCACGGGCGCGACGAGGTCGGCCACATCCAGGCTCGGTTCGTTCAAGGCCACGATGAGCAGAAGGGCCCGCTTTGCTTCCGCCTCGGCGGACGCGCGTGGCAGGTCGCGCAGATCGACTGGCCGCGCGCGACCATGACGGTCCGCCCCGCTGATGCCGGTGGCGTGCCCAACTGGCTCGGCCCTCCAAGCGTCGTCTCCTTCGAGATCTGCCAAGCGATCCGCGAAACGTTGGCCAGCGACGACGAGGTCGGCGCGAAGCTCACGCCCGCTGCTGTTGCCGAACTCCGCTCCGTCCGCCTCGGCTACGCCGACCTCCTCGCGCTTGCCCATGCCCCCCTCGAGTACGCCACCGACGCGGGCATCGTCTGGCACACGTTCGCCGGCGGCGCGATCAATCGCGTCCTCGCGGCGGGCCTCGAGCACCTGACCCACAAGAAGTGGGTCGCCGGCAACCTCAGCCTTCGCTCCAGGGACTGCAACCTCGCCGATACCAACGACGCCCTTCGCCAGCTGCGCACGCTGAGATGGGAACCCATCGTGTTTGCGAAGGCTCACTCGATGGCCCGCGGCGTCGTGAGCAAGTTCCAACCTTGCCTACCATCTGAGGCCGAAGACCGCCTGCTCGCCGAGAAGTTCCTCGACCTCGCCGGCACCCTTCGGTTCGTCGTGCAGATGCAGCACGCCTCGCGCGAGGGGCTCAAGGCCCCGCGCCTCGGGGACCTCGCCGTGGACGTCATCCCCGAGCTGTCACCGGAGGTCGTGCTCCCTCCGATGGCGGGCATGTTCCGTCCGCGGAACCCGATTACATGGGTCGACTCTGCCGCCGGCCTGGACCGCCTCGTCGAACAACTCCGCGACGCAGACGTCCTCGCGCTCGACGTCGAGACCGCCTTGGACTTCTCGTCGCTCTGCCTGGTCCAGGTCGGCACAACGGCCCGCACGTGGATCGTCGACGCGCTCCGCGTACCCAACCTCCTCCCGCTCGCACCCATCTTCTCCAGCAAAACGGTCATCAAGGTCATCCACAACGCAAAGTTCGAGCGCCGCATCCTGGCCAAGTCGGGCCTCGAGCTAGCTGCCGTGTTCGATACCCTCGAAGCGTCGCGCAAGCAGCACGGCCGCAACGCCTTGGGTGGTCACAGCCTTGCCGCCGTCGTCGCCCGCGAGCTAGAGCTCAACCTGAACAAGGACCAGCAGACATCCAACTGGACACGCCGCCCGTTGACGCCAGACCAGCTCGCCTACGCCGCGGCCGATGTCGAAGTGCTCATCGCGCTCGGAGAGAAGCTTCGCTCAGAACTCCCTCTTCTCGGGAGGATCAACTAGGACTTCCAACGTCGGTTCACGCGACTCTTGCGGCTCGATCGGAGTTCTATCCGGTCATCGCCTGAGCAAGTTGCGGTTCAACCGCAATGTGCAACGCGTTTAGGAAGTCGCGGTGCGTAACACCTTCAACACCACGGGCTGCTGATTGCTGGAGGACGGTGTTGAACAGCTTGATGACCTCGGCATCCGACATGAACGACTGTGTGCCGGCCGGCGGGACGCCACTCTCGTCTTCAAGCTCCCGCTTCGCACCTTTACGCGCCTCATCGACGTAGAAGCGAAACAGGCGTAGGCCTTCATTGGGAGTAGCAATCGGGCGCAACACGACGGCGTTCTGCAGCCGACCCTGAAAGGCGGGGACCATCTGGAAGTAGCGGCGCTTCGCTTCGGGAGTCACCGCCACCAAGAAGAAGAAATTGCGAGCCAAGGCGTCTACCAGGGCGCGAATCGCCAGCAGGTATCGGAGCACTGTTGTCTTCGACAGCGTGAGATCTTGCTTTTCGAGCTCGTCAAGAAGCAGGAAGATGCCCCGCAAGGTTCCCAGTTCGATACTTGCTTCGACGAGATCACGGAGCGCCTGCGTTCTGGACTCGACTGTATCGAGCCTGAACTGAATCCCGAGTGCATCGCGATGCCGATTTAGGACGCGAACGCCGAGTAGCCACTCCATCGCAATATCGGCAGTTGACGCAATATCATCCGAACGGCTCAACGCCGTAAGCATGTTGCGAACCTCTTGATTGCGCACAACGCCTTGAAGGATCCGCTCTTGCTCGTCGTCATCCTTTTCGTTCAGAACCTCGGCGACGCGAGCTAGGTGGTTGGCCCCAAGCTCCTGGAAGATCCGCCGCAGAACGCCGTCGAAACTAGGTTCCGGATCTGGGTAGTAGCGGATGACGTAAGAACCATCTTCGCCACTGTAGAGATCCTCAAGTTCCTTCTCGTAGTAGTTCAGAAAATTCGTCTTGCCGACGCCCTGAGTCCCCTCCACAACCAGCACCTGCGATGTGTTGTCGCGTTCGAAGACACGCAGCCTGTCGACGATGACATCGTCGGCTTCCGTCCGCATGTGCGGATTTCCTGAAGGTTGCCCAGCCGCAGGGAACGGATTCTTCAGCACGCCGTACCGTGCATAGATCTTCCGCGTGCCACCTTCGCGAGGCTTGTTGAGGAGGTCGCGTAGGCTCATGACGCTTCCTTGAGCTGGATCTTCAAGCTCACGCTCGCGCGCCCCGCAAGGAGAAAGTCGCCGTGATAGAGATGCACGCGAACGATTTCGGGAGTTCCTTCTCGACGCGTGAGCACGGGCATAGAGTGCTGTTCGAAGCGTGTGTCGGGCGTAGAACCTTCGGTGAAGCGCTCGAGGAAGCCCTTCACACGGGCTTCCTCAAGGCGCGCCCGTGCGCGAAGGGGATGGATGCCGTGAACGCGCACCATTTCTTCGAGCCATGCGCCCGTTGAAGCGTGTCCGTTCTCGTCAGCGAGCTTCTGGTAGACCTCGAACGCATTCTTCGCGAAGTCTGCGGGTGTGAAGTCTGCGTCTGCATAGTAGACGCCCTCGTCGGGGATCGAGAGCGCCGCCCCACCGACCTCCAGCAGGGTCACGTACGTGGTCAGCGCGCGCTGCGCAATCGGCAGCGGGGCCGTTGGATCGATCCGCCGCTTGTCTGCAAGCAACTTAGCGAACGCAGCAACGGATGGAACGCTGGCCCAAAGCTGCATCACCTTGCCAAAGTCGCAAGCAAGCAGTGCGGTCCAAAGCTCGTCGAGTTTGTCGGTGGCCTTCAGTGCCGCGTCCGCTCGTTCGACGAACCCGCCAGCAACGAGAAAGCCTCGATAGTCGTCCGCGGGTCGGCTGCTCGATAGCCCGAGCGCCTTGGCAATGTCGGCATCGTTGATGGAGCGACGTCGAAATAGCGTCGCAATGAGACCGATCATGCGCGGCAACGAGAACTTGTACGAACCCGGAGCCGGCTTCGCAACCGCGGTGGCCTCACTGCTGCCATTGGTCGGAGCGCCATCTCCGTTTTCCGACGTTAGTTCCGGCGGCGGGTCTGGCAGTACAGCTGACACCCACAGGAGGTCGTGGGTAGCGTGAAACGGCTGCCAAGTTGTTCCGTCGCCGATCGCACGAACTTCAACATGGCTGTCGCCAGTGCGGATCCGGACGGCGCCGAAAGTGACGGCTAGCTCCCAAAGGAGCGTAGCGAGCGGAACGGTGCACAACGTGCCATTGAAGGGGTGGAAGGGTGTCCCGGTGAGCCTCATCTCGGAGAGATCCGGCGGCGTGGGGGCGCGGACCACAAACGGCAACATTCCTTCGCCGAAGGTCATGCGAGCCAGCCCTTCATCGCACGTCATCAGCATGACTTTGTGGCCAGGAGCGCAGCGACTCTGGTGCTCACGGGCGGTCTCGAAGATGAGCCTATCTGCGAAGCTCCGTTGAACATATTCAATGTTCAGCGCCTTGTGCTCCTCGTCGAGCCTCACGATTCCGCGCAGTGGATCCGCCCCGATCGTTGCGCGCTCGACTTCAGCGTCGCTGTGTAGCTCGACTCGCAGCAATGCACGTTGCCCGCCGACGCCACACGCACGTTCAAGCAGTCCCCTCGAGCTCGTTGAGGGAGTCTGCTTCTTGTCGGAACGCCGTACCTTAAAATAGTTGTCCATCTGGCATAGGAGTTCCATGTGCGCGACGGCAGGTACTCGAATACGCGCGGTAGGAGAGAGCAGTCGTACTGCGAAGTCCAGCCCGCCTTGAATGACAGAGGACGTATCCAGCACGAGGGTCGACGGTCGACGGAACGGCAGCGAAGCCGCCATGTCAGGGTCCACCACGGGCAGGACCAAGCCTGTGCGAACGGCGACGAATGCGACATGCTCCAACCAACGGCGAACGGACGACGATTCGCCGTCAAGGGCTGCTTTCGAGCTTTCAACCAGTGCCTCATACTTCGGAAAGATCCACTCGTAGCCTCCGAGCCGCACCGATTTGCAGAACGGTTCGAGGCCGTCGTCGTCGTCGGGAAGACTCGGAAAGAGTTGGATGCTTCCGATGGCCATCCACTTCTTCAGAAGCTTGTCTTCGTGAACCTCGAGATCGGCTGTTTGGTTTACAGAGAATAGAGAACCTAGGAGCCGAGTAGTACGCGGCTCGAGGGGTCCAGCTAGTGCGTAAGTCGTCATCGCACGGTCACTGAGGCGTCAGGTACATTGTGGAACACGTCGAACACCCAGCGAAGGTGGTGCAAGAGTGATAGCGCGGGGTTTGCGCGAACGTTGACCTGCTCGCCCTCGTACGGCCCGGTCGAGAGCGCGTCACCCCAGCCGGATGTACCGCGGCTTCCGTTTCGCAGCACGTCGATCGCCGCCTTCAGCTTGCGAACCGAGCGCTCTGGAGGCGGAAGGTGAGGTGCAAAGGCGTCGAAGAGAGCAACGCGTAACGACCCGGCGTCCACCTGCGTGAGCGAGCCCGAAAAATCCTCGCGCGTTTCCCAGCTAAAGGTCTCTTCTTGGAGCTGCTCGTTCTGGTACGGAACCAGGGACGCCGGGTCCTTGTCCGGACCCATGAGTCGCCGCCCCAGACGCGCTGGGCGCCAAACGGCAAGGCGAAGCGTCGGCGATTCGTGGATCATTGGGCGGATCGTAGTACGGCGACGCGTCTGAGGATCGCCAAGTGTACGGGATTCGTCAATTTTTTGCTTGCGGAGCTCCGGGAATGCATCGTCAGATGACCTGGCGCTGCGGCGACGGAGGCCAGGTCACTGCGCACGCGATCACCGCGTTCCGGCCGCGCCGACCTCGGCGGCGCGGCTCCGCGACGTGGACTTCGCGCGATCGAACGCGATCCCCGCCTCCCGCCGCGGAGTTTGGGATCGACAAACCCGCACCTCTAGATTTCTTCCTCCCGCCTGATGACCACCACGTTCCGCCGATTCGGCGCGCCAAACTGGATCGCCACGATCAAGAACGGGCTCCCAACAGTGGGAGCCCGTACAATTCAGCGGACGCGAAGCTTCGAGAATCACATGCAGGGTCGCGAGACCGTTGGGTTTTTCGAAGCTTCGAATCCCTTCTCCCGCTCCATGGTCAGACGATCGTAGTCTGGTTTGCCCACGCAGTACCCGATGATGGCGCTGGGTGTGACCGCCCTCAACCACCGGAGGGTTGGCACCGCGGGGCCGAGTGCATCTGCCTCCTCGTACGCGACCGGCCGCAAGCCATCGACGGAGACAAAGATGACGTGCTCGATCGCGCCGCGCTCCACCGCCGGGACGGAGAACGGCGTCGCTCGCGGCGGGCTGCACGAGCCGACAAGCGCGGCGACGAGACTCGCTCGCTTCACAAGCCGGCGCTCCGCTCGAGCCAAGGGCGCAAGAGCCCTTCGCGGCGCGCGCTGGAAGTCGAGCTCCTAGCACGATCCCGAGCTTCTCCGCCGAGCAGCTCGCCATCGGATCATCGGTGTCGGACATGCGCCGGTGCACCAAGAAGCCGACGAGCGCGAAGCCGGGGGGGGTCACTTGCGTGACCACGGCGGCGTCGCGACGGATCACTGTCGAAACGTAGTCGCGTTCACCAGCAGGGCGGAATCCCCTCGAACGCCTTCGCGAACGCCTCGACCAGCCCGCCGTGATACACGGCGCCATCCG
>SXGT01332982.1_pt1 | contig 28562 bp, 18 predicted proteins | sample 3176221 | NCBI WGS metagenome assembly SXGT01 (sample SAMN11356862, study PRJNA531348) | freshwater metagenome | isolation source: freshwater sample F1-120 | place: China: Fuxian Lake, Yuxi | collected 2017-12-25 | reverse complement strand
GTTCCCCTTGTCGTCCTCGGCGGTGGTCCCGGCGGATACGCCGCCGCGTTCCTGGCGGCAGACCTCGGGATGCCGGTGGCCCTGGTGGAACGGGACGAGCGGCTGGGGGGCACCTGCCTGCTCCGCGGCTGCATTCCTTCGAAGGCCCTGCTGCACGTTGCCGGGGTCATCAGCGAGGCGCGTCAGATGCACGAGTGGGGCGTTTCATTCGGCGAGCCGAGGGTCGATCTGGGCGCACTCCGTGCACGCAAAGAAAAGATCATCGCCACGCTCTGTGGCGGACTCACGCAGTTGGCCAAGAAGCGCAACGTGCAGGTGATTAATGCCAAGGGTGTGTTTGAGAACTCCACAACGCTTAAGCTCGAAGGGGGTGACCCCAGGACCTACGACGATAACAGGCTTACATTCGAGCATTGCATCTTGGCGAGCGGCTCTCTTCCCGCGATGCCGGGACCGTGGAAGCTTGCCAGTGGTCGCGTAATGGATTCCAGCGGTGCTCTGGAACTGGTCGACGTGCCTGAATCGATGTTGGTCGTGGGCGGTGGCTACATCGGGCTGGAGATGGGCACGGTGTACTCGGAGCTTGGCTCGCGCGTAAGCGTCGTCGAACTCTTGCCGAACCTGCTGCCGCAGGGCGTCGATCGCGATCTGGTCAAACCACTCGCCGACCGCATGGGAAAGCGCTTCAAAAATATTTACCTGGAAACCAAAGTTGCCGGCCTCAAGGATCTCGACAGCGGCGTCGAAGTCACGTTTGACAAAGCCGGCCAACAGTTCAGCGAAACCTACAGCCGCGTGTTGGTGGCGGTAGGCCGTCGTCCGAACAGCCAGGGCATAGGCCTGGAAACGACGCACGTGGCGATCGACGGCAATGGCTTTGTCGTCGTCGATGAGCAACAACGCACGGCCGACCCGCAGATTTTTGCCATCGGCGACGTCAGCGGTGAACCGATGCTCGCGCACAAGGCCAGCCATCAAGGCAAAGTGGCGGTCGAGGCGCTGCACGGCGAGCCGGCGGCGTTCCAACCGCTGGCGATTCCTGCCGTGGTTTTCACCGATCCTGAAATCGCCTGGGCGGGCCTCACCGAGGAGCAGGCCAAGGCCGACCGCGTGGCGATTGAAGTGGCGCGGTACCCCTGGGCGGCCAGCGGCAAGGCACAGGCAATGGGCCGTACGGAGGGACTCACCAAGCTGATCATCGATCCGGCGACCGATCGCATTTTGGGCATCGGCATCGTCGGACCCCATGCGGGCGACTTGATCAGCGAAGGCGTGCTGGCGATAGAAATGGGCGTGACCGCCCGCGACTTGGGCGAGTCAATTCACCCGCACCCCACGCTCAGCGAAACGTTGGCATTCTCGGCGGAAGCCTACCTGGGCACCGCCACGGAAATTTACAAGCCCAGGCGCGAAGCCAGAGCCTAAGTATCAAAGGGGTCAGGACTAGTTGTTTTGTCCTAACAGCTTGACGAATTCGAACTTGCCATCCTTTACCATGCTACCGCTGATCGTTGTCAGGCTCGTGTCTCCGTTATTATCGAACGACCACTTGCCTAGCGCGCCTTGATCGAAATCCTTGAGCGTGCGGCAGGCTTGGAGCACGGCTGACCGATCTTTCTTGCCGGCTTTTTCAATCGCCGCCAAGGCAACCTTGGCGGCTTCATAGCCGTAGATCGCGTAGCCTTCCGGGTTGGCGCCAAATTTTTTGCGGTACTTCTCCACAAAGACTTTGCCTGCTCCCTGCAGGGCATCCGGCGGCAAGCCTCCAAAGGTCACGTAGCACCGGCCGTTGACGTTTTTGGCGCCCGCCGATTTGATGAACACCGTTTCGTAGCATCCGTCGGGGACCATGATCTTGCAGTTCAGTCCCGCCGCCACCATGTCTTTCGCGATCTGGCCCCCTTTCGATTGCGTCGTTCCGCCAAAGTACACCATGTCGGGCTTATTACCCTTGATCTTGATCATCAGCGATTTGAATTCCTGTGCCTTGGCGTCGATGCTCTCCTGGTCGATCACTTCGATGCCGAGGTCCTCGCAGGCTTCGGCAAACAGGGTGGCAATTCCCTTGCCATAAACCTCATTGTCGTCGAGCACGTAAACTCGCTTCACGCCCAACTCTTGGGCCCATGCAGCGCCGAGCGGACCTTGCAAATCGTCGGCCGGCAAGACGCGGAAGAAGTTGATCTTGCCACTGGGGCGATAGACGTCTGGCTCGCCGCGGTCTCCCGTGCCCGGCTTGGTCAGCCCCGGCCAACTGGTGGCGGGGCTGATCATCAGCAGGCCCGCCTTGTTGAGAATGGGCATCGAAACTTTGGCGGCGCCCGAGTTAAAGGGACCGAGGTATGCCATTACATCGGGGTCGCTGACGGCGAGTTTGGCATTGGCCGCCTCGCGCTCGGTGGCCCATTGGCCTGCGGCCGCGGTGGCGTCATCAAGATCATTGTATTCAATCTCGTAGCCGCCGACCTTCGATCCTGCTTCCTCCAGGGCCATTTTGATGCCGTTGACGATGGTATCCGTCTGATGTTTCGCACTGCCCGTGCGGGGCAAGCTGGAAACAATCTTGATCACCTCTTCCGCAGACACCGCCGCGGCTAGCCAACTGCCGAGCGCAATCGCCAGCGCCCCAAGGCAATGGCAGTTAAGAAACCTGATTGCAACCAACCCATGACGCATGGTAGGTCCTTGAACCATAAGCCTTTTGGTCTGCCGCCGATTGTAGGTCAAGCCTTTGTGCGGCGTCAATCTTGGAGGGGCTCAACGCACGGCCGATCAATTTTTTTCGCAGTCACGTCGAAGAGGTCGGGAGTCGATTTCGCGGAAGCGATTTTCTCCAAGGTATAGCCAACTCCGCGAAGTCGACTTCCGACCCCCTGGTGCATCCACACTTTTGCCGCTCGAACAACTGAATGGCCGTGGGGCTGAGCGGTGGAAGAGCAAGCCAGTTTTTCGGGAGGGGTTCTCAATTAGGCGCGCCTTAAACTTGAATTCCAGCCCGAACTTCCCTCGCTGACGCTTCGGGTCGGTTAGAATTGGGGGTCAAGCCGACGACCGGTACTCAAACCGTGAGAATCTGCCGCTCGAGGTGCGAATCTGTCCCATGGGCGAGCGAAATCGCACACTATCACCCTTCCCACACATTACGCATTTGTCAGCGCATGCTCGGCAGTAATCGTGGTCTTCCGCCATCAAGGGCTTGGTGGTGCGAGAGAAATCGCCAACGCCGCGACGCCAGCGTCGTACAGCGGCGGCTGAGAACTGTTCATCCAGAACGGCGGCACCTGAATTGCTCATGCAAATGGACGCGAGGAGGAACAGCGACATTTTCCTGGGAACCATGGTGGGCAAGCACCCAACAGGACGATGAAACTTTCTCGGTAACCGTTCACGGGCCAAGAGAGGGGGACAGGCACGTTTTCCTGGGAACCACGTTGGACAACCTCCTGACAGAACCCTGCGCCTCTGGCGAATTCGCCGGGGGTTAATGAGTCGGTCCTCGGCCCGTGAATGGTCACCTCGAACTGGCCTGGGTGAGAGGGCAATTTTGCACAACGAACCCACAGGATGTTCCATGAATCGCCTGGCAATTGTCGGTTGGATGGCTGGCCTGCTTGTCGCTGTTTGGGCCGGTTTGGCGGAAACGGCGCCGCCGGTCAATAGTGTGCGTGATTTTATGCGCAAGAAGCTGGTGCATTCGCAAAAGGTGCTGGAGGGAGTTACGACCGATGACCTGGAGATGGTAGCGAAACATTCGCAAGAGCTTAGCCTTTTGAGTCAGGCGGCAACCTGGCAGGTGCTGCAAACGCCCGAGTACTTGCAGCACAGCACCGAATTCCGCCGCGCTGCCGACTCGCTCACGGAGGCGGCCCGAAAGCGCAATGCCGATGGGGTGGCACTGGCTTTCGTCGACGTTACCATGAAATGCGTGACTTGCCACAAGTACGTGCGCGGTGTGCGGACGGCGGCAAAGTGAAAACCCTTCCTACCGACTCCAGCACCGCGGCGGATTTTCAGCGCGCGGCGAGTGAGGCGGGAAAAGCATGAAAGGAGCAAGCCATGTCCTGGCTGCCCAAAAACAAGATCGTAGTACCGGTGGATTTTTCGGATCAGTCCCTCGCAGCCGTAGATGCCGCGCTGTCGCTCGTCGAAAAACCGACAAGCCTTTACGTGATTCATGTCTTGCCGGTGCTGACGGACTACGAGGCCGGGATGCTCTTTAACACCGTGGATGATCAGGCTCGCATCCAACATACCGAGCAAGCGCTGCGCGACCGCTTGTCCGCAGCCAAGTATGCAGGCTTTCATCCGCAGGTGGCATTCGGTGATCCCGGTTATGAAATCGCGACGTGCGCCGAGCAGATTGGCGCCGATTTGATCGTGCTGCCGTCCCACGGACGCACCGGACTGACCCGGCTGCTGATTGGCTCCGTCGCCGAACGCGTCGTCCGCCTCGCCCATTGTCCCGTATTGGTGATCAAGGCCCCGGCGGTGAAGAAGTAGCTACCGTCGGCCATGGCGGGTAAACTAAGCTGACAAATAAATGAGCCTCGCCAGCAGAATCTGTGGGTGAATTCTGGTTCGGGGAGGCGGCCCAGGTTGTGAAACAGCGGATAAAATGAAGGCTCTCATCGCCGTCGATGGCTCCGTGGGTGGGTTTGAAGCAGTCCGGCAAGCCGGGCAGCTGCTTCCACCGGACCGCAGCCAGGTGGTTCTCTATTACTCGCCGCCCAGCATCAAGTTGAATGACGGGGCCATTGAACCGGCCGTACTCGATCGCGCTCGGGCACTCCTGGCCAGAGCAGTTTTCGATGAGGCAAAGGCGCTCCTGTCCGACCCTCTGCGAACCAGCGCCGAGAGCATCCTCAGCGATCAGCCCGCGAGGCAGGGAATCGTGGCGGCCGCCGAATCGGTGGGAGCAAATCTGATTGCGGTCGGGGCTCGCGGATTGGGTCCAATCGAGCGATTGCTGCTGGGTAGTGTGTCGACATCGGTTGTCCACACGGCGCGCGTGCCGGTGCTCGTCGCACGGCCGCGTCCGGCAGACCGCCAGCAGCAGCCCTTGCGGGTACTGATCGCTTTTGGATCGGCAAGCGACGACGGGCATCTCGCGGACGTGATAAAAACGTTCCGCTGGCCTGCCGGGACACAAGGTCTTACGGTGTCCGTCGTGCAGTCGATGTTCGCGGGCCATGTGCCAGTCTGGCTCGAAGAGCGTGCCCGCAGCGAAGAAGTCGAGGCGATGGCCCGGGCTTGGGTTGCCGAGCACACGTTGGAAATCAACAACAAACGCTCGGAAGCCGCCGCGTTTGACGACACGCTGCCAGAACCTTGGCGCCCGGAGCAGCCGATGGTGGTCGAAGGTCATCCCGCGGATCAGATCCTGGCAACCATCTCGGAAAAGAAAATCGATCTGGTGGTCACGGGAGCTGGCAGACGATCGGCCGTGACGCGATTCTTCATGGGCAGCACATCCCGGACGGTGCTGAACCAAGCGTCTTGTTCCGTGCTAATCGTTGGCGCGGCCAGGTAGCTCCCAACGTGCCGCTTTCCGCTGCCACGGTAACCGTTCACGGGCCACGAGCAGGGCCGGCCTGGCCGGCCGGACAACGCGATGGGGGGATCAGGCACAAAGCATTTCCCACAAAGAACTTGCAATTCGGACCGCGAGCCGCAAAGCCAGCACATTCGGCAATTTTCATGTAACCGTTAAACTCTGCTCATTTTGCCCATGGCGAAAACGCGACACGACCGTTTTTTTGCGCTCAACTGTCACTCACGGAATTACCGACAAACGTGTTAGGTCCGGCAAAACCGGAAATCTGGCAGCAGCTTCGATCCCGCGTTTTTCTCGAAGCCACGACCGCCACGTTGAGTCGGTGAGGGGGGAACTTCCATGAGGGTTCGTGCTTTGCGCGCTTTTGCGGCCCTGGTGATCTCGGCGTATGCCGCGTGCACGTGGGCCCAGTTGCCGACCTACGGAGATGGGTCGGAAGCCGATGTGTACTACTATGCAGCCAATGAAACTGCGGACCAGGTGCCAGTCAATGCCGATCAGAATGGCACCATCTTCCCATCAACAGTGGGAGAAGATGCTGCCGCTTTTGATATGGAAGAAGAGGGGGACGGCGCTTACGAACCAGGTATCGTCGACCCTTCGTCGGAGATTGCGGACGGAGGCGATTCGTGCTGCGATCCGTCTTGTTGCTCGGGCGACTGCGATTCGTGCGACTCCCCTGCAAGCCGCAATCCATGCCATGGCTGGTGGGGACGCGGCGAGTACCTGATGTGGTGGATGTCGGGCGCGATCGCGCCGCCGCTTGTGACCACCAGTCCCGATAACACGCCCATCGCCGACGCGGGCGTTTTGCCAGATGCCGAAATCCTGTTTCCTGTCGAACGCCTGGGAATTGACGGCCGCTCGGGGGGTCGCATCACACTCGGGCATTGGTTCGACGAATGCGAATCGTGGGGTTTCGAAGGCAATTACTGGGGGCTCGACAAGGGAGGCAGCAGCTTTCAGGCCAGTTCCGACACGGATGGCTCGCCTGTGCTCGCGCGACCCTTCGTCGATGCCGCCACCGGATTGGAAGATGCCTTTATCGTGTCGTATCCCGACGTGTTTGCGGGCTCGATTACGGTGGCATCGTCGAGCGACGTGATGGGCGCAGAACTTAACCTGCGTCACGCGGTGCTGGGCAACCGCTGGGCCCGGTTCGATTTGCTCGCCGGCTATCGGTTCGTCAAAGTGCGCGAATCGCTGAGCGTGTTCGAGAACCAGATCTCAATCGATCCCGGCAGCCAAATTCCACTCGGCACCCAGTTTTCGATTCAAGACGACTTCGCCACCTGCAACGAGTTCCACGGTGGGCAGGTGGGAATGATCCTCCAGAAAGAAATCTGTCGCTGGACGATCGAGGGCACGGGCAAAGTGGCACTTGGATCATGGAACCAGGAGGCACGGATCGGCGGCTTCACTCGCGTGACAGTGCCGGGCGTGCCCACCGTCACCGACGAAGGGGGCATCCTGGCTTTGGGCTCCAACAGTGGAAAGTTCAACCGAAATCGCGTCGCTGCGATTCCTGAAGCCGCGCTGAACCTGCGATACCAGCTCAATTCGATTTGGAAGGTGAATGTGGGCTATACGTTCTTGTACTTGCAGCGGATCGTGCGACCGGGCAACAACATCGACCGCCGAATCGACACGAATCAGATTCCGCCGCCGATTGCCGCTGGTGCCTTCCCGGAGTTCGATTTCAAGGAATCCGACGCCTGGCTGCAGGGCGTGAACGTGGGTTTGGAAGCGCGGTTTTGACGTTGCAGGTGGCAGAGAGCAGATGGCGGTTGGCAGGGAGGCAAAAATGAGTGTTCGCAACCATCGTGATCTTGTGGTCTGGCAAAAGGGCATGGACTTAGTCGTCGATGTCTATCGAGTTTCCTCGGCTATGCCGAAAGAGGAAATGTACGGACTCACGAATCAAATGCGCCGCGCGGCGGTTTCGATTCCAAGTAACGTCGCCGAAGGTCACGGACGAAAAAACGACAACGAGCTGTTGCGCTTTCTGAGCTACTCTCAAGGCTCTCTGTGCGAGCTTGATACTCAGTTGACGGCGTCAGAGCGACTTGGCTTTCTGGACGGTAGCAAACTAAGCCCCGTCTTCAGTCTTTTGGAACAAGTGACAAAACTTGCGGCAGCTTTCTCCGCCAAGATCAAGCAGGGTTAACCGTCGTCAGCCGCCCGCCACCCGCCACCCGCTATCCGCCTTAAGCCCAATCGCCGATGAGTTCCAACTCAAAATCGGCGTTCAGCAGGTCAGCAAGATCATCACCGCGCCGCGATTGGGCCCGCAGCGATTCGATGCCGAAGGCGGTAAGCTCCAATTCGCGGCCGTTGGTCAGCGAGAGCCAATCGTCTTCGCCGGTGAGCAAATCGTCGAAGGCCGAGTCGATCAGCGTCACGTGGTCGTCGCCAAGGCCGCCTTCAAACACCACCTGGCCGGCGTTGGCTGGGTTCAGCTCGTACCGCACGCCGTTGATGGTGAAGGTGTGCACGCTGCCCGAGGCGTCGAAGGTGAAGTTGTCATCGCCGTCGGTGCCGTGCACAGTGACAACGCCGCCGGCGACGCTGACGAGATTCGTCAGCCGCACATCGACATCGCTGTTGGTGCCGGTGACTTTCACGAAGTACGGCGTGCCGGGCGAGCCGTTCCAATCGACGCGCAGGTCGCCGGTGGCGCCGGTGGAGGTGGCGATCTGGTGGAGATTGCCGTCGTAAAGCGTGAGGGTGGTGCTGCCCGCGCCGCTGCCGTCCGCCTCGGCGGTCAGCGTGCCGTCGATGCCGTTATCGATCGAGACCCAAGCCGCGCCCTGTCGCAAATTGAGCGACGAGAGCAGGCCCTGGCCGGCGCCGAAGCTCGACGCCATCGCCATCCGCTGGCTAATGAACTCGGGCCGGAAGCCGCGTTCGGCGAACAGGTAGCCGGTGATTTCGAGGCCGCCTTCCGTAACGTCGATCACGAACTTATCATTGCCGGGCGTTGTGCCGCCGGCCGAACCCTTCTTTTCGACGCCGTCGAGATACATCGCGGGCTGGACTTCGGTGATGGTGTAGTTGCCCGGCTCGACCTCCTCGAATTTGTAGATGCCGAGGGCATCGGTGGTGACGGTTCGCTCCGCGATGGGACCCGACGCGTCGGACGCGCCGGTGAGTTTGATCGCCACGCCGGAGAGGGGCTTTTCCGGGGCGTCTCGCCTGCCGTCGTTATCGGTGTCGACCCAGACGGAGCCGGAGATGGTCGAGAAATCGACCGAGCCGTCCAGATCGTCATTGACGATGGTGCCGATCGCCTGGAAGTCGCCGGCCGTGGCATTGACGACACCCGTCAGATTTACCTCAAACGTTTCGTCGGATTCGTCGCTCCTGTCTTGGCGAACCGTCACGCGGATGGTCTTACTGGTCTCGCCCGGGGCAAACGTGATCACGCCGCTGGTGGCGGTGTAATCGGCCGGAGTCGAAGCGCTGCCGTTGGCCGTGGCGAAGTTGGCCGTGACTTCGCGGCCACTGGCGGTGTTTAGCGTGACCACGAAATCAAAATTGTTGAACGTGCTAAAGCCGCCGTTGCCCTCGTTTTGCGAGAGATCGGCGATCGAGACGGTGGGCGGCGCGTCGTCGTCGTTGATCGTGCCGGTGGCCGCGCCGTCGGCGATTGTCGCTACCGTCGGGCTGCTGAGCGTCACCCGGAAGGTTTCGTTGGCTTCGTCGAGCAGGTCGCCGAGGATGGGCACACGGACGGTCTGACTGGTCTCATTTGGTGCGAAGGTGAGCGTGCCGGTGGTGGAAGTGAAGTCGACGCCGGAAGCAGCCTTGTCTCCGCTGGGCGATTCCGAGGTAGTGAATACCACCGTCACGGTTTGAGCGCTGATTGCCCCCAGCGTGACATTGAATGACATATCGGACGGGCCGGCATTGCCTTCGGTCAGACTGGCGTCGGCGATCGAGATTTCCAGCACGTCATCGTTGGTGATCGTGCCGATGCCGGTGGGAATGGAGATTGGCGTGCTGCCTGAGGCGTTGGAGAGCGTGACGTTGAAGGTTTCGTCGGCCTCGTTCAACTGATCGCCGTTAACGACCACCGAAATCGTTTCGCTGGTGTCGTTCGGAGCGAAGGTGAGCGTGCCGCTGGTTGCCACGTAGTCGGTTCCCGCGGTCGCGGTGCCGGCAGCGGTCGTGGCGAACTCCACGGTGATTGGCACGCCGCTGGCCTGGGCGAGCGACACGGTGAAATTGAAGTTTTTAGTGCCGGCATTGCCTTCGGTCAGCGTGACGTCGTTGATGGAGATTCCCGGAGGTGAATCGTCGTTAATGATCTCGCCGGTGGCCGTGCCGGTCGTTACACCGGCATTCACCGCGTTCGTGAGGCCGACCGTGAACGTCTCGTTCGATTCGCTGGTTGTATCTCCGGTGACGGCTACGTTAATGGTCTTGCTGGTCTCGCCAGGGGCGAAGGTCAGCGCGTTGACCGTTGCCGTGTAGTCGCTGCCGGCCGTGGCGGAGTTGTTCGCCGTCGCGAAATTCACCGTCACTTGCTGGCCGCTCGCGGCGCTCAACTCGACGACGAACGGGAAGTTCTTGGGGCCAGCGTTGCCTTCCGTCAGCGAGACGCCGGCGATCGACAGACTCGGCTGCGGATCGTCGTTGTTGATGGTGGTGGCGCCGGTGCCGTCGGCGATGCCTGCGTTGGTAGCGCCGGAGAGCACCACGGTGAACGTCTCGTTGGCTTCGTTCTTGTTGTCGCCGTTGACGTTGACGATGACGTTCTTGCTGGTTTCACCAGGCGCGAACGTGAGTATGCCGGTGGTGGTGGCGAAGTCGCTGTCGGCGATCGTGGCCGTGCCATTCGTGGCGGTGAAGACTACCGTCACTTGCTGCCCGCTGGCGGCCGACAGGTTCACCGGGAACGTGAAGGCCGTGGTGCCGGGTGAGTTGCCTTCGCCCTGGGCCGGCGCGTCGCCGATGGTCAGGTTCGGTTGCGGGTCGTCGTTCTGAATCGTGCCGGTCGCAAAGCCGTCGGAAATGTCGGCGTTGACCGCGGCCGAAAGCGTGACGGTGAACGTCTCGTTGGCTTCGTTCCTGGTATCGCCGTTGACCACCACCGTGGCAGCTTCGCTGGTGTCACCGGGGGCGAACGTGAGCGTGCCGACGGTCGCGGCATAGTCATTGTCGGCCGTTGTGGCGGAACTATTGCTCGTCGTGTATACGACCGTAATCTGCTGCGAGCTGGCGGCCGGCAGCGTGACCAAGAAGTTGAAGTTGGTTGCGCCGTTGGTTTCGCTCTGCGAGAGATCTGCGATCGACAGACCCGGAGGCCCGTCGTCGTCCTGAATCGTGCCGAGGCCCAGGTTGTCGGTGACATTGGCGTTGACGGCCGCGCCCAGATTAACGTTGAAGGTTTCGGTGCTGGACTCGTCCACCAGATCGGCGACCACGGCGACCGTGATCGGCTTGCTGATCTCCCCCGGATTAAAAGTGATCGTGCCGTTCGTCGTCGTCGCATAGTCCGCAGGCGCGGTCGCCGAGCCGTTGGACGTGCTAAAGGGCACCGTGACTTGCTGGCCGCTGGCGGCCGAGAGCGCAACGGTGAAAGTGAAGTTGGTGGTGCCGCCGGAACTGCCTTCCGCCTGCGTGACATCGTTGATCGAGAGATTTGGCACGGCGTCGTCATTGTTGATCGTGCCCACGCCCAGGTTGTCGGCAATCGAGGCGTTGACGGAGCCCGTTAAGGTAACGTTGAATGTTTCAGGGGCTTCGTTTTTCAGATCTCCCGTGACATTGACGGTGACATTCTTGCTGATTTCGCCGGCGGCAAACGTCAGCGTGCCGTTTGTGCTGGCATAGTCGCCATCGGCGGTGGTGGCGGTGCCGTTGCTGGTGGCGAAGGCGACCGTCACCTGCTGGCCGCTGGCGGCCGAGAGCGTGACCGGCAAATTGAACACCGTGGCGCCGCCGTTGCCTTCCGCCAAGGCCAGGTCGCCAATCGACAGCGACGGCTGCGGATCGTCGTTGCTGATCGTGCCCAGCCCGGTGCCGTCAGCGATTGTCGAACCTCCCGTGTTGCCGCTCAAGACGACGGTGTAGGTTTCATTCGCTTCATTGCGAGTGTCAGGGATGATCGGAACGGTAATCGTCTCGCTTGTATCGCCGATGACGAACGTCAATGTGCCGCTGGTGGCCGTGTAGTCGTTATCCGCGGTGGTCGCGGTGCCGTTCACCGTGACGAACGCCACCGTGATCTGCTGTGTTCCGGCTTGCGACAGCGTGACATTAAACGTGTGCACGCCGCCCGCCACGTTCTCGGCGGTGGTTACGTCGTTGATCGAAATCGCCGGCACCGGCGAGGCGTCGTCATTCTCGATCGTGATGTTAGCGGCCAGGTCGCCGGCTGAGACGTTAACGAGATTCGAAAGCGTGACGGTGAAACTCTCGTTGGGCTCGAAAGTCGTATCGGCCACCACTCCGACCGTGATGTTCTGACTTGTAACTCCCGGTGCAAACGTCAGCGTGCCATTGGTGGTGGCATAATCGCCCGGGGTTGCGGCGCCGCCGGGCGCGGAGGCGAATGCGACCGTGATTTGCTTACCGCTGGCAGCTGACAGCGTCACGGGAAAGATAAAGTTTTTAGTGCCTCCCGTGCTGCCCTCGGTGGTCTGGAAATCGGCAATTGAGACGGTCGGCGCGGCGTCGTCGTCGTTGATCGTCGTCGTGCCCTGGGCATCGTTCAGGGCCGCGTTGACCGTGCCCGACAGCGTGACGGTGAATGTTTCGTTGTCTTCGTCTTTGCCGTCGCCGTTGACGATGACCGTCACATTTTGCGTCAGCGAGCCGCCGGGGCTGAAGGTCAGCGTGCCGCTGGTGGCAGCGTAATCATTATCGGCCGTGGTGGCGCTGCCGTTGCCTGTGGTGAACAGCACGGTTGCCTGCGAAGTCGGATTCAACGAAATCGTGACCGGAAATGTGAACGCCGTCGTGCCCGGTGAATTGCCCTCATTCTGCGCCGGCGCGTCGCCAATCGATATGGTCGGCACCGAGCCGTCGTTGTCGTTGATCGTGCCCACACCTTGTCCATCGGTGATATTGCCATTGAGCGCCGAGAATAAGTTGACAAAGAAGTTTTCCTGAGCCTCGGCCACGGTGTCGCCGCGGACCGTCACGGTAATGTTTTGCGTCAAAGCGCCGCCAGCCGCGAAGGTGAGAATTCCGCTCGTGGGGGTGTAGTCTCGGGGGCCCGACGGTGGGTTGTTCGTCGCCGTGCCGTCCGCGGTGGCGAAATGCAGTTGCACATCATAGTTGTTGTTCGTCAAGGTCACGGCAAATGTCGCAGTCACGTTGCCGGTCTGCGGCGTTGTGGCTTCCGTGACGGTCACGTCGCTGATCGTAATGTTTGGTTTGGGTGCCGGATTCGCCGCAATGATCGAAAGGGACGGCGAAGCCTGGAAGTCGATCTGATTGGCCGGCAGAGGCGTGTTGATATCGCCAAATACAAACACATCGTGCCCCAGCCCGTTGGCAAAGGCTGGCGTGAACACCACGTTGCCTTGTGCCTGCGGAACCATCGCCACAAAAAAAACTGTCTGTTCCGGCTGGCCCGGTACGGTGTCTTGGGTCGTAGCGCCAATTTCGTCGATGCCGATCGCCGCGTCGAGATTGCCGACTCGGGCGATATCAAACGCCGGATCGAACTGCACGGCGTCGTCCAACGATGCCGGCGGGCGAGGATCGGCAGCCGGCTGGAATCGGGCCGGCGTTACGAGACTGCGATTGAAGAGTACGTCCATGTAGACCGAAAACATGCCATCTTCGAATTGTGGCTGGGTATTGCCGGTCTTGACGTCCTGGGCGATGACCTTGATCAGGAAGGCTTCATTCTGATTGACGCTGGAAACCGGGTTGCCCGCGAGGTCGAGCGTTTCAATGCGGAAGATGGCCGTCGGCGGCGGTTCGTTGAGCGCATTAACAACGAACAGCGCGTCCTGCGGCGTGACTTCGCTGTCGCCGGTCACATCCAAGTATTGGGCCTTGGCCGACTCTTGCGAAAGCATGAGCGATCGCGCGCCACCTCCCTGAACAGAGGCAATCAACGATCGGGCGCCGACCCGATTAAGGCTATCAATCAGCATCAGCAAGTCCACCGGCTCGACGCGGCCGTCGGCGTTGACATCGAACCGATTGCTCGGGTTCGTCCACGGGCTGACGTTGCCGCTGTCGGCGGCAAGCATCGAGCGAAGCTCCAAAGTCTCATAGCCGCGCACGAGGAGCGAGAATTTTTTCCGCCCGGTGGACTTACAAGGGACGTGAGGACGTGCACGGCCGCCCGACCGGTTCCGTTTGCTGCTCATGTTGTTCCGCAGTGCTTGTAGGGAATGAGGACGTTGCCAACTCAGTGGTGCGAAAATCCCTGCCGCAGTTTCCCTGCAGTGCCGGCCAAGGGGACGAACTTCCAACGACGACTCAGGTTTACGGTTTCAAGTCGTCGATCGCCGTTGGGTACCTGTCCCCGGTTCTCGCGGCCTTGCCCCCCGCGCCAGCCGATTAATTCAGCCGACCAACATTGCTCCGTTGGCGGCCGTTCGAAGTGCCTATCTCTTTACAGTACACGAAGCCAGATGAGTTTTCAACATACGCAAACCCTTACGGCGAGGCAGAATATGGCGATTCGCTGGACAGTTTGGAGGGATCGTGCGGACAAGAAGGCCCGGCGGGGCGCCCCTTCGGACGCAAGCCGACGCGCGCCGTGAATCGCCACAGCCAATCCGTGTTGAGCGTTCGACAACTGGGAGGGCCGGCTCTGCCGGCTACCGCCATGGCCGCAGAATTGTTCCGTTGTTCAGACTCTGACGCGGACGGCACACGGAGTGTGCCTGCTACGTTGCAAATGGCCGCAAAACGGTTCCGTTGTTCTGACTGCGACAACTCCGAGGCACGATGCGGTCGGAAGTCGGTTCCGCAGATGATTTTCCCCAAAGATCTGGACACACTCGTGAAACCGACTTCCGATCTCTTTCGCGCGACAGCACGCAATCGGATCGGCCGCCGCCTCGGCCGTCCGCGCAGGGCGCAATCACACAGCTCCGGCCGGCGCAGCTGGCCCTGCGGCGGTAAACCGATCGGCCGTGAAATAGTTGGCCAGGACCCCTTGACAGACCATGAATCTTCGGCAAAACTCTATCAGTTGATATTGAGTCTCAGTTGCGTCAGTTTGGTTTCTGGAGCTTCGTGCTGGAGTTTTCAAATGATCACCTGCCGTCCGCAACACGGTTTTTCCTTGGTGGAACTGTTGGTCGTCATCGCCGTTGTCGGCATTTTGATTGCCCTTTTACTACCCGCGGTGCAGGCTGCACGCGAGGCGGCTCGTCGCATGCAGTGTGCCAACAATATCAAGCAACTGGCCCTTGCCGTTCACAACTACGAAAACAGCAACCGCGTGTTCCCGCCCACGTTCTGCTGGAACAAGGTCAGCGGGGACAAGGGGGGGAACTGGTCGGCGCTTGCACGCATTATGCCGTTCGTGGAAGAACTGAGCCTGTATCAGGGGATCAATTTCAAGGTGGATTACAAAACGGTCATGTTTCCGCCCGGCAGCACGACGCCCCTCATGACCAACCGCATTGCCGCGTTCATGTGCCCCTCGGAACCCAACGACACGGCGCGCCTGAACGCCAGCGGAATCCCCGATGCGTATCCTGGGAATTACGTCTTCAACGAAGGTCCGTGGCTGATTTACGACTGGGCCAACAATCGAGGAGGACCGGGGGCCTTCCACCCCAACAGCAGGTTGGCCCACAAAGCGTACATCGACGGCACCAGCAAAACGCTGATGATGTCGGAAGTGAAGACTTTTACCCCGCTGTATCGCGATGCCGGAAGTGTACCCGCCTCCATGCCATCGGACCCGGCTTCTATCTGCGGCATGGGCGGCACCGCCAAAATGGGCCCAACGCCCAACGACAACAGTGGGCATGTCGAATGGGTCGATGGTAAGGCGAATCACACCGGCTTCACCACAACGTTTGCACCCAACACACGTGTCGAGTGCACCAATGGCGCGCTGAAGTACGATGTCGACTGGGTGAATCAACGTGAATCGACGTCGGCTACCATACCGACCTATGCCGCCATTACCGCCCGTAGTCATCATCCAGGGATGGTGAACGCCGCACTCATGGACGGTTCGGTGCGAACCGTCACCGACGAGATAGATATTGTCATTTGGCGCGCACTTTCGACGCGCGCCGGCGAGGAAATCGTGGGTGATTATTAAGGATGCAGGCTCTTCTCACGGCGGCGGGTTGCGCTTAGGGTAACAGGGTATCGTCCGTTCGCGACTTGCCAGAGCCCACGCATGTCTCCGTTTGTTAGTGAAGCCGACCGTGCCCTGGCCGAACAGTTTCTGTTTTCGCGGATCGACTACGAACGCACCCTTGCGATTCCCTACGGCAAGCGCGACTTCAAGCTCGACCGCATGGTGCGGTTTCTGGCCCGGCTGGGCAACCCGCAGGTTGGACTGAACATTGTTCACATTGCCGGCACGAAGGGCAAAGGCTCGACGGCGGCGATGATTGCGTCGGTACTGACAGCGGCCGGATATCGCACGGGTCTGTATACGTCACCGCATCTGGATCGGGTGGAAGAACGGCTGCGGATCGACGGCAGCCAAGTGGCCGGCGACGATTTTGTGGAACTGATTGAGCGCATTCGCCCGATTGTCGCCGAACTGGATGCGGTGGCCGCCGAAGAACTGCCCCCTTCCCATGGGCCGACGTATTTTGAGATCGTGACCGCGATGGCGCTGGTCTACTTTGCCGACAACCGAGTCGATTGGGCCGTCCTGGAAGTGGGGCTGGGAGGCCGGCTCGATTCGACGAACGTTTGCGCCCCCGCCGTTTCCGTCATCACAAGCATTAGCTTCGATCACACCAAACAACTCGGCACGACGCTTGCGGCGATCGCGGCTGAGAAGGCGGGGATTATCAAACCGGGCGTGCCGGTGGTCAGCGGTGTCGTGGCCGACGAGCCACGCGCAGTGATTCGCCAAATGGCCGCGCAGCGTGGCTGCCGGCTCGTCGAGCGAGGGGTGGATTTTGACGTAACCTATCGACCAGGTACGAGGGCCTCGCCCGCGGAACCGTGCAGTTCGATCGACTTTGCTTCCCGCCTGCCGCGGCGCGCGCAATCCCTTCGCAACGTGGAACTGTCGCTGCTCGGTGAACATCAGGCGGCCAACGCGGCGGTCGCGCTGGCGACCCTCGAAGAGTTGCGCGCGCAGGGTTGCCACTTTGACGAGGCCGACGTGCGATGCGGCCTGGCGGGCGTCCGTTGGCAGGCGCGCGTCGAGGTGGTCGGGCAGCGGCCAACCGTGGTGCTGGACGCCGCGCACAACGTGGCCTCGGTCGCGGCATTGCTGAGCACGCTCGATGACAACTTCACGGCGCGGCGGCGCATCCTGATTTTCGCCACGACCCGCGACAAAGACGTTCGCGGCATGCTCGAATTGCTGTTGCCAAAGTTCGACACCACGATCTGCACGCGTTATCAGCAGAATCCTCGCGGCGTGCCGGTGGAAGAATTGCGCCAAGTCGCCGCCGAGCTGGGTGGTACGGATTGCCGTGAGTGTCCCACGTCGCTCGAGGCCTGGCGCGTCGGAAGACAACTGGCCGCAGCCGATGATTTAATCGTCATCACGGGCTCGTTCTTCATCGCCGCCGAACTCGGGGGGCTTGCGCGAACCGGCCCCTGGTGCTGAATATCCTCCAGTTGGGCGCGCAGTCGCACCTTCCTCGATGGGCTGTGAGAAATGTGCTAGCTTTTCTTGTCGTCGGGTTTCTCCGCCGCGTCGCCGGTCTTTTCCTCCACCGGCCCAAGCAGCTTTGCCAGCAGTTCGCCCAGCTTTTCGCCGCGCGCATGGAGCGAGACCACGTTGCCGTCGGCGCCTACAAGAATGACCGTGGGAATTCCCATCACGCCGTACCTGGTCGCCATGGGATTGTTCCAGCCTTCCCCTCCGTTTTCTTCGAACAGAATTGGCCAGGCAATTGCGCGCTCCTTGATGAACGTCTCGAGCGTCTCGCGGTCTTGGTCGAGACTGATGCCCACGACCTCAAAACCATGATCGTGGTATTTTTTGTAGTTGTCCAACAGGTTGGGCAGTTCGGCGATGCAGGGTCCGCACCAGGTGGCCCAAAAATCGACCAGCACCACTTTGCCTTTGAGCGTTGCCGGGTCGAACGGCTGGCCGTCCATCCCCGTCCCTGAGATTTCAATCGGCTTGCCGACGAGTTCCAACCTTCGCACCACACCTTCGAGCTTCGCGGCGTACTTCACCACGTCCTGGTTGGTGCTCTTGGCAAGGATCTCGGCAAAATCGTGATATGCCTGGACTGCCAGTTCGTCGGTCTTGCCTGAGTATTCTAATGCCTGCGCGATGCCCAGCGCAACACGCACCATGCTCATGTCGTCGGGCGCGTCGGCGAGCTGCTGAGTTACTTCGGCGAGCAGTTCTTCTGCGCCGGTCGCGTCGCCTATCATCAGCTTGCGAGCGCGCAGCTGCAACAGGATCGATTGCCCCTGCTTCGCCAGATCGGCGTCGGAGCCTTGCTGCAGTTCTTCGGCGAGTCGGCTGAGCTGTTCCTCGGCAGCCTTCTGGCCAAATTGGCTCAGGCGGCTGAGCGCTTCGAGTTTCGTGCGAACTGCGGCCGCACGCGTCTTGTCGTCTGGATCGGAGGCAAGGATCTTGTCTGCCGCGCTGACCATCGCGGTGTGGGCGCGTTTCATGCTTTCGATCATTTCCGCGCGATTCGCGCCGCGCGGCCGCATTCCGCGCAATTGGTCGATGAACTGAAGTAATTCCTCCGCCGTGGCCTCCGGCACCTGGTAGGGGTCCGCTTCGGCAGGCTCGGATGCAGCCGGCTCATCGCTCGACGTTTCGTCGGCTTCCTTGGCCGATTCTTGCCTGGCCGGATCCTCGGCCAGGGCAACCCGAATTGAAGCGCCAGGCAAACAGCAGAGGGCGATCAACAACAGCGACAACAGCGTGCGAGTGATCATCGCATGGTCCTTGGATTGACAAGTGTCGAAACAGCAACGTCCGATTCCACGCGGCGAGCAGCATGTAGCGTATCGGGTCGAGCAATTTCCAGCAAACCAGCCGCCGAAATGCCATCACGGGCAAAGTCAGGGGGGCAGTCACATTTTCCCGGAATCCCGTTGGGCAACCAGCCGGCAGGACGAGCGCCTCTCTTGAATTCTTCGGGAAAATCACGGCCGATCAGTTTTTGCGGTTGGACGCCAAACCCCCTCCCAGAGCGATTCGCGTGACGGTCCTTCGCCACGACCGACGAAGATGAAGTGAATGTCACTGCCCCCTTGTTCACGGTGGCTGGAATCCTGGCCTGGCAGCTTAGCAACCAGGAACGCGACAGCCCAGCGACGAGCTGTTAGGGCGGTGGGGGGTTGCGACCCCGAGGTTGGCGAGCATGGTGCGAAGCAGCTCGATCGGCAGTCCGACCACGTTCGACTCGCTCCCCTCGACAATGTGTAGCCAACCAGGACGGTCCTGATATCCGAACGCTCCCGCCTTGCCTTCCCAAAGTCCACTCGCCAGATATTCTTCAAGCTGCGATTCGCTGGAGAGGTCCATGCGCAGCGTGGTGCGGTCGACCTGAACGTGAGTCTCGTCGGAACAAAGTGCCCGTAAACAAAGGCCGCTGTAGACACGATGTTCTCGTCCACGCAGAAGGGTTAGCATCGATCGGGCATGCGACGCATCGGCAGGTTTTCCCAGGATTCGTCCGGCACATTCCGCGACCGTGTCGCAGCCAATGATGATCGTATCGAACGTGCTGCTATTGGGGGTTCCAGCCCTGGCATGGCGCAAACGATGGACTACATCGCTTGCTTTCTGGAGCGCCAGGCGAGCCACCAATTCCGGCGGAGTTTCATGACTGCAGACACCGCATTCGGCCGTGGAAGCTGGCGTGATTTTCTCGAACGAAAAGCCGGCTTCCTGCAAGAGCTCTCGACGTCGGGGCGAACTACTGGCAAGAATCAGTCGGGGCATAAACTTGTCAAGACTCGTCAGGGGATGAAAGGCATCGATTGCTCCCGCTGGCTCTCATTGTAGGCATTCTAATCTGGCGCTGGAATCGACCCTGTGACTACACCTCCACTGAACGTGCTGTACGAGGACAATCACTTGTTGGCGCTCGTGAAGCCCGCGGGGCTGCCGACCATCGGCGTTGCCGAACACGAGCCGAGCCTGGCGAAGTTGGCCAGGCAGTATCTGAAGGCCAGGTACCGCAAGCCCGGCAACGTGTACCTGGGCGTGACGAGCCGGCTTGATGCCCTGGTCTCAGGCGTTGTGTTGTTCGCCCGCACGTCGAAAGCGGCCGCCCGGCTGATGGAGCAGTTTCGTGGTCACACGGTCGAAAAGATTTACCTGGCGGTGGTTGAAGGTTTCGATCTGCCAGCTCGAGCGACCTGGGAAGATTGGATTGCCAAAGTCGAAGCGCGGCGCCGCATGGAAGTTGTCGGGCCCGAGCATCCGGGCGCACAGCTTGCGCGGCTCGCCGTTCGCAAGGTTGCGGCAACCGTCGATGCCTCGCTTGTCGAGGTGCACTTGCAAACGGGTCGCAAGCACCAGATACGGTTGCAGTTGGCATCGCGCGGGCACCCGGTGGTCGGCGACCGAAAATATGGCAGCCAGCGAGACTTTGCTGCGGGGATTGCCCTGCATTCGACCCGATTGACGGTCGACCATCCGACGCGGCACGAGTCGATGACGTTTGCCTGCCCACCCCCTGCGACCTGGCGTGTTTTCGATTGGGGAAGTGCTCTCAGAGACTGGGATTAGCCGACCCTGGCGAATCTGCCATGGATACGCCAGAATTGGGATGGAGCGCCGGCGCGGGGAAGCAGGCCTGGAGCAGGTGCCTCAATCTCCGCCAGCGTGGTTTCCATGCTCAACGAGTGTCTGCTGTGGACGATCGCGCCCCACCCATCACGTTTCGTGCCGCTGCCGTCGCCAGCCGGCTGCTCACGCAGGAGCAGCTTCGGGAGGCCGAAGACGCCGTACGCGCCGACCTGGGCCAGGGGAACACACAGGTCCTGGTCGAAGAGCCCCAGCTCATCAAGAAATTGCTCGCGCTTGGACGGCTCAACAAGTGGCAGGTCGAGCAACTCAAGCTGGGTCGCACCAGGTTTACGCTCGGCCCTTATCTGGTGACGGATTCCATCGGCCGCGGCGGCATGGGTGAAGTCTATAAAGCGGTGCACACCATGATGGGTCGCTTGGAAGCCATCAAGGTGCTGCCGCGAAGCAAATCCACGCCGGCGGCCATCGCCAGCTTCACGCGCGAGATCCGTGCGCAGGCCCAGATGGACCACCCCAATCTGGTGCGCGCTTTGTATGCCGGGCACGACGGCAACGTGTACTATCTGGTGACTGAGTATGTGCCCGGTACCGATTTACGCAAGTTTGTCCGCGCTCGGCAGCGACTGACGATGAGCGAAGCCGCCACGATCATCTCGCAAGCCGCCAAGGGACTGGCCTACGCACACAGCCGCGGCATGGTGCATCGCGACATCAAGCCCGGGAACCTTCTGGTCACGCCCGACGGTCAGACCAAGGTCTCCGACTTGGGATTGGCAGGTTTTCTGGGGGATGGCGATGCCGAGGATCCACGCCAAGGCAAGGTTGTCGGCACGGCCGATTATCTTGCGCCCGAGCTGATTCAGGATCCGACGGCGATATCGCCGGCGATTGACGTGTACTCACTGGGCTGCACCTTGTACTACGCCGTAACAGGCAAGGTTCCGTTTCCCGGCGGAACCACGCGCGAGAAGGCCCAACGACACGTCGAACAGGCGCCGCTCAAACCTAGCCGCATCAGTCCCGATTTGAGCGACGAGTTCGTGGAAGTCATTGCGTCGATGATGGAAAAAGATCCGACCAGGCGCATGCAAACGGCCAACGAAGTGGCCGAGCGACTGGCTCCCTGGGTGCGAGACGCGGTCGCCAATGCCGTCGCCGATGCGGAATTTGGTCCCGCTCCGCCCGATCTTAGCGCTGCTCCCTCGGGAATGGGTGACACCGATTCCGGCTTTCTCTACGGAGCGGATCTGTCGGAAGGCGTCAGCCAAATTTCGCAGGGCACCGATCCGTTTGCCTCGGCCTCCGAGGAGACGCTACCGGACGAGGCGCGTCGCCGCGGGCGCAGGGTCCGTGAGCCAGTCACGGTGCCCAATTCCGTGGTCCTGTTCACGCTAGGCCCAATCGTCGTGGTTTCGCTGGTGCTGTTTTTTTGCATGCTTCTGGCCGGGGTCGGTAGTCGGCTTTGAAGGGGGAATCGCGCCGCGTATTGCGTATCGACACAAGAACTCCGACCCCGCCGGCAGGACGATGGTAAGGTCCTCGCAGGTCGGATTCTCCATCCGACCCGTGTCTGGAAGTGGGTTGCAAGTGGCACGGGACCGATTGAAAATCCCTCCTACTGGCCGACCCGGCAATCGTGCTGCCCCCCCTGGCACGGCCAATCAGTTGTTCAAACTGCCTGGCTGTGACCCCGTTCGCGCATTCCTTGACAAGGCGAAGCCCCTGGGCTAACAAGGTCGCTGGCGGGATGTTCGGTCACAGGTCGGCGGCGCCCGAGGGTGCTCCACCATCGTTTCGTTCCCAGCGAGAAAAAATACATGCTTGCCAGCGTTGCCCCGGAATGTCTGGACGCCCTGACGATCCAGTTGCACGGCCTTGGCCTTGCCATGCCCTGGCTGGCTCCCCCATCGACGCTCGTCTGCGAAGCCATCGATGAGGACCCACCGGACGAAAACAAAGAAAGTGACGACAAAGACGACGAGGATGACGATTTCGATGAAATCGATATCGGTGGCGTTGAGCAGATCGAAACGCCCGACGACTTCGACGACGACGATTTCGACGACGATTTCGACGACGATTTCGAGGAGGAATGGGAAGACGATCTCGACGAGGATGAAAACGAGTCGGACCTGGAGGATGACGGGTAACGTGGGGCCATGATGGGTCTGGCGTGCGTTCTCGCGGACCCCTGCCCACGCCGCGCGCGTGACTTGCCATTTCGAGGGTGCCCGCGGCTGGAGTACTGACGCGTGCCCGCCAACTTTTGCCCCATGCTTGACCTGTTCGTCAGAATTGAGGAAGCCGCGGCGTTCATCCGGAAGCGCTGGAGTTGTGCGCCGCGAGTCGGCATTATTCTTGGCACGGGCCTGGGCGGACTAGCGCAGCAGATCGAAGTTGAGGCCAGGCTGGCCTATGATGAAATCCCCCATTTCCTTGATTCCACGGCCACCAGCCATGCAGGTCACCTGGTCTGCGGCAAACTGCAGGGCGTCTCCGTCGTGGCCATGCAAGGTCGTTTTCATGCTTACGAAGGCTACCCGCTGAAGTTGGCCACGCTGCCGGTGCGCGTCATGAAGGCCCTCGGCGCGACGCTGCTGATTGCCTCGAATGCCTGCGGCGGGCTCAATCCGCACTACGCCGCGGGGGACATCATGGTGATGGATGACCATATCAATCTGATGGGGCTCAACCCGCTGATCGGCATCAACGACGACCGGCTCGGTCCGCGATTTCCCGACATGTGCGAACCCTACGATTTAAAGCTCGTCGAAAAGGCGCTGGAAATTGCCCGCCGCGAGAACTTTGTCTGCCATCGCGGTGTCTACGCGGCGGTCACCGGCCCCAACCTGGAAACGCGGGCCGAGTACCGGTTCTTGCGTTGGATCGGTTCCGACGTCGTGGGCATGTCAACCGTGCCCGAGGTGATCGTCGCTGCGCATTGCGGAATGCGGTGCATGGGCATATCGATCATCACCGACCTCTGCCTGGCCGACGCCCTCAAGCCGGCCAACATCGAGGAAATTGTCGCCACTGCAAACGGTGCGGAATGGAAATTGCGCGCCATCGTGCTGGGGATTCTGGAGCAGGAGGCGGCAGCGCAGCCGCCAGGCACCGCCTGACGAGTTACGCGCGGCCGATCCGTTTTCGTGCGCTCATGCGGAGTCGTCGCTGTTTGAACAAAGGATCGGGCCTGACGAGTTTCGCGGGAAAGACATGCCGTTATAATGAATCGTCGATCATGCCGACGCGTGATCGCCTCACAAGGGACATGCTTCAACCATGACACGGGTCGCCATTCTCGGGGCTACCGGATATACGGCCCTCGAACTGATCAAGATTCTGCTGCGGCATCCCGAGGTGGAAATCACCGCCGTCACCAGCCGCAGCGACGGCAATCCGCACATTGCCAGCGTGCATCCGCAACTGGGCCGGCGGCTCGATCTTCGGCTGGAAGACCTCACGCCGACGGGGGTGGCCTCACGGGCCGATTGCGTGTTTAGCTGCCTTCCACACGGGGTCACGGCCACGGTCATGCCAGACCTCCTGGCCACGGGGGTCCGCGTGGTGGATTTCTCAGCCGACTACCGACTGAATGATCCTGAAACGTTCGCCCATTGGTACGGCGAAAAGCATCACGACCCTGCGCGCCTCGGCAAGGTTGTGTACGGACTTCCCGAGTTTTTCCGCGAACAGATTCGCGCGGCGCAGTTGGTCGCCAACCCGGGTTGTTATCCCACGTCGTGCATCTTGCCACTTGCGCCGCTGGTGAAAGCCGGTCTGATTGAGACTTCGGACATCATCTGCGACAGTAAGAGCGGCGTCTCAGGCGCCGGCCGCACCCCCAAGCTGACGACGCACTTTCCCGAGTGTAACGAAGGCCTGTCGGCCTACAATATTGGCCGTCACCGCCATACTCCGGAGATCGAGCAAATTATTGATCGGGCGACGGGCAAACAGGTCAGCGTAATTTTCACGCCGCACCTGGTGCCCATGGATCGCGGCATTTTGACGACTGCCTACGCAATTCCCACCGGCGCGCTAACCGAACAGCAGGTATTCGAAGCTTGGCGCGACTGTTACGCCGACGAACCGTTCGTGCGATTGGTCGAGCATTTGCCGGGCACCAAGGATGCCATGAACACCAACTATTGCGACATGACCGCCCGAATCGTTCGCGGCCGACTGCTGACCATCAGCGTGCTTGACAACCTGATCAAAGGGGCAAGCGGCGTGGCTGTTCAAAACTTCAACCTGATGTTTGGATTTCCAGAAACCATGGCGCTTGGGTAACTTTCAAGCCGCGACCGGTGGTCGCGGCGACGCCACGTAAGGATTTGTTTGTCACGTTCCTCGACCAACCGTCGCGGCTTGATATATGGCCAGCCTGCTTCCCAAGTCATATCGTTTCGCCGGTGTGCAATGCGGCCTCAAGCCGGGCGCGGATAAGCTCGATCTGGCGCTCGTCGTCAGCGATCAACCCGCGAACGCGGCGGGGGTTTACACGCAGAATCGCGTCTTCGCCGCGCCTGTGGCGTGGGACCGCTCTCGCACACCGGGCGAGAATTTTCGCGCGGTCATGATCAATTCCGGCAACGCCAACGCCTGCACGGGTGACCGTGGCTTGCGCGACGTAGCGGAATCGACCCGACTCGTGGGCCGAGCCGTCCAATCGCTATCGGATCAGGTGCTGGTAATGTCCACGGGAGTCATCGGCCGCTTCTTACCGATGGACGCCCTGGCCAGGGGCATTCAGGACGCTGCCGGAGATCTCGCCGCCGACGCTGCCGCGCTTTCGCGCGCGGCGATGGCCATCATGACCACCGACACGGTCCCCAAGTGCGCGAGTCGCTCTGGCACGATCGGCGGAGTTGAGATCACGGTCTGCGGGGTCTGCAAAGGCGCGGCGATGATCGGCCCCCACATGGCCACGATGTTGGCCCTGCTGATGACCGACGCGGCAATCGCGCCCGCCAACCTGCAAGAGACACTCAGTGACGTCGTGGATGAGACCTTCAATTGCATCAGCGTCGATGGCCACGTCAGCACCAACGACACGGTTTTGCTCTTGGCGAATGGCGCCGTTGGCGGTCCTTCGCTGACGGGCGCCAATCTGAATTCCTTCCAAGAACTGCTCCGTCAAACCTGCGCGGAACTTGCCCGCATGATTCCCGCGGACGGCGAAGGGGCAACCCATCTGATCGAAATCAACGTGGCAGGCTGCAAGACTCGTGATGCTGCCCGGCAGATTGCCCGTTCGGTCGCCGACAGCCCTTTGGTGAAGACGGCCATTCATGGGGCCGACCCTAACTGGGGACGAATCATTTCCGCGGCTGGCTATGCGGGCATCGAATTTGACCCGGCCGGCGTTGATCTCGATCTCAACGGATTCGCCCTCTGCCGCCTAGGAGCGCCTGTTGGCTTTGATGCCGCCGCCGTGAGCCAATCAATGCGCGATCACCGCGAGACAAATATCCTGCTGCAGTTTCGCGAGGGGCACGCCGGCATCCGCTTTTGGACCGCCGACCTGACCGCCGAATACGTGCATCTCAACGCCGACTACACCACATGAAGCAACCGGCGCTCAATCGGATGCGATGGGGCGCGCTTGCGTTCGGCGTCATAACCGTGGCGGCCGTCGTGGGCTATCGACTTCTCGGCCGCGATTGGATCGACGCCTGGTACATGTTTGTGATCACGGTCGGTACGATCGGCTTCGGCGAACATAGCGAACTCGGAAACACGGAGAAACTCTTCACGATTGCGGTGATCATTTTCGGCATCAGTGCCGCGTCGTACTTTTTAGGAGGCTTTTTTCAAATGATGGTCGAAGGTGAAATCAACAATGCGTTGAAGGAGAGCCGCATCAGTCGCGGAATCGAACGCACCGATCAGCATGTGATCGTCTGCGGCTATGGACGGATGGGAAGGATCCTCGCACACGACCTGCACCACGCCAACCAGGCTTTGGTCGTGCTGGATAATGATCCGCAAATGATCATCGAAGCGCAGACGGCAGGATTTCTGGCGCTCAATGGCGACGCCACCGAAGAAGAATCGCTGCTGGCGGCCGGCATTCAGCGGGCAAAATGCCTCGTGACCACGCTGCCCAACGACGCGGCTAATGTTTTTATTGCACTGACTTCGAGAAACCTGCACGGATCGCTGCAGATTATTGCTCGCGGCGAGCAGCAGTCGTCGCAAAAAAAGTTGCTCCAGGCCGGCGCGAACCGAGTCGTCTTGCCGGCTGCGATCGGCGCGCGGCGGATCGCGGCGATGATCACCCACCCGTCGATGGTCGAACTCATGGAACTCGTGGCTGGAAGAAGTCTGCTCGACGTGGAGGTGGCTGAGCTCAACGTCGCCGACCGCAGCGGGATCATCGGAAAAACCGTCGTCGACATCGAAGCCCGCCGCAAACACCAACTGCTCGTCGTCGCCATTAAGCACGCCGGCGGACCCATGGTCTTCAATCCCGACAACGACGAAAAATTCGCGCCCGGCGATGTGCTCGTTGTCATGGGCCGCGTCCCGGACATCGCCAGGTTCCAGCATGAGAATGACTTGTAGTAGCGAGAACCAGGCTTAATGCCAGCAGGCCCGTTTCAGAGTTTGAGCCGGCCAGGCCGTGGTGCGCATGGAAGGCCAGGCAAGCTGCGTGGGCTTTCTGCCGACGGGTCCGGATAGTCAAGTCGTGCCGATTCTGCGGACGACGCTAGGAATTGTCGCACCGCGCTGGTGACACGCATGTCGCTAGCAGGGTGCCACTCATTTCTCGCCATTCGACACACGCTCTTTGCAGGGACGCATCATGTCATCGAAGAATCTCGGCCCGATTTCGTTTATGGCACGCACGATTCACACGATCTTCGCCGATCCTTCACCGCAACCGCGACGCAAGAAACGACCCTCCCAGAAGCTTAGGCTCGAAGGGCTGGAAGATCGCGCCATGATGGCCAGCGATCTGGCGGCCATCAGCGGACTCGTCTACCGCGACCTTACGGGCAATGGATTCAATGCCGGCGAACAGGTCGCGGGCGCCACGGTGCAGCTCTATCGAGACAACGGCGACGGCGTGCTCAACACCGGCAGCGACGCCCCCGTTGGCTCGATGTCCACGAACAGCGAAGGCAATTACCGCTTCGATCAACTGACCGCGGGGGGCTACTTCGTGCAGCAGCAGCCGATCACGTTTGGCAATATCACGCTGGCCGCGAAGACAAGTTCGCTCATCTTGATCACGGCCGCCGATGCCGACGGCACCGTCAACACGGTCATCGATTCGTTCGATGCCACACAGCAAATTGCCAAGGCCACCTCGTCGGTCAAAACGAATTCGTCAAATCTGGCCGCTCCAGAAGCCATTGGCGGACATCGCAAGCTGGCGGTGGCGCTCGATCAGAATGTCGGCACCGTGGCGCTCACCGTGCATGATCCCGACAGCGGGCTGACCGTGCTCGATTACAGTTCGACGTCAACCGCCAGCGGTTCGCGACGCGTGACGTGGGACGGCGGCAGCGGCGCGGGTGACACGCTCAACGCCGCGGGACTCGGCGGCATCGATCTCACCCAAGGGGGTCTCAACACGGGCATTGCCACGGTGATCGGAGCCGACAAGCTGGGTATGATCACTCTGAGACTGTATTCCGACGCAAACAATTTTTCGTCCGCGACGGTGGAGATTCCCAACACGGGCGGCGCGGCGACGGCCCAGGTCTACGTTCCCTTTAGCGGCTTTGTGGCGGCGGGCGGCAATGGCGCCACGCTCACCAGCATCGGCGCGATCCAGCTTGACGTGGCTGCGAACACCACTGCGGCCGACGGGCAAATCGATGCCATCGACGCCATCGGCCCCACGGTCAAGACGCAGAACTTCGATAATTTGACCGCGGATCTTGAGCTCACCAAGACGGTGAACAATCCTGCGCCGAATCTCGGCGGCAATGTGACCTTTTCCATCACCGTGGGGAACACCGGCGGTCTGAACGCCACCGGCGTACGCGTCAGCGACGTACTGCCGGCGGGACTGAGCTACGTGTCCTCGACCGCGTCGCAAGGTTCTTACGAATCGGGCACCGGCGTATGGACGGTGGGCAACGTCGACAAGGGGGCCAGCAAGAACCTGCAGATCACGGCCACCGT